>ERZ1027243.640-NODE-640-length-18395-cov-7.655725_pt1 | contig 18395 bp, 18 predicted proteins | sample MGYA00519243_ERZ1027243 | MGnify/ENA primary metagenome ERZ1027243 (study PRJEB26926, sample SAMN06164727) | human gut metagenome | biome: ENVO:00009003; feature: ENVO:2100002; material: ENVO:00002003 | host: Homo sapiens | place: USA | collected 2012 ...
CGAGATTAGCGAGTGTCTCGTGGGCTCGGAGATGTGTATAAGAGACAGTACATATACAGAATGTTAAACATTATCCTATGAGGATACATACATATTTATAGAGTCAATTTTTTAGAAATATAAAGTTGGCTCTTTTTTATTTGGCAATCGTTTTAATTTTTAGATTAGAACGGTTGCCTTTTTTATTTATAAAAAAATTTGAAAGGAATGATTGATATGTATTTTACCGACACTTCTGAACTCAGAGAGTTTGAAAAGGAGATGCGTCAGAAACCTAATTTTGACAGGCGTAATGATAATTGCTATGAAAATAATCAGGCACATTTCTCTGACATCAAAAATGTCCATACAAACAGAAAAAAAGACGGAGGTTGATTTTATGACAATAAAAATCAGAAGTCCCACTAATGGATATTGCTTGAATCAAAACTAAAAAATAGGAGATGTATAACTTGAACGAATATGAAAGACAGCGCAGAATAGCTGAAAGCACAAAGAAATTGTATCCGCCGGGAACAAGAATTGAGCTTATCCATATGAATGACCCACACGCACCTGTTCCGGCAGGCACAAGAGGAACAGTTAAATTTGTTGATTCAATGGGAACGATATTCCCTGAGTGGGATAACAATCGAACCATTGGTATCGTTCCCGGTGAGGACTCATTCAGAAAGCTCACACAGGAAGAAATCGAAGCAGAAAACCAATCTGAATCAGAAGTTGAAGATGAAACTCCTGATGAGGATAGCGGAATGACAATGGGAATGTGAGGTGTTTTTTAATCTATAAATCTTCGGTGAGCTGAAGATTTATGTCCATCAAATTCTTTGATATGTTTGCAGGCTCGGCGGTTTTCGTTCAGGCCTTGAAGCCATAGGTGGTTTTGAGTGCGTCGGATACTGCGAAATCGATAAGTATGCAAAGCAGGCATATGAAGCAATGTACGATACGAGAGGTGAACTTTACTTTGATGACGCAAGAAAAATTGTACTCGAACAGTTACCCGATTTCGACCTTCTTGTGGGAGGATTTCCCTGTCAGTCCTTCTCAATCGCAGGAGCGAGAAAAGGATTTGACGATACAAGAGGAACGCTGTTTTTTGAGATTGCTCGAATTGCTTCCGTTAAAAAACCTAAGTATATCTTCCTCGAGAATGTTCCCGGTATGCTTAACCACGACAAAGGCAGGACATTTGAAACAATCCTCCGTACATTGGATGGTTTGGGGTATAATGTGTGCTGGCAGGTACTTAACATCAAAAATTTCGGATTGCTGATAAAAGCTAAGACCAAAGACGGTTATCAGGTTGCATATCCCGGCGACAGCATTGATACTGCTTTTTCTGGACAGAACTCAAGACGTGGTCGAGTCGGCAATCAGATAGCACATACTCTGACAACTTCTGCAACGCAGGCTGTATTCTATCTTTTACCTGAAAGGGAAAATGATAGAATTAGCCATCGACCGTTGACACAAAGTGTCAAACCGGTCGGGCGAAATGAATCTAATGAAATGGACACTCGTGTCCATTTCATTGACCTGAACCCCGATCCAAAGCTGACAGAAATTGCAAGGTGTATAACTGCAAGGCACGATTCGGGAATCAGTAACCGAAAGGCTGAACATTCGGGCGTTTTCGTTGAAAGCACGGATTTTACAGATGATGAAAAGTTTGCAGTAGCCTTTATTGAGCCGAACGGCGAAGTTCACATCGGCAGAATACGAAAGCTTACTCCGAGGGAGTGCTGGAAATTACAAGGCTTCACAGACGAGCAGTTTGACAAGGCAAAAGCGACAGGACTATCCGACAGCAGGCTCTACAAGATGGCAGGAAATGCTGTTACCGTGAATGTAATTTCTGAAATTGGAAAGATTATCAAAAAAGTAAACGATAAAAATTAAATAACAACAACTGATATCAATCGTTCCGAACGACTGATATTAGTTTTCATATATATAGCCGTTGGTTGAGTTAAAAACTTAATCAACGGCTTTTTGTCGTTTTAGGAGCGATTGATATTCCGAAATGGAGTGATGAATATCAAAACCCCTGTGAGTTGGATGGGTAACAAAACATCCATCCTTCATATTTTGTACGCCCTGTTTCCTCTGAATTACGAAAGATATATTGAACCGTTCGGAGGTTCGGGAGCCGTACTTTTAGGCAAGAAAAAGCCTGATAAGTTCGAGGTGTACAACGATTACAACCATAATCTTGTAAACCTATTTCGCTGTATGCGGGACAGACCTATGGCGTTCATAAAAGAACTCGGATTTTATCCGCTTAATTCAAGGGATGATTTCAATGCAATAAAGAACTTTTTTAAACAGGAAAAGTTTGACGATAAGTACCTTGATGAGGAATTGGAACTGACGAAGATTATCCTGCCTGACTTGAAAGCAGAAGAAATCATAGAATTGTATATAAAAATGAAACAGGACTACGACTTGCGCAGAGCAGTAATGTTGCTGAAACTTTTGCGATACAGCTATTCAAGCGGCGGAAAATCATTTGCCTGTCAGCCGTTTTCGGTTGTTAGTCTTTTCAAACTGATAAAGCAAGTCGGCAAAAGACTTGAAAATACTGTGATTGAAAATCAGGATTTCGAAGTTTTAATAAAGCATTATGACCGAGAAAATGCCTTTTTCTACTGTGATCCGCCATACTTCTCAAGCGAGTATGTTTATCAATGCGGATTCACTTGGGATGACCATCTGAGGCTGAAAAACGCACTTGCAAATGCAAAAGGCAAATGGCTTGTATCATACAATGATTGTAAAGAAATACGCAATTTGTACGACGGCTGTTCTTTCTTTGATTTCACAAGGCTTCACAATATGAAACAGCGAATCAATGCAGGCGAACAATTCCCCGAACTGCTAATCAGCAACTACGATATGTATGAAAGGCAGAGAAACAAGCCGTTACAGTTGAGCCTGCTTGATTTAACCACCGAACAACAAATTGATTTAGAACAAATTTTGAAGGAGTGTATTATTAACAATGGAAAATAGAGTTTATGTAAGCATACCGCTTGATGCCCTTATTGTATCAGGAATCACATCCGACTGTGCTGTGCAGATTTCAGCTGTGGACGGAGCAATTCTGATTGAGAGGTGCGATGATGATAGTGAAGAATGTTGTTGCGACTGCATCTGCGATGAGTGCAGAGCAGAACTCGCAGAAAGCGAGGACGAGTAATGATCAGGTTGTTCAGAGTTCTCGGAAAAAGAGGAAGAATTACAATTCCTTTTGAAATCCGTCAGCGAATCGGATTCAAATACAACGATGTTTTATCATTCACACAGCAGGATGATGGCTCGGTAGTTGTCAGGAAAGAAAAAATCTGCGACAACTGTAATGAATTTGCAGAAGAATTCGAGGAAAATTTCACCCTTGAAGATTTCCTCGACAGCCTGTCCGAGGAAGAACAGAGAGATGCACTTTTGCATCTTTCTCTGCTGTGGGCAGAAAAACAGAAACGCTAAATCGGAGGTAATTTTATAATGGCACAAAATACTAATTTCAAAGTAAATAAATACAACAATCAGAAAAGGAAACTACCGTATATCAAGGCGAGAATTGATAAGCTCGTTGATGTAGATGACTGCAACACAAAGGCATTTGCAAGCGTTACTGTCAGCGGTGCGGTGGCAATTCACGGAATCAGAGTGATGAACTCAAGAAAAGGCTTATTTGTTGCAATGCCTGCAAGTAACTATGTTGACGAAAACGGCGAAACGAAGTTCAGCGAGATTGCTCACCCGATTTCCAAAGAAGTCAGAGATTTACTCAACAGCAAGGTTATGGAAGCGTATCATCAGGCACTTGATGAACAGCAGAGCGAAGATGAATCCGAGAATATGTCGGAAGATGAATCGGAAAGCTTTACGCAGAGTATGTAACAGCAAATAAAAAAATCTCTGGACATTTGAAATTCTTTGGATATACTTGTTGCTTGAAAGGAGCGATGAGAATATGAAAAAGAAAATCGCAATAATGCTGACATTGATTTTAGCAGCAGGAACATTTACGGCTTGTACTGCAGAAGAAAAAGTGAATAACAGTTCTTTATCACCCACGGTTTCAACTTCCGTGGGTGTTTCTGCATCTGGGAAAAGTTCTGAAATGGCAACAACCGAAACAATGCAATCTAGCGAAAATGCCACAGTTTCAAAAGAAACAGAGCCTTCGGGACAGAATGCCAAAACCGAAGAAAAAGCCGACAGTGGACAAAATTCGGCGGTTGTTTCGGCAACGGCTCCGATTCAAGAAACACAATCCGAGGTTCAGAACAACAGCAAGAATACAGTGAAAGGTAATCAGCAAAAATTGGATTCGACTGCGAAAAAGAAAACCGAAACTCCTACTCAAAAGCCTGCTGAAAAGCCAACGCAAAAGCCTGTGCAGAAGCCTACGGAAAAGCCAACACAGAAACCTGCGCAAAAGCCTACGCAACCGCCTACCAAAGCAAAAACGGTTGATGTTCAGTATGCGGTGAGTGCCTGCATAGCCTACGGTCAGCAGCTTGGAATGAAATACGATTCCTCGCTGAACACAGGCAACGCAAGCTGGTTCTCGCCCACAAACACATCATACTATGACAGCACTTCAGAACTGACGGCAGATTGCTATGGTGATGTTGAGTATGTAGTCTACTACTATCAAAGTGACGGCATAGTCCCAAGCGACTTATCATTCAATGTAATTGCAGAAAACAACAAAATATATGTAGTTTACTGATAAATAAAGTATAGACAGCACTCTTAATCGGGTGCTGTTATTTTTTTGAAAGGAATGATCTCAATGAAAATCAATAATATTACACTCTCTGACCTCCGCCGTATGAACGGCAAGGAAGGACTCATCCTGCAGGGATGCGGAGGTGAAACACAGGAATGGGTGGACGGCATCAATAAAATGCTCACGGACAAGGGAATACTTCTTGACGACACAAAGTTTGAGAATGTCTCTGTATTTCAAAATGACGGCGTTACCTGTATTCTCTATCCCTTTGCCGATGTCCATCTTGACATCGGCAAGCTTGCAATGTGGCGGTTGCAGTCATACACAGCCTTTGCAGGAATGTGGCTGTCCGACTATGTGGACAACAGGCTCGGAGGTTTTGAACCTGAGCAGAACAAAGTGGAAAAGGTCAAACCCGACTGTGCATTAATAGGCTGTGATTCCAACATATTCAATCTTATGGGCATTGCAAGTCACACTCTTAAGCAAAACGGTATGGGCGATGAGGCAGAAATGATGTGTGCTCGAATAAGGGGTGCAGAAAACTACTGTGAGGCACTGAACATTATCGGCGAGTATGTAAATATCACAGACGGCAGTGAGCAGTCTGATGATATAGATGAAGATTTCAATGAAGGGCAGGCGATGAAATTATGATTGTATTTAAAACAGAATAAGACATCAATCGGGGCAAGGGTAAAATCTTGCCCCATATTTTTTATGAAAGGAATTTTAAAATGACGAACTTAATCAAAAATAAAAAACTTACAAGAATAACGGCACTTTTACTTGCGATTGCAGTAATATTCGGAACAATGTTCACTCTCCCCGTAAGTGCGGCAAGCGGTGATAAGGTTACAATCACCTTTGATTACTGTTATGACAGCGCAGGAAACATAATCAGATATAAGCAGACAACAGTCAGTGACGGCTCAACCGTCTGGAAGAATTTAGGTTCTGCAAAGCAGAAAGCAATTAACCTTGCTCTGCTCTACGGCAAGCCCGGTTCGGGAAAAAACTTAAGCGGAACAGAGGCTCAGAAATGGATAGCAACACAGCTGATTGTATGGGAGTTTGTTTCAGGTTGCAGAAGTACTGCTGACGGTTACAAGTGTACGAATACAAAGTTCATTGACGGTATCTGTGCAGGCAGTGCAAATCCCGGAGTTAAGTCGGTTTACAATGCAATCTCAAAAAGCCTTGCAAATTATTCAACCGTTCCGAGCTTTGCATCGTCAATCGCTTCAAAGGCTGAAACCTATGAAATGAAATACTCGGACGGAAAATATACTTTAACCCTTACCGACAGCAGCAGTATTCTTTCAGATTTCAGCTTCAAGACAACAGGCGGTGTGAGTGCATCTGTATCAGGAAACAGGCTGACCTTGACTTCAACTTTGCCAGTCAATGATGCAGTAACATTCAACTCTGCAAAATCAATGCCCGATGTCGGCAAAACTGTGCTTGTTCCCTATGGAGATGCTACTTTGCAGGATGTAATCAGCGGTGTTGAAAATGACGCTGACCCGATAAGAGCATATTTCAAGGTCAAGACAAGTTCAGGTAATCTCAAGCTTATTAAAACCTCCGAGGACGGCAATGTTGCAAATATTGAGTTTACCGTAAAAGGCGATGGTTACAGTAAGACAGTTAAGACAAACTCAAAGGGCGAATTTGAATTAACTGACCTTTTTCCCGGAAGTTACACCGTTACCGAAATTACAGACAGTAAGTACGAACCCCAGAAATCGCAGACCGTTAAGGTTGAAAGCGGTAAAACTGCAACGGTGACCTTTAAAAATGTGCTTAAAAAGTGGAATCTTACTGTTACAAAAACAGACGCTGAAACAAAGTCTGCACAGGGTGATGCAACACTCGCAGGAGCAGTTTACGGTATCTACAATAACGGCAAGTTGGTTGACAAATACACCACAGACAAGAATGGCAGTTTTAAAACTTCATATTATGTTTGCGGAGATAACTGGACTCTGAAAGAAATTGAGCCAAGCGAGGGTTATCTGCTTGACGAAACCGAGTATCATATCGGCGCAGAAGCAAAGAAATACACCATTGAAAACAACAGCATTTCAATGGGCGTTACAGAGGATATTTTAAAGGGCAAAATCTCCATTATCAAGCACACTGATGACGGCAGTACGAAAATTGAAACACCCGAAAAAGGTGCAGAATTTCAGGTGTATCTGAAATCATCGGGAAGCTATGCAAAAGCAACAGAATCCGAAAGAGATACTCTTGTTTGTGATGAATACGGCTTTGCGGAAACAAAGGATTTGCCTTACGGCACATACACTGTTCATCAGACCAAAGGCTGGAACGGCACAGAGTTCATTGCTGATTTTGATGTGTTTATTTCTGAAAATAATAAGACTTACAAGTACCTCATTAACAATGCTTCACTTGAAAGCTATGTAAAGATAGTAAAGGTTGACAGTGAAACAGGCAAACAGATTCCATACTCCGGTGCCGGTTTTCAAATTTACAGTCCAAAGGGAGAGCTTGTAACAATGAAGTACACCTATCCGATTGTTACAGAGATTGACACCTTCTGCACGAACAGCGAGGGTTATCTCATCACACCCGAATCTCTGCCATACGGCAAAGGTTATTCAGTCATTGAGGTGCAGGCTCCTTACGGATATGTGCTTGATTCAACACCGATTTACTTTGATATTACAGCAGAAAACACAACGGATGAAAACGGTGTTACAATCGTAAAAGCCGAGAAGAAAAATACTCCGCAGAAAGGCACAATTACCGTAGAAAAAACAGGCGAGATTTTCTCGAATGTAACTGCAGTCGGCGGCGGATATACTGATGAAAACGGAAATGATGTTACACTTCCGACCATATATCAGCCTGAATATTCTGTAAGCGGTTTGGCGGGTGCAGTGTTTGAAATCTATGCTGATGAGGATATTACAACGCCTGACGGAACAGTTCGATATACAAAAGATACTCTTGTTGACGCCATTACCACAGGTGAAAAAGGCACAGCTACAAGCAAACAGCTTTACCTTGGCAAATATCGTGTTGTAGAAACCGTTGCTCCGTATGGAACAGTTATCAATCCCGAACCTCATACGGTTGAACTTACCTACTCAGGACAGAACGAAAAGGTAACCAACACCTCAACATCATTTACAAACGACAGGCAAAAAGCTGAAATTAACCTTACCAAAATTCTTGAACAGAACGAGAAATTCAACATTGGCAGTAATGACGAAATCCTCAATGTTTCATTCGGACTTTACGCTGATGAAGATTTGAAAGCCGCAAACGGATCTGTCATTCCAAAGGATGGACTTCTTGAAATCATCACCTGTGATGAAAAAGGCAAATCACAGTTTACAACTGATATTCCAATCGGCAGTTACTATGTTAAGGAAATTAGCACAGATAACCACTATATCCTCTCCGATAAAAAATATCCTGTTGTGTTTGAGTATGCAGGACAGGATACAGCAACTGTTCATATTTCGGTAAATGACGGTGAGCCGATTGAAAATGAAATTATCTACGGCACAATCCAAGGCTTGAAAATTGACCGTGAAACAGGCGAAAATATCACAGGCGCATTATTCGGATTGTTCAGTATTACTGAAACCAAATTTACAGAAGAAACTGCAATTCTGACATCCAAATCAAATGAGGAAGGAATCTTCACTTTTGAAAATGTTCCATACGGCGAATACATTGTCAGTGAATTAAAGCCTGCCGAGGGTTATCTCCTTAATGAAGAAAACTATACCGTAACAATTTCTGAGAACAAGGAAATTATCGAAATCACAGTCGAGAACGATAAAATACCTGAACTCGGAACAACTGCAACTATAGACGACAAAAAGGAATTCACAGCTAACGGAGATATTACCATTGATGATGTTGTTTCCTACAAACATCTCACAGCAGGAAAAGAATACACAATTAAAGGCGTCCTTATGGATAAATCCACGGGTAAGCAATTCCTTGTTGACGGCAAAGAAGTTTGTTCCGAAGTAACATTCACACCCGAAACAGCAGACGGCGAAGTAACAGTATCCTTTACCTTTGACGGTTCTGTAATTACCAAAGAAACAGAAATTGTTGTGTTTGAAACTCTCTACCGTGAGGGAACAGAAATTGCAGGACACGCTGACATTGAAGATGAGAATCAGACTGTAACAATTCATCCGCAGCCTGAACCTGAAAAACCGCAGACAGGCGACGATTCAAATATTGGCTTTTATATTGGCTTAGGTTCTGTTGCTGTCGGAGGTTTAATTGCATTTCTCATCATCAAATTCAAAAAGAAAGATGAGGACGATGAATAATGCACAGGGTGTATATCTGTTCGCCTTTGGGCGGTAATGTATCTGTAAACATTGAAAACGCAAAACGATATGCCCGTTATGCGTTAGAGTGCGGTATGGCTCCGTTCATACCGCATTTTTATGTGCTGATTTTAGATGACAGCAACAAAGAAGAAAGAAACCTTGGTATGCTTGCGGGACTTTCTATGCTTTGGGTGTGTGATGCGGTCTGGGTTTTCGGTGATGAATTAACCGAGGGTATGAAAACAGAAATTCGCTTTGCAGAAAAACTGAACATCGAAGTCAGATATATATCGGAGAATGATTTAAGAAAATCGGAGGTAAAAAATGATAAAATCAAGAAAAATTAAGTTGTTGAAGTGGTTGGCAGGAATATCAGTAATACTGTTAATGCTCGGAATATCGGCGGTAACAGTCTTTGCCGCAGGAGATGTATCATCAGCCATTGAAAGCACATGGACATCGGCGCAAACACAGATTAAAAATGTTGTAAACAATGTTGTCTTTCCTGCGGTAGATATGATTCTTGCCATACTTTTCTTTGTTAAACTTGCTACTGCTTATCTCGATTACCGCAAGCACGGACAGTTTGAGTTCACGGCGCCGGCAATACTTTTCGGTTGTCTTGTGTTCTCGCTGACAGCACCACTGTACATCTGGACGATACTCTGATAACAATAAAAATAAGGCTGTTGTGTTAAGTCATAACAGCCTTTTGTGGAGGTGATTTATATTTTTGACTGGTTAGGAGATTTCATCGGCGGAATCGGAAGTGCCATAGGCGGTGTGTTTGATTACCTCGGTGAGCAAATCTCAAACGCTATATGGAACACGATGTTACAGTGGTTCTATGAAACAATTTACAACGCTGTCGCAGACTTTTTCACTATGATGGGAAATATGGGAGCAGATGTGTTTGACCTTGAATGGGTGCAGGCGACAATAAACCTGTTTACGCTGTTTGGCTGGGCATTGTTCGTCGCAGGCACGGTCGTCGCCGTGTTTGATGTTGCAATAGAATATCAGAACGGCAGAGCGAACATAAAGACAACTGCAATTAATGTCTTAAAAGGTTTCTTTGCCTGTTCACTGTTCGGCGTTGTGCCTGTGGAACTGTATAAATTTTGCATCAGCCTGCAAAACACATTCTCAAAGGATTTGTCATCTATAATGGCAGGACAGCAAAGTCTTGATTTAGCAGGAAAAAGCACAAGTGTTTTAGAAGGTAGTTTTGCAGTATCAACACAGACAACATTCGGACTTCTCAATTTGCTATGTATGATAGCTTTTGCCTATTGCGTAATAAAGATCTTCTTTGCTAACATAAAGCGCGGAGGAATCTTGCTTATTCAGATGGCAGTAGGTGCATTGTATATGTTCAGCGTTCCGAGAGGATATCAGGACGGCTTCAATCAGTGGATGAAGCAGATAGCGGCACTTTGTCTGACGGCATTTATGCAGACAACTCTGCTGTTCCTCGGGTTGCTGACCTTCCCCGGCAATATGCTTTTGGGACTTGGAATAATGCTTGCATCAAACGAAGTTCCGAGAATTGCACAGCAGTTCGGACTTGATTCATCAGTTAAGGTTAATATGACGAGCATTGTTCACGCAACTACAACTGCCGTGAACCTGACAAGAAGTGTTGTGAGGGCGGCAAAGTAAAGGAGAATTTATATTATGACAACTTATTTATATCCGCAAAACCTAAAAGCCACAGCCAATCTATGGCTGTGGAGCTTACGGGATTTTGCAATTATGAGCATAGCGCTTTTGTTATCAATACTGATACTTGCACAGACGAGAATAATAGTTCCGCTTGCGGTAACTCTCTGTTTCGGATTTTTATCAATTCGACTTGAAGATACAACAATTCTTGATTTCATACGCTATGCCGTAAAGTATTTTATATCAACTCAACAGATATATTTCTGGGCAGAAAGGGGCAAATAAATGAAGAACAAGCAGAAAAAAACAAAACAAAAAGGTAAATCTGTTCAGGACTTGCTGTGCATAAAAACCTTTACTAAAAACGGTTTGAAGGTCGGCAAGGAAGATCTTATCTTCTATATGGTTCAGCCTACAAATATTTCTGTTCTGTCGCATACGAATATTGAAATCAAGGTGCGGCACCTGATGATGGTACTTTCTGCTGTGCCGGATATTGAGATCACCTGTACCGATTCCTGCGAGTGCTTCGATACAAACAAAAGCTATATCAAAGGCAGGATTGAAGCTGAACAGAATGAAAAAGTCAGAAAAATATTGAATAAGGATCTGGATTTTCTCGACAGCATTCAGACCGAAACCTCAACCGCAAGGCAGTTTCTGTTCATAGCAAGGTGTAAATCTTCAAAATCCGAAAATGTTTTGCAGAAAGCAAACAGAGTTGAGAAGATTATTTCAGATCAAGGCTTTGAAGTAACCCGAATGAAGAAAGCCGACATCAAGCGTTTTCTTGCAATCTATTTTGACGCAAGTATGAACGGCGATTTGATACCCGACTATGACGGCGAACAGTATATTTCGGAGGCAGAAAATGAAGAAGCATAAAGAAAAAATCAAAATAGGAATTGTGATAGGCGTATTTTCTGTTGTTATAATTGCCTGCCTGATTTCAATATTCTCACAGATGTACACCGAAAACAAGGAAAAGGAAGCATTCAGACAGCTTGCAGAAATCGTTACTGAGGATACAACAGATGCAACCATTGAAGAAACAATTAAAAAGCCAAATGTATTAAAAGTCAGCGATTTTGATAATGAAGTTCAGGCTGAACAAACTGTGTATTGCACAACCTATTACGAACCTCATTCAATATCAGAACTCATTTCAATGAATTCCGAATGTTTCGGCTGGATAAGCATATCAGGAACAAATATCAATTATCCTGTTATGCATACACCCAGTAATCCGCAGAAGTATCTGAACAAAAACTTTTACGGCGAGTACAGTTATAGCGGTACACCGTTTCTTGATGCAAGGTGTTCAGCCGACAGTACCAATCTCATAATTTACGGACACCATATGAACAACGGCACAATGTTTGCAGACCTCTGTAACTATACCGATTATTCGTACTTTACAGAACATCCGACAGTAGTACTTGAAACTAAAAACGGGGCATTTGCTTACTCTGTCTTTTCTGTTATAAAAGTAAAATCCGATGATGATTGGTACAGATTCACAACAGTAGGAACGGAAAAAAGCTATAACTCAAGGATTGAATATGCAAAAGAGAAATCCATATACGACGCAGGAATTATACCTATTTACGGTCAACAGATTCTATCGCTTTCAACCTGTTACGGCTACAATCAGGATGACCGCATACTTGTGTTGGCAGTCCGAAATTAAAGGGGGTAAAAATTATGGGTATATTCAATAGAAAACCAAAGGTGCTCACACCCGAACAGGCAGAGGAAATCTACACCAAAGATTTCTTTGATATGATTCTGCCGCCAACAATTAAGTTTTTCACCGATTATTACATTGTCGGCGACTCATACCGCAGTGTATGGGCAGTCAGAGAATATCCGCCGAGTACGGAAGAACAGGCGATACTCTCACAGCTTGCAGACAGAAACGGCGTTACGCTCCGAATATATCACAGACTTGTGGAGAGTATGGAACAGCGTAAAATCATACAGAATGCCACACGCAAAAACAAGCTCAAATAAAGCGGTAACGATGTAAACGAAACAATTGAGGCACAGGGCAACTTGCAGGATGTTGTCACCCTGATGGCAAATCTGAGGAAGAACAAAGAGCCGTTATTGCGTTGTAGTGTGCTTTATCGGAAACAAATCGAATAGGATGAATATTGGACTGTAGGCAATGCCGCAGTCCTGATTTTTAGCAAGAAAATGAATAATATACGCACTTTATTGATGTAAAAATCTAAAGATATTATTTCATATAATAGTGCATAAAACGTTAAATAAAATAAACACCAATGTTCAAAGGACAATTGACTGTTTAACCATAGGCGCTTATTATAATAAATTTTCCGGACGGAGAGAACTTTTTCAGTTATAGCGGTCGACGTAAGTTGTGGTAATATTTCCATCAATTCGACTAAGTCTTCTTTGGAAAGGCACATATATTTTCTGCGTACTGAAATTCGTTTGTTTATATTTTATAGTAAAAACACAATAAAAATCTGATTATCCGCTAAAACACAGTATCTATCAGCATTTTCAAGGAAACAAACACATCAATTTACTACTTATTTACTACTAACGAATGAGCCTTGATACGCAAGTTTTCCTAGATATGCAAAGATATGGTACAGCACATCAGTATTGAAACAAGAAAAAATTGAATAACTTATAGACTATGGAACGCCTAAAATGACGTTCCTTTTCTATTTCCAGCCGTTCTTATTGGACGGCTATTTTATTACCCAAAATGAAAGGAGCATTAGATTTATGAAAAAGACATGGAAACGATTGTGTACGGGCTTCTTAGCTCTTGCAACTGTCGTTACTGCTTTACCGACTACACCCGTTCATGCAGAAAGTAAGCAATACTGGACGGAGTCAAAAGAGCGTGTCGGTATCGTTGAAAAAGTAATGAATGACGGTTCGATTGGTTCTACCTTTAATGAGGGACATTTGACCGTTGAGGGCGAGGACGCTTACTGTATCGACATTAACACAGACTTTAAGAATGGTTACAAGACCAGAGCTGACGCAAGCTCACGCATGAGTGCCGACCAGATTTCAGATGTGGCGTTATCCTTAGAGTATGTCAAACAGTATGGCGAAGCTCACAAGGAATTGAACTATAAACAAGTCTATCTGTTGGAACAATGTGTTGTCTGGCAGAGATTGAGCGTACATCTTGGCTGGCAATGTGATAACGTGAGAGCTTCTTATGATGAAATACCAAAGGCTACGCAGGACGAAGTTTTCTCTGGTGCAAGAGCCTTTGTCAAAGAAAATAAAGAACGCTATGAATGTGGCGGTTATATCTACTCTGGCGAGGGGCAGGAATTGGGACAATTCTGGGCGAAACTGAATGTCGGAAATACGAAACTGCAAAAGGTTTCCAGTAATACCAGCATTACAGACGGTAACGGGAATTACTCTATTGCAGGTGCGACCTATGGTGTCTTTTCTGATAAGGACTGCACGAAACAGCTTGCCACCCTTACGACTGATGAAAACGGAAATACAGATGTTGTAGAGGTAAAAGCAGGCACAGTCTATATCAAGGAATTATCCGCACCAGCAGGATATAAAGTAGATAAAACTGTATATTCCTTAAAGATTGAAGCTGGAAAGACAGCGACATTGAACGTATCTGATACGCCAAAAGTAACGGACACTTTGATTGAGCTTTTCAAGATTGACATGGAAACACAGAAAGACAATCCGCAGGGGAACGCTTCTTTAGCAGGTGCGGAATTTACATGGAAGTATTATGCTGGCTTCTATAACAAAGACAATCTCCCTGCCGAAGCTACTCGTACATGGGTTACAAAGACAATCGCTGAAACAGACAGCAATGGGACAACTCATTACATCACAAAATTAGCGGACGCATACAAGGTATCTGGCGACAGCTTCTATATGCAGGATGGTAAAGCGGTTCTTCCACTTGGAACGCTAACTGTTGAGGAAACAAAAGCTCCAAACGGCTACTTGTTAGACGGTGCATATATGCAGGCTGGCGATAAGTCCGAACAGATTAAGGGCTTATATGTAACACAGATTACCGAGGACGGCGACCTTGCCGTATTATCTGGAAGTAACCAGTTTTCCGTATCAGACAAGGTTATCCGTGGCGGTGTCAAAATTCAGAAACGAGATTTAGAAACGGGCGATACAAAGCCACAAGGAAGTGCCACTTTGAAAGATACTGCTTTTGACATCATTTCCTTAAATGATAATTCTGTTTTGGTTGAGGGCAAGCTATACAAGAAAAATGAAGTCGTAAAAACTATTCGTACAGATATTGAGGGTATCGCTTCTACTTCTTCTGACCTCTTACCTTATGGAAAATTCCGTATCGTTGAAGGTGAAGCTCCCAACGGTTACTTAACTGACGGTGCAAAACCGATTGATTTTGCAATCACAGAAAATGGAAAAATCGTGGACTTAACCGACGAAGCCCATTCTATCTATAATCAGATTAAGCGTGGGGATATTGAGGGCGTAAAAATCGGTGCAGGTACACACAAGCGTCTTGCTGATGTTCCTTTTAGGATCACAAGCAAGACGACTGGGGAAAGTCATGTTGTAGTAACTGATGATAACGGGCAATTCTCCACTTCTGCTGACTGGGCTTCCCATATGCACAATACCAACGCAGGAAAGACCAGCGAGGACGGTGTGTGGTTTGGAACTTCTGAACCAGACGACAGCAAGGGTGCATTACCTTATGATACCTACATCATTGAAGAATTACGCTCTGACAGCAACAAAGGCTTTGAGCTTATCCCACCTTTTGAAATCGTGGTATCAAGAAATAATCTTGTGATTGATTTAGGAACGCTGACTGATGAATACGAAAAAGAAATCTCTATCCATACCACAGCGACCAGCAAGGACGGCGAAAAGACTATCCTTGCAGGAAAAGAGGTTACAATCGTTGATACTGTCAAATTAGACGGACTTACAAAAGGCACAAAATATCAGCTCAAAGGCTGGCAGATGTTAAAGGAAGAAAACGCCGAGCTTATCATTGACGGGAAACGTGTAGAAAACGATTATACCTTTGTCGCTGATGATGAAGAAATGAAAGTGGAAATTTCCTATACATTCAATGCGTCTGCTTTAGGTGGCAAGAACCTTGTTACCTTTGAAGAATTGTATGATTTAAGCAATCCAGACGAACCCGTGAAAGTTGCAGAACACAAGGACATTGCGGACGACGGGCAGACGGTACTTATCACAGAGCGTATCATCAAAATTCATACGACTGCTACCGACAAGGACGGCAACAAAGAGCTTGAAGCTGGAAAAGAGGTAACAATCATTGATACCGTAACCTTAGAGGGCTTAGAAGTCGGTACACAGTACAAACTTGTGGGCTGGCAGATGTTGAAAGAAGAAAATGCAGAGCTTCTTATCAATGGAAAGCGTGTGGAAAGTGATTATACGTTTACCGCTGACAGCGAAACTATGAAAGTGGAAGTTGCCTTTACCTTTGACGCTACTTCTCTTGACGGCAAACAGCTTGTAACTTTTGAAGAATTGTACGATTTAAGCAATCCAGACGAGCCGAAGAAAGTTACCGAGCATAAGGATATTGAGGATAAGGGACAGACGATTACTTTTAAGGAAAAGCCAGAAGAACCAGAGAAACCCGAAACACCACCGACACCAGAAAAGCCTAACAGACCTAGCGACAGTCCCAAAACGGGCGACAGTACAAATGTAATGGCTTTTATCGTGATGTTGCTTGCGTCTGCTGGTGGATTGGCTGGAACATATCTTTACAAACGCCGTAAAATGAAGAAATCATAAGGCGTAACGGTATGATGAAAGAAAAATCACGCTCTCCGCCGAAGCTGTCAAACGGCAGACTTCCGCTTATTCTGGCTTGTCTGCCAACAACCTGCAAGAACACGGATAGTCAAGGGTGCGTAAGCATTGATTTTACCCTTTACTATCTGGGGGATTGCTGGTACTTCCCGAACCGCCAGAATAAGAAATCACAATCAATTAAATTATCAAATAAATATAGAAAGAAACGAGGTAAAACACTATGGAAATGAAATATGTCGTGCCAGATATGGCACAGTCTTTTGGAACTCTTGAATTTGCAGGCGAAAGCGACCATGTTTTTGACAGAGATAAAGATAACCGCAGATTTTTCGCAAGAAGAAGCTATAACCTTTATTCTGACATACAGAAAGGCGAAAATGTTGTGGTGGAAATTCCCGTGCAGGCTGGCGAAAAGCATTTCAAGTATGAACAGAAAGTAAAACTTGTCAATCCGAAGTTATACGGCAGAGGTTACGCAATCGGGGATATGGGACATACCGATTATGTATTAGTTGCTGATGATATTGTAGCAGTTGAAGAAAAGTAAAGGAGTGAAGAATTTATGAGATTATCAAACGGGTTTGTTATTGACAAAGAGAAAACATTTGGAGAATTAAAATTTACAGCGGTGCGTGATGTGTTCTTGCAGAATGAGGACGGGACACCGAGTACCCAGCTTAAAAAGCGTATCTATGATTTGAAGTGCAGTCTGCATGGTGGAATTATCCCCGTGTCTGTACCGCCCGAAGTACCGTTAAGGGAATTTCCGTACAATGCAGTCGTGGAGCTTGTCAATCCCGTAGCCGATACGGTATCAAGAAAGACGTTTGGTGGTGCAGATGTTGACTGGTATGTAAAGGCAGAGGATATTGTATTGAAGAATAAGGGAAATCAGAACGCAGGCAATCCACAGAACCATACACCGCAGGGACAGCCGAAAAAATAAAAATTCTCCTCATAGGTTAGAAAAATAGCGGTACTCTCCCGTTAGTAGATTGCCTACCTTATCGTAAATGGTTAAAATAACGATAGGAGGTGGCACAAATGTATCAAATCAACAATGAAAAATTCGGACACTTTTTAGCCGAAGTGCGAAAAGAAAAACAAATGACACAAAAGGACTTAGCAGATAAGTTGTTTGTGTCGGATAAAACAGTTAGTAAATGGGAACGTGGAAACAGTATGCCAAATGTTACATTACTTATCCCTATTGCTGATGTACTTGGTATTACAGTAACAGAACTTTTACAAGGAGAAAAATTAAAAGAGAACAAGACATTAAATAGTGATGTGGTAGAAACTCTTGTTGTAAACTCGTTAGACTTGTCGTTGCGTGATACAATTCGTCAACGAAAAAAGAACTGGATATTTGCATTTCTTATCTCAATCGGTGTGGTAGTTATAGAAGCAATATTATTAACTGTTTCTGGAATTTCCATAGAACAAATGGGAGATAGTTTGTATATATCTTTGTTAATGCTTTTGTTTGCAAGCTGGCTTTGCATTTTTGCAAAAGAATTATTACCGACATATTATGATACAAATAAAGTTAATTTTGTATCACAAGGAATTTTCAGAATACACATGGCAGGGCTATCTTTTAATAATGCAAACTGGGGATATGTATTAACAGTATTTAGAGTATTTACATTAGGAACTGCTATTCTATATCCTATTATTTGCTATATCAGTTTTTTAGTTGGTGGCATTTCATTATGGAATACTGTAAAATATCCAGCTATAATTATTTTGCTGATAGGAATGTTAGTAACCTGTCTCTTATACACATCTCCGAGCCCACGAGACACTCGCTAATCTCG
>ERZ1027243.653-NODE-653-length-18160-cov-6.052969_pt1 | contig 18160 bp, 15 predicted proteins | sample MGYA00519243_ERZ1027243 | MGnify/ENA primary metagenome ERZ1027243 (study PRJEB26926, sample SAMN06164727) | human gut metagenome | biome: ENVO:00009003; feature: ENVO:2100002; material: ENVO:00002003 | host: Homo sapiens | place: USA | collected 2012 ...
TGTCCCTTGCCAATTCCGGCATCCGGGCGGCGCTGGGCAAGCTGTTTACATGGAAGTTCAGCATCCTGCTGTCGGTGATCGTGCTGAGCGTACTGTTCTACCGGCCGTTTTGCAAGTGGCTCTGCCCGCTGGGCGCGTTCTATGCGCTGTTCAACCGGGTGTCCCTCTTCCAGATGAAGGTGGACAAGAGTAAGTGCGTCTCCTGTGGGAAATGCGCCAGAGCCTGCAAGATGGACGTGGATGTGACGAAAACGCCCAACCATACCGAGTGCATCCGCTGCGGGATGTGTATCCGTGCCTGTCCGACGAACGCCGTGTGCTTCCGCTACGGCTTCGGCGATGGAAAAGAGAAAGAAAACGCAGCGACGCTGCGAGAAAACAACAAAGCTTAAGGAGAAACGAATATGAACGCAAAGAAGATACTGGCTCTGATGCTGGGCGCGATGATGCTGCTCTCCCTTGCAGCCTGCGGCGCAAAGGACAACGACAAGCAGGCGGATATGAGCGGAGACGGCTCCGCCATGACCGGCGAGCCGAAAACCGCCGAGGAGGCGCTCGCCCTGCACAAGGAGCTGCTGGAGCGGGAAAACGCGCTCCTGTCGGAAAATGCCGAACTCTGGGAGAAGGTCTTCATGGCGGCCGATAAGGGCATGACCATACAGGAGGACGGCAAAAACTATGGCGACTTCCTGCTGGATACCGTCGAGGCCGAGAAAGAACAGTTCACCGACAAGGAGTATGAGTGGCTGAAGGAGTCGGCCACGGAGATCAGCAATATTGAAAACAAGCTGACCGAGTTGGAAGAGAAGTATCCCGAGATCATGCAGAAATCCATGGACGGCGATATGAGTATGCCCGCGGGCAGCGACACGAGCACCCCTCCCGACGACGGCAGTATGCAGAAGTTCCCCGCCTTTGAGGGGAAAGACCTGGATGGCAACACGGTGAAGAGCGACGAGCTGTTCTCCGGCAACGCCGTCACCGTAGTGAATTTCTGGTTCACCACCTGCAATCCCTGCGTGGGAGAGCTTGCCGAGCTGGACGCGCTGAATAAGGAACTCGCGGAGAAGGGCGGCTCCCTCATCGGCGTCAACACCTTCACGCTGGACGGCGACGAGGCAGCGATTTCCGAGGCGAAGGACGTGCTGGCCAAGAAGGGCGCCACCTATCAGAATGTGTATTTTGACTCAGATGGTGAGGCGGGAAAGTTTACTACCAACATCTTTGCTTATCCCACCACCTATGTGGTCGACCGCAGCGGCAATATCGTGGGTGAACCCATCGTAGGCGCCATCACGGAAAAGAAGCAGGCGGAGACGCTGCAAAAGCTCATCGAGCAGGCGCTCGCCGCCGATGTGGGCTGACCCGAGATTTAAAAAAGCGCCTGCTGCGCGCCATTGCATTGCCCCCGGCGGGCAAGGGGCGGAGTGAGCCCTGATTCCCCTGAAAGGAGGAAACGCGATGTATCGAAGCGTATTGGCCCTTCTTTTCGCCTCGGTGCTGCTGCTCAGCGGCTGCGCTGTCGGGCAGCAGACTGTGCCGAAGGAAAAGAGCGGACAGGAAACAAACATGGACGGAGCGGCTTTTGACCGGCCCGACGAGGAGATCACCTATATGGATACCACGGAAAATGTCATCTATCTGGCGGGCGGCTGCTTCTGGGGCATGGAACAGCTGATGCAGTCCATCCCCGGCGTCATCGACGCCGAGAGCGGCTACGCCAACGGCACCTGCGAGGCGGACGCCGATTACAAGACCGTCTGCAAGGGAGAGACCGGCTTTCGGGAGACCGTGCGGGTGGAATACGACCCCGAGCAGGTGAGCCTTGACGCGCTGCTGCTGGCCTACTTCTATGTGATCGACCCCACGGTACAAAACCGGCAGGGCAACGACCGCGGCAGCCAGTACCAGACCGGCGTCTACTACACCAACGAAAGTGCCAGAGAGACGGTGAAGCGCATCGCGGAGATCGAGCGCGGCCGCAGCGAGAAATTCTTCGTGGAGATCGGCCCGCTCAAGAATTACTATCCCGCCGAGGAATACCACCAGAACTACCTCGAAAAGAACCCAAACGGCTACTGCCACATTCCGCGCGCGGAGATGGAGCTCTTTTCCCGGCTGCGCATCGACCCGGGTGACTATCAGAAGCCCGCGGCGGAGTCCATCCGGGACAAGCTGACGGCGGAGCAGTACCGCGTCACGCAGGAGAGCGGCACGGAGCGCGCCTTCACGGGCGAGTTCTGGGACAAGTTTGAAAAGGGCATCTATGTGGATGTCGTGACCGGCGAGCCGCTCTTTTCCTCCACGGATAAGTACGAGAGCGGCTGCGGCTGGCCCGCCTTTACAAAGCCTATCGAGGGCCCCGCTGTGGTGGAGAAAGAGGACCTGAGCCACGGGATGCGCCGCACGGAGGTCAGAAGCCGCGCCGGAGACTCCCATCTCGGCCATGTGTTCACCGGCGACCCGGAGTCGCCCAACGGCGTGCGCTACTGCATCAACAGCGCAGCCCTGCGCTTCGTCCCCTATGAAAAAATGGAGGCCGAGGGCTACGGATACCTGCTGTACCTGTTTGAAAAATAGGACGCAAGCGGTCGGCAGTTCTCATGCAAGGAACTATCAGCACATCACAGCATATCGGACTGCCCGGTGGCAGTCCGATATGCTGTGAATGGAATTTTCTGGCACTCTCAATGAGCCGATTTCAAAACGGAGAAGCACATGTATCTTTTTCAAATAAGCAACTACGATGACCCCGCCGTGGACAGAGAAACCGCAGAACTGCTGCACCGGCATTTGGAAGCTGAGAGTCGGCGGCACTGCCCCGCTATGTGGAATGCGATAGACCGCATCAGAACTCACGCCGCGAAAGGCCCGGCGCGCGAAAGGCGGACGGTGCGCTGCCGCATTTATGGCGTGTTCCTGCTGGTGTTGGGCCTTTTGACGCTGATTCTCGGCTTGATGCCGCCAAGAACCACCGATGTGATCATTGTGGGCGGAGCCGTGATTATTGCAGGCCTGCTGGAGTTTGCCCTTGCTCGCGGAAGAACGCCGCCGCGCATACCGGCATCCTGCAAAAAGGAGGCGCGGAAAGCGCTGAGCTGCGGCGGGCCGTTGATTGGGAAAAGCTCAAAACCGCCATCCGCTTCGAGGATGCTGGCATAACGATCTGCGCGGAGGAGAACGAAGAACATCTCTCTTAAGGAACTAATTCAAACTTATTGCTGTTAGCTGATGGATTCAGGTGTGCCAAAGCATTGCAGGGCTGGAAGTATTCAGCTTCGGCTTCGGCAAAAGATATGTAAAACAGAGGAGCGCCCGTATCAGCATTTATGCTGGCACGGGCGCAAATCATTTAAGGCATGCTTTACACTCCCGTTGTCGAAAGCAAAACACCTCTTCAGGCTGTCTCGGGTGTCTGTTTCCCGCTCTTTGCATATTGCGTGCGTGAGCGGCCACAGATGCGCTGCTCAGCGGCCGGATTGCGCTCTTCTGACGCTTTTCTGTTTCTATCGCATTTCCGTATCCCCTCTCGTGTATAGTTGAGGCAATTCTGTGGCATACTATTGGTTTTACCTTTTTGGCATCTTCTGATTCAGGCTTATTATTTTATCGTCAGCTTTGTCGGCGGCACCCTTCCCGGAATCGTATCGACGTCGCAGAAGGAATGGGCCTCCCTGGTCGCCGAGGCGGAAGCTCCCGCCTCTGTTCTGGACTTCGCAGATGCGTCTATCTGCGTTCAGTTCTACTCGAAATCGACCGGTCACTTTGAGCACAGCTACGTGCAGCCCATCTACTTAGAGCGCCTTGAACTCGATGCCGAGGAAGAAGCGGAGCTTCGCAAGGCTTATAGCCAGGAGCGTTGTAAGCGTCAAGTGTAGCGGCGGATTGAAGGTTACCCGCGAAAATGAGAGAATATAATGAAAGAAAGCCATGCGTAAAACTGACGCAAGTAAAACCGAGAGATTCGTCAGTTATAAAACAGGAGACAAAAAAGCTGCTCTTCGGTGGGATACAGCATGCCACATACCACATCTCAGCCAAAATGTCTCGCAACAGGGGATACGAGATTGCAGCGGAAACAGGAAAAAAGGAGCTGGCATCCAGCTCCTTTTCACTATGTGTTTTTCAGATGCAGAATGCGGCATAAAGAGGCACGATTTTCTTATTGCCATCACAGCCAAAGTTTTTGGCAGAGAGCTTGATAGCATAGGCCGGCTTGTAGGTATCCATGTAGACCTTTAAGCTCTTTGCCTTGGTATTATCGGCGGATTTAACCTCAACGGGAATGAGCTGCCCATCGCGCTGGATGACGAAGTCTATCTCAGCCCCGCGCTCCGACTCCCAGTAGTAGGTACGGTAGCCGTTGATGGAGAGCTGCATGTTGACATAGTTCTCAGCCATGCCACCCTTGAAGTCGTCGAGCTCGTCGACCATATAGAGGACATCATTGGCGGCTAAATCCTTCTTGGCGCACAGAAGGCCAAGGTCAGACACGTAGATTTTGAACGCATCTATATCGCGGTAGTTTTCGAGCGGCTTTTTGACCTGCTCGACCTTGTAGACCTGAGAGACGATACCAGACAGGCACAGCCACTCAATCGCATTCTCGAACTCGGAAGCACGCCCGCCTTTCTTAATCAGTTTGTACTGGAAACGCGTGTTCTTCTTCGAGAGCTGAACAGTGATGTTGTCGTAGGCAAGCCTGGTTTTCTTGATTTCGTTCAGGTTGTTGTACTTGCTCATGTCGTTGAGGTAACTCGCAAGAATCGTATCCTGCGTATGACGGACAAGGATATAGTCCCTGGTCTCCACGAACTGCATCACACACTCCGGCATGCCGCCGACCACGAGATACTGGCGATAGAGCTGCATCGCTGCATCGTGCAGTGCAGACGGCAGCGGCGCATTGGTATTGAAGCTCTCTTTTATCTGCGCGACTAAGTCATCCTCTCCGAGCGCCAGCATGAACTCCTCCATGTCCATAGGGTAGAGCGTCTTCATGTCGACTTTGCCGACGGGGAAGGAGAACTTCGCCCTGTTGACCGCGACACCCAGCAGGCTGCCTGCAACGATGATGTGATACTCTGGCGCGTCCTCACAGAAGTATTTGAGAGAGGTCAGAGCTCTTTCGCAGAGCTGCACCTCATCGAAGACTATCAGGGTCTTCTCCTTGACGATGGTCTGACCTGCGATGTGGGACAAAATTGGAATCAGATAATCGGGGCTGATGTCTTCCTCAAAAGTCTCGTTCAGCTTGGGATTGGTCTCAAAATTGAAATAGGCGACGTTTTCGTAGTGTGTGCGCCCGAACTCCAAGATGGAGTACGTCTTACCGACCTGTCTTGCACCCTGCAAAATAAGGGGCTTGCGGTGCTCGTCCTCTTTCCACACTTCCAGGAAGCTAATGATTTTTCTATACATAATGCAACCTCCTTAAAGGTTCTGAGCGTAGTTTAACAGATATTCGCGCAAAAATCAATCGAATTTAATTGAAATATCGCATCAAATAACGCGAAAGACTTATTGGAAATTACATAATTCGACACGAATGCTTTGGGCGGTCCGTGCGGAGAAACTAAATATCATATCATTGCCTGATAGAAAATCGGCATCGTCGGGGATACGAAACTGCGACAGGAGAAAACGGCTCTTCTGGTGCGTGCCCGACGCATAACACATCTCCTTCCAAAAGTCACAAGAGAGGGGATACGAAACTGCAGCAACGCAAAAATCGGAAGCAAAATCGTCAAAGAGAACCCCAAAAGTATATCACAGGGTATCCGGAAAGGCGCTGCGCGGGGGATACCAGCTTGCAGCAGACAAAGAAAAAGAGCGACATCCGTTTCTGGATGTCGCTCTGCCTATTACTGACGGGGCACTGGTATCTGCCTGCGGGTCTCTGCACAGTCTCGCAAATAGAGGTTAGCCCGCTATGCTCCTGCACATACTCTTTGATCTGCGGATACGTTGCGCCTTTTTGGAATCCGGACATATCCATATTCTCCAATGAGAACTCCACACGCACCTTTTTCGAGTCGATTTCTCCCTTGGAAAGAAGGACAACCGTCTCAAAGAAGCTGGTCAGGTCATCTCCCGTGGGATTAGGCGCAATATAGTCAAAGCCAATATCCGTGACGAATAGAGTGGTGATCTGGAAAATCATGTCCTCTTGCGCACATGAAGAAAGGAGGATTTCAAATTGGAAAGCAAAAGCTTGATGCAGCAGTACGCCGAAAGGAAACTGACTGAAACCATGTCTTTTATCGCGGAAAAACGCAGGGACAGACTCTCTGCCGCGAGAGTAACGTGGAGCAAGTTGGTAAAAGATAAGCCTCTGACGGCGGCTGTGGCAACACAAGTGCTCATGGCGAATCAAGACTGCGTCGCGTTCCTACCAAAAGAAAAGCTGAGCGAAGAAATCTGCGAAGCTGTTCTGGAGATGTCGCCACTATCCATCTCTTTTATCCCAGAAGAGATGAGAACCGAGCAGATGAGCTACACAGCTCTCAACGCCTACAAAAAGTATGCGAAGACGGATAGGACAAGTGGAGTTTGGCAAATCGTCGAAATCCTGTCTGCCGGTGTGCAGACCGAGAATATCTGCTTGCTTGCGGCAAAGCAGACTCGGATTTTTGGCGTACAAATGGCACTTGCCTGTGGCCTTCTCGGTGTTTGCAAATATAGAACAGACACCGGCTCCCTTGCTGTGCCGCTATGAAATTTCTCCTTGCGCTTACTGTAACAGCAGGAGGCTGAAGACGAGCGTGAAGAGCGCGACCGTTTCGATGATGCCGATGACGATGAAGAAGTTCGCCGTGCCCTTGCCGGTCTCGCCGAGCGCGTCGGCGCTCGCCGCGGCGACCTTGCCCTGGAAGAACGCGGACAGGCCGATGGCGAGACCCGCGAAGATGCCCGTAAACATGGCGAGCGCGGGATCGGCGCCGGAGGCCACGGCGCTGCGGATGAAGTTCATCAGCAGGAAGCCGTAGATGGTCTGCGTCAGGGGCGCGCCGGAGAAGGCGACCATGATGAAGGGAGCGGGCTTACCGTTCGCGTAGCACTTCTTCCACGCGCCGACGCTCGCCTGCGCCGCGAAGCCCGCGCCGAACGCGCTGCCCATGGCGGACAGGCCCAGCGCACACGCCATACCAATAAATTCAATGCTCATAATACGTTTCTCCTCTTTTTGATTATTTTCTGATCTTATCCAGTTTTTTGAACGGTGCGTAGGCGGTGCCGGTCCACTCCATGCCAAGCTGACCGGAGAATTCCAGCAGATTCAATCGCACGCCATGGACCACCACGGACAGCAGGCCCATCACGATGTTCAGCCCGTGACCGACGAGCATGATGAGGATGCCGACGACGACCAGCGGCCCCTTGAAGCCGAGCGCCATGTTGTTAAAGCTCTGCGCGATAGCGAGCGACGCCATGCCGACGGCAAACAGTCGGATGTAGCTCATGATGTTGCCGAAGGCACTGATGGTGTTGAGGAACACTGTGAAGGCGTTGCCAAGGCCCGCCTTGAGACCCTGCGCGAAGGTCTTGTCAGGCGACATACCGCCGAAGCACACGACCAGCACGAAGCCGAGAAGGACCACCGCGGCAATGGGCGTGAGGTTCACCTGCTCGCCGATGACGAGGTAGAGCACCACGAAGTACAGCGCGCAGATCGCGCACAGCCAGCCGAGGTCGGCGACCCAGCTGAGGTCCTTCTCTTGCGTCTTGCGGCGGATGTTCATCACACACGCCAGCGAGAGCTGGACGGTGCCGAGGATGAAGCAGAATTTCATGACGCTGTTTTGCTGCTGCGTGGTGGTGACGTTGAAATACTCGGGGTAGTTCGCAAAGGTCGAAACGACCAGCGAGCGGAGCAGCGGCACGTCCATCGCGCCCTCAAGCCCGAACCAGGTACCGGTCATCGCGCCCCAGACGATGGTGGCGATGGAGAGCACCCACAAAAGCTGCACGGCATCGGAGGGCTTCTTGCTCTTCACCGTCAGGGCCGCGGCGGTCAGCAGGAACAGGCAGCCGTAGCCTGCGTCGCCGATGATCATGGCGAAAAAGAGCGTGAAGAAGCCGAGGAACCAGAACGAAATATCGTACTCGCGGTAGCCCGGCACGGTGCCGAGAATGTCGAACACCGGCGCGATGAGCCGCGTGACCCTGGTGTACTTGATCTTGGTCGGCACCTTGTCGTCGTCTGCCGTCGGATCGTCCATCGCCCACGCCCAATGCTCTTTCGCGGCGGCGGCCTTGAAGCGCTCCGCCTCGTCGACGGGGAGGTAGCCGGTCAGCCACACGAGTCCGTCCCCGCTCTCCGAGGTATTGCGCACGGAGGAATAGTCCGCGTCGTTCTGCGTTTTGAGCAGCTGCTCGCGGAAGCTGGGCAGGTGCTTCGCGGCGGCCTTGAGCTGCGCGCCGCACTCAGAAAGACTGCGCTCACAGTCGGCGATCTCCTGCCGGTATTCGTCAAGGCTCTTTTCCGGCGGGATGAACTCGCCGGCGGCGCAGGAGGCGGGCAGCGCACCGAGGATGGCGACGGCCTGCTGCTTCCCGACCGGCGCGAGCCGGAGGAAGCGCACCTCCTCGTCCGCTTCGAGCGAAGCGAGGAGCTTTTTGTCCACGCGGCAGAAGTGCAGCTCGAAGCCCTGCGCCTTCAATTCCTTGATCTCGGCGGGGGAGAAGTTGCCCCAGCCGGCGAGCGTGTCGCACGCGCTGACCGCGGCGGCGCGCTCGGCTTCCAATGCCTTTTTGCGCTCCAGACATGCGTTGAGCTCGTCGAAGAGCACTTTAAATTGATCGTCGTCGAGCGTTTCCGCTTCGACCTCGCTCACCCCCTGCTCCTCGAGCACGGTGATGAGCCGCGAGAGCGCGGCGAAGCGCTCCAGATAGGTCTGGTCGGCATCCGCCTTTTCCGCGAAATGGACGATGCCGAGCGCACGCAGCGCGTCGAGCAGCTCCGTTTTCTGCGTCTGCGCGGCGACGATGTGAACGACCTTCATTTTCTCGATCATCGCGCCGCCTCCTGTAGCTTTTTCTTGGCGATCTTGCCGCGCACGACCGCGGAGGTCTGCTGGTCGCCGAGGTAAATGCCGATGACGCGGATGTTTTCCCTCGCCTCGGGGATCTTGACCTTTTCAAACAGGTTCACGCGCTGCGCGGTGGAGCGCAGCTCCCGCTCGAGCAGCTCGACCTGCGTGCGCAGCGTCTTGACCAGTGCGTCCAGCCGCGCGATCTCGCGCAGCGTGACCACGGCGGTGTCCACCCAGAGCGGATAGTCCGCGACGTCGTAGGAGATCTCCTCGAAGGTCAGCTCCTCAAAGACCGGCACGATTACGCCGGCGATGTTGTGGTCGCGGCAGACGACGTCCTTCGGACGGATGAGCGAATCGAGCCGCATCCCCTCGGGGAAGCTGCCGTTTTCGGCGAACACCGCGATCCAGCCGTCCAGACCGTCGACGATCTTCAGCCGCTCGGCTTCGACCTTCTCAAGCTGCGCCGTCACCTGCATCACGACCGATTGGAGCTGCTGCTTTTTCAGCTGCAGCGTCGGCAGATAGCGTTGAAACTGCTTGAGCCGGTCCTTCTGAACCTTCAGTTCATTTTTTGTTAGTTTGACAGCCATACGCGCTCCCTCAGTTCAAGGCGTCCTTTTTCGGCCATCTTTCCTGCAGGAGGCTCGTCTTCAGACCCGTTTCGTTCGGCTCGAAGCACTCGGCGAGGATCTCCCAGCCAAGGTCCAGCGCCTCCTCCAGAGGGATGTTCACGCTCAGGTCCATCAGCTTCGTTTCAAAGAGGTGGCCGTACTTGAGCAGCTTCTCGTCCCATTCGGACATCATGAAGCCCATGGACTTCTTCTCAAGGCTTTCCTTGTAGGCGCTGTAGAGACGGATCATGCCGTCCATCAGGGCGCGGTGGTCGCTGCGCGTCGTGCCGTTGACGTTCTGCTTGAGACGCGAGAGCGAGCCGAACGGCTCGATGTGGCCGTTTTTGAGGTAATACTGGCCCTCGGTGATATAGCCCGTGTTGTCCGGCACGGGGTGGGTGACGTCGTCGCCGGGCATCGTGGTGACGCCGAGGATGGTGATGGAGCCCGCGCCCTCAAAGTCGACCGCTTTCTCATAGCGCGAGGCAAGGCAGCTGTAGAGGTCGCCGGGGTAGCCGCGGTTGGACGGCACCTGCTCCATCGTGATCGCCATTTCCTTCTGCGCGTCGGCGAAGTTGGTCATGTCGGTCAGCAGCACAAGCACGCGCTTGCCGGCAAGGGCGAACTGCTCCGCCACGGCGAGCGACAGGTCGGGCACGAGCGTACATTCCACCGTCGGGTCAGACGCCGTGTGGACGAACATGACTGTGCGGCCCATCGCGCCGCTCTTTTCGAGCGTGTCGCGGAAGAAGAGGTAGTCGTCGTATTTCAGACCCATGCCGCCGAGGACGATGACGTCGACCTCCGCCTGCATGGCGATGCGGGCGAGCAGCTGGTTGTAGGGCTCGCCGGAGACGGAGAAGATGGGCAGCTTCTGGCTCTCGACGAGCGTGTTGAACACGTCGATCATCGGGATGCCGGTGCGGATCATGCGCTTGGGCACGATGCGCTTGGCGGGGTTGACGGAGGGCCCGCCGATGGGGATCATATTTTCGGTCAGCGCGGGGCCGTTGTCGCGCGGCACGCCCGCGCCGTCGAACACGCGCCCGAGCAGGTCGTCGGAAAACGAGACCATCATGGGCCGCCCGAGGAAGCGCACGGTGTCGGTCGTGCTGACGCCCTGCGTGCCGGCAAAGACCTGCAGGGAGACGAGGTCGCCGCTGAGCTTGATGACGCTCGCGTAGCTCTCGCCGACGAGGGCAAGGTCGCCGCTGCGCACGCCCGAGGCGCGCACGGTCACGACGTTGCCGACGATGGATTCGATCTTGGTATAAACCTTCTGCATTCTGAAACCCTCCTTAACCCGTTACCTTGCTCCGGTAGAGGTCCGTGAGCTTCGTTTCCTGCGCCGCAAATTCCGGCGTGCCGTAGACCGTGCCGTGCCAGTCGAGGAATTCCTGACGCACCTGATTGAAGAAGGCGCGGATCTCCTTTTTGTCGCTGAGTGCGTAATCGCGCGTGAGCACATCGTAGAGCACGTTGAACTCATGCGCCTGACGCTCCGGCTCGCAGGCCGCGTCGATGGGATCGAAGGAGTTCTGCTGCAGGTACACGGCGTCGAGCAGCTCGCCCTTCTGGTAGAGGATGTAATCCTCGGCCGAGGTGCCCTCTTCGCCGATGACCTTCATCATCTGATTGATCTCGCTGCTGCGGCGGAGGATGCCGCGGGCCTCCTCCACACGCGCCATGTCCACCACGCCCTGATACTTTGACCACGAGTCGATGGGGTGGATGGAGGGATACTTGCGCGCGTCGGAGCGCTCGCGGGAGAGGCCGTGGAACGCGCCGACGACCTTGAGTGTCGCCTGCGTGACCGGCTCTTCAAAGTTGCCGCCCGCGGGGGAGACCGTGCCGCCGATGGTGACGGAGGCGATTTTGCCGTTTCTCAGCCGGACCTTGCCCGCACGCTCATAGAACGCGGCGATGACGGATTCGAGGTAGGCAGGGAAGGCTTCCTCGCCGGGGATCTCCTCCAGTCGGCCGCTCATCTCGCGCATGGCCTGCGCCCAGCGGCTCGTGGAGTCCGCCAGCAGCAGGACGTTGAGTCCCATCTGGCGGTAATATTCGGCCATCGTCACTGCCGTGTACACGGACGCTTCACGCGCCGCGACCGGCATGGACGAGGTGTTGCAGATGATGATGGTACGCTCCATCAGCGAGCGGCCCGTGCGCGGGTCGGTCAACTCGGGAAATTCCTTGAGGACCTCTACGACCTCGCCGGCGCGCTCGCCGCAGGCGGCGACGATGACGATGTCGACGTCAGCGTTCTTCGCCTCCATGTGCTGCAGCACGGTCTTGCCCGCACCGAAGGGACCGGGCACGCAGAAGGTGCCGCCCTTGGCGACCGGCAGGAAGGTGTCGATGCAGCGGATCTTGGTCACCAGCGTCTCGTCGGGACGCAGACGCTCCTCATAGCAGCGGATGGGCTGCTTGACCGGCCAGGAAAAGACCATGCTCAGCGCCTTCTCCTCGCCCGCGCCGTTTTCCAGCACCGCAACGGTGGAGCGAACGTGATAGACGCCCTTTTCCTTCACGCTCTTTACGCGCCAGCCCTCGTCCTTGAGGTCGAAGGGCGCCATGATGAGGTGCGTGAACTGCCCCTCCGGCACGCTGCCGACCGCGTCGCCCGCGAGCACGGCGTCGCCGGGCTTGACGCAGGGGGTGAACTCCCATTCTTTATCGGGGATGGGGTCAAGGTATACGCCGCGCTCGAGGAAGAAGCCGCATTGCTCGGCAAGCTTCGGCAGAGGGTTCTGCAAGCCGTCGTATACCTGCGTCAGAAGACCGGGGCCGAGCTCGACGCTCAGCAGCTCGCCGGTCAGCTCGACCTCGTCGCCGACCTGAATGCCGTTGGTCATTTCATAGATCTGCATACTCACGGCGTCGCCGCTGATGCGGATGACCTCGCCCTTGAGGCGGTCATTGCCGATCTTGACGAAGCCGACTTCGTTTTTCCGAACGGAGCCCGAGAACCTTGCCGAAACGAGGTTGCCGTTGACTCCGGTCACATAGCCTGTCACTTTCTCCATTTCGTTTCTCCCGTTTTCTTATAGGCTGAATATCTGCTGGCGGACCTGTCCGAGCAGGGTGTCGAAGGCGGCCTTGCCCTCGTCATGGCGGAAGACGCGCTGCCGTTCGAGCAGCTGCAGCTTCAGCGCGTAGCCGTAGAGCGCGCAGTCGTCGAAGCTGTGCAGGCCCACCAGCTCGTCTAGCCTGTCAAATTCCAGCGCGAGCAGCAGCCGCTCGCCCTCGAGCGGGTCCTTTGCGTTCACTGCCGCGGTGACGGTCTGCGTCACGGCGGCGTCGCGCTCGTTCGGCGCGGCACAGCTCTCGCCGCGCTTCACGCGCCGCTGATAGGTCAGCTCACCCTGCAGCACGCGGTAGAAGGCCGCCCACCGGCTCACGAAGCCGCCGTCCTCCGAGCGCACCGTCAGCTCCTCGAGCGAGCGGTAGACACTGTCGCTCACCGCGCCCTGGCATTGGTCGAGAAACGCAGCGTAATCCAGCGGCGGGGCGTCGCCCGCGCGGAGCATCGGCAGGCTCGAGATCAAGTAGTAATAGGAAGCCAAGAGCGTCCCTCCTTAAATGCGCAGCTCGCGGAAGAAGGGGGCAAGCTGCTCCGCCAGCTCCTCGTCGGAGCAGTCGATGTAGCCCGAGCCATCCTTGGCGCACAGGCGGAAGCCCGTGCGGACCTTTTTGGAGAGCCGCAGCTCCAGCCCCGCCTTGAGCTCGCCGGCGAGCTCGCTTTTGAGCGCGTCCGTGACGGAGGCGACCTCTGCGGCGTAGGCGGAGGCGTCCTCGCCCTGCAACGCGGCGGTGATGAGCGCGGCGAGCGCCTTGTCGTCGAGCGCCTTATGCGTATCCTGCGCGAGCAGCTTCGTCAGCTCCGCACCGATCTCCTGCCGGAAGGCAAGCACCGCGTCGCGCTTCGCCTGCTCTGCGCTGAGCTGAGCGCTGGCCTTGAACACGCCGATCTCCGCCTGCGCGTCCGCACGCAGCTTGTCCGCCTCGCTCCTCGCATCGGCGACGATCTTTTCCGCCTGCGCCTTGGCTTCGGCAAGGATCTGCGCGGCCTCGCGGTTCGCGCTCTCGATGCCGTCCTTTTTGATGGAGGATACCAGATCCTGAATTTGAAGCTCCATAAAATCCGCCTTTCTGTGTTTATGTGAGTAAAATTTCGTAATGAAACTAAAATATAGCGCACAATGCCGAAGAAATCAAGAAATCGCAAAAAAATTAAATGATTCATTTTTTCAATAGTGCCTAAAAACCGGGTAATGATGCGAAAAATATTATAACCGTCCGCGCGGGAGCCTAACCGCCGCCATGCTCTTCCCGTGTCGGTGTGCTATACTGGACCTGATATAAAAGAGAAAAGGAGAACGCTTCCCATGCCTGCCTTTGATCCGCTGACCTACCGCTATGCCTCACGGCGCAATGTCGTCTACGCCCAAAATGCCGTCGCCTGCACGTCTGTGCCGCTCGGCGCACAGATCGGACTGGACGTGATGAAATCCGGCGGCAACGCCGTGGACGCCGCTGTGGCGATGGCCGCGGCTATGCCGCTGCTCGAGCCGACCGGCAACGGCCTTGGCTCGAACTGCTTTGCACTCGTTTGGATCGAGCGGGACAAACGGCTCTACGGTCTCAACGCCAGCGGTGTCGCGCCGATGGCGCTGAGCGCAGAGAAGGTTCGCGCGATGGGCTATACAGAGATGCCGAAGGCCGGATGGCTGCCGACGATGGTGCCCGGCGCACCCGCGGGCTGGGCGGAGCTGAACCGCCGCTTCGGCACGAAGTCGCTCGCTGAGCTGTTCGCGCCAGCCATTTCCTGTGCCGAGGAGCGCTATCCCGTGCCAGTGAACGTCGCGCGGCAGTGGGAGCGCGACAGCCGCCGCATTGCCAAGGCGATGGCGGAGAACGCCGTACCGCATGAATACTGGTGGAAGAGCTTTATAAAGCCGGACGGTACGCCCTACCGTGCGGGCGAGCTGTTCCACTTTCCGGACTATGCCGCGACGCTGCGCTCTCTCGCCGCGACGGACTGCGAGAGCTATTACCGCGGCGCGCTGATGGAGCGGATCGTCGCGTTCTCCCGCGCGACCGGCGGGTACTTCTGCGAGGACGACTTCCGCAATTACCACCCCGAATGGGTCGAGCCCATCACGCAGGACTACCGCGGCTATACGGTCTGTGAGATCCCGCCAAACGGCCACGGCATTACGGTGCTCATGGCGCTCGGCATCCTGAACGGCATGACCATGCCGGAAAAGCGCGAGAGCGCCGAGCACTATCACAAGGTGATGGAGGCCATCAAGCTGGCCTTTGCCGACACGAGGACCTACGTCGCCGACCCGCGCTATATGAAAACTAAGGTCAGCGAGCTGCTGGATCCCGCCTATCTCGCCGCCCGCCGCGCGCTCATCACCGACCGCGCGCTGGAGCCGAGGGCGAGCGACCCGCACTGCGGCGGCACCATCTATCTCTGCACCGCCGACCGCGAGGGCAACATGGTCTCGTTCATCCAGAGCAATTACACCACCTTCGGCGCGGGCGTCGCCGTGCCGGTTCGGGAAAATTCCGGTTTCAGTTTACCCGGCACATAGGCAGGGGTTCGCCTCCCCCGCATGCCTGCCAGCCTACTTCCTCCTAATAAGGTCATCTCAACGAAAATACGCAGGATGACAATTCCGTCCTATACGCACGACCAATCTACCATTCTCGGATGCACTTATGTCCCGTCATAACGCTGGAGAGCAGGTCGTTCCGTATCAAAAGCTGTTCCCGTATCCGCTTTGCCGCCCCACGATCCGAAGCAACAGACTTTCACGCAGCTTTTGATAGTAAAAGCATAATAGCTTTCAGTATATACGTCAAGTATTCGCATTGCAGCAATGTTCCACGCCAATTCCCTGCCGTGCAGAGTAAAAAGCTCCCGCCGAGGATGATTCTCAGCGGGAGCTTTATATTGGATTGTCGATTCGCCTTACTTACCCTGATAGGCACGGTACAGGAATGTGACAATCTGCGCTCTGGTGCAGGTATTCCCGGAGCCGAACAGGCCGCCGCCGATACCGCCGGTCACGCCGTTCTTCTCCGCCCATGCGACTGCATCAGCATAATAGGCATTCGCTGCCACATCACTGAACGCGCTGCCGCCACTGACTGCGGGGCTGCCGGAGGCTCGATAGAGGAATGCGACCGCCTGCTCACGGGTGCAGGTGGCATCAGGACTGAATTTGCCATCGCCCGTTCCTGTGGTGATACCGTTCTCCACCGCCCACGCAACTGCCTTAGCATAATAGCTGTCCGCAGAAACATCAGAGAAGCTGCTCATGCTCTTGGGTTCGGAAGAACCGGCAGCACGCCACAGGAAGGTGACGATCTGTGCACGGGTGCAGGGCTGGTTCGGTCCAAAGAGGCCGTTGCCAATACCGCCGGTGATGCCCTTTTCCTGTGCCCACTTCACAGCCTCATAGTAATAGGCGCTGGTGGACACATCGCTGAACGGGCTTATCTCAACTTCCTTGACAAAGGTAGCATTAACCTCGACCTTGCTGGCGGGCATGGTAAAGGTATATTTGCCGTTGCCCTTATCGGTCAGTTTCAGTTCCTTACCATTCTTGTCGGTCACGGTAAGGTCATCCAGTTTGAAACCATCGTCCGGCTTGACGGTGATTGTCACGGTATCACCACGCTCGGCATAGCGGCGGTTTGCTGTCACTGTGCCGTTCCGGATGTCCTTGCCCACCTCGATGGCGTAAGTCGGGTCGCTATCGTCGCCACCGGAGCTTTTCCGAACCAGAGCGTTGATCGCTTCCTCAATGACCTTCGCCATTGCATCTACCTCACTCTGCTCGGTAATGTTCTTGCCTCGGACAACGGCATTCACAGCGGCTTCCACGCCAGAGAAATCCATGTAGTTATCTTTGTTCAGTGCATTTGCCTTGGCAATGGCTGCGTCAACCTTAGTGTAGTCGGCAGGTAAATAAGTCATTGCAATGGTCTGCGTATGAGTTGCTGTATCAGCTGTAATTGTAATATCGGAACGGAAAACCTCACAATTATCGGCGCTGACCTCGACCGCATAAGTACCCGCTTCCAAATCGGCAGGGTTTGCTACTGCCTGACCGTTCACCTTAATGACTACATTCGTCAACTCGGCAGGTGTTACAACAAAAGAAACCGCATATTTCGGTGCAGGCAAAAGGGGCGTTCCATTAGAATTAAATCGATAATTGCCACCAGCAGCAGTGATTTCATTAAAGAAGTCTTCCGTTTTCATAAAGTCAAGGGCCTTTTCTGTTCCAGCATCCTGATACTTAAAGCAAGCCGGGACATTTTCAGTTTCCAGAAAATAATTGTTTTCAAAAACAGAGGTACCAGAAGAAACGCCGCCTGCAATACCGCCTAAACGCTTATAAGGTTTAGTGGCAGTATATTGAGATAAATCCATTTCACCAGCGAAATAACAATGTTTGATTTCTGCACCTGCCCAAACAGTGCCTGCAATGCCGCCGAAATCCGTAGTGCCTTTGCCAAGAGGAACCATTTTCCCGGTGGAATAACAATTGATAATCTTTGAGCCTTGATACAACTGCCCAACAATTCCGCCGGTATGGGGTGTCCAAGAGGTCATATCGCCTGTATTGGCGCAATACTGTACGGTACTGTTTTCAGCAAGACCTACGATACCGCCCATCTGCAAAGAGGTAGTATCCGTCGTTATTGAAAAATTCCCCTTGTTTTGGCAGTGTTCAATCGTGCTATTTATCGCATATCCGCACAAAGCCGCAGTGCCGTTGACATATGTGTTTGTATCCGTGAACGATACATCCGAAACGCAGTCAGAAATTTTGCTGTTTTCTGCAACGCCCGCAACTGTTCCAAAAAAGACATACCCTGAATTGGACACATCCAGCTTGCCTTGAATTGTCAAACCGGAAATTTCAGCGCCGTAAGCCACGCTGAAAAATCCGAAAACCGGATACTCTGCCTTTCCATAGTTTTCGGAAAAATCTAAATTGGAAATCGTATGTCCGTTTCCGTAAAATTTGCCGCTGAAGTAGTGCAGCAGATTTCCGTCGCCGTCAAAGACGCTGCCAATCGGTTTCCACACAACACCTGTTAAATCCAAATCCGCATCAAGAGATACAACCGCATCTGTTTTATCGTCATATTCGCCATTGTCCACAGCTTTTGCAAATTGCAAAAGTTCATCTACTGTTGTGATTGAGATTTTGTCGGGTCCCTCTGCAAACGCTGCCGTTGGCAGTAGCGTCAGGCATAGTGTGAATGACAGCAAAAGAGATAAGATTTTTCTTTTCATGTAGTAGCCCTCCATTCCAATTTATATTGTTTGCAGTCGTCAGCAATTCAACAATCTTTCTTGCTCAATTATGTATTGTTAGATACTAAATATCAATCGTTCTCTGCCATCTAATTTTAGTTTTCTGCTGTGTGGGATCTGTCTCTTATACACATCTGACGCTGCCGACGACTTAATAGGTG
>ERZ1027243.673-NODE-673-length-17873-cov-5.359973_pt1 | contig 17873 bp, 17 predicted proteins | sample MGYA00519243_ERZ1027243 | MGnify/ENA primary metagenome ERZ1027243 (study PRJEB26926, sample SAMN06164727) | human gut metagenome | biome: ENVO:00009003; feature: ENVO:2100002; material: ENVO:00002003 | host: Homo sapiens | place: USA | collected 2012 ...
CCCGCTGCCGAGGAGAAGACCGAGTTCGACGTCGTCCTCGCCGGTTTCGACGCTGCTGCCAAGATCAAGGTCATCAAGGCTGTCCGCGAGATCGCCGGTCTGGGCCTGGCCGAGGCCAAGGCTTTCGTCGAGTCCGCTCCGAAGGCTCTGAAGGAGGGCGTGTCCAAGGAGGATGCCGAGAACTTCAAGAAGCAGCTCGAAGAGGCTGGCGCGAAGGTCGAGATCAAGTAATCTCACCCTACTGCGAGGTTCAAAAAGCCCGTGTCACAAGACACGGGCTTTTTCTTTTTGACTGTCTTATGGAATAGAACATCTGTTGACATAATATATGCGCGTGTACGTCAAAAGGACGTGCGCACCGTGGGCTCGGACGGGGCAACGATGTCGATGATCTGATTCTGCGTGTAAATGCCGTAGTGCTTCCACGATGCGGGAGCGTCCGTTCCATCGGGTATAAGATGGACATCAATGGCACGGGGAAGATAGTCGAGCAGTTTGGACCGTTCGAACGTGCAAAGATAGGTGCCGCTGCGGACTTCGTCTGCGTCAAATACGCAGTAGGATTCGTTGCGCACCTGATAGAGCAGGTGCTTTTCAAAGATGAGCTCGATCTTGGCGTTTTCATCGGGGCACAGCGGCGTACAGTGCGCGAGAATGTCGTCGAGGGCGGCATTTCCTGTGGACGGAGTCTGTGCATTTGGCTCCGCTTTAGCGCAGCAGATGGTGATGTGCAGCTCGTTTTCATCCTCCTCACACAGCGTCAGGAGAAACGGTGCACGGCGGCCGGCGTCCACAAGGCGGCCTGCTTCGGCGAATGTGGTGCAATGAGACATGGGAGCCACCTCGTTTTGTAAAGTATGGAAAATACTGCTCACCGTGTGACGGTCAGGCAGTAAAATGATAACCGGTTTGTCTCCTTACTGTTCCAGAGGTCAGTTTCGCCGAGCTCGCGCAGATCGTCTACGACGAATTCATCGAATCGCACAGCAGCGCGGTGAACGACGGGACGCTCCTCGAACAAGTAGAAGCCGCCCTGCCAGACGTGCCAGAGTTCCACGCAGGGCGCGGATTCGAGGGCAGAGCCAATGTAGTCGATCAGCTGCCGCGCGCGGCCCTCGGTATAGTAGGCCCAGTCAAGGCAGACGGCAAAGGCTTTGTCGGTATAGAGAAAACTGTCTGGGTAAGTGCGCAGCGCGAAGTTGTCGTCCGCGCCGCCGTCGTCGATCGTACCGTCGTCCACATTGATGGCGAGGTAGTCGTACTCCGGCGGAGGAAAGACCTCCGGCAGCGGCGCGTCGGAAGCGAAAAAGATGCAGGCGCTCATCATGATCCTCCTGTAATGCCTCATTTTCCTTTTGGTACGGCGATCATATCATAAAAGATATGAACAAATCTACTGCGATGCTGTTACGAGACCCTTGCGCCGCGGTGCGGGAAGAACGCGCGCCGGTGAGGAAAAGGCTGGAACAGCCATAATATAAACCGCTCGAGCGCTTGACTTTTTTGTGCAGCGGCATTAAAATGTATAAAATATAAGAGCAGGAATTTTCATGCGTTGTGTATCCTGCGTACAAAATCTGATGAGAGACAGGCTGATGCCCGCGTGAGCCGAGGAATGCTTACGCGGTTATTTTTTCACCTGGATGGGAGAAAACATGAAGAACACCAAAAACTTTGCGAGCCGATGGGGCTTTATTCTGGCGTCCGTCGGTTCAGCGGTCGGCATGGCGAACGTCTGGGGCTTTCCGAACAAGCTTGGCAGCAACGGCGGCGGGGCATTTTTGCTCATTTATCTGCTGTTTATTTTCATTTTCAGCTACGTGGGCCTGCCCGCGGAGTTCGCGATGGGCCGCCACGCGGCGACGGGCACGCTCGGCGCGTATGAAAAGGCGTGGTCGACGCGCGGCAAGGGCGCAGGCAAGGCCGGAGGCCTTCTTGGCTGGCTGCCGCTTGCGGGCTCGCTGTGCATTGCGTTCGGCTACGCGGTCATCGTGACATATATCTTAAAGGCGCTGGTGGATTCGCTCGTCGGCACGCTGATGACGACGGACACCGCGTCGTGGTTCGGTACGTTCTCCTCCACACCGTATTCCGTCATTCCGTACCACATCATCGTGGTCGTGGGGACGCTGCTGACGCTCTATTTGGGCGCGCACAGCATCGAAAAAACCAACAAGATCATGATGCCGCTGTTTTTCATCATCTTCCTGATCCTCGCGGTGCGCGTGGCGATGCTGCCGGGCGTAAGCGAGGGCTACCGCTTCATGTTCACTCCGCGCTGGGAGGCGCTCAAGGACCCGATGATCTGGATCTGGGCGATGGGACAGGCGTTCTTCTCCCTCTCCGTCACGGGCAGCGGCATGATCGTGTACGGCGCGTACCTCTCGAAGGACGAGGACGTCGTCGGCGTCGCGCAGCACACGGCGCTGTTTGACACGATCGCCGCCGTCGTTGCGGCGCTCGTCATCATCCCCGCATGCTTCTCCTACGGGCTGGACGTCGGCGCGGGCCCGAGCCTGCTGTTCGTTACGTTGCCGACCATTTTACAGGATATCCCGATGGGGCGGCTGTTCGCCATCATCCTCTACCTTGCGATGATCTTCGCGGGCGTGAGCTCGCTGCAGAACATGTTCGAGGCCGTGGCGGAATCGCTGCTGCACAAGTTCCCCAAGCTCAGCCGCACGGCGGTGCTGGCGATCCTGTGTGTGCTGTGCCTCGGCATTGGCATTTTCATGGAGCCCATCAGCAAGTGGGGCCCGTGGATGGACCTTGTTTCCATCTATATTATCCCCATCGGCGCGACGCTCGGCGCGATCTCGTGGTTCTACGTGATGAAAAAGGACGAGCTGCTTGCCGCCGTGAACATCGGCAGCAAGAAAGAGCGCGGTGCGCTGTGGTACAACGTGGGCCGCTTCGTCTACGTGCCGCTCGCGGTCATCCTGTGCTGTGTGGCGCTGTTCATGCACGTGGCATTCTGAGTTCCCCCTGAACAAAAAAGGAGAACAATATGAAAACAGGCAAGAAAGTGAGCATTACCATACTTTCAGTGCTGATATTGGCCTTGTGCGCCGTGGGGATCATCCGGAGCACGACCTTTCCGCTGGACCCGGCGACGCTGCCGGACCATATCTGTGATTTTTACAATATCGGCAGGCCCAAGCCCCTCTCGCCGAGTATTCGGGTGTACGACAGTGTTGAACTCGAAAATACGGTGTGGTATCTCATGGAGATTGGCGAGGACATAGATCTGGGCTATGTCAAGCTGGAACGGAATATCCTTGGCCGCTACAAGATTGTGCACCTCGGCTACGGCGGCGGGAGCTTCCGTGACGGCGTTGTGCGCAGTGGGGAGAAAGCCTACTACCTCTTTGGCGGGCGCGATGTGACCGGCCGCATCGCAAAAATCACTATGACGCAGAACGGCGAGACCTGCACGATGGAAAATGCGGAGGGAAAGACGCATTTCCTGTTCTGCACAGAGCTTTCTCCACAGCTCGGCGATTATGACTTCGACCGCAGCACGCTGCGGTTTTACGACGAAGACGGGAACGACATCACCGCGGAGTACGATCTGAGCGGCGGCGGTATCCAGTAAAAGGAATACCAAAAGGAAGGACTGTGAGCAGGTCCTTCCTTTTTCATATAAAAACTTGTTGACAAGTCAACAATGATGCGCTATGATAAACGAGCTTGTTGATTTGTCAACAAATAGGAAAAAGGAGAATTACCAATGGAGGAGCGCTTTGAGACCTTTACCGTCCTGATCACGCGTATCAGCCGCAGCATCAAGCGCATCAAGGCGGACGAAATGGCGGACTTCGAACTGAAAGGGCCGCATGTGTCCTGCCTCTACTACCTCTCCCAGCAGGATGGCATGACAGCCGCCGAACTCTGCGAGCGCTGCGACGAGGACAAGGCGGCCATCTCCCGCTCGCTGGACGACCTCGAGAAAAACGGTTACATCACCTGCGCAAGCGGCGCGGGCAAGCGCTATAAGAGCCCACTGCGCCTGACGGAGCGGGGCAAGGCGGTCGGCCACGCGATCGGGGAGAAGATCATGCGCATCGTCGAGGCGGCATCTGAGGGCCTGAGCGAGGCCGAGCGGCAGACGATGTACCGCGCGCTCGCGCTCGTGAGCAAGAATTTGGAACGGATTTATACCCATAAGAAGACCGCGGGCGACAGAGCCGCCCGCGACGAACAATAACGGAGGAAAAGCATGAGTGTTCAGATCATTGTGGATTCGACGGTCGACATGCCCGAGCGCATGAAGGACCGTTTTCGCATCGTGCCGCTCACGGTGCATTTTGGCGCGGAGGAGTTCATCGACGGCGTGACCATCGACAAGCACCGCTTTTATGAGCGGCTTGTCGAGAGCGACGAGCTGCCGACGACCAGTCAGGCGTCGCCCGCGGCATTCGACGCGATCTTCTCCGACGTTGCGTCGGTGGGCGACAGCGCGGTCGTTGTGACGCTCGCGTCGAAGTTCTCCGGCACGTATCAGAGCGCGTGCATCGCCGCGGCGGAGTACGACAACATCTACGTTGTGGACAGCAAGAGCGCGGCTATCGGCTCTGGCATCCTCGCCGAGTACGCGCTCGAGTGCGCGGACAAGGGCATGGACGCGAAGACCATCGCCGAAACGCTGGAGAAAAAGCGCGACGAAATTTGCCTCATCGCGCTGCTCGACACGCTTGAATACCTCAAAAAGGGCGGGCGTATCTCGAAGACTGTCGCGTTTGCGGGCGGACTTCTCAACATCAAGCCGGTCATCACCGTGGTCGACGGCGAAATTCAGGTTATCGGTAAGGCAAGAGGGTCGAAGCAGGGCAACAACCTGCTCGTGCAGAAAATCCACGAGAGCGGCGGCATCGACTTCGACGAGCCGATCATCCTCGGATACAGCGGGCTGAGCGATTCGTATCTCAAAAAATATGTCGAGGACAGCCGCGACATCTGGCAGGACAAGGCGAATTCGCTCGACTCCACGCTCATTTGCAGCGTGATCGGCACGCACACTGGCCCCGGCGTGGTGGCGGTCGCATTCTTCAAAAAGGGCTGAGCCTCTATAAAAATCAGAAACAGCAGGAAGCCGGCGTATCGCGCCAACTTCCTGCTGTTTTTTCTTAAATATCCTCTTTGAGTCAGCGATTAAAAATAGCAACGGCGCTTTCAAACGACACCGGTACTCGCTGTACCTTGACAACAGACGGCACGGCGAATGATAGTGATTCTATAAAGGTATATTGATATTCAGCGGCTATGTCTTGCGTGAAAGCGGTGCTTTGCGCTGGTATCGGTTTGCCCGTGAAACAGGTTGAATGGGAAAAGGAGAATGCGGCATGCAGTGGACGGACGAGAGCATTGTGCTTTTGCGTGATGCGCCGACGATGAACCGCTATTATGAGACCATCGCGGAGAGGATCGCGCCGCAGCTCCAAGAAAACGCGCACGTCTGCGACGCGGGCTGCGGCATCGGCGAGCTGAGCCTTGCTCTGAAGCCGTACTGCCGCCATGTCACGGCGGTGGACGCGGATGCGCTGGCCATCAAAACGCTGAAAGCCCACCTGATAGAGGGCGTCATCGCGATCTGCGGCGATGTGGAGGCGCTCACGCCGAAAGAGCCCTACGACGCGATGGTGTTCTGCCTCTTTGGCCGCACGGAGGACACGCTGCGCATCGCGAGAAAGCAGTGCCGCGGAAAGATTTTCCTCGTCAAGAGCGACTATTCGCACCACCGCTTCAGCGCGGGAAAGGCAAGCCTCGGCGAGTACACGGCGGGGAGTACGGAGAATGTTCTGCGCGAAAAGGGCATCCCTTACACGGTGGAGCGTTTCACGGCGGAGTTCGGCCAGCCGTTCCGTTCGCTTGAGGCGGCGGAGCGCTTTTTTGCACTCTATAACCGAAGTAGAAGTGAAACGCTCTCCAAGGATGAGATCAAAGCGCGCCTGACCGCGGGGCCGTCGGCGGAATTTCCCTACTACCTGCCGCACGAAAAGGCGTTGTGCCTTCACCATTGAGACGGCGGCTATTTCGAAGGAGGAAGCAGTATGAAACGGCATCTTTTGATCTGCGGGGAGCGCGGCGTCGGCAAGTCGACGCAGATCCGCCGCCTGCTGGAGCATAGCACGCGGGAGGTCGGCGGCTTTGTGACAAAGCGGCTGCCAGTCGCGGATGAGAACGGCTTTTTTCCGATTTACCTCTATCCCACATTGCAGAGTGAGGGCGAGCGGCGCAACGAGACGGCGAATCTTGTCGGGACGTGCGACAGCCGCTCGAGCATCCGCCATCCGGAGGTCTTTGACGGCCTTGGCGCGCAGCTCATTAAGTCCGCACCGAGCGGCGGCATCATTTTGATGGACGAGCTCGGCTTTCTCGAAAATGACGCCAAGGTGTTCCAGTCCGCGGTGCTGTGCGCACTGGACGGCGACACGCCGGTGCTGGCCGCGGTCAAGCCGAAGGACACACCGTTCCTGCGCGCCGTGCGCGGGCATGAGAACGCGGAGCTTGTCTTCATTGACGAGCAGAACCGTGACGCGCTTCTTGAAAAGCTCCTGCCGCACATTTTGCGGTGGAACGAAGCTTGAAGCAGCAAGCTCGCCGTGCAATAGAGAAGAAGTTTTCAAGCGAACACTTGTTTGACTATCAAAACTGTGCTATAATACCGCCATTGAGAAATTTGCAGAGGGGAGGGGACAGCGCATGGAGCATCTGCTTGCGGGACTGAACCGCGCGCAGCACGAGGCCGTCACGGCGACGGAGGGGTATGTCCGCGTCATCGCGGGCGCGGGCTCGGGTAAGACGCGTGCGCTGTCGCACCGCTTTGCGTATCTTGTCAACGAGCTCGGCATCCTGCCGGGGAACATCCTGTGCGTGACGTTTACGAACAAGTCAGCCAACGAGATGCGCCAGCGTATCCACGCCTTGACCGGCGACAACGACACGGGCTATATCAACACGTTCCACGGCTTCTGTGTCTCCGTTTTGCAGGAGGACAGCCATGCGGTGCAGTACCCGAAGAGCTTCCTCGTGCTGGATAATTCCGACATCGACGCGATGCTCGGCATCATCTACGAAGAGCGCGGCCTCACACTGCGCGACATGACCTATTCCGCCGCACGGGACATGATTGAGATCCGAAAGCTCTTCAAGGAGCCGGAGTATTACAAGGACATGATCACGATGTCGCTCGACACGCTGCGCGAAAAGTACGAGCGCGCCGACACGGCGGGGGACATCATCTTCTACGGCTATCTCTATCAGGAGAAAAAGTGCTTCGGCCTCGACTACAACGACCTCATCAAGTTCTCGCTCTATATTTTCGAGCAGCACGAGGACATCAGGCTCAAGTGGCAGCAGCGGCTCGAATACATCATGATCGACGAGTTTCAGGATATCGACGCGCTGCAATATGAGCTGATGGAGGTGCTGTGCGGCTATCACGGCAACCTCTTCATCGTGGGCGACCCGGACCAGACGATCTACACCTGGCGCGGCGCGAACGTCAAGTATCTGCTGGATTTCGACAAGGTTTTTCCAAACGTGCAGACCATCATGATGATGGAAAACTACCGTTCCACGCCGGAGATTTTGGCGGCGGCGAACTCGCTGATCGCAAAAAACGGCCACCGCATCAAAAAAGACCTGATTCCAACGAAGCCCTCGGGCGAGAAGGTCATTTGCCACTTTGCCGACACGCAGGAGGCGGAGGCGCAGTGGATGGCGGGCGAGATGAAGCGGCTGCATGATCGCGGCGTGCCGCTGCGGGATATGACCGTCCTTTACCGCGCGCACTATGTGACGCGCGCGGTGGAAGAGGCGTTGATGCACGAAAAAATTCCCTATACGATCTACTCCGGCGTGCAGTTTTTCGACCGCATGGAGATCAAGGACGCACTTTCATATTTGCGGATGATCGCCTATCAGGACGATCTGTCGTTCCGGCGCATTGCCAACGCGCCGAAGCGGAACCTCGGCAAGCGGCGCATGGCCTTTTTACAGGAGACGGCGGAAAAAGAGGGGACGAGCTTCTATGTAACGCTCAAAAACCACCTCGAAGACAGCGTGTTCAGCGGCACGAAGGCAAAGCAGTTCGTCGATCTGATCGAGCGCTTTTCGCACTCGTATCAGGGTCGGCCCATCTCTGAGGTGCTCTCGGATATTCTGGACAAGAGCGGGTATGAAAAGGCGCTGCGCACCGAGGGCAGTCAGGAGCGGCTGGACGATCTGGCCGAGCTCAAGCAGTCCATCTACGAATACGAGACGAACTGCGGCGAGGAGAGCACGATGGAGCATTACCTCGCCCACATCGCGCTTTTCAGCAACGGCGATGTCGCCGAGCAGGGCGACAAGGTGAAGCTGATGACCGTCCACGCGGCGAAGGGCCTCGAATTCCCGTATGTGTTCCTCTGCGGCATGAACGAGGGCATTTTCCCCTCGCGCAAGGTGCGAACGCTCCCCGGCATGGAGGAGGAGCGGCGGCTCGCTTTCGTTGCGCTGACGCGCGCGGAGAAGGGGCTTTACCTCTCCGAAGCCGACGGGTGGAATTTTGACGGCTCGCCGCGCTATCCCTCGCGCTTTCTGCTGGATATCGACCGCGAGCTTCTGTCGTTCACGCACGAGGTCGACGAGACGCTTCTGCGTGAAGCGGCGGATGACGTCGCGCGGCGAGACAAGTATCTGCGCGAGGACGACGGCGACGGCACGCTGCCCATCGGGCAGCGTGTGCGCCACGCGGTGTTCGGCGAGGGAACGGTGCTGGACGTGGACCTGAACAAGGGCGCGCACGTCATCCAGTTTGACGGCATGGGAACGCCGCGCAGCATTTCGCTGCGCGCGAAGCTCGAAAAGATCGGGCCATAAAATCAATTGACAGATTTATTTTGGAGGGATTTCGACATGAGAAAGAATTTTTGCGCACAGCCCTAGGTCTATCCGCAGCCCGTGCTCATCATCGCAATGTATTTAAGCGGCGGCCACAAGACCGTGAAGAACATCTTAAAGCGCGGTGCGTTCACCGTGAGTATGGGCGGCGCAGAGCATGCGGCGGCCTGTGACTATGTGGGCATCGAGTCCGGCAACAGCGTGCCCGACAAGGTGGCGCGCGCGGGCTTCCACGTGACGAAGAGCGAGCGTGTGGACGCGCCGGTGATCGACGAGCTCCCGCTCGCGCTCGAGTGCAAGCTCGTGAGCTACGACGAGGAGACAAGACTCCTGACCGGCGAGATCGTGAACGTCAGCGTGGACGAGCGCGCGCTCGACGAAAACGGCAAGCTCGCTGTCGAAAAGCTGCACGTCATCACCTTTGACTACGCCAACCACGGCTATTATGTCTTGGGCGAGAAGGTCGCCAGCGCGTTCGAGGACGGCAAAAAATTCAAGTAAATCCGGCGAAACAGAAAGCGCCGCGTCCCGTATTTTCTTCGGGACGCGGCGCTTTTTTGCCGTTTCGGTCAGGAGTTCGACTTTGTTTGTGCAAAACCGACGCATTAGTGTTAAAATCTCGTTAAAAACCGTCCCTTTTACTACTGGCACGGGCGCGGGGCAGGTGGTATAGTAAACAGGCATGTGTTTTTCAGGAGGATCAATATGTTTTCTGCCTTTTTTCGCAGCCTGAAGCAGGAATTTGCAGGCTACAACTCGAAAAAGCTGCTCGCCGACATGATGGCGGGCCTGACGGTCTGCGCTGTCGCGCTGCCGCTGGCATTGGCGTTCGGCGTTTCATCCGGCGCGAGCGCGGCGTCCGGGCTTGTCACGGCCATCATCGCGGGCGTGGTCATCGCCATTCTCGGCGGCGCGTCGTACCAGATCTCGGGCCCGACGGGCGCGATGAGCGCGGTGCTCGTCGGCATCGTCGCGGAATACGGCCTGCAGGGCGTGTTTTTTGCCTGCTTTGCCGCAGGCGTTCTGCTGCTGCTTGCGGGCGTCTTCAAGCTGGGTCGCTTAATTAGCTTCATCCCGATGCCCGTCATCATGGGCTTCACCTCGGGCATTGCCATCATCATTGCGATGGGCCAGATCGACAACTTCTTCGGCACGGTGTCGGAGGGCGGCTCGAATTTGGAAAAGATCGCGTCCTATGGCCGTCTTGGCTTCCATCCGAACATGCAGGCGGTGCTCATCGGCCTTCTCGTCGTGCTGGTGATGGTCTTCTGGCCGAAAAAATGGGGCGCGCGTGTGCCGGGCTCGCTCGTCGGCATCATCCTTGCGACAATCGTCGCGACAGTCGCGGGCATGGATCAGCTCGCTGTCGTCGGCGACATTCCCAAGACGCTCCTGCTCGCCGACCGCCTGTCGCTCGGCGGCCTGAGCCTTTCAATGCTCGAGGATCTTGCTTCTCCTGTTGTGACAATCGCGGCGCTCGGCATGATCGAGAGCCTGCTTTGCGGCGCGTCGGCCTCGCGCATGAAGGGCGAAGCGTTCAACGCCGATCAGGAGCTGATCGCACAGGGCGTGGGTAATATTCTGCTGCCGCTTTTTGGCGGTGTTCCCGCGACCGCAGCCATCGCACGCACGAGCGTAGCGGTCAAGTCCGGCCAGCAGACGCGCCTTACGAGCGTGTTCCATTCGCTGTTCCTGCTTGCCTCGATGTTCCTGCTCGGCGGCGTGATGGCGCGCCTGCCGCTCTCGGCGCTCGCGGGTGTGCTGATGGTCACGGCGTGGCGCATGAACGACTGGGAGGGCATCCGCTACATCTTCCGCCACAAGTTCAAGTCCGGTATCAGCCAGTTTTTGATCACGATGCTCGCAACGGTCGTCTTTGACCTGACGGTCGCGATCCTGCTCGGCGTGGTATACTCCGCCATTTTGTACATGGCGAAGTCGAGCCACATCCATGTGAATTTCTCCGATATCGACGCGAATAAGCTGCGCTCGGTGGAGGGCAAGCCCCCCATTCTTGAGACCTCCGGCGTGGCGTACATCACGGGCGCGCTCTTCTTCGGCGCGGTGGATGAGTTCAACCACCGCATGGCGGAGATGCCGCAGTACGATCACATCATCTTGTCGATGCGCGGTATGCCGAGCGTGGACGTTTCGGGTGCGCAGGCGATGCTCGAGCTGTGTGAGGCGCTCAAGAGTCAGGGCAAGACGGTTGCCTGCTGCGGCATGACCGAGGCGGTACGCACCTACTTTGACCGTGCCGGCATCACCGAGCTTCTCGGCGAGGAGTCCTACTTCTGGAGCGCCGACCAGGCGATCCTTGACCTGCTGGACGCGGAGATCGTGGAATAAAAGACATAGAAAAGCACTTCCCGCCAGCGGCGGGAAGTGCTTTTTGCTGTACATGGGCTGCGAAAGATTTTATTTGCGCCGGTCACCCTCGCGTGCGATCTTGTCGAGCGATTCCTGCCGGACAGCCTGACGAAGCGCCGTCAGGTAGGGCGAAAAGGCGACGTTCTGCTCGCCGTAGGTGAGCTGGAGGTCGTATTCGTGGTCCTCCCAGGTCGAAATGTCGGACTCGTTGTGGGAGATCACGGCCTCGAGCTTGTCGAGCGCCTTGTAGATTTGGGCCTCCTGCGTTTCGAGCGCGGCCATCTCGTCGTAGAGTGCGCGCATCTCCTCGCGGCAGGGGGAGGGAAGCGATGCGACCCACTGGTAGAGCAGCGCTTCCTCCGTCGATTCGTCCTGTGCGGTCTTGTCAAAGGCGGGGATATCGCCCGTGAAGCACTCGCCGAGGTCGTGGATGAGGCACATGCGCGTCACCTTGTCCATGTCGGCCTCGGGAAATTCATCGCGCAGGAAAAACGCCATCAGTGCGATGCGCCAGCTGTGCTCGGCAACGCTCTCGTGTCGCCCGCCGGAGGTGTAGCAGTGGCGGGTGGTGTCCTTCAATTTTTCCGCCGTGTGCAGCGCGGTGAGCAGTTCGCTTGGTCTCATGCGTCTCCTCCATTGTCGTTTTCTGGTATTTTACCAGAGGCGGAAACGACTTGCAAGGAAAAGAAAGAAGAGAGATTCCCATTCCCAGCGGCATATGATATCATGAATGCGAGAAAATTTGGCGCCCGGTGAAACAAAACGGGCGCGGAATGCGTCTAAATAAGCAGAAGCAAGAAGATTTGAGAGAGACCCTCCCATGCGGAGGGCGGAGAGGAGAATTTATGAAGCTTGCAGCGGATTTTCGGCAGGCGGCGCGCGAGGCGCTGCGCGGCAAGTGGCCCATCGCCATTCTGATCGGCCTTGTGGCGGTGCTGCTCGGCGGCGCGGGGAGCGGCGGTCCGGAGGTCAAATTCAATTACGATGTGTCCTCGGGTGTGTCGACGACGTTTGGCTACGGCGGACAGACGATTTACTCCACAGGCTACGGTTTGGACCCGAAGTGGAGCGGACTGCTCGTCGGCGGTGTGGTCTATCTCATCGTGATCGCGCTCGTGTTGGCGGCGGCGTACTTCATCCTCGGCAGCATCGTGGGCGTGGGGTATGCCAAATATAACCTCGGCCTTGTCGACCGCACGGAGCCGGGCTTTGAGGCGCTGTTCGCCTATCTTCCGAACTGGAAGACGACGACGCTGACGCGGCTTTGGAAGGGCCTCTATATTCTGCTGGGGACGATCCTGCTCGTCATTCCGGGACTGATTATGGGCTACACCTACGCGATGACGGACTACATTTTGGCCGAGCACCCGGACATGGCGCCGGGCGAGGCGATGAAGGGCTCGAAGGCGATGATGGAGGGCAACCGCTGGCGGCTGTTCTGCCTGCAATTCAGTTTCATCGGCTGGATGATCCTCAGCTCGCTGACGTTCGGCCTTGGCAACCTTGCGCTGCGCCCCTATCAGGAGGCGGCATACGCCGCGTTCTACCGCGAGGTATCGCTCGGGTAAAAAGATAGAGAGAAACAAAATACGCCCCGCGGATGATCCGCAGGGCGTATTTTTGCTGTGATGGAAAGCTTACTTTGCGCTGTCGTTTGCGAGGGCCTGGTCGATCAGCTTCTGGAGCGCTGCCATGTTGTCCTCGTTGTCGATGCCGCCGAGCATCGCCTCACCGACGATGGCGCCGCTGCGGTCGATGACATAGGTGGTCGGGAAGGCCATGATGTCGCCCGCAAAGTCGCCAGCTGCGCTGTCGGAGGGGAAGTAGATGTTCTGGTAGCTTGCGCCCTTGGATTCAAGCAGACTCTTGGCCGTGCTGATCGCATCGGCGTTGCCGTCGAGGGTATCGACGTTGATGCCGATGAGCGCGCCGCCCTGCTTCTTGAGCGTCTCGTTGAGGGCGTTCAGATCGCCAAGCTCCGCCACGCAGGGCTTGCAGCCGCTGAACCAGAAGTTCACGACCGTCACAGCGTTCTGGGAGAAGATGCTGCTGTCCACGTCGTTGCCGTCAAGGTCCTTGCCGGTGAAGGTGGGGAAGGTCGGAACGGCGGCGCTCATGTCGCCGTTTTCACCGTCGCCTGCGGGCTGAAGTGCGGCGTACTGCTCCTGCAGGGGCTGGATCTGGTCTTCAAGGTCGCGGATCTGCTCGGAGCCTTCGGTCAGCGTCTTGAGTTCGTCCTCGGTGAACTGATCCTTCACAAGGTCGAGGGCGGCAAGCAGGTAAGCGCCGTAGTTCGATTCATCGGGGATCTCGTCGCGCTTTTCGTTCATGGCGGCGAAGAGCTTCTGCCACAGCTCAAGGTTCTCTTCCATGATGGCGTTTTCCTTGTCGGCGAGCTCCTGGATCTGGGCGTAGATCTCCTCGGCGGTCGCGCCCTGCGCATCGCCATCGCCCTTGCCGTCGCCCTTGCTGCCGCAGGCGGCGAGGGAAAGCGTCAGCGTAAAGGCGAGCAGCAGCGTAATGATCTTCTTAAAATTCATGGTTTATTCTCCTTTGTTTTCTTCAATGATCGGTTTTTGAGACAATTTGGAACATGCTCCGCCGCTGCCGAAGGCGTAGCGGAAGCGGACGGCCTCCGTCGGGCAGGCGGTCACGCATTTGCCGCAGCGGATACATTCGCTGTGGTTCGGCGTTTTGGTCACATCCACGTCCATGGGACAGGTCCTTGCGCACTTGCCGCAGGAGACGCATTTGCTCTCGTCAACGTGCATCGACAGCAGCGACACGCGGTTGAAGAGCGCGTAGAACGCGCCGAGCGGGCAGAGCCACTTGCAGAACGGGCGGTAGAAGATGACGCTCAGCACAACGACCGTGATGAGCACGCAGAGCTTCCACGAAAAGAGCTTGCCGAGCGCGGCACGGATGCTGCTGTTGACAAGCGAGAGCGGGATAGCGCCTTCGAGCACGCCCTGCGGGCAGAGATATTTGCAGAAGAACGGGTCGCCCATGCCAGCTTCGTTCACCACGAGCACCGGAAGCAGGAAGACCATCACCACCAAGATGACGTATTTGAGGTAGGTCAGCGGCTTTAGGCGCTTGGTGGAGAGCTTTTTGGTCGGGATCTTGTGCAGCAGCTCCTGAAACCAGCCGAACGGGCAGAGGAAACCGCAGATGAAGCGGCCCAGCAGCACGCCGAGCAGGATGAGGATGCCGGTGATGTAATAGGAAAAGCTGAATTTCGACGAGCCGACGACAGCCTGAAACGAGCCGATGGGACACGCGCCCGCCGCACCCGGGCAAGAGTAGCAGTTCAGTCCCGACACGCACACGGTCTTGCCTGCGCCGCGATAGAGCGTACCCGTGAGGAAGTTCGGCAGGTGCAGATTCGTCAGCAGAGCCGCGCAGGCCTGGACCAGTCCGCGCCAGCGGGCGAGCAGAAAGGAAAACGGTTTTTTCTTATCCAATGCCCACACACTCCAGACATAGTTTGATCGCCTTGTTCAGCACCGTGTCCGCCTCGCCGCGCATCACACCGCAGACGAGAAATGCGAGGCCAAGCAGCAGAAAAAGAATCTGCACCCCGGCCTTTTTGCCAAATGTTTTGTTCAAATTATCACCCTTTCTGTTGTACCGGCGCTTAGACTACACAGGGAATATGAATACAGTATGAACAGCACCTTAAAAGAACCCTAATTTTATCTGGAAATAATAAGAAGTTTGCCCTGTGCGAAGGGGGTTGCACCATTATCCGCGCTTTTGAAAGAGCTTTGAAGCATAACGGGAGACGAGCTCACCGATCACAAGCCCCAGCACCGCGCCGGCGAACACGTCGCTCGGAAAGTGCACATATAAATAAAGACGAGAGAAGGCGAGCAGCACGGCGAGCGGGATGGCCGCATAACCGAAGCGGCGGTCTGCGCGCGTTGTCGATGTCCTTGTCGGGATAGGTCTCGATGTACGGCTCTTTGGCGAACGCCGCGACCGGCAGCGCGGGCAGCCATGCCATCGGATGCGCAGCGGGAACCCAGGCCGTCAGCTCATCGTAGCCGATGGGGAGCCAGTCGTGCCCACCCTCGCGCGCGGAGATGAAGCACAGATCGAGTTGGTGCGCGTTGAGCTGTGTGATCAGCTCTGTGCTGCACCCACCGCGCAGCTGCACCTGAATGCCGCCGTAGCGCGCGTGGAAATCCGATATGATGCGCGCGAGCGGCGAATAAAACGCGCTGTATGCCGTGCCGACGGTAACCGTGCCGACATCCAGCCCGCGCAGCGGCGCGGCGTTTGAGAATGCGCGCGACTATCTGAAGCTCGTGGCGCTTTTCTACACGCTCTGCTTCACCGGCAACACATTCGCTGGCTATTTTAACGGCATCGGGAAGGTGTGCGTCCCGTTCCTCGGTGCGACGAGCCACATCGCGCTGTGAGTCGTCCTCTCGTGGCTGCTGGTCGGCAAAATGGGCCTCCCCGCCGTCGTGCTGGCAACAGGCCTCGGCTGGGTGCTGGTCAACGCGCTGTGGACCTTTGTCAAATGGAGGATGGAGAAAAAGCAGAAAGCAGCAGAACGTGATATTATGTAAACATCAAAAGCCGCGCGCCCTTAAGCGCGCGGCTTTTGATAAGTTTTGTGAAGTATCGCCGCTGATCGAAATGCGCGGCAAAGGGATGACATTTTTGAGAAAGCACGAGGTTTTTGCCCATATGGGAAGACCATGTCGAAAGAGAAAAACTTTTGTAAGAGACGCGCTCTGCTTGCTGAACTTCTGTAAAGTAAAACTATTTTACAGTTCTTCGAAATGGTAGCGCGGCTTGCCGGCGCTTTTCTTGCCATATTCGATGGCTCTTGTCGGACAATAGCAGATGCAGGCCATGCACTGTGTGCAGTTGGTTCCCCAGACGGGACGGGCGTTTTGCAGTGTGATGTTATTCAGCGGGCAGAGCTTTTCGCATTTGCCGCAGCCGATGCAGACATCACTTGCCGTAAAGGGATTTGCCTTCACAAACAGTGGATAGAAAACCGGGTTCACCGCGCTGCTCGCGATGCGGTCGTAGAGTTTTTTGCGCGGCGGCGAGAACATGTGTCCTGCGCGGATCGCGGCGATCGCGCGGTCGATGAACGGCTCTGCTTTGGCGACGATCCGGCGAGCCTCCTCGACGGTTGGCGTGTTGAACATGGCGATGAAATTCTCCGGCATGACGATCTGCGCCGTGCCCATGTAGACGAGGCCCTTTTCGCGGCAGAGCGCGCGGTTGTACTTCGCGGCGTTGCCGATCTCGCTGCCGCAGTCCATGACGAACCACGTTTCCCTCGCGCCGCGCAGCTCTGTTCGCAGCAGATGGTCGCGCACGATGCGCGGGATGCGCCAGGCGTAGGTCGGCATGACGAGGACGAGCCGTCCATTGACGGCGAGCGGTGTTATGTCGCCTGATTTGATGCGGTCATTCAGGCTGATGAGCGTATCGTTCAGCGCGTGTGCGATGCGCTCGGCGATGTGGCGGCTGTTGCCGGTGCCGGTGAAATAGAGTACCATGGCGACCTCCTGTGTCTTTGCTCGAGCACTGCCCGAATATTGTATTGCCTCTATTGTACCAGCCGTGGCGCGCGCAGACAAGCGCTTTGTGTAGGAAAACCGGCGGAGTAAAGGGACTTGAACCTGAGAGAAAAATCGCCGCGGGTTTTCTTTTTTAACCGAAAGGGGCGAAAGAGGCATATTGCCTCTCGTATACTTGTGTTTCCTGCATTTTCTGCTTGCGGAATGGGGGCGGATATGGTATCTTGAACCATGTGTCCGTCGGCCGTTTTCGACCGGCGGTTCACGTTCTCTAACTGAACGACCGCCGAAAGGCAGGGTTTTTCTTATGATGATCAACAAACGGCTCATCGGCGCGGTGCCGGAGAGCAAAAAATATATCGCGGGCAACGTCGCGCTGCAATGGTGCTCGCTGTGCGCGAACATCGCGATGATGAGCGCCGTGACGGAGCTGTTCGCCGCGCTCTTCGCGGGCAGCATGACGCAGAGTAAGATCGTCACGACCGCCGTGATCGCGCTTGCAGCTGTCGCCGTGCGCTACGGCTGTACCGTCGGCGCGTCGCGCATGGGGTATCTATCGTCCAAGGCGGTCAAGAAGACGCTGCGCGGCGCAATCTATGACAAGCTCCTGTGCCTCGGCGCGTCGTATTCCGAGCAGGTCAAAACGTCGGAGGTCGTGCAGGTCGCGGTCGAGGGCGTCGACCAGCTCGAAACGTACTTCGGCGCGTATCTGCCGCAGTTTTTCTACGCGATGCTCGCGCCGCTGACGCTTTTTGTCGTGCTGTACTTCGTGAGCGTGCCGGCGGCGGTCGTGCTGCTCGTCTGCGTGCCGCTCATCCCCGTCGCCATCGCGGCGGTACAGACATGGGCGAAGAAGCTGCTCTCGAAATACTGGAGGCAGTACACGGCGCTCGGCGACACGTTTCTTGAAAATTTGCAGGGCTTGACGACCTTGAAAATCTATCAGGCCGACGCCTTCAAAAATGATGAGATGAACGTCGAGGCCGAAAAGTTCCGCAAGATCACGATGAAGGTTCTTACGATGCAGCTCAACTCCTGTCTCTTATACACATCTGACGCTGCCGACGACTT
>ERZ1027243.694-NODE-694-length-17652-cov-8.449167_pt1 | contig 17652 bp, 13 predicted proteins | sample MGYA00519243_ERZ1027243 | MGnify/ENA primary metagenome ERZ1027243 (study PRJEB26926, sample SAMN06164727) | human gut metagenome | biome: ENVO:00009003; feature: ENVO:2100002; material: ENVO:00002003 | host: Homo sapiens | place: USA | collected 2012 ...
CGATCTCGGTATTGTTCTGCAAGGTCAGCACTACGGCAAGTCCGCCGTTTCGGTGAGCTTCGCCGGATGAATAAACCAATTAAGAAAAATGGAGGCACAAGCATGAAAAAACGAAAAATACTCTCACTTCTCCTCAGTCTTTGCTTGCTCATCGGTCTGCTGCCGACAGCGGCACTGGCCGCTTACCCGGATAGCAACGAAGCTGGCTTCAAGCTGGAAACAGATTCATACACAGATGGCGTTTTGACCGTAAGTGGTCATGTTAAGCTCCCTACCGCAGAAGGTATTTCTTCCTTTAATGTTGTACTGTCCTGGGACAGCGCGGTACTGACACTCTTGAAGAGGAACGACGCAAATGTAAAGTATACACCAACCAATTCCAAAACGAAATATCCTCTCTCCATTGAAACATTTCTTATTAATGGAGAGACAGAAGAGAAATTTGGAGTATCTGAGGCAGATTTGTACGGCGAGGCCGGTAGAGCGGGTTTCAAAATTAACCTGTATAGTACCGGTGGTTCTATCGCTGCTCAGAAAACCACGGATTGGGTAAAAGCCTTTGCAATAAAGTTTGAGGTTAGTGGAAAACCAACGGATGCCTCGACTGTTCTGAATTCGGATTCTCTTCGAATTGCAGACCCTGTTAAGGATGCAGGCGTAATTAAGGGCGCATTCCCTGCGAACGACACTTATACCATTCAGGTACAGGATGCGGCAGACCCTGCTAAAATCTATAATTATGGTAAAATGGCAGGTAACAATAGACCAGAGACAGCAAATAACTTTATGATGACTGCCCCCGGGACCGGCACCGCCACCTACCCCGGCAGCACGAATTCCCCGTCTGCCACGACCTACACCGTGAGCTTTGACGCGAACGGCGGCACCGGCACGATGGCGGATGTCACCGGCGTCACCGGCAGCTACACGCTGCCCGCCAACGGCTTCACTGCTCCTTCGGGCAAGCAGTTCAAGGGCTGGGCAACGAGCACGAGCGGCGCTGTGATCACCGGCACAAGCATCACCGTGTCGGCGGATACCACGCTGTATGCGATCTGGGAGCCGATCCCGGTCACCGAGTACACCATTACCTTTAATGTCAACGGCGGCATCGGTACGATCCCCTCGCAGACCACGAGCGGACAGAAGCTCTCCAGTCTGCCTACCGCGACACACAGCGGCAGCTATAGCTTCGTCGGCTGGTACACCGCAGCAAGCGGCGGCACCCAGATCACGACCGCTTATGTGTTCTCTGCCAATACCACCGTCTATGCGCACTGGACCTACACCGGTGGCAGTGTCGGTGTCGGTTCCTACACCCCCAGCTACACCGTTTCCGTGGATAAGACTGAGAACGGCACCATCACCGTTTCCCCCAAGTCCGCCTCCAAGGGCAGCATCGTGACCATCACGGTGAAGCCCGACAAGGGCTATACGCTCGAAACGCTCCGCGCGCTGGATATGAGCGGCTATGCGATGGAGCTGACCGAGAATAACGGCAGATTCACCTTCAAGATGCCCGCCTCGGCGGTCATCGTCAAGGCAACCTTCATGGACGACAACACGATGCTGAACTTCTTCGTCGACGTCAAGGCGAGCGACTACTTCTATGACGCGGTCCTGTGGGCGGCGGAGAAGGGCGTCACCAGCGGTGCGGACGCGCTGCACTTCAGCCCCAACGCGCCCTGCACCCGCGCTCAGATCGTCACCTTCCTGTGGCGTGCGGCCGGTTCTCCCGCTCCCAAGAACATGAGCAGCTTCGCGGATGTTCCCGCTGACGCCTTCTATGCCAAGGCGGTTGCCTGGGCTGTCGAAAACGGCATCACCGGCGGCACTGGCGACGGTAAGTTCAGCCCCGATGCTACCTGCACTCGTGCACAGGCGGTCACCTTCCTCTATCGCGCCTCCGGCGCGCCGGCCGTCAGCGGCAATGCAGCCTTCAGCGATGTGGCAACCAACGCCTACTATGCGGCGGCAGTCAAGTGGGCGGAGAAGAACGGCATCACCGGCGGCATCGGCGGCGGCCTGTTCGGCTCCAACAACAACTGCACGAGAGCCCAGATCGTCACCTTCCTCTATCGCAGTGTGAAGTGATCCTCCTGGCATAACGCGCAAGCAAAGTACCGAAAGGCGCGGCGGCATCGCCGCCGCGCCTTTCTCCCAAAGATCGAAAACGGGCGGGCGGGACCCTTTCCCACCGAGCGAGGAGGCATATCCATGAAAAAACGAATCTTCCTGCTGGCGGCGCTGGCCGCCGGTCTTGTGCTGTGCCTCGCCGCTTGCGGGGAAACCAACGGAGACCCCGTTACCGTCACCCTCTGGCATGTTTACGGAGGTGAGGTGAACTCACCCATGAACGCGCTGGTGGAGGAGTTCAACCGCACCGTTGGGCAGGAGCAGGGCATCCGGGTGCGGGTGGACAGCGTCAGCAACAGCGGCGTTATCCACGAGAGCGTGCTGGCCGCCGCCTACAAGGACCCCGGAGCGCCCGAGCTGCCGGACCTGTTCGTGTCTTACCCAAAGACCGTGCTGGCGCTGCCGGATGAGAACATTCTGGCGGACTACCGGGACTATTTCACCGACGAAGAGCTGGAGGGCTACCTCCCTGAATTTGTTGAGGAAGGGACGATCCATGACCGGCTGGTCATTCTGCCGCTGGCAAAATCCACGGAGATCCTCTTTGTGAACAAAACGGCCTTTGACCGTTTCGCCGCCGAAACCGGCGCAAGCCTGGACGAACTGGCCACCTGGGAGGGGCTGTATGCCATGGCGGAGCGGTATGCGGACTGGTCGGGCGGCAAGTGCTTCTTCGTTCACGACTACCACTTCAACTATTTCCAGGTGGGGGTGGAGTCGCTGGGCGAGGACTTTTTCGACAAGAACGGCATTGCCTTCGGCCCTAAATTCGCCTACGCATGGGAGCCTTACGCCAGAGCCGCGCTGACCGGCGGGCTGTGGCTGGGCAGCGGCTATGCCACCGAGCCGCTGCGCACCGGTGACGTGATCGCGTCCGTTGCCTCGTCCGCCAGCGTGCTGTACTATTCCGACGTGGTGACCTATGAGGACAACCGTACCGAGCAGGTGGAGATTGTCTCGCTGCCCTGTCCCATCTTTGAGGACGGAGAAAAGCTGGTCATGCAGCGGGGCGTGGGAGTCTGCACGGTAAAGTCCACGCCGGAGCGGGAAAAGGCCTGCATGACCTTCCTGAAGTGGCTGACCGAGCCGGAGCGGAACGTGGATTTCGTTACGTCTCTTGGATACATGCCGGTGACGAAGGAGGGCTTTGACCGCTACCTGCCTGCCGCCATCGAGACGCTGAGCGATCCCATGTATGTTTCGCTCTATGAAGCCTTTCTGAAAACGCGGCAGGACTACACGTTCTATGTGCCGCCCCAGCGGGAGGATTATCTCAATCTTGAGACCCACTTTGAAAAGGCGGTGCGTCTGCGCCTGGCGGCCGGGCGGGCCCAGTACCTGGAGCAGGGCGCGGACGCGCTGGAGCCGCTGCTTCGTACCGTGCGGGAAGAGCTCCAAAAAAGCTATGGCAAGTGATAAAAATGGGAAGGGAGGGATCTCCGTGCTGCTTTTGAGCAGGCGTCTGTCCAAAACTGACAGTTCAGCGGGCAACCGCAGCATCGGCGGCAGTCTGGTGCTGTACTGGCTGTGCATGGTGCTGGCGATGCTGGCTGCCGCGCTGCTTCTGCTGAGCGTGACGGGGGTCCTCTCCCGCACAGCACGCCAATTCGGAGAAACGGCGGCTTTGCAGCAGAGCAACACCGCCGCACTTTTTACTGCCCAGATGGACGCCCTCGCCGCGCAGGGCATTGAGCTTTCCGAAACGGTCGGCGGAGAGCTGGAGCGCTTTCTTGCCCACCGCGGTCTCTCCTTTGACGCGCTGAATGACGATCCGGCGCTTATCGCAGAGCTGGAATCCCTGATGATCCCCACTCTGGAAACCGCCATGGCGGGCAGCACCTGCAGCGGCGTATATTTCTGTCTGGATGCCACAGCCAATACAACGCTGCCGGAATCCAAAACCTCCCGCATGGGGGTGTATCTCCGCTATTCCGGTCTGCGCTCTGCCCATCCCAGCGGCATCACAGCCTATTTTCGGGGAACGGTGGATGCCGCCCGGGAAAACGGCCTGCAGCTTCATAACCGCTGGAATCCGGAGCTGGACACGTCCCTGATCCCCGGCTACCGGCAGGTCATGGCGTGGGAGGGCGAGCGGCTCTCCGGCGGCTGCCTCTGGACGGAGCGGGTGCCGCTGCTGGATACCTGGGAGAGCGTGACGCTGCTGTGCGTTCCCGTGCGGGATGGGAGCGGAACGGTGCGGGGGGTCTGCGGCATGGAGCTCAGCGAGCTCTACTTCGGCCTGTCCCACAGCACGGTCCCCAGCTCCTACGGCAGCTTTCTGATGCTGCTGGCCCCTATGAACGGGGATACTCTCCTTCTGGATAAGGCCATGCTGGGCAGCACGGAGGGGACGGACCTGTCGGCCTCCGGTGAGATGAGAATCCGAAGCGGCCGGGACTACGATACCTTTATCTGGAACGATACGACCTATCTTGGAAAGTACCAGGTTATCCCCGGACGGCTGGCGGATGGCTATCCCCTGGCGGCGGTGACGCTGATACCGGAGAGCGGCTACCGCCACCGTGCCCAGACCGCCCGCATCAGCTGGATCCTTGGTTCCCTGGGCTTCCTTGCGGGGATGCTGGTGCTGGCCGCCGCCCTTTCCCGCCGCTTTGCCACGCCCATTGCCCAGGGCTTTGCGGCGGCCAGAAGCCAGGCGCAGGACTGGCAGCCCACAGGGATCCGGGAGATTGACGAGCTGACGGCCTACTTCCACAGCCGCCTGCGGGAAAGCCAGCCCGAGGTTGCCCTGCCCCGGCAGGTGGAAAGCCTTGTGTCCGAGCTGATCGACCGGGCAAAGGGGCTGACCGGTACGGAGCGCGTGATCCTGCGCTACTATGCCGAGGGCTATGCGGTCAAGGACATCTCCGGCCTGCTGTTCATCAGCGTGGGGACGGTGAAGGGTCACAACAGCCACATCTACAGCAAGCTGGGAGTGGATTCCTACGATAGCCTGAAAGCTTATCTGGATATTCTCCGGCGCTGTGAGCGGCTGGAGGAGCTGCTGCAGGGCGGCGGTAAATGATCGTACCAATGAAAAAGGCTGCCGGTTGGCAGCTTTTTTTATATCGATAACGGACACAGGGGTGTTTTTCCCGCGCCGCAGCGTCTGTCCAAAGGGCGAACATCCCTATCTCTGGACGGAGGACGGAAAAACCGTCCTCCGTTTTTGATTGTTGAAAACGTCTAATAGATACCAATGGCTTTTGTGTGTTTCGTCTATGACTGAGTCCTGTTTTTGCGGTTCCGCCCGAAAAATAGGACTCAGGCCTATATTTTTTCCCTGTGAAAACCGGTAGAGATAGAGTCAACAGAGCCGCAATCGGGAGAACTGCCGGAGAGGAGGGACTACACATGAAGCAGGTCATAAAGGAGGCGATGGGAGACTGCTCTACCATAGGGGAGTTTCGCTTTCTCCTTCGCTGTCAGGAGTGCGGCAGAGCATGGCACAGCAGCCCCGTCCGTTTTTCCAAGGCCGGCACGGAGCCGGGGACAGAGGGGATGCGCGCGGTGTTCCGGACGCTCTACGAGCGGGAACGGGCGGCTGCCCGGGAAAAAGCCGCGGCGGAGGCCTTAGAGATCTTCAGCCAATGCCCTGTCTGCGGCAGACTGGTGTGCGACCGCTGCTTCCTGATCTGCGAGGATCTGGATCTATGCGCTGCCTGTGCGAAAGCATTGCAGGTGCGCGGCGATATCGTGGCAGGAGAAACTTCCTCCCCGCGGGAGTTCCCTGCCGAAGCAGCCGGAAGGATTTCAACAGAAGAAGATAAAACGACATGAGAAAACGGAAGCTTGCTGAGAGAATACTCTTTCCGCAAGGCAAACACAAATTATGGGAGAAAGGAACGTATCATGCAAGTAACACTCACCCATCTGCCGGATACGGCGGCGGAATTTGAGGCGTTGTCCCGCCGCACGCCGGAGGAGGTCTGCGCATGCTTCCTGTGCGCATTGAACCTATACATAAAGGACAAGGACGCGGGTGTGGCCGCCATGGACCTGCTGCGCGGGCCGCGTCCCATGACGCCTTATGACGCCCAATTTCTGCGGGACCGTCTGCGGGGTAAGGAGTATCTGCCCCTGGCCTACTTTGAGGGCGCAGCGCCGGAAAACAGCTATACCCCTGCGCAGCCCTATGTGCTGAACGTCCTGCCGGATCCCCGCCCCCAGGACATGGAGCCGGGCTATCTCCGGCTGTTTCTCAGGACGGCAGGCGCGGATTCTCCCCGTCCCATCAAGCTGCGGCAGAAGCCCTCTACCGGGGAATGGTTTTTGTGGGAGTATTCCAGCCCCTTGAGCGGCATCCGCATCCCCGCCGCGCAGGATCCGTGGGCATGACGCGATGGGAAAGAGATGTTTGGTGCTGGCGCTGGCGCTGCTGCTGGCACTCAGCCTGAGCGCCTGCGGCAGCCAGCCGGGTACCGCCACTCCCCCCACCGGCAGCGGCGGAGAAAACGACAGCGCATCGCCCACACCTGCATCGCATGACACCACCTATTGGACTGCCGTGCGGTACGAGTCCTACAATCCCTCCTTCGGCCGCACGGAGGTCAGCGCCATGCCCACGGAGAAATGGTGGGCGGACCTCTATCTTAATGAGGACGGAACAGCGCTGTTCCGGGAGGCGCTGGGCTTTGGCTACGCCTCCTACCTGATAAACGCCGAATGGTGGCTGGGGGCGGACAATGCCCTGCGGCTGACCGGAGAGGATGATTGCGGAGACTTCGTTACCATGGACGGACGCAAGGAGAAGGATGGCTCCGTGATGCTGGAGACCCCTTACGGGAACCGTTTCTATTTTGAGCCGGCGGAACGGCCGGCTTCCGGCGGGGAGCTCTGTATGGCGGATCTGGAGGGAACCTGGCGGATGAGCGCCGGTGAAGCGGAGGGCGACGAGTTCAGTCCGGAGGAGATGCACATGGCCTCTCTGCTGAACATTGAGCGCTGGTGGTCCGACGATGAGGGCGGCTATACCCTGCGTGCCGACTACTACAGCGCCCACCTTTTGGATACGGACGCTCCGGAATACGAGACGGAGAAGAACCTGCTGACGGAAAAGCTGGATGAGCCGCTGATGTACGGCCTTTCCAACGAGCTTTGGTCCGCTCGGCTCTACGCCGAAGACTCTGAGGCGGAGTACTATGTCGCCCTGACGGGCCGGAACACCCTGTACCTCCGGCAATACGATGAGATGGACAACGCGCCGGCAGCCCGCACCGCCATCTATACACGCGAAGAGAGCCTCCTGCCGGAGCCGCTGACGCTGGCCCTGGCGGACGAACCCGATAAGTCGCTGATGTTTTACTGGCGCGACCCGCCTGCGGAGGTGGCGCAGCCGCTTGCGGCGATCCCCATGACCGCGCTGGAGAAGGGCGGGCAGAACAAGCTGCTGCTGGTGGGACGCTGGTACGCGTCGGATATCCAGTTCTGCACGGGAAAGCTCCAGCTGAACGCGGACGGCACCATGCGGGAGTGGATCACGGATACGGTGCTGTATGAGGGAACGATCCGGATCAACGAACCCCAGTGGTTCTCGCTTACGATTCCGGAGAAAACGGCAAAGCTGTGCCTGTTCATGAAGCGGCCCTGGGACGAGAGCTGGTTTACCTGGCCCATTACGGATCAGGCTCCGTTTTTTGTCAGCGGAGACACCTTCCTGACGGAGATAGATTAGTGCTCCGCCGCCCTGACGGCGAAGCGGCAGTCATTGCAAGGAAACCATTTCAAACAAAACCAAACAGAAAAGGAGACAGGAACTATGGGACTCATTAAAGCGGCATTGGGCGCAACTGGCGGCGTGATGGCCGACCAGTGGAAGGAATACTTCTATTGCGAGGCCATCCCCTCGGATGTGCTGGCGGTAAAGGGCAGGAAAAAGGCCACGGGCCGGTCCAGCAACAAGCACGGCGACGACAACATCATCACCAACGGCAGCGTGATCGCCATTGCGGACGGCCAGTGCATGCTCATCGTGGAGCAGGGCAAGGTGGTCGATGTGTGCGCAGAGCCCGGCGAATACACCTACGATATGTCCACCGAGCCGAGCATCTTCTCCGGTGATCTGGGCGATGGCGTCAAGGACGTGTTCGCCAACATCGGCAAGCGCTTCACCTTCGGCGGCGAGGCCCCCAAGGATCAGCGCATCTACTACTTCAACACCAAGGAGCTGACGGGCAACAAGTACGGCACGCCCAGTCCCGTTCCCTTCCGCGTGGTGGATCAGCGCGCTGGCATCGATCTTGATATCGGCATCCGCTGCTTCGGCGAGTACAGCATCCGGCTGAAAAACCCGCTGCTGTTCTACACCAACGTCTGCGGTAACGTCAGCGAGGACTATAAGACCGAGAATATCGCGGGCCAGATGAAAACCGAGCTGCTGACCGCTCTTCAGCCCGCGTTTGCAAAGATCAGCGAAATGGGGATCCGCTACTCCGCCCTTCCCGGTCATACCCTGGAACTGGCGGACGCCCTCAATGAGCAGCTTTCCGGCAAGTGGCGTGACCTCCGCGGCATGGAGATCGTCTCCTTCGGCGTTTCCAGCGTAAAGGCCAATGAGGAAGATGAGCAGATGATCAAGGAGCTGCAGCGCAACGCGGCCTTCATGGACCCCACCCGCGCGGCGGCGCACCTTGTCGGCTCGCAGGGCGACGCGATGAAAGCGGCGGCCGCCAACACCGGCGCAGGCCCCGCCATGGCCTTTATGGGCATGGGCATGGCTGGTCAGGCGGGCGGCATGAACGCACAGAACCTCTTCCAGATGGGTCAGCAGCAACAGATGCAGCAGCAACAGATGCAGATGCAGCAGCAGGCGGCGCAGCCCACTCCCGCTCCGGCCCCCGCCGTACAGGGCTGGACTTGCAGCTGCGGCCAGAGCGGCATTACCGGCAACTTCTGTCCCAACTGCGGCAGCAAGAAGCCTGAGCCCAAGCCCGCCGGCGATAGCTGGAAATGCGCCTGCGGCGCCACCGTCACCGGCAAGTTCTGTCCCGAGTGCGGCAGCCCCAAGCCCGCTGTCGCGGACGATGGCTGGACGTGCGCCTGCGGCGCGGTGAACAAGGGCAAGTTCTGCTCTGAGTGCGGCGCGAAAAAGCCCGCTGGCGTCCCCCAGTATAAATGTGACAAGTGCGGCTGGGAGCCTGCCGACCCCAAGCATCCCCCCAAGTTCTGCCCTGAGTGCGGCGATCCCTTTGACGATGGGGACATCGTTGGATGAAGCGCCGGATGATCTGGATCCTTCTGGCGGGGATACTCGTAGGTTTAGCCCTTTCCGGGCTCTATAAGCACTTTGTCACAGACCGGATCATGGACGGGGGCGACGGCATGGAAAATCCGGATGCCGCGTTCCTGCTGGACGGCGACCACACCTATGCGGACAATTCCGCCCTCTGGCCCGTGCTGGAGGGTACATGGGAAAGTGAAGACGGCCGCTGGCAGGCGAGCATCGGTGAAGAGAGCGGCATCGTTCTCAGCGCGGACGGCGAGGCCGTCTTGGCGTCCCCCCTCGATTTTACCTATCTCCGGCCGGGCAAGGTCGTCTGGACGGAGCTGGAAGTGGAGGAACGTGAGCTTGTGACACCGGACGGTGCCTCACTTGGCAGGATCAAGGAATTTGGCTATGAGGCAGCGGACGGCGAGGACAGCGGAACGCTGACGCTGACGCTGGAACGGCCGGACGGCAGCGAGGGAACGGTGACATTCCAAAAAATACAGGAACAGGAGCAATAGATCATGGGCTTATTTGATAAGAAGTACTGCGACATCTGCGGCGAGAAGATCGGCCTTCTCGGGAACCGCAAGTTAGAGGACGGCAATCTCTGCAAGGACTGCGCGAAAAAGCTTTCGCCGTGGTTCAGCGACCGCCGCCGTTCCACGGTGGAGGACATCAAAGGCCAGCTTGCCTACCGCGAGGAAAACCGGGAAAAGGCGGCGCAGTTCCGCACCACCCGCTCATTCGGCGAGGACCGGAAGGTGCTGCTGGACGAGGAGCACCGCTGGTTCACCGTCACCCGCGCGCGGGATCTGGCGGAGGCCAATCCCGATATTCTGGACTTTGACGCCATCACCGGCTGCCGAATGGACATCGATGAGAGCCGCACGGAGCTGACGCGCGAGGATGCAGACGGCAAGGACGTGAGCTACGTTCCGCCCCGCTACGAGTATTCCTACGACTTTTTCCTTGTCATCTCCGTCCGCCACCCCTACTTTGACGAGATGCGCTTTTCGCTCAACAGCAGCTCTGTGTACTATGAGCCGCAGAAACTGCCGCAGCGCGCTCCGATGAGTCACGCGCCGATGGATCGGCCCTCGGGACGCCCCAAGATGATCAACGCGAGCCGTGTCGATCCGGAGGACTGCGCGGAGTACCGCAAGTATCGTCAGATGGGCGACGAGATCTGCCAAGCGCTTGAGCAGGCGCGCAGCGGCAGTAAGCAGCCTGCCGGCGCTGCACCGGAAGAGAACATCATCCTGCACGAAGCTGCGCAGGACATTCCCGCGGCAGGCCCCTGGACGTGTCCCGCCTGCGGCGGCGCCAACACGGGCAAATTCTGCGAATACTGCGGTTCCCCCCGGCCCTGATGAGGGGACGAACGGCACGCCGCTCTCGGGCGGAACGCCGGAGAAAGCATAAATGAGACCCGCGAAAGCGAGAAAGAGAGGTACCCCTATGCAATACGAACTCAAAGGAGGCGCATTCCCCGTTGTAGTGTGCAGACTCAACAGCGGCGAGAGCATGATCACCGAAAAGGGATCCATGGTGTGGATGACGCCGAACATGGAGATGACCACCACCGGTGGCGGCGGCATCGGAAAGATGTTTTCCAAAGCCCTTACCGGCGAGAGCATGTTCCAGAACATTTACACGGCGCGGGGCGAAGGAATGATCACCTTCGGCTCGAGCTTCCCCGGCCAGATCCTTCCGTTGGAGGTCACGCCGGGAAAGAGCTTTATCCTGCAAAAGAGCGCGTTCCTTGCCTCGGAGGCGGGGGTGCAGCTATCGATGCACGTCAACCAAAAGCTGGGCGCGGGCTTTTTCGGCGGCGAAGGCTTCATCATGCAGAAGCTTACCGGCAACGGCATCGCCTTTGCAGAGGTGGACGGCGAACTGATGGAATACACCCTCGCCCCCGGCGAGCAGATGGTGGTCGATACCGGCTATGTGATGGGCTTTGAATTGAGCGTATCCATGGACATTCAGCAGGTCAAGGGACTCAAAAACATGGTGCTTGGCGGCGAGGGACTGTTCAACACCGTTCTTACCGGCCCCGGCAAGATCTGGCTCCAGACCATGCCCATCTCCGGTGTGGCCGCGGCGATCCAGCCGTTTTTGACCTTTGGCAAGAAGTAAACCGAATACATGGGAGGAACCTGCAAGGGATCAACAATATATAAATACAAAAATTTTAGGAGGAAACGATTATGGCGAACCTGACCGGAAATTTGAAGGACTCTATGACCGCAACCTTCCCCCGCGAATTTGATATCCCCAACGCAATGACGATCCAGGAGATCTATGACAAGCTGAACGCCCACGCTGCGGCGTTCCAGATGCCGTTTTCCGTCAAGGGCGGTATTCCCGGCGAGCGCGTCGTCTTTGAGAAGGAACCGAACCTTGATGTTATCATCTGGCTCCATGTCAAGAACGGCACGCACATCAAGATCACGCCTGTCACGCAGGATAGCAGCGCCACGATCAACGGCATCGACGTCGGCAAAAACAGCGTGATGCGCAAGGGCGTCAAGGGCGTTGCCAGCAGACCGCTGCTGCAGGGCCAGTACATCGACGGTGTGACCGACACCATCAAGAAGATCCTTGCCGACGAGACGGTTCCCGATTATGTAGCGCCTGCGGTGGCCCCCGGCGCGGATAAGCCGCTGAACTGGCTGACGCTCCTGCTGCTGTGCATCTTCGTCGGCGGCGCGGGCATCCACCGCTTCTACGCGGGCAAGATCGGCACGGGCATTCTCTATCTATTCACCGGCGGCCTGTTCGGGATCGGCTGGCTCATCGACCTCGTCAAGATCGCCACCGGGAAATTCACGGATAAGAACGGCAACGTCGTTCAAAAGGCATAATGCCGCCGCTGCAAGCGCAGATTGCGGAACCACAGGATCGATGATAAGGAGTTCACTATGAAAAAAATCGTTTCTCTTGCACTGGCATTGGTGCTGGTGCTCTCCCTTACCGCCTGCGGCGGCAAGGACGGCGGGAAATCCGCTGACCCCAACCTCGGCAAATACATCGGCACAGAGTTCTCCAGCGACGGCGACAGCTGGTATTCCTTAGCTGACCTCTATGACGGCGAGTGCTATATCGAGCTCAAGAGCGACGGCAAGGGCGTGTTCTGTCTGGGCGGCGAGGCGACCGACATCAAGTGGTCGCTCGAAAGCGACGGCGCTTTGACGCTCAAGCGCGACGGTTTGGAAAGCAATGGCCTTTTACAGGACGGCTGCATCATGCTCGACGATCTCTGGGGCAACGAGGTCTACACCCTCTACGAGAAGGAGGGCACTGACGCATCGCCGGAAAAGACCGGTGATACGCTGCTGGACTGGTGGAACGGCGACTGGTACGGCTGGTGGAAGATGACCGGCTGCTCGGGCTATTACGAGGACATGGAGGGCGACTGGTGGGATATCTGCGGCAATATTGACATCGGCGCGGATAAGACCGGCGTCGTCCGTCTCTGGGATGAGGACTACTCGCGCGACAGCCTCATGGCCAAGGTAAACGTCACCCTGAGCACCGCCGGCACCGGTGAGCACGGCACGATGACCTCTGAGGACGGCCAGTTCACGGATATCGCTATCGAGCACGCGGACTGGATCGTCGACCCCGGTCTGGCGGATCGGGATGATCTCATCTGCATCGACGGCTACTATGAAAACGGTGAGGATGAGTTCTACTACGAGATCTATCTGCGCCCGTGGGGAATCTACTGGGACGACGCGGATGAGGATTCTCGCCCCAAGTCCTACGACGACTGGTATTTGCCCCTCATCAAGGCGGGCAAGTCCATGCCGGACGCCATCGGCGCGGACGCCCCGGCAAGCAGCGGCGATACGAAGTCCACAGCGCCGAGCGGCAATTCAAATGCTCCCAGCGGTACCGGCCTTGTGAGCGAGGAAGCGGTGCAGAAGGGCTACGTGTGGATGAACGAGGTCAATAACAATATTTTTGACAGCACCTACGAAGACCTCGTCGACTACTTCGGCGTGGAGGGCGAGTTCGTCAAGGAAGAGTACAGCGACCACATGAAGAGGAACCAGCGCTACTACAAGTGGGTCTCGAAGGACGATCCCAGCCACTACGTCTACGTCAACTTCGCCGAGGAGGAACCGGGCGTTTATAAGGTCAGCGCCTTCAACACCAGCGGCTTCTCCGGCAAGGAGGCGATTGAAAAGTATCTTGACACCGTGAAGGCTGAGGCGGCTGAGGTGAATAAGGCCGCCACCGCAAACACCAAGATGAAGGACTTCTCCGTAACCGTCACGCAGTTCGCGCACGATGATGTCGCGGTCAAGATCACGACGAAGATCCCCGAGTCCGGCTGGTCGTATGACGAGGGAAAGAAATGCCTTGTGGAAAACGACGATCCCACAGCCTTCGGCGCGGGTGCCATCAGATTCGAGGTAAGAGCCAATGTGGAGGACTTCGACTACTACAAGGACAGCTTTGAAAACTATCAGGATATCGATGATCGCGTGATCGGCGGTATCACCTTCAAGGGCCGCACCTACAAGCGCATCGGCTACGACTGGATCGAGTACGTCGCGCAGATCGACGATGGGCGTGCGCTGTCCATCGGACTGACAGATATTGACTGCGTTCCGGGTACGATGCCCGAAGTCATCCTCAGCGGCATGACGATCAAGTAAGTTCATCCCCGTCTAAGGCTTACTTTGCCTGACCACAGCGTATCAAACGGCGCCCGCCCGCAGCGCGGGCGGGCGCTTCCTTGTGAGAAAAAAGAAAGAGGTGGAACCATCTATGCCAGCACAGGTAACCAACTATCAATGCCCCAGCTGCACCGGTCCGCTGCACTTCGTAGGCGCTTCCGGTAAGCTGGAGTGCGAATACTGCGGCGCGAGTTATGACGTTGCGGAGATCGAGGCGCTCTACGCGGAGAAAGAAGAGAAGGCCGCGGCGGCGCAGCAGGCGGCTGAAGAAAAGGCCGCGGAGCAGAAGAAAGCGTCCGCCGACGGCGGCGATTGGGATACCTCCGGCTTCAGCGACGACTGGGGCGAGGAGGGCGCGCACATGAAGGCCTACAGCTGCCCCAGCTGCGGCGCGGAGCTGCTCTGCGATGAGAGCACGGCGGCAACGTCCTGTCCCTATTGCGGCAACCCCACCGTGGTGCCCGGGCAGTTTGCCGGTCAGCTGAAACCGGATTTCATTATCCCCTTCAAGTACAGCAAAGAGGACGCCGTCAAGGCGCTGAAAGAGCACTGCGCGGGAAAAATTTTCCTGCCCAAGAGTTTCACCAACGAAAACCATATTCAGAAAATTCAGGGCATTTATGTTCCGTTCTGGATGTTTGACGGCGAGGCGGAGGGCGATGCCCATTATCAGGCAACCCGCTCCCGCACCTACACCTCCGGGGATTATGAAATCACGGAGACAAGACATTTTGACGTTTACCGCGCCGGCAGAGTGACTTTTGAAAAGGTTCCGGTGGATGCGTCCAGTAAAATGCCGGATGACCACATGGATTCTATCGAACCCTATGACTACAAAAAGCTGAAACCCTTCTCCACGGCCTATCTTCCCGGGTATTTGGCGGATAAATTCGACGTCACCGTGGAGCAGAGCCGGGAGCGGGCGGATCAGCGCTGTCAGGGAACCTTGGACGCAGCGCTGCGGAGCAGCGTGAGAGGTTATGATACCTGCATTCAAACCGGCGGCAGCTCCAGTCTACAGCGCGGCAAGGTGCATTATGCCTTGATGCCGGTGTGGATGCTGAACACGAAGTGGCACGGCAAGGACTTTACCTTTGCCATGAACGGGCAGACCGGAAAACTGGTGGGCGACCTTCCCATGAGTTGGGGACGGTTTTGGGGGCTGTTTGCCGCCATTGCCGCACCGCTGTCGATTTTGGGAACGATTGTCTCAGTGCTGATGCTGCGATAAGGAGGGGCGGACATGAACAAGAAATTCACAGCTTTGCTGATGGCGCTCCTGTTGGCGCTGACACTGTGTGTTCCTGCCATGGCGGTGTCGGAATACGGTGTGATTTATGACGAGACCGATTCCCTTGGCTCCGTGGAGCTGGATTACATGGGCGAGCATGCCCTGCCGGAGCTTTCGGAAAAATTGCAGATGGACCTGCGGATTGACGTATTTACCGATGAGAATGTGTCTGCGGATACCGACGTCATGGACATTGCGGAATACGTCTATGAAAACAGCGGCTATGGTTGGGGCGAGAACCGGGACGGCGTTTCCCTGACGCTGCTGATGCGGGCGCAGCCGGACGGAACCTATGCACTGGCAGAAGACGATTGGAGCATTTATACCTTTTTGAGCCAGACCCGGGGCAGCGCGCAGGATTTGGCGGATACCGTATATGATGCGGTGGCACCTTACATGGCGGAGCGGGCATGGAACGGAGAAGACGTGACCATGAGCGGAACGGCACTGATTCAAGCCACCGATGCCATGATGAATGCCGTGACGGAGTATATCAACGCGAATTGCCCGCCCAGCGAGACGGAACCGGACCCGGAGCCGGCGGCAACGCCCACCACGGCGGTGCCAAATGTGCCCCAGACCTTGAAAAGCGAGAGCATGAGCTATGTGTTCGACCACAGCCACATGCTCACCGATACCCAGCGGGCGGAGCTGGAGGCACAGGCAAAGGAAATTTCCCTGCGCCATCATTGCGGCGTCTACGTTGCGTTTGTAGATGATTACACCGTGTACAGCGACGGCGGCGGTGTTTACAAAACCACGTATCAGCTCTACCACGGAGATCAACTGGGTATGGGCGATGACCGGGACGGCATTATCATTCTGCTGAGCATGGCGGAGCGGGATTACGCCATGTTTGTTTACGGTACGTATGCGGAAACCGCCTTTAACAGCTACGGTCAGGAAAAATTGGAAAAGGCATTCCTGGGCAACTTCAAGGAAGATGACTGGTATGGCGGCGTTTCCAATTATCTGAGCACTTGCGACGAGTACTTGACCCGGGCTGACGCAGGAAAACCCGTGCGGGAAAGTCCGGCACTGCTGATTGCGATTGCCGTTGTAGCCTCCTGCCTCTTGTCCGGCGCGATTTGTCTGTTCTTAAAGCGCAGCATGAAAACCGTACATCAGAAAGTCGAGGCAAACGAGTATGTTGCACCGGGCGGCTTGCAGCTGAGCAAGCAGTATGACCGCTATACCCACACCACCGAGGTTCGCAGCAAGATTTCCAGCAGCAATGACAGCAGCAGCTCTGGTACCAGCAGCTGCAGCGGCGGCGGTGGCAGCGGACGCAGCGGAAAGTTCTAAAGGGGGAGACGGATGATGAAGCAGTTGATCCTGCGCCGGTCCCTTCCGGTGCTCCTCTGTCTGGTGCTGGCGCTGAGCCTGACTGCCTGCGGCGGAGAGACCGAGCCGCCCGAGACAGAAGGCGGCAGCAGCATGACAGGGGCGCTTTCCGGCGGCAAGGGCAATGTGTCTGAACCAAAGGACGATCCAGACGATCCAGAGAAAGCGGAGGCGGGACTTGTCCTGCTGCGGGCGTGTATGGCAGAGAATGACCAGTTGGCCGGCGCGGTGGCCTACCTCGGTCAGCGCGAGCCAAACGACAGATCGTCGATGACGGAGTGGCTGCTTGAAAACAGCGGTGATCTTGTTTCCGAGCTGCCGTTCCTGCTGGAGATCCCGGCGGAGCGCGTACTCGGCGGAGAGAGCGGCAAGCTCTACTGCATCGTCCCCCGGGACGAGAGCACCAGTCTCGCTGTAAATCATGTGACCTGGGAGTCACAGGGCAACGGCGTGTGGCCGGTGGCGGATGAGGTCCTCTATCGGGAAGAATACGCGCAGCCTGTGCTGGTATTCGTGAATTATGAGGAGTGGCCGGATGAGCCGGACACGGAGGTCAACCTTGTGACCAACAACGGCCTGGAGGTGAAATGGTATCCGCTGACCGATGAGTCCGGCTGCCCCGTCGTGCCCACCGGTGTGAACTACGCCCCCATGCTGATGGATTTTGGAATCTTTGGCGCTATCACAGGCCTTGACTATCCCGAGGATTGGGAGCCGGCGGGCGACGACTGGTGGCTGCCGCCTACGGATATGGGGCTGGCAGACACCACCTGGGTCTGTGATGACTGGCTGATGAGCCTGCACTACGGCGACTGCGACCCTGACTATGCCGGGATCGCCGAGCTCTACCACCGCTTTGAAGACAATACAGAGCTGACACGGGTCTTTTCCGGCGTGTGGCGCATGGAGGATGACTGCCTGCGGCTGGATCTCTCCGCCGGCGTCGGCAGCTCCCTCAGCGGCAGTTTCCCGATCCTCATCTC
>ERZ1027243.758-NODE-758-length-16711-cov-4.897154_pt1 | contig 16711 bp, 8 predicted proteins | sample MGYA00519243_ERZ1027243 | MGnify/ENA primary metagenome ERZ1027243 (study PRJEB26926, sample SAMN06164727) | human gut metagenome | biome: ENVO:00009003; feature: ENVO:2100002; material: ENVO:00002003 | host: Homo sapiens | place: USA | collected 2012 ...
ATCTACACCTATTAAGTCGTCGGCAGCGTCAGATGTGTATAAGAGACAGACTCTTGGGTAACATATCCTACAAAAGAGACAACCAAGGTTCCGTCTTCCGGTGCATCAAAACTGAATTTTCCGTCCATATCTGTAATGGCACCGATGGTAGTTCCTTTTATGGATACATTCGCACCGATAACTGGGCCGAAATTGTCATTTACCACACCTGAGATTCTTTTGTTCTGCAAAATGCTCTCAACGGATTCCGTTTCTTTCATTAAAGTAAATTCGTTGATTGTCGCATAACTATGGATGCAACAAGCACTGGTCAGCAACGAAAGCATTAGCATTCGTTTCATGTGATTTTTCTTGTTCTTCATAATACTTAAGTTAATTGATAAATTTCTTCTTTACATTTATTAAGAAATCATGTAAAGAATCTAAGTTTAATGCAAACAAAAGTATATAATTAATGTGAAAAACGCTTATAATAATGTCAAATGAGCTGTTACTAAAGTAGAAAGTGCTTTCATTTCTGTAGAAAGCACTTTCAAAATTGTATAGATATGTTTTATTTTGCCGGTTGTTTCCTTTCAACACAATTATTTTCGTCTCATCTTTGCAGAATTTCTTATAATTCCTTTTGAATATCTATTTCCCGTATTCGGACGGTAGACAACCGAAGTATTTCTTGAAGCAGGTAGAGAAATAGGAGGGAGTATTGAATCCTACCATTGTACTGATTTCAGAGATGGATAGACGTCCTTCTTTTAATAACTTACATGCTTGTTTAAAGCGCATTTTACGGATAAAATCGTTGGTTGATTCTCCGGTCAGTGCTTTCATCTTCAAATGTAAGTTGGAACGGCTCATGCACATTTCGCGGGCGAAGTCATCAGTGGAGAATGATACATTGTCCATGTTTTTCTCTACAATGGCCATTGCCTTTTTCAATAGTTCTTCATCCAACGGATTGAGCGCTACTTTTTCGGGCTCTATTTCCAAAGAGTGCGAATAATGCTCAATAGCCCGGTGGCGCGTACGGAACAGGTTCTTGATTTTCGCAGCAACCATTGCCATTGAGAAAGGTTTGGGGATATAGTCGTCCGCACCCACCTGCAATCCTTCCAACTGCTCTTTCAAATCGGTTTTGGCAGAGAGTATGATGACCGGTATATGACAGGTACGGAGACTCTGTTTTATCTGTTTGCATAACTGCAACCCGTCCATGACAGGCATCATGACATCAGTCAGTATAAGGTCTGTATCCTGTTCCTTTAGGATGGCCAATGCTTCCTCACCGTTGCTTGCCTGCAATATATGATAACTCTTGCCCAATTCTTCACAGAGGTATTGGCGGATATCGGTATTGTCCTCTGCAATCAGAATAGTTTCCTGACGTTGTTCCTCTTTGACTGTTGTCTCTTCCGTGATTTCTTCCTCTTCCGTGTCGATAACGTACATATTCCGGTCGTTGGTGGTGTAGACTCGCTGCTCTTCTGTGGAGTCGGGTGCTGTCTGTCTCTCTTCCGGAAGATATGCCGACTCTTCTGTCGGGAGATAGACGGAGAAAGTGCTTCCGACACCTTCTTCGCTTTCCAGCTCGATGCGTCCGTGGTGCAGGTCGACAAGCCGTTGCACCAATGACAGTCCGATACCACTGCCTAAATGCTCGTTGTCTATCTGGTAGAAGCGTTCGAATATCTTGCCTTGTTTGTCGAAAGGAATTCCGTCTCCCGTATCCTTGACCTGGAGAAGCAATTCATGGTTCTCTTCTTTCAATGTAACGGTGATGCTTTTACCTTCACCAGTATATTTAAAGGCATTGGACAGCAGGTTGTTTACGATAAGCTCCATGTAATCCGGGTCGCATAGAATCTCACGCCCTTCTGCGTTGGAGTGGAGGTTGTAGGCTATCTGCTTGCGTTGTGCCAGACGTTCGTAGAACGAGAAATCTTTTTCGATTACGTTATGTATGGGATTGGGCCTGACTTTCAGATTGAATACGCCCAGTTCGGCACGGCGGTAGTCCATTAGCTGATTAACCAGATGCAGCAGGCGGTTGGTGTTTTTCTGTACATATTCCAACTGTTTGTGTAGCCAGCGGTCGCTTACTTTATCCAACATTTCCTGTACCGGAGCCAGAATAAGGGTGAGTGGAGTGCGCAACTCATGGGAAATATTGATGAAAAAGCGCAGTTTCATTTCATTCACCTCTTTTTGACGCTCTTTATCCATACGTTCCATTTTCAGCTGCGCTTCCATGCTTTTGCGCATCCAGAAGTAGCGGAATATAAAGACTGTAGCGGAAACAAAAGCGGTGGCGAATAGCAGGAAAGCCCACCATGTCTTGTACCAGACGGGCAGTACCACGATTTCCAGTTCGGTAGGTGTCTCATTCCATTTGCCGTCGCTGTTGGCGGCTTTTACAAGAAAATGATAAGTCCCTGCCGGCAGGTTGGAGTAGGACACGGTACGTAGGGTATTGGAATAGTACCAATCCCGGTCATAGCCTTTCAGCATATAGGCAAATGTGTTCTGATTGCCCGATATATAGTTTGATACGACAAAATCCAGCGAAAACATGGATTGCTTGCTCGATAATGTGATGCTCTTCGTATTGCTGATGCTGTTCTGTAGTATTCCGGTACCGTCGTTGGGGAAAACCGTCTGATTGAACAGATGTAATTTTGTGATAAGGACCGGAGGAGTATAGGGATTGTCTACTATTTGTTCCGGATGGAATGTAGTGATGCCGTTGATGCCGCCGAAGTACATTTGTCCTTCTGCGGTCCGGTAATAGGCATTGTTGGTAAACTGGTTGCTTTGCAGTCCGTCATTGTTGGTGTAGTTGCGGAATTTTTCGGTTTCGGGATGAAAACAACTCAGTCCTTTGTTGGTGCTCAGCCACAGTTTGCCGTACTCGTCTTCCAATATTCCATGGATGACGTTATTGGGAAGTCCGTCGGCAACGGTATATTGCTTGTATTCTTTCCGGGCTTCGTCAAAACGGAAAAGTCCGCTTCGTGTTCCTATCCAGAAAATTCCGTTATACGCTTCGTAAATGACATTGATAGCTTTATGTTTTATAGGGCAAGCCTTTGGCAATAGGGGGCATACCGATAGTCCGTTTTCATTTTCCGTATATATGTTCAGTCCCTTTTCTCCGCTCAGCCAAAGACGCTGTTTGCTGTCGCGCAGTACATATTTGAATTCGTCCAGGCCTAAAGGCTGCCCGTTGCTCAGAGAGGTAACGGGAGTGAATGTTTTTTGCCGGGGATTGAAACGTAGAAGATCCGACATGCCGGTCAGCCATAAATCACCGTTGACAGCCGGTTCTATATCGTACAGATTTCTCGTTTCCCTGCTATTGAACGTTTCGATACGGCCGGAGTTGCGGTGCAGGATACTGAGTCCGCCGGTGTGAGTACCGACATAAACCAAATTTTGAATGTCATCTATATATATGGCTTTTATGTCATTGGAAGCCAATCCCTCTTTCTGCGTATAATTTGTAATTTGATGTGTTTGCGGATTATAGTAGCTTATGCCACCGTTGTTGGTACCTATCCAAAGTCCTTTTTGGGAGTCCTCTTTAATACATTCAATGGTATTGTGGTTCAGCAAACTTCCTTTTGCTACAGGCCGGATGCTGTGAAAGCGATTCTTCAGCGGGTGATAATAGTTTAATCCGCCGTAATATGTACCTAACCACATTCCTTTTTGAGAGTCCATAAAGATGTCACGTACGGATGTTTGTGATAGGCTGCCGCTGATTTCCGAATTGCTGGTATAGTTGTCGAAAGAATCGGTTGCTTCATTGTAGATGTTCAGAGAATTGATGCTGCCTATCCATAGGACGTTTTGGGAATCGAGTGTCAGTGAGCGGATGTAGTTGGAACTGATGCTTCCTTTTTTTCCGGGAATATGGACGTAGTTGGTTATTTCTTTGCTTTGCGGGTTGATTTTGTACAGTCCGTTTCCCTCTGTTCCTATCCACAGGCAGATTGGGGATTGTTGCAGAATGGCGAGAATCTGTTTGCCTTGCAGTTCATCAGGCATTATATGTTCGAGGGTATTGTGTGGAATCGAGTAGATGAATATTCCTTGATAACTTCCTATGTATATATTGTCTCCTTGTCTGGAGATGGTTGTGGGAGACACGGATGAGAGCGAAGGATGCAGGGGAGCGTTTGAGAACCGGCGGGTTTCGGTATCAAAAAGCAGAAGTTGCTTGTCATTACCGTCGGTGAACAGAAATAACCGGTGTTCATCGACTTCCACGATATTGGTAACTGGTGTGTTCTTTTTATTTTTCCGATAGGTATAATTATAGAATTTATCCTGTTCTGCATCATAGAGTGACAATCCTTCTTGTGTGCCTGCCCATAGCCGTCCTTGCGAATCGGTTGTGCATACCCTGATTATATTGCTGCCGATACTGTATGGATTCTGTTCGTCATTTTGGTATACGGTAAAATCGTAACCGTCGTATCTGTTCAGTCCGTCGTAAGTGGCAAACCACATATTGCCCTGCTTATCCTGAGTGATGTCGAAAACTGTATTTTGCGACAGTCCTTCGTTTACTCCGAGGTGAATAAAATTTATGCGGTTGGCAATTTGAGCATGAAGTGGAGATATGAATGTCCAAAGCAATGCGAGTAATAGAACGGGTTTCATCATGGTTTATTAACGCGTAAGGTTGTTCTTATACAACAAAGATACGAATAAATCTTCATTTTTACCGGAGATTTTGTAAAAATGAAGATTTATTATCAAGCGGAATGCAGTATCATCAGTATGCGATTGTTTCGTCTGTTGCTGTCAGCGGGTTATACGGGTGGATGCAGGCTGGTAGTCTGCTTGTTCCGTAACGGTGTAGTCCCCGTTTACCTTGTCGTAGAGTATGGAAGCGTCCGGACAGGCAGGCATGTAGGGTTGTCCGTTCAGGACAGGAGATGTATCTCCGTAGTGGAAAGAGGATTTCTTCATGCTGTGCGTCACGTTTAGCATGGCAGGCGAGGATGCGTCCAATTCTGCTTCTATGGTCCAATGACCGCAAGTCAGGATATTCCCCATTTGGTGTATTGGGGTAGGAGTGTCATTGTCGGTTTTTATCTGGATGATAGCAAGGATACGTACTTTTTCTTTTCCATCAATACAAGCTGTCAGATGCCACTGGTTAGGATAGGTGGTATCGGACGAACTGGCGGGTGGTACAGTAAAACGGTCGGTCTGCGATAGGGTTATCTGTTCATTGCTGAACAGGCTGGTGGTGGCGGTGAAAACTTTCTCTGTGTTACAAGTGGTTACTGTTTGCAGGTTGTTGTCGATACTGAACTTGGTGGGGCTGTGCAACAACCAATCCCACCGTGCGGCTTCTTTGGCTTCCAATTCGTCGTAGAGTACTACGATGTCGGGATGCAGCATCAGTACGTGCCGACGGTATCGGGTGAGTGGTGTGGGTCCGAAACCATTTTCGGGCGTTTGCGTGATGCCGGCGGCTTCGAAGGCAGATACCCACATGGGATCCTTGCTGATTCCGGAATAGGCTTTCGAAGCATCTCCCAGACAATAGGAAATGTGTTCGCCACTCATGGCACGTACAATGCAGCCGTATCCTTCGGTGGAGAAAGGCTGTCCGATGCCGTTGACCAATATCGTGTTATGGGCGCGGGTATGACGGTAAGACATCAGGTTGTGGGCATCCGAGAAGCTTGTGTAATAACCGCTGCTGCGATAGACATCCGTACCACGGTACAGCAGATTGAAAGCATTCTGGTTGGACACGGTGTGGCTTCCCGAACCGAATGTGCTGGAACGGAATGCCAGAGCCAGATCGTTTTCAGTATCGGTGAGATTGCTGTGCATGGCTACTTCGCCTGCATCTTTGTACCAGACGAGTTTCGGTGTGTCTTCCGGCAATTGTGTGCTATAGCCGATGTGGCTGCTTGCCATGCGGTAGAGCCGCATATCGGAATCGCGGACCAGTGTTTTTGCCGCTTGTTGTGCATACCAGCCCGCATATCCGTCGCCTGCCTCGCGTGCAAGGAAGTCGGCAAAGGCGGCATATTGGTAGGTTGCCGCAGTGTATTTTTCACTACCGTCGCCGAAACCGATGTTTTTGCTTTCGGGCGGGCAGGTAAAGGCGAGCGACTGTCCGGCATTCCGATACCAGGGATGCAATAGAAAGTCTTTGTGTGTAACGTACGAAAGGAGCATCGGCATGTAGAACAGGGTACGTACGTTATTGTTGAGATATCCCGTTCCGTTGTGCCATACTCCGTCCCGGTTGAATCCTGAAGCCGGAGCGCGGGCGGTCCATAATTCGTAGTAGTACTCCATGATTGGCAGCACTTCGCTTTTGTAGTTGTCATTGTCGTATAGCAGAAAAGCAGCCTGAAAGAGTATACGGAGATTTTGTTGCCAGAAGTGGTTGTCGAAGATATGATTTTCCTGAGTGCCGCACTGCTGCGGATAGTAGTGACGCAGTACACGCATCAATAACTTTTCTGTATTCTGGCGTTCTTCGGCAGACAGCCGGTTATAGAGCAGGTCATAAGGTTTGAGAAAACAGAAAGCGATGTCGGTACTCCTGAAATTGTCGGCAAACAGGGTGGCGTCGCTTGCCGGGGTATCGGTTAACAGTTGCAGCAGTTCATGCAGTCGTTGGGCATATTTTTCCTGTTGTGTCAGGTAGTATGCCTGGTAAAGGTCTTGGATGTATTTCTTTAGGTCTCCGATTTGGTCGTAAGGGTTGACGATAGTTGTCAGGTAGGCATCGACGGCATTGTCGGCATTACCTGTCAGCCGTTGGTATTCGCTATGTGAGGTTACCTCTTGCCGGGCTGTCTGGATACGGTCGTCCAGAAAACAATAGAGGCGGGGGTAGGTGTGAGGGGCGTTTTTTTGAAATGTATCGAAAGGGGGAGTGACAAAGACGGGAGTGGTTTCTTTCACTTCAAATGTGTAGCTTTCGCTCCATGTCTCTTCAGTGCCGTCGGCAGTGATGTTGCGGAAACGCCAGTACCATGTTCCGTTTGCCAACTGTTTATGGGGGTTGAACATACACCATTCTACAGGTTCGGAAATGAGTGTTTCGGGGGTATCGAAGTTCTGGCTGCGTGAAAGGGAGAATTGCAGTTTTACACCGGTTTTCATGGCTTGCGGCACAATGAGGGGAGCGGGGTTCAGATAAAGTTCGTTGTCTGCTTTTGGGTAAGGCTGCTCCCGAATCTTGTCATGGTAGGCATCGGGCATTTCGGAACTGTCGGTGCCGTCGGTGGCAGGCAGTTTGGGCATTGCGTCGTCATGGCAGGCACTGAATATCAGTAGGGCGGTAGAAAGACTGACTAATAGTTGCAGACAGGAACTTGTTTTCATAATGGTATATTCTAAGTTGTTGCAGATGCTTTGGGAATAGTGGCTTGTATGCTGGAAAGAATGAAGAAAGGCAAGGTATAAAGGGGCCTTGCCTTTCTTTTTTTATGACTGCTATTAAGGTCGGATTTAATTTATAGCTTTAAATATGGTGATTATAGGACGGATATTTACATTGGAAGGTGCATAACGATATATTTGATTATAAGTTTCTGCCGGTATTTGTTCTTTGTTTTCAGGAGCTGCTGTTGTACGTTGAAGTTGTATGCCGTATAAGTTTTTTGCATCGCAGGCTGTACTTGAGATAATATTGGCTAATCCTGAGCCATTTACGTCGGCGCTAAATAAACCGCTCCAAATGTTTGATTGATTTTGGTAGGCAGTGAGATAGGCTTGTGCTAATTTCTCATTTTTTGTAATAGCTGGGAAATTTATTTCTGCATTATTAAAGTAAGTAATTGCTTCATTTCGACCTATGGTGATTTCAGTCATCTCCAATAATTGGCAAGCGGAGGGAATATACCATTGACTTAGATTATTAGCATTAATGGGATTGGAAGTATTCCACTGCGTCCAATCATTAAAGCCATCTCCGACATTTTCAATCAGAGATTTAGTGTAAGTAAAACCATTATAATCTTTAAACCAAGCATTTTTTACGTTTATAGTATTTGACAGATTAAGTTCTCCTTCTGTTATATTAGTACGTTTTGTACTGATGTTTGTCAGTGCCATAGCATACCCATAGATTTTCATGCCATCTTTACCATATTCAGAATTATCTGTTTTATCTTTTGCATCAGCGAAGATAATGCCTATACTTTTTTGTTCTCCTTCAGCATTGTAAGTATCTCCCCAAGTTCCATCAGCATAGAGGTATTGTCCTACTTTCGGTGCATTCGGGTCTTCCTTTTCTCCGTCAATGGTTACATCTACATTGATGTCTTCTTCTTTGGAAAGGTTAGCTTCACCGTTAATTTCAGTATTCGGTTTAACTGTAAATCCGGCTTTGATAGTTCTTTCCACAGGAGTCTGACTTTCTGCAACATTGAACTTTATTTGGATGTCGCTATTAAACTTTGGTTCTGGCATTGTAGGATCTTCAATGAACAAATATGTTGAGAAATAAAGAGCATCATCCGCTTCTCTTGTAACTCCGGTTGCTTTTACGGTAGTCTTGGTTCCGGCAGCTTTGCCTGTCAGCATGTTGAATTCTCCCGGCATGTTGAATTCAATGTCCATTGTCGTAATCTGGTCTTTCCATTTGTCGTCAGCAGTAGGCTTCAGATTCAGTTGGGCGAAGGGGCGTTTCAATGCTATGCTCGGCGCTTCCGAATCTGCAATCATATCTTTGGACAATACACCGCAGAACGCATCGGCAGCGGCATTGTTGAAGAGTTTGACATTGTTGGCTGCGTCGGTTTCGTCTACCTTAACGCTGATGGCTTGCAGATTGGCGGTGTTGTAGTATTTATCGGCATATTTGCCTTCTGCTTCATTGGCATTTAAGTCTATATAATCAGCCCAAAACAGACAACTGTAGTCTATGCCGCTCTCTACCGAAAATGTGAATGAAATTTTGGTATCATCCGCACCTACCGGCTTTTCTATACGGGTAATTTCAGATTTGTCCTGATTGTTCACAACAGAAAGGATACAGCGTAACTGATTGTCATTAATTACGTTGTCTACACCTACGTTACGTGTTGCTGCTCCGGCAGGTATTTGTGCCGTAACAGTCACTTCTTTTGGGGTTCCGTTTTGAGTGGAGATAATCTCCTCTTCACTGCAAGCTGCAAAACAACCGATGAATGCAGCCATTACGATGTTTAATAATCTTCTTTTCATAATCTTAGAAAAATTAAAGTGTTATATAATTATTGTTGTTTCTTATTCTACAATTAAGTCTTCATCGATTGTTCCGTCAAAACCGGGGTCGATACCGATGCCGCCGGAAGGGTCGGCGGTCAGGAAGTTGGAATGCTTCACAATACGGTCGCCTTCTTTGCAGGCGATTGTAAGGTAAGTGCGTGCCAATAGTTTTTCTTTGCTGTCCAGCAACTCTACGGCAATAGGTATCTCACCGTTTTCCGGTACGAATACATAGTCGAATGCAGCACTTATTTCTTTTGTTCCTGCAGCAGGTACGGTAAGCGTACGGTTGAACGTGATGTATTGCAGACCGTGCTTGCTGACACCGTCCAATGTGTGGAAGCCGGTATTGTAAAAACCTAAATAGCGGACGCGCAGATTGTATTTGTCACCGGCTTTTGCACCGTCTGTCATAAATTTTTCAACGTCATTGGCGATTAATTCGTAACGGGCTGTAGGACGTTTCATTTCTGGATTTAAAGTAATCGAGGCATTCCACTGGTTGCGGTATTTGCTTAGGTTCAAGTCCTGGCAAGAATAGAGCACATCTTTATACTCGGTGTTTCCACGATAGGTCTCAGGAGAGATTACCGGTGCCAGTGTCGTGGTATTGTAATAAAGATCCTCTTCGCTGTCGATGCCTACGTAGTCTGCCCATATTACCAACTGATAGTCGCGTGCGTGGAGTTTCATGCTGATTTCCGCGTTCAGTTGTGGTGCATCGGTTATATTTTTGTAGATAATCTGCCGTTTGGAGAGGATACGGTTCTGGTAAGCATCCACGATGATACGGTGGCGATGTCCGGCATCGGCACGGGTGAGGAGTTTGTTTTCTGCACCATTCTCTGCTTCCGGCTTCAATTGCAGTGATAAATCGATGTTTATGTTCACTTCAGTGGGGTCGATGCCCGGTTCGCCGTCTTCTGTCAGTTCGGGATGTTCGTAGAGACTGCATGCCGTTATTAATGCCGGCAGCAATAAAAGAAGACAAATGCTTTTGACAAACGGTAAATATATGTTCTTTTTCATGACTTTTTCGGATATTAGAAGCGGTAAACCAATGATGCGCCTGCGCGGGTAATCCCCCAGTAATTACGTTTACGGGTATCCAGTTTGGCACCGTTTTCTATGTTGTAATAAGTATTGTATTTCATGTTGGCATAGCCTGCACCAAGTGTGAATTCGGCTTCCCAATGTCTGGAGAAAGGCAGCTTATAGCCGTAGCTGATACCGGCCCCGAGCAAAGGTTGTTTTTCCGTCTGATAACGTGTATCTTCCCACTTCAAATTGAACCAGGCTGCATGAACATGCAAACCGAAAAAATGACCTTTTCCCGCCGATTTTAACCACCAGCGTCCTTCAGGCTGGAAAGCGATGGTGCGTAACCCGTGCTCGCGTTCGATGTCACCGATACTCCACATAACCGGAAAGTCAATGGAGATGTGGCTGTGTACTTTAACTTCCACAGCCAGGTTTTGTACGGCTACGGCAAGGAAAGGAAGATTGGTTTTCAGGGCAATATAGCTTCCTGAACCTTCAGACCGGGTTGAGTTCTTTGATTTTATTTTATTTTTTGATGATGCCTGTTGCCCGGTTCTACTTTTGGAAGTATTGTCAAGAGATGTCTGTGCCATTTTTTTTGAAACTGCGTTTTTGCCTTTCAGTTCGGTTTGCATCTCTTCCCAAGACTTGTATACGGTTTCTGCCGGTGAAGCGGAAGTTTGCATACGGGGCTTTCGGGGAGTTTGTGCCCAGATGGACAAGGAAGTAGCCAGGCATACTATGAAGACAATTCCTCGTTGCATATATGTATCAGGTTTCATATTTTTTTGTTTATTAGATTTCCAGTTCAGGTAATTTGTCTCGTAATGTCGTTTCATAACCGTCTTCGCGCACTATGGTTACTTCACCGTCGTAGGTTACTGCCACATCGTATTGGGGTCTTGGAAAACGTACGTCGAATGAAGGCTTGCCTTCGGAAGATACATTGGCCTTGATTATCCAGCTTCCCATTTTGATACTGCCGTCTTTCAGACGCTGCGGCACGGCAAACGGTTTGTCCGGCGTAGTCTTGTTGACATGTGTATTGATAATGGTGACAAAGCGGTACACTTTATGTTTGCCTGAAGTAGCGGTAAAATGCCAATGGTTGGGATACTTCTTGAAGTTACCTTTATCATCTGCACGTAGCCAGTTTACAGCAGGCGTGAAGAATTGGCTGGTGGTATCGGTTTTCAGTTCGTCGCTTCCCAGAAGGTAGGCGTCGGAAACACCGTTCTTGCTGGTGGCCTGTACGTGTACGAAATCTTTTTCCCTACCTACATTCATCGGGTTGGTTACCGTGTGCAGCAGGTAGCTCCAAGTAACGGGTTCTTCCGCTTCGAGTTCGTCGTAAATAAAGGTAAATCCGGTCTTGCCCAATTCTACGATATGACGGCGGAATGTTTTCAGCTTCACGTCATCCCAGCCGGCTTCCGGACTGAAAGTAAGCTCTTCTTTTCGGGCTCTTGCCAGCCAGTTTTTGGAAATGACTTTCCCGTAGGCGTTGGAAGCATCTCCCAATATATAACCTATCTTTTCACCTACGTAGTAACGTGGAATCCAACCGTAACCTTCGGTTCCGATGCGTTGTCCGATGCCATTCACAAGAATCGTGTTATGTGCACGCGTAGCACGGTGGCTGAACATACTATGGCTGTCGATAAAACTGATGTGATGGCCGCTACTGTAGAAAAGCGGCTGTCCCGACCAGAAAGTGTTAAACGCATTCTGATTGGCAAGTGCATGCGAGGTGCTTCCGTAAGGACTGCTCCGGAAACTGATCATGGAGCTGCGTCCCAGGCGTTCCAAACTGGTGGAGAATGAAGCAAGCCCGGTTTCGGGGAAAACATATCCGAATGGCATATCCTTGAGTCCGGGACCTTCGGGCAACGGCTTGTTGCATTGCAGACGGAACCAGCCCAGACCGGCTTCTTTGCTTACGTTGTCCTCGGTTAATATATCGGCACGGCCTGCCTGAATGGTGCGGACATAGCTGGCGGCATACGTATTGCCCGTCATACGTGCCAAAGCATCTGCATAACCCACTCTGGAGCCTCTGGGGCGTGTAACGTTGAGATGAGCGCTTCCGTTTCCGGCTGATTTGGAGAAAGGCGGCTGCTGGTAAATAACATACATGGCATTTCCCTGATACCATGGGTCGCTGAAAAAGTCGAAACCGGAAATACGGCTGTAGAAGTAGGGAACCTCTATCAGCGTACGGACATTGACGATGAAATAGGAGTCTCCGTTGTGCCAGCCTCCATCTTTATTCAGTCCGGGGAAACGGGCTACCCAGAGGTTGTAGCAATAATCCACCCATGTGTCGGCTTCTGGCAGTTCGCCATATACGGTAAAAGCAGCCATTGTAAAGATGCGGAAAGTCATTTGCCATACATGGTTGTCGGCAATATGGTTCTCCAATCGGTTATTGAAATTAGCGAACATTTTGCTGCCGTTTACTTTTATGGCATCCAGCAGCATTTTGCGGGTGTCGGCATCAAGCAAATCGTATAAAGTATCGTAAGCGGTGGCACAAAGAGATACGAATGTGGCGGCGTTGAAATCGCCTACAATATTCTTGTCGCCGCTCCAACTCAGCATTTCCTTGATACGTTTCATGGCTTCATCGGAATAGCGACGGTCTTTAGTCAGCAGATAGGCGCGTATCAGTACATCTACATTGATTTCTTCATTGTCGATGATGCGGCGGCTTTCGCGCGTCAACATAGATTGGCGTTGCGAAGGATTGGTGAGTTTCTCCGCCAGTTTGCTGTTGATATCTTTGGTGGTTTTCATAGGAGTGGCGAGTGCTTTATCCGCACGCGTGATAAAGCTTTTGCGGTCTGCGCTTCCGGCACTGCGCCTGATGAGGTTGTCCCAATCGTTTTTGTCCATATAGACGCGCGGATGTGCTTTGGGCAATCCGGCAAGTACGGTTTTCAGTGCCGGCGGACAAAACTTTCGGGCATTTTTTCCGATTGTGACTTGTTGTGTGCTTGCCCAATATGTTTTACCGTCTACAATGTAGCCGAACTGCCAATGCCATACACCGGGAGCAAGGTCTTTTTCCGGATTGAAAAACGGCCAGCGTGTTTCTACTTGCGTATTTCCTTTTTTAAAACCGGGATCTTGTGACCAGCGCAACGCATAACGTAATTTGTTTTTGTCGGTTCTGGTACGTGCGGCTTGCACAATCAAAGCTTTCAATGTTTTGTCTTGTGTATCAAGGTCGACAAGAAGCGGCCATTGGAAAGATATGCTCCGGTCACTTATTACGGCTTTGTCTTGCGGATATGGAGTGGCTCGCATTTCGTGCATCAATGTGGTATCGGTCAGCCGGATACGGACAGGGTCCTGTGCTTCTACCGTTATGTTTGTTAGAAATAGTATTACTGTAAATAAGGTTGTTCTCATAAATATATTGTTTTGAATATTTTTCTCTGTCGGCAAAGCTATAGTATTTATTGCAGTAGCAATTTTTGCCTTGTCTATCAATTGTTTGATATTGGTGATTTTCCTTTTAATTTCGTTCGGGTTTCTTACAATTTTGTTTAATAATCGCTTGTATAAACACCTATAGCGTTAATATCCAGGGTTATTTACTCCTTCCAGTTTACCATTAATCTGTAGTTCATCTTCAGGAATCGGAAACAGTTCGTGCTTTCCTTTCTTGAAGTTTTGATAGGCAGGGTAGGCGGTATTGGTAGAAGTGTTGACTGCCGTATTTTCTCCGAATAGAGTCAGTGCTTCCTTTAATATACCCCAGCGGATAAGATCGAACTTACGCTGTCCTTCGAAAGCCAGTTCAAAACCACGCTCCCAATAAAGGGCGGTACGGAATTTGCCGGCATCGTCGTTATCATCGATGAAGTCGAGCTTTTTCATAAGTTCATGGGTCTTGAACAAGCTTTTATAATTGCGGGCGGTAATTTCTGTGGCACCGGCACGCTTGCGTACACTGTTCAGAAGTTCCCAGGCTTTGGCTGTATTTCCTGTTTCATTGTAAGCTTCAGCCGCCATCAGTACGACATCCGCATAGCGCAACATGCAATAGTTGACGTCTGTATAGTTGGGGTCTTTATAGCCGGCAGGCATCCATTCACGTCTCCATTTTGCTGGAGTCCAGTTTCCTTTTTTCTTTGATAAGTCTGTCTTTTCGTGCATGCCGGTTTCTTTATTCCATGTCCAGCTATGCCTTCCGATGGCGACATCCCGGCGTGCATCCTGTGCCTCATAGAACTCATACCACTCGGGTATGGCGCGGTAGGAAACCGCTGCACGTCCCATTACTTTGTTCGCGTCTGCCGAATTTGCCGGTGCGTCTGCAAATATACCGATATAGGTTCCCCAATACCCTTTAGTGCCGGGATAGTAGAAAGATACTTCAAACAGGCTTTCCCGGTTGTTCAGAATGCCGGCAGAAAAACTTTTGAACAATTCTTCGTATCCGCCGTTATAAAAACCGTGATACTGTCCTTTTTCGGATTGAAAAGCTTCCCACTCGCTGATGACAGAATTAAAATATCGGGTGCGCAGCGTTTCGCCAGGGCGGGTCGTTTTGCCGTCCAGTTGCAGGCTGTATCCGGCGCGGGTCAGCAACACGCGCATCAGCAAAGCACGTGCGCTTCCTTGGGTGGCACGTTCGGGGGAAGAACTGTCATTGGCCCATTTCAGGTGTTCTTTAGCGAAATCGAGATCTTTGATGATTTGTTCGTATATTTCTTCGCGTTCTGTACGCGGTTTATACGAAGCCTCATAATCCGTTGTATAGTTTGTACTAAAAGGTACATCACCCCAATAGCGCACCAAATCGAACGCAGCTTGTGCACGTAAGAATTTCGCTTCGGCTACGAAAGCTTGCAATACTTCGCTTTCACTATATCCGTCCATATTCTCGATACCCGCAATGGTATAATTGGCACGGTTGATTTGCTGGTATTTTCCTACCCATACCGCGTCTACCCATGTGTTGGCGGGACGAATGGTATAATGGCAGATATCACGGCGGGTGTTGTCGCTATTGGTTCCGCTGGCATAGTATGTATCATCGGAGCAGGGAAAAGCCATGCCGTCCTTATCTCCATAAATAGTGGGCAGTACGCTGTAGATTCCCAATACCGCCATGTCAGCCTGTTTGTCGGTAATGAAGAAGTCTTTACGTTCGTAAGATGAATCGGGAGATTCGCTTAAGGTATCTTCGCAGGCAGTGTTGATGCACATGCTTGCCAATAAGAAGCAGATAGTATATAACGTATTATTTCTTTTCATGGTTGTATGTTGTTTAGAAAATGATGTTAAGTCCGAATACATACGAGCGGTTACGGGGATAAGCGCCATAGTCCACACCCGGTGTCAGGTTGTTGCCTTTGGTGGATACTTCGGGATCAAAGCCGCTATAGGGTGTCCATACGAAGAGGTTACTGCCTGTAAAGTAAAGGCGGAGACTTTGAACGTTAAACTTACGTAGCTTTTTACGGTCGAAAGTATATCCCAGGCTTAGATTGCTCAGTCTTAGGAAAGAGGCGTCTTCTACTGCCCATGAGTGTATGTATTTGTCGCCTGCTTCCATATCATATATACATGCAACTGTTTTCCCGGCGTTGATTGCTGCCATTTCTGCCGGGTCGGTTATCGGTTGTCCTTCACTGTTGACAGTCATCCAGCGGTTGCTGCTATTGGCTATGTCCAATACGCTGTAATTGGTGGTGGCTGTTTTGGTGTTGGTCAGTTTGGTTGCATTCAGCACCTCACCGCCATAGCTGAAAGTGAAGAAGAGGCTAAAATCCCATTCTTTGTATTTGAATTGGTTGTTCAGACCACCGTAGAAGTCGGGATTGGCATTGCCGATGACAGTCATGTCCGAGTCGTCGATGATTTTGTCTCCATTCCGGTCTTCAAATTTCCACATACCGGGGCGGACGTCGTTGCGGTTAAACGTGCCGCTCATGTAAGGAACGCCTTCTTTCAGGGTATATGTCTGGTTTTTGGCATCATAATCAAAGTCCTCTATCTGATATAATCCTGACGTTTTGTAACCATAGAATTGTCCGATGGGCTTGCCCACCTCGATTTTATGTGTTTTCTGGTCATAACCGAAGCGGGCTTCTTCAAGGAAATACTGTTCTCCGGATAGAGCTTCAATCTTGTTGCGGTTGTGAGATATGTTGAAGTTTGTGGTCCATGTAAAGTTTTTCTTCTGTATATTGACGGAAGTAACGCTGAGATCAAAACCGATGTTGCTGGTCTTTCCGATATTCCGCATCATGGTTTTGTGTCCGGAAGAGGTCGGTACACGTGAATTCAGCAGCAGGTTGGAGCTTTTGTTGAGGTAAAACTCCGGAGAAACAATTATCCGTTGTTCCAAAAATCCCATATCTATGCCGATATTCAATGTTTTGTTCCTGTCTCTTATACACATCTGACGCTGCCGACGACT
>ERZ1027243.775-NODE-775-length-16566-cov-5.551329_pt1 | contig 16566 bp, 16 predicted proteins | sample MGYA00519243_ERZ1027243 | MGnify/ENA primary metagenome ERZ1027243 (study PRJEB26926, sample SAMN06164727) | human gut metagenome | biome: ENVO:00009003; feature: ENVO:2100002; material: ENVO:00002003 | host: Homo sapiens | place: USA | collected 2012 ...
GCCTTCGCCCGCTCGCGCTGCTCCTGCCGCAGCAAGCGTTCTTCCTTGGTCATGCGACAATTCCCCCTTTCATACTGATTGCAAACTCGCGCTCTGCGCGAGTTTGCCTCCATTTTGCAACCAAGCGTCGTAGACTTTCGCGCCCGCAGGCGCGAAATATTTTTAATCATTTTTCGCCGCGACCGGTGCGTGGCGAAAAATACTTCTCGCAGAGTGAGTGTCGAGCCTCCAAGGGCGGCGAGGCACAGAGCGCCGCGCATCCCCTCTCATTTTTGAGAAACGGCTTGCCGTTTCTCAAAAATGAAATCTGTTGAGTACTCCGAACAGCGCCGCCAGGCAGCACAGCGCACTCACGCTGGTGAACACGGCGACGAGCTTTACTTCGCTCCAGCCGCAGAGCTCAAAGTGGTGGTGCAGCGGCGCCATCTTGAAAAGGCGCTTGCCGTGCGTCGCCTTGAAGTAGATGACCTGCAAAATGTCGGACAGCGTCTCGCAGATGTAGACAAAGCCGACAGGGATCAGCACGAGCGGCATATCGTAGGCAAAGGCGAGCGCCGCCACCGTGCCGCCGAGGAACAGCGAGCCTGTGTCACCCATGAAGACCTTGGCGGGGTGGAAATTATAGATGAGGAAGCCGAGAATTCCCCCGACGAGCGCCGCAGCATAAATGCCGAGCTGCTCATAGCCCTGCCACCAGATGGCGAGCACGGTGAAAAACAGGCCGACCGGCACCGTCACGCTGCCGGCCAAGCCGTCGATGCCGTCCGTGATGTTGACGGCGTTGACCGTGCCGACGATGACAAACGCCGCGAACACCATGTACACCCACCAGCTCATGACGATCTGCGTGTTGAAAAACGGCACGTAGAGGTTCGGCGTCAGCATGCCCTCAAAGCGCATCAGGCAGAGGAACGCGACCGCCGCGGCGAGCTGGAGCAGGAACTTCTGAATGGCCGTGAGGCCGAGGTTCTGCTTGTGCTTCACCTTTTCAAAGTCGTCTAAAAAGCCGATGCCGCCGAAGATCAGCGCAAAAAAGAAGATGTAGAGGTGCTCAAAGTCCCCCGCCATCATGCCCTTCCAGCCGCAGATCAGGATAGAGACGAAGATGCCGAGGATGAACATTAAGCCGCCCATTGTCGGCGTGCCGGCCTTTCCGGCGTGCCATGTGGGGCCGTCCTCGCGGATGCTCTGTCCGGCCTTGAGCTTTCTCAGCTCAGGGACCAGAAATTTTCCCGTGATCGCGGAGACCGCGAAGCTCAGTATGCAGGCAATGATGATCTTCATGTTCGTTTTCCTTCGCCGCGTCGGCGGCGTCCTTCCTTTGTACTTGCGCGAACCTCTCGCGCACGACCTCCCTCTCGTCGAGGTGGTATTTTATCGTTCCGATCTCCTGATAGGTCTCGTGCCCCTTGCCGCAGAGGACGACGACGTCGCGCGCTTTCGCCTCGCGCAGAGCAAAGCCGATGGCCTCGCGCCGGTTCTCGATGACGGCGAACGGCGTTCTGCTCTCCAAAAGTGCGGGGAGCACATCTCGTAGGATGGCGTAAGGGTCTTCGGTGCGGGGATTGTCGCTCGTGAGAACAACGAAGTCCGAGAGCGCCGCGGCGATGCGGCCCATGCGGGGTCGCTTTGTCCTGTCGCGGTCTCCCCCGCAGCCAAAGAGCGCGATGACGCGCCCGTCGGCAAAGCCGCAGACCGTGGAGAGAATATTTTTGAGCCCGTCGGGCGTGTGCGCATAGTCAATGATGACGGTGAACGGTGCATCAAGCGGTACGACCTCGCACCGCCCCTTAACGCCGACACATTCCGTCAGCGCTTTTGCCGCGTCGGAAAGCGGCACGCCGAGCGCCTGCACGGCAGAAAGCGACGCGAGCGCATTGTAGAGCGAAAAGCCGCCGGGGATGCCGATTTTCGTCTCCTCGTGGTCGAAGTCGGTGCAGGCGGTAAAGCGCACACAGTCGTTTTCGTAGCGGGCACGCCAGCCGACAAGGTCATTCGTCATGCCCTGCCCGAATGTGATCCGCTCGCTCGTAAAGCGGGCGAGCAAGCGCTCCGTCCACGCATCGTCACCGTTGACGCAGGCGATGTCACACTGGTCGAAAAGCCTCGACTTCGCGTCGCAGTAGGCCTCCATCGTGCCGTGGTAGTCAAGATGATCCTGCGTCAGGTTCGTGAAAACACCGACGCGGAATCGGATACCTTCTACCCTGCTCTGTATCAGCGCGTGGGACGAGACCTCCATCACGGCATAGGTGCAGCCCGCATCGACCATCTGGGCGAGCAGGCGCTGCACGGTCAGCGCGTCGGGCGTTGTGCGGTCGGTCGGGATGGTCTTGTCGCTGATCAAATTCTGATTCGTGCCGATCAGGCCGACCTTTGCGCCCTTCGTGCGCTCCAAAAGCTGTTTGATAAGATACGTCGTGGTCGTTTTGCCGTTTGTGCCGGTCACGCCGACCACGGTGAGTTTTCCCGCCGGAGTACCATACCATACCGCCGCGCAAAGCGCAAGCGCTTTGTGCGCATCCGGCACTAAGATATAGGGAATTTCCGTCTCCGGCGGATGCTCGCACACGGCGCAGGCCGCGCCGCGCGCTTTGGCTTCGGCGATAAACTCGCCGCCATCCTCCTTCTCCCCCGGCAGGGCGAAGAAGAGGAATCCCTCTTCTACCTTGCGGGAATCGAGCGCAAGGCCTCTGACTATCAGGTCAGGCGGCGCATGCACCGTTTTGTCTTCTAATGCGGAAATAAGCTCAGATAACTGCGTTTGAAAAATTCCTTTCGGAATTGGGTCTTGCTGTCTTTAGTCGCGCACCGAGCTGTCGCTGAACTGGACGCGCACGACCGTACCGGCCTCGACCTCCGTGCCCGCGGCGATGCTCTGCGAGATGGCGCGCACCGTGGACGAGCTTGCGTTCGTCGCGCCGGAAACGCCCATGATGAGCCCCGCGTTCACGATCTTCTGGTTCGCGGTCGCGGCGCTGTCGCCCACGACGTTCGGGACGATGCACTTGTCAGTCGACTTCTCCGCGCCGAGGTAGAGGATGATCTCCGCGCTGTTCGGTACGATCGCACCGCCTGCGGGCGTCTGGTCGGTGACGGTATCGCCGCTGCCGACGGTGCGGAAGCTGAAGCCGTTCGCGCTCAGGCGCTCGGCCGCCGCGTCCTTTGAAAGGCCGACAACGTTCGGCACGGTCTTATCCGCGCCGACAAGTTCTTCGGCGGTGTAGCTCGGCTCAATGCCGAGATACGGCAGGATCTCGCCCATGACGGAACTCGCCACGGGGGCGACCATGTTACCGCCGGAAACGTAGGTACCGGTCCACTTGCTCGGCTCGTCGAGCGTCAGGAGCATCATCACCTGCGGGTCATCCGCGGGGGCGAAGCACACGAACGAGACGATGACGCCGCCGCCGACCTTATCGGCCGTGCCGGTCTTGCCGCCGATGCGGTAGCCCGCGACCTGACCGTTCTTGCCCGTGCCAGTCGTGACCTCATACTCCATGATGTCGCGCACAAGCGCGGACGTCTCCTCGGAGACGACCTGACGGATGGGCGTGGAGTCGTGCTTGGAGACGACGTTGCCGTCCTGGTCGGTGATCTCTTCGACAAGATAGGGCGTATAGAGGTAGCCGCCGTTGACGCAGGCGCACTGCGCCGCCAGTAGCGCGATGGGCGTGACGTTGAAGTTCTGGCCGAAGGCGTAGCACGCCAGCGCCAGCGTCGAATATTTAATTTCGCTGTTGACGAAGCCGCTGGCCTCGCCCGTGGTGTCGACGCCGGTCTTCTCCGTCAGGCCAAAGTCCAGCATGTACTGGTAAAACTTGTCGTTGCCGATGCGAAGGCCGATGTTGATGAACGCGGGGTTGCAGGAGTTGGCGAACGCCTGCGTCAGGTTTTGCTGGCCGTGACCGGGCGCGCGCTTGGAGCAGTTGATGGTCTCGCCCTCGATCTTTACGCTGCCGCTGCAATAGAAGCCCGTGTTCAGGTCGACAACGTTTTCCTCAAGCGCCATCGCGAGCGTCAGTGTTTTGAACGTGGAGCCCGGCTCGTAGGTGTCGTTGATGGCCTTGCTGCGCCACTGCTTGTTGAGAAGGTCTCTCATGTTTTCGAGGACCTGCTCCTCCGTCATGCCGGAGGTCAGAAAGTCGTTGTAGACCGTACCGGGGGAATTCAAGTCGTAGGTCGGCAGCGACGCCATCGCCAGCACCGCGCCGGTGTTGACATCCATGACGATGCCCTCGGCGCCCTTGCCAGTGCCGAAGCGCGCCTCGAGCTCCTGCACACCTTTCTCAAGGTAATACTGGATGGTCGTGTCGAGCGTCGTGTGCAGGTCGCAGCCGTTTTCCGCGTCGAAATACTGGTCGTACTGGTAGAGCACGGAGCGGCCGTCGCGGTCGCGCGCGGTGACGACCATACCGTTCTCGCCGGTCAGCTCGTCGTTGTACGCCGCCTCAAGGCCCATCGCGCCGCCGTTTTCATTGGCAAAGCCGATGACCTGTGAGGCGAGCGTCCCCTTGGGATAGGTCCTCTTGCTCGTCGGACGAATGAAAACGCCCTTGAGGTCGTTTTCATTGATGAATTCCCGCACCTTGTCGGCGAGCTCATCGTCCGCTTTTTTCTTGAGCTCTTCGTACTGCGAGTTCGTTTTCTCCATCTTTTTGAGAATGTCAGCGGGGTCAAGGTCCAGAATTTCAGCAAGGCCGTTTGCGATCAGGTTTTGATCCTGATCGTTTTCGATGATCTCCTTCGGAGAGATGAAAATATCCTCCGCCGAGGCGGACATCGCTAGGATGGTGCCGTTTCGATCGTAGATCGTGCCGCGGCTCGCCTCCACCGTGGTGCGCAGCGTTTGCTGGCGCACAGCGACGGACTGGAGCTCGTCATGCTCGGCGATCTGCCAGTGATAGAGTTGGGTGAAGAGCAGCACAAACGTCAGCACGCCGAACACGCCCAGAAGCAGCAGCGTTCTTGTCTGAATGATGCGGTTTGCGCGGCGCGCGGATTCGGGCCGTCTTTTCTGGTTCTGGGGGCGTGGTGCCACAGTCGTTCATCCTCCTTAAAAATGGAAAAGGAGTAAGGAAGCTCCTTACTCCTTATGTATAGCTTCGCTCATTTGAAATATTCCACCACTGCGCATACGCCGTTGCCAAGCGACGTGAGCGCCCGCGACAAAACGTTCTGGCTCTTCTGCTGGTAGACGACCACGCTGTCGGGCTCCGACAGGTCGATGTAGTAGACCTGCGAGGCGCTGGGCTTGGCCATACCGGCCGCGGCCGCCGCCTCCTTGATGGTGGTGAGGTCAAAGGTTTTTTCGTAGCGCGTGAGCAGCGCGACATGCTCGTCCTCGAGCGCGGAGATCTCCTTCTGCACGGAGACGACCTGCGCGGAGATTTCCGTCAGCTGTGCGCGGCACATGATCATCAGCGCGACCATTGCGGCCAGCGCCATAAAGCCGCACAGCGTGCCGAGCGAGACCTTTTCGCGTTGACGGCGGACGGGCGCAGCCTTTTTCTGCACCTTCCGCTGCGGGGGACGCATGAATTCCTCGCGCTGACGCTCGTGCTCGCGCTCGTATTCACGCTCGCGGCGCAGCCTGCGCTGGCGCTCTTCGTAGGCGGGATCGTAAGCGAGATTGCCATTGACTCGTCCGCTGTAGCGGCGGTATTTCATGTTCTGCTCTCTGCGGCTGGCCATGGCGATCTCCTTTCTTTTGCGTATTTTCGGCTGTTGTCAGCACTTTTCCGCGACGCGCAGCTTGGCGCTGCGGGCACGGGGATTCTCTGCGAGTTCTTCTTCGCCTGAAACGATGGGCTTTCTTGTGATGAGCTTGACCTTTGGCTTTCGTCCGCACACGCACACCGGAAATTCCGGCGGGCAGATGCAACCCTGTGCAAGCTCCTGTAATTTCTTCTTGACGATGCGGTCTTCGAGCGAGTGGAACGTGATGACCGCGAGCCGTCCGCCCGGTTTCAGATTTTTCTCCGCCGCGTCGAGCATCGGCGGAAGCTCGCCCAGCTCGTCGTTCACGGCAATGCGGATGGCCTGAAAGCTGCGCTTGGCAGGGTGCTGCTTTTCGCGCAGCGCGCTCGCGGGCATGGCCGAACGGATGATATCGGCGAGCTCAAGCGTCGTTTCGATGGGCTTTTGCTCGCGGTGCTGGCAAATTCTCTTCGCGATGGCGGGCGCATAGCGCTCCTCGCCGTATTCAAAGAGGATGCGGCGCAGCTCTTCATAAGAATAGGTATTCACGACCTCGCGCGCGGTCAGTGCGGCGGATTCGTCCATGCGCATATCGAGCGGCGCGTCCTGCTTGTAGGAAAACCCGCGCTGCGCTTCGTCGAGCTGCGGGGAGGAAACGCCGAGGTCAAAAAGCATCCCATCCACGCCGCGGACGCCCAGCTCGTGCAGCACAGCGTCGAGCGCGCTGAAATTGCTGTGGACGAGCGTGACCTTGTCCAAATAATCGCCGAGGCGGCGGTTTGCCGCTTCGATCGCAGTCTCGTCACGGTCAAGCGCAATGAGACGGCCAGTCGTCAGGCGGCGCACGATCTCGAGCGAATGTCCGGCGCGGCCGAGCGTGCCGTCCACATAGATGCCGTCGGGCTTGATGGCGAGCGCGCCGAGGCACTCGTGCAACAGTACCGGCTTATGGCCGTAGTTCTCTTCCATATCAGAATCCCAGCTCTTCCATCACGGCGGCCAGATTCTCGGGATTGAGCTCCTCGGCCTCGATCTCTGCCCACTTCTCCGCATTCCAGATCTCGGCGCGGTTCGAAACACCGATCACGACCACGTCTTTTTCAAGGTGGGCGTAGGCTCTGAGCTTCTGCGGCAGCACGATGCGCCCCTGCGCGTCGGGCTCGCACTTGGCGGCGTTGGCGAAGAGCGGGCGCATGGCCTTGGTCTTCGTGTAGGGCAGGCTTTCAAACTTTTCGGTGAAGCGCGCCCAGGAGGCGTCGGAATAGATGCTCAGGCAGGAGTCCATGCCCATGGTGACATAAAACGTGTCGCCGAGCTCCTCGCGCAGCTTCGCGGGGATAAAGAGCCGCCCCTTGGCGTCGATCGTGTGCTGATACTGACCCGTCACGGCGGCTGACCCCCTTTTTCTGTGCATTTTCGCATACAGAGGGCACGAAAGCGCGGCCTTTTCTTCATTTTGGAAAAAGCCGTGCCGCGTCCGATCTGATGCTTATGTGGGAAAGTAAGCCATTTTCATGGTATGATACACCACTTTCCCCCACCCTTGTTTTGAGTATACGAGATTCACATAAAAAATGCAAGCAGAAATTTCCCTGAGATTTCAAGCCTTTTACCGCTTTTTCCTGTGAAAATTCGGCCAGTGCGCCGTATTTTTAAAACGCATGTTCTACTTTGGTTTTGGTTAAAAAAGGGCCGCCACAATATCTTGTGGCGGCCCTTTATGCTATGCCCAAATATAGATTATGTCTACCGATCATGTCGGTTTTTGTCACTTTTGACAAAATTTTATCCGTTCTGCATCTGCTTTTCAGCTGACTGTGCCAGCTCCTCGCGGCGCTTCTGCATCTGCTCGGCAGAGGCGGCGCGGAAGCGCACGCGGGACTGCTTGACCTCCTCGAGCGCCATCTGGATGGCCTCCTCGGTGCGGCGCAGCGCATCCTCGGTGTACTCGTTGGCCACGCGGTACATTTCGCGCGAGCGGTCCTCGGCCTTTTTGATGATCTCGTGGCTCTTTTCGCGGGCGATACCGAGCACCTCGGTCTCGGAGACCTTGTTCTTCGCGTCCTGCTCGGCCTGCTGCATCATGCGCTCGACGTCGCGCTTGGCGGCCTTGACATAGTCCTCCTTCGCGCGGATGAGCTCCTGCGCGCGGGAAAGTTCCACCGGCAGCTGGGCGCGGATCTCGTCGAGCAGATCGAGCGCCTCGTCGCGGTTCAGAATGCACTTGTCGCTCGTCAGCGGCGCGTTCTTCGCGCCGTCGATCATCTCGTAAAGCATATCCAAAAGATGCTGCACATCATTGTTCGCCATGGTCTTCTCTCCATCCTTTCACAAGCTCCGCCGCGCGCAGCGGCATATATTTTTCAAGGTCTTGTCCGTATTTGATCATCTCGCGCACCATCGTGGAGCTGATGTGCTGAAACTTCGGCTCCGCGACCAGCAGCACCGTTTCGAGCGCGCCGTCCGACACATCGCGATAGATGAGCGAAAGCTGCTGCTCGGCGTCAAAATCCACGCTGTTGCGCACGCCGCGCACGAGAAACTGCGCGTTTTTGCGCAGCGCGTAGTCGGTCAGAAGTCCGCCGCCGAGCTCAGCTTCCACATTGGGGAACTCCTCGACGCTCGCGCGCATGAGCGCGAGCTTCTGCTCGTCGGTGAACATCGGGTGCGTCTTCGTCCCGTTCGGCACGATGGACACATACACGCGGTCAAAGAGCTTCGATGCGCGCGCGATAATGTCCTGATGTCCGATCGTCACAGGGTCAAACGAGCCGGGAAACACTGCGATTCTCATGCCTCTTCCTCCACCGCGCGGTGATAGATGCTCACCTTGATCTTGCCGTAGCGGTACTCGCGATACAGTCCGTACGGCGCGGGAAGCTCGGGAAGCGTCTGGTTCTGCGGACTTTCCGCGACCATTATACCATGGGGTGATAAAATGTCAAACTGCGCGATCTTTTCCATCGCCTGCTCCAAAAGTCCGCTTTCGTACGGCGGATCGAGGAAGATGATGTCGAACCTCCCGCTCTGCGTGCCGAGCGCGGCGAGCGAATCACCGCAGATGACCTGCGCGTTTTCTTCCAGATGGCACAGCGCGAGATTTTCGCGCACGAGCTTGACCGCGTCTGCACGCTTGTCAACAAAAAGCGCGCTTTTTGCCCCACGCGAAAGCGCCTCGATGCCGAGCTGCCCCGTGCCCGCAAAAAGATCGAGCACGCGCGCATCCTCCACGTCGAACTGGATACAATTAAAAATACTTTCCTTGACCTTGTCGGTCGTCGGGCGGGTCTCCATGCCCTTGAGCTCGCCCAGCCGCCGTCCGCGCGCCGAGCCTGTGATGACTCTCATGTTTATCCCTCCGCAGCGCCCAAAGCGGGCGCAATGAACTCGTTAGTTTCCATAATACGTGAATTTCCGTTTATTTTCAATAGAGTCCTTGACATTTTCCCGCATTTTACGCAAAATATTTTCTCTTGTTATTCTGCACCGCTTCGTATATAATGATATAGTCATATCATATCGACCAGGGAGAAAGGAGTATCTTCCATGATCAGGCTACAAACCGAAAAGGGCGAAGTCAGCATTTCCGACGCTGCCCTGTCTAATATCACCGGCGCCGCGGCCACGAGCTGCTTTGGCGTCAAGGGCATGGCCTACCGCTCGATGACCGACGGGCTCGTCCACCTGCTGCGCCGCGAGGCAATGAGCAAGGGCGTGCGCATCATTCCCCACGAAGAAGGGGACATTTCCATCGAGCTGCACATCGTTGTGGAGCACGGCGTGAACATCGCCGCCGTCTGCCGCTCCATCATCAATCAGGTGCGCTATATGGTCAGCGAAAACACCGGCGCAAGCATCCGCAGCATCGACGTTTGCGTCGACAGCATGAATATGTAAAAACCGAGGAGGACATCATCCTATGCACGATACCATCAATGGTGCCATGTTCAAGGAGATGCTGCTCTTCGGCACCGTCTCCATCGCACAGGCACAGCAAGCTATCAATGATTTGAATGTATTCCCCGTTCCCGACGGCGACACGGGCACGAACATGAGTCTCACCATCCAGACCGCGGCGCAGGAGCTCAAGAAGATCGAGCCCGCGACGGTCGATCAGGCCGCCTCTGTCACGGCGTCCGCGCTGCTGCGCGGCGCGCGCGGCAACTCCGGCGTCATTCTGTCGCTTCTCTTCCGCGGCATCTCCAAGGAGCTCAAGGGCTGCAAGGAGGCCGACGGCGCGGCGTTTGCCGCCGCGCTTCAGGAGGGTGTCGCCGCGGCGTACAACGCCGTGATGAAGCCCGCCGAGGGCACGATCCTGACCGTTTCGCGTCTCGCTGCCGAGCGCGCCGTGAACGCGGCCGAGGAGCACAACAGCGTCGAGTACGTCATCGAGCAGGCCATCGCCCAGGGCGAGATCACGCTCGCGCAGACGACTGACATGAACCCCGTTCTCAAAAAGGCCGGCGTCGTCGACGCGGGCGGCAAGGGCTTCCTGCTGATTCTCGGCGGTATGCTCAGCGCCCTGCGCGGCGAGGAGCGCCCCGAGCTCACCGAAGAGAATGCACAGGAGAAGGCCGATTTTGCCATGCTCAACGAAGAGGACATCACCTTCACGTTCGACACCGTGTTCATCGTCCGCAAGAGCGGACGCAGCATTGAGCCGTTCCGCCGCTTCCTCGACGGCATCGGCGATTCGCTCGTCATCGGTGAGGACGACGAGGCTTTCAAAGTCCACGTTCACACCGACATTCCGGGCGAGGCGCTGACCGAGGCGCAGAAGTACGGCACGCTTGAGCTCGCGAAAATCGAGAACATGCGCACGCAGGCCCAGCAGCTCGCCGCCGGCGGCAAGGCCCAGTCCACCGACGACCTTGAGGCCATCGAGCAGGAGCTCGAAGCCGCCGAGCACGAAAATGCCGGTGAAGCCGAGCCCGAAAAGGACTTTGGCTTCCTCGCGGTCTGCGCGGGTAAGGGCCTTGCGAACGTCTTCACCGACCTTGGCGCCGACGGCGTCATCAGCGGCGGACAAACTATGAATCCCTCGACCGAGAGCATCCTCAAGGAGATCAAAAAGGTCCCAGCGCACACCGTTTTCGTGCTGCCGAACAACAAGAACATCATCATGGCCGCACAGCAGTGCATCGGCCTGACGGAGAAAACCGTCGTGGTCATCCCAACCGCCTCCATCCCGCAGGGCGTGAGCGCGATGATGGCCGTCGATCCCGACATGAGCGATGCAGACGCCATCGCCAAGGCGATGACGGACGCCGCGCAGTGCGTCTCCACCGCGCAGATCACCTACGCCGCGCGCAATTCCGATTTTGACGGCTTCGACATCCACGAGGGCGATTATCTGGCACTTCTGGACGGCAAGCTGCTCGGCACCGACCGCGACGTCTCCGCGCTGCTCGACGGGCTCTCCGACGAGGCAGCGTCCCGCGAAGCGGAGTTCATCACCGTCTTCTACGGCGAGGATGTGAATGAAGAGGACGCGCACAAGGCGTGCGACGCCTTCACCCGCAAGTGCCCGGATGCCGAGGTCAATCTGATCTGCGGCGGCCAGCCGGTCTATTACTATATCATCTCGATCGAATGACCCAAGCACAGCAAAGCGGAGCAGGATTTCTCCTGCTCCGCTTTTTTCTGCCCGTCAGACGTTCATCTTCCGCCCGAGGAGCTTCATCAAGAGCTCTGCGTGGCGGTATTCGTCTTCGCTCATCGCCGCAAACAGCTTGCTGAGGCACAGATCCAGCGTCTCCTCTCCCGCGCGGGCGTAATTGTAGCCCGCACAGGCCTCCGCATGGTAGAGGCTGCGCAGCAGCGCGCAGAGGTCGCACGTATCCGGCTGCTCCACGCACACACGCGGGCAGTATGCCTTGCCGGTGATTAAGTAGATCGCGGCAGCCAGATCGCGCGCGTGGCGCTTCTCGTCCTCACTCAGCGCGCGGAAGGCTCGCGCCATCTCGCGCCGCGGCGTGCACGAGGAGAGATACGCGTACACCTGCGCGTCGCCAAGTTCCTCGCGCAGAAAACCCTGCAGCACCTCGACCGATACGCTTGCCTCGCTGCCCATGCAGCAAGGGTTCGCCTCCGCGCCTGGGAGCGTGAGCTCGCTATCCTGTGCGCTCATCTGTGTGTTTGCATTGTCCGCCATCGGGTACGGGTCCTCCCCCGGCGCGACGCGCTTCCACACCTCGCGGCATGCTTCATAGTCGCAGGCGCAGGGCTTTTTTATTTCCGTCATGTTCTTCTTCCCCTTTCCGGAACGGTTCTCGTCTCTATCCTATGCGTGCATTTTTCAGGCGTGCAGAGCCGATATTTCCCTATTTCCCGCAAGGAAAAAGAAAATCTTGAAAATCGCACCTCTCTCGTTGATTTTTTCCATTTTTTCTGGTAAACTACATTTGTTTTGTATTTTTGTGCATTTTGTTGCATTTGCAACTTTTCATTCTCTGCCATCCGGTTCATACTAAAGACAAGCAACGGCAGTTTCTGTAAGGAGGTCTTCTTTTCATGCTGGAACTGAAGCACATCACCTATACCGTCTCCACCCCTGAGGGAGAGCAGACGATCTTAAACGACATTTCCATCGACATTCCTGACCGCAAGCTCATCGTCTTCACCGGCCCCAACGGCGGCGGCAAGACGACGCTCGCCAAGGTCATCATGGGCCTTGTCACGCCGACGGGCGGCCAGATCCTCTTCAACGGTCAGGACATCACGCACCTTGGCATCACCGAGCGCGCAAAACTCGGCATCAGCTACGGCTTTCAGCAGCCGCCGCGCTTCAAGGGCATCACGGTGCGCAACCTTCTGACCATCGCCTCGGGCGATGCAAACCTCAGCAAGGACAAGTGCTGCAAGTACCTCACGCAGGTAGGCCTCTGCGCCAACGACTATCTCGACCGCGAGGTCGACGTCTCCCTCTCCGGCGGCGAGGTCAAGCGCATCGAGATCGCAACGCTCCTTGCCCGCGGCAGCGAGCTGATGATCTTCGACGAGCCTGAGGCCGGCATCGACCTGTGGAGCTTCGCCCGCCTGACTGAGACGTTCGAGCAGCTGCGCCAGCGCGAGCTTGCGACGATGATCATCATCTCGCATCAGGAGCGCATCATCCAGCTCGCCGACGAGATCGTCGTCGTGGGCGGCGGCGAGCTCAAGCACCGCGGCAGCACAGAAGAAATTTTCCCGCTCATCATGGCGGACACGCTGGGCTCCTGCCCGGTGCTGAACAAGTAAGGAGGTAGTACACAATATGATCACCGAAATCGACGCTTCCCTGCTTGAAAAGATCGCCGACCTGACGGGCAAGCCCGTCGGCGCGTTCAACATTCGAAAGGACGGCGGATGCGAGGCGCGCCAGTCCACCGAGCACATCGCCATCGACCCGCAGCCCGAGGGTAAAAGCGGCATCATCATCCGCATCAAGGACGGTACGAAGGGCGAGCAGTGCCACATCCCCGTCATCATCAGCAAGAGCGGCGTGACCGAAATGGTCTACAATGACTTCTACGTCGGCGAAAACTGCGACGTCGACATCGTCGCAGGCTGCGGCATCCACAACTCCGGCTGCAACGAGAGCCGCCACGACGGCGTCCACACGTTCTACATTGGCAAAAACTCCCACGTGCGCTACTCGGAAAAGCACTACGGCGAGGGCGACGGCAGCGGCACGCGCGTGATGAACCCCACCACGATCGTCTACCTTGACGAGGGCGCGAGCATCCAGATGGAGACCGTGCAGATCCGCGGCATCGACTCCACCGTGCGCAAGACGAAGATCGTCTGCGGCAAGGGCGCCGAGGCCGTCATCACCGAGCGCCTTCTCACTCACGGCAAACAGCACGCCGAGAGCGACATGGAGATCGAGCTCAACGGCGAAGATGCGCGCGGCCGCGTCATCTCCCGCTCTGTTGCGCAGGATGAGTCCAAGCAGATCTTCCACCCCGTGGTCGTCGGCAACAGCAAGTGCTTCGGCCATGTGCAGTGCGACTCGATCATCATGGGCAAGGCCACGATCGAATCCATCCCCGCCATCACCGCGAATTCGACCGACGCGCAGCTCATCCACGAGGCTGCCATCGGCAAGATCGCAGGCGACCAGCTCTTAAAGCTCCAGACCCTTGGTCTCACCGAGGAGGAGGCCGAAGACACGATTCTCAAGGGCTTCCTCGCCTGAAAAATTTGATAGGAACCGACGAAAAAGCGCGACGCCCGAGATCGGGCATCGCGCTTTTTCTGTTGCTGTGTTGGTTCAATCGGTGAAATCAGGATAACCGTCTTTGAGAGACTCATCGTAGATCGCACGCTCGCCGCCGATGAATTTGGGACGCGTCCGCGCGGCCAGCACAATGGCCTGACCGATGCGGTTCTGCTTCAAGCGAACGGGAACGGCGACCTTTTTGAGGTGCATGCCGATCAGCGTGCCGCCGATGTCAAGTCCGGCGTCGGCGTGTATCTCTTCGAGCGCCACGGGATGGCGGAACGCTTTGTACGCGGCCGTCGCAAACGAGCTGCCCGCCTTGGGCTGAGGCAGGACGTTGACGATCTCGCCGTTCGGCACAGCCTCGTGCTCCACGATCAGCGCGCGGTTCAAATGCTCGCAGCACTGGGCGGCAAGATACACGCCCATGGGCGAAAATACGCTGGAGAGCCCTCGGAAGATGGCGTCCGCCACCTCCGGCGTCGACCAGCTGCCGACCTGATGGCCCACGACCTCGCTCGTGCTGCAGCCGATGACGACGATCTGTCCGCGGCGCAGATGTGCGATCTCCGCAAGCTCGCGCGCCGCCTCTGCCGCCTCCTGCTCCGCCTGTTCCACCAGACGATGATTTTCTACCTCATGTACGATTCCCGCCATGATCTGACACCTCTTTAGAAATTTATTATGCCAGCTTCTCCGTCACCTTGGCGCGCTCAAGCACCGTGACCAGCAGCACGCCGACCACGAGGCCGACCGCACCCTGGAAGATGTTGCCGGGGATGCTTGCCGCAGCGGCAAGGCCCTTGCCCAGCAGGAGAGAAGCGTAGCCGAAATAGCCGAGCACCATGATGATCTCGCTCACAACGCCGCCGGCGATGCGGGAGGTCGCAGTGCGGCCCATCTTTTCATACATCAGCGCAGCGGCCAGCGCCATCACGCCCTTGATGACCAGGGTGCCCGGAGCGTAGTGCGCATAGCCGAGGAAAATGTCTGCCAGCATCGAGCCGATGCCGCCCGCCGCAAAGCCATACCATGGGCCCAGCAGCCAGCCGGACAGCAGCACGAAGCAGTCGCCCAGGTTCACATAGCCCTGCATCGGAGAGGGGATCTGCACGACCATCGTCGCCACGCAGACAAGCGCCGCAAGCAGTGCGGCAAGGACAAGCTTTCTGATCTTTTTATCGTTCATGATTGGGTGCTCCTTTGTTTTGGTTGTTGGCCGTATTATATCCCGTCCTGGTATTATTCATATAGTCAAAACAAAACAAATTATGCAGACCAGATTTGTCCTAAGCTGGAAAAAAGCGGCGCAGCCAGTGCTGCGCCGCACATTGGGAAGGATTTAGTCCTCCTTGGTCTCCTCGGCTTCGGAAGGCTCCTTGGGTTCCTCCGCAGCGGGCGCTTTCTCTTCCGCGTCCTTCTCGATGGTCACCTCGATGATGGGCTCCTGCGCCTTCTTGGCAGCGGCAGCCTCAGCCTTGGCGGCCTCGTAAGCGGCGAGCTTCTTCTGAGAGGCCTTGATGGCCGCGACGATATCGGCGACCGCTTCGGGCGCGTCGCCCTCGAGCGTGGAGACATACCACTCGCCGATGGCGCGGTAGTTCTTGTCCATGCTGCGGCGCTCAGATGCCATCTCATACTCGGTCTTGGCCTTATCGGCAACGGCATTTGCCTTTTCACCGGCAACGGCCGCGACCTGCTGTGCCTTCTCAGTCGCCACGAACGCGACGTCCTGAACCTTCTTGCTGAAGTTATCGAAAAATGCCATAGTACTTTCTCCTTTCAAACCGTGTCCTCGGGTTTGTTATTGACAGTATAAGCTACCGGGGCTTTCATTTCAATGGATAATTTACGACAAAAGTATAAATTTTTTGTGACAGCGTTCACTTTTTCTCGACCCAGCCCTGCGCGCAGCCGACGGCGCGCTTCCAGCCGCGGTACAGCTCCTCACACTCGTACTGCGCCCGCTCGGGGGTGAAGACGCGCTCGCTGCACCGGAGCGTGCTCAGCTCGTCCAAGTCCTTCCACACGCCCGCGGCCAGACCCGCGAGCGATGCCGCGCCAAACGCCGTCGTCTCGACCATCGCGGGCCGGTCGACCGGAATGCGCAGCAAATCCGCCTGAAACTGCATCATCAAATCGCTGACGCTCGCGCCGCCGTCGACACGCAGAAGGGAGATCTCGCAGCCGGCGTCCTGCCGCATGGCGGTCATCAGGTCGGTGACCTGATAGGCGATGGATTCGAGCACTGCGCGGGCGAAGTGCGCCTTCGTCGTGCCGCGCGTGATGCCCACGACGCAGCCGCGCGCATACATATCCCAATACGGAGCGCCGAGTCCCGTAAACGCCGGAACAAAATAAATGCCGTTTGCATCGTCAACACTCTCCGCAAGCTCATCGCAACGGCGTGCCGAGTCAATGAGACGCAAATCGTCTCTCAGCCATTTAATAACCGAGCCCGCATTAAATGCCGAGCCTTCAATCGCATAATTGACCTTACCGTCAAGGCCCCACGCCACGCCGGTTACGAGGTTGTTTTTGGACTTCACCCTGTTTTCGCCCGTATTCATAAGCAAAAAGCAGCCTGTGCCGTATGTATTTTTTGCCTGACCCGTCTTAAAGCCTGTCTCTTATACACATCTCCGAGCCCACGAGACACTCGC
>ERZ1027243.793-NODE-793-length-16333-cov-14.994164_pt1 | contig 16333 bp, 12 predicted proteins | sample MGYA00519243_ERZ1027243 | MGnify/ENA primary metagenome ERZ1027243 (study PRJEB26926, sample SAMN06164727) | human gut metagenome | biome: ENVO:00009003; feature: ENVO:2100002; material: ENVO:00002003 | host: Homo sapiens | place: USA | collected 2012 ...
CGTCGGCAGCGTCAGATGTGTATAAGAGACAGCTTAATCATAATTATCTTCATATCTCTTATAGTTATTTGTGGCAAATCTGGCCAACCATGTATCAGGCGGAAGTGTCCATAAAATCACCAAAATCCACACTATGATACCGATAGCCCTGTAAACACCACAAAGCTCCGTGCATGGTGCAATATCCAGACACGCAAATACAGAAAAAATACCACAAATAATAAATGCAATACCAAAATACACCAACCAAAAATTATTCTCCCAGCGATTCTCAAAGAAAAACCCTTTTATTTTTCTCCGCTGTAATATAAGCAATACCACACCGGCTATAGTCATCGCTATATTAGCCGCTTGATAAACATATATTCCCAATATAAATGCAAGTAGTATCGCAGAAATAAAGACTCCGCATATTCTTGCTCCGGCTATGCCATCACTTGACACTTCATCTTTGATATTACTCATAGCACCTTTAATCTGTATTATAAAAAATACCAAATAAAACATAAGACCTGCTATCACAAGTCCAAGCCATTTGGGCAAGCCGAAAACTGCTTCTCCGATAAAGCAGCCTATTGCCAAAACACATAATTGTATGAATAAAATTTTTAAATTCTTCTTCATATTCCCCCTTATTTTGTCACTCCTGTTTGCAACCGTTCCTGACTCCTCAACTGTTGTTAATTTCTTTATATCCTATAATCCATATATCTTCAACCATAAATACATGAATGACACGAATGGTACTCAACAAATTTAGCAGGCTTATTTCCAAGATAAAAATAACATGACAAAAACCATATTTCAATAATAACCCCGTGAACGATGCACTTAACTACTCAATACCTATTTTTATCATATTGTATTATACCTCTTGAAATTATCTATAGCTCAATTATAGACAGACTCACAGTATTTTTCAAACAAAATAATTATAACCATAAATGCCCTAAATTTTAATAAGATATTGCAAGAGCCAATACCAACCCGTAAGATAAAAAGGCTCTATAACGCTAAACGTTTAATATGTCTTAAATCCGCGATATCACAAGCTTTCCATCCTGCACATCAACCCTGACCTTATTAGACTCTATCCCCGCTGCCTCAAGCATCTCATCAGTGAGTTTTATCCTGTGTGCCTTATCCAATACCGTATATTCCATTGCAGGGTGTTTCTTCAATTTCTCCGTGCTTACCTTTCCGTCAGATATAAGCACTGTGCGGTCTACACGGCCTGCAAGTGCCATATCGTGTGTGACTATGATGATGGTTATACCAAGCTCTTTGTTCAGCTTATGAAACAGCTCATAGATTGTATCAGCAGTCCTTGTATCCACGGCTCCGGTCGGTTCATCCGCAAGCAGTATATCCGGCTTATTTGCCAGTGCCACCGCTATCGCTGCGCGCTGCTGCTCTCCTCCCGATAGCTGAGCCGGAAGCTTATCCTTGTGCTCCTGTAATCCCACTGCATTTAACAGTTTAAGGGCATAGCTTTTATTATTATCCCTGCATCTATTTACATGTTCTCCTCTGCTCTCATCATGAGCGCCGTGTTTTAAATTACCGGTATTACCTGAATTTTCAAACATCATCACGGCCTCGACATTCTGCAGCACAGTCAGGTATGGGAACAGATTTTTGGCACTTTTCTGCCACACAAAGCCCACCTTGTCCCTGCGGTATCTCACCATTTCAGCTTCTGAATATGTGGAAATGTCTTTTCCGTCAATAGTGAGTACTCCCGCTGTGGGTGTTTCCAGTCCTCCTCCTAATATATAAGTGTAGGGTTTAGATACCCCAACAGCCAGTTGGGTTCTATCCCTCTTATTGCTAAAGCTGTACAATGATGAGGTATCGGTCTGACAGTATTCTCCTTGGACTCAATAGACGTCCGTATGAAAGCCAGTCAGCCAGCCTATCATTTGCAGCCGTTCGATTTATGCAGGTTGGACTGCCCTGTGCACGTCCGTTTGATACCCCAGGAGATTGAATAAGCAATGAGAAATAGCTGGACACCATACAAATTCACTTTCGGAGGTACGAGAATGTACAACGCAGTAGGTATTGATGTATCAAAAGGCAAGAGCACCGTCGCCGTCCTGCAACCAGCAGGTGTTATTATTCGTAAGCCTTTTAATGTTAATCACACATCCAGTGAACTGGATGAGCTTGCCAAATATATTGGCAGTCTGGAAGGTGAAACCCGTGTTGTTTTGGAATGCACCGGGCGTTACCATGAACCAGTGGTAAAAACTCTTTCTGAAGCCGGTTTGTTTGTCAGTGCTGTCAATCCACATCTGATCAAGAACTTTGGCAACAACTCCATCCGCAAAGTCAAATCCGACCCTGCTGATGCGAAGAAGATTGCACGCTATACTCTTGACAACTGGATAGAACTGCGACAGTATTCAAGTATGGATAATACACGTACTCAATTAAAAACTTTAAACTCACAATTCAGCTTCTTCATGAAGCAAAAGGTTGCCGCTAAGGCTAACCTGATTGCACTATTGGATAATACCTATCCTGGTGTCAATAAACTCTTTGACAGCCCTGTCCGCGATGATGGCAGTGAAAAATGGGTGGATTATGCTTACTCATTCTGGCATGTGGATTGTGTCCGCAAAATTGGATTAAAAACATTCACGGAACGCTATCAAGCATTCTGTAAAAAGCATCACTATAATTTCCAACCAGCAAAACCAGCGGAACTATTTCTTGCATCCAAAGACCTTATTGCTGTCTTTCCAAAAGAAGCGTCTTATAAACTGCTTATTCAGCAAAGCATTCAGCAGCTTAATCTTGCTTCTTCCCATGTAGAAGAACTACGTTCAAAGATGAATGAACTTGCTTCTACTCTGCCCGAATACGCAACGGTAATGGGCATGTATGGCGTGGGAAAAACTTTTGGTCCCCAGCTTATAGCAGAAATAGGTGATATTTCCAATTTCTCACATCGTGAAGCATTGACTGCTTTTGCCGGAGTAGACCCAGGTGTGGATCAGTCAGGCACCCACAATTCAAAGAGTAATAAAGCATCTAAATGCGGTTCCAACCGTCTAAGAAAGACTTTGTTTCAAATCATGTCTACACTGCTTCAAACAGCTCCTGAAGATGATAAGGTATATCAATTTCTTGTCAAGAAGCGTGCAGAAGGAAAGCCTTACTATGTTTACATGACTGCTGGGGCTAATAAGTTCCTGCGTATCTATTACGGCAAGGTCAAGGAATGCATCCGTAATTTAGAGCAATAACCAAGTCTAAACTCATTTTTCTTCAAACCGGCAAATATGGCGGTTCAAAACTTGTGCCCAAAATCACAATCATAAAAATAATTCATTTTACTATTGACTTTTTATTAGCAGGCTATCATATTTAAAAGGGTGGATTTTCCACTGCCGGATTTTCCTATTACCGCAAGCATCTCTCCTGTTTCCACCGTCAGGTCAAGTCCCTCCAGTGCCATCACCTTTTTATCGTCGGTCTCATATATTTTTACCAGTCCATCGCAGTTTATCATCTACTTTTCCCCCTTTTAATTTAAATTACTATGCCGTCACTAAGCTCAAACACTTCATCTCCCAGCTCCATCAGGTTCGGATCATGCGTGGTCATAACTATTGTAATGTCCTCATCGTCTATCAACTCACGGAACAATCGCATGACTTCAAATCCAGAAGCGGTATCGAGTGCTCCTGTCGGTTCATCCGCAAAGACCACCTTCGGGCGATGAACCACAGCGCGCGCTATCGCAACTCTCTGCTGCTCACCTCCCGATAGTTGTTCCGGCATATGATCCATGCGCTTTGAGAGTCCGACACGCTCCAGCAGCTCTGATACTTTGTCATGCGTATTCTCATTTATCACATCGGTTTTTGCATCTCCAATGTCATTATCCATATCAGTCAAATTCTTTTGTATCTGACGTTTATTTTTTGCAAGTCTAAGGGCAAATTCCACATTCTCATATGCCGTCATCGTGGGAATTAGTGCTATAGACTGGAATACAAATCCCATCTCATACCGCCTTAGCATTTCCCGGTCTTTCTCGGTCATCTGCTCGAGATTTTTATCCAGAAACTGCACACTTCCCTCTGTCGGCATATCAAGCGCACTAAGGATATTAAGAAGTGTGGTCTTTCCGGAGCCGGAACGCCCTTTTAAGATGGCAAGTGTTCCTTTTTTTATCTCCATGGATACTCCGTCAAGTGCGTGGACTGTTGTACCATCTCCCGCCTTGAAATATCTTTTTATATTTTGAGCAATTATCGCATTTTCCATATGTCACGACCTCATTTACTATGCTATAAAAACTTTCTACCGACTACCACAAAATCATTTTTATCTGCTAACTATCTTCTCCAAGCCTCAGTGCCTGTGCTATCTTCATACTCTTAAGCAGTCTGCTGATAACCACATAGCATACGGCTACAGCCACGAAAAGTACTCCTGTAAGCTCCAGCATATCAGATGGATAAATATATACATTTACTCCGATATTGTGTTTCTGCGGCAGATATATGATCGATATGAGCCTTACAAACATCGCTGTTGCAGTTATACCTATGCCTGCTCCCGCAAGAAGCGGCAGAAATGATAAAAATATCTGCTCGTTTAAAAGCATTGCTTTTACCTCTCTCATTCTCATTCCCATTGCGCGGTATATACCAAACTGCAGCTCCCTCTGTTTTAGTGTCATAACCCAATACAGCAAAAATCCTACTGAGCACACTATCAGTGAAAGTATAAAACTTAATGTAAACATACCGTTTGTGATCTGCACTGTGGCTGAGTTTTTATTCTCGTCTATAAGCTGCTGCGCGGATGTTATATTCCTGTATATTTCACTCTGTACTTTTTCACTTTGAGTGTCTGTTAAATTGTCTGCTGTACTATCTGAATTTTCACTGTTCTCACCGCCCAGATATCCCACAATATCATCCACCGTTTTTCCTTTTGACAGGTTCATCCACACACTGTACGGTGTCATGCCGAACTTTTCCACAACCCTAGCATAATTTGCAACGATCAGGTATTTCTCCTGCTCGGTCACATTTTTGTCTGCATCTGTCTCATAGGTGTAACGCTCGTAGCCCGGAAAACCTTTTACTATGGCACATACCTTTACATTCTCGGATGCGTAGATCTGATCTTCATCGACAGCCTCCGGTACATACCTTGAGTAATTTAAGCTGTCACCAACTTTAAGTCCCAGATCTTTTGCCAGATTTGACGAAATGATGACTCCGTCCGGCTCTTTTGCCAGCTCATTCAGGTAATTGAACCAGTGAGCGTCATTAATATCATCATTTTGTCCACTCTGCAATTTCGCAGTCTCACCGAATTCTTTTGTGTTTATCGCCATAAGATATGCATCCGAAACCGAACCACTGCCTGCGGAAATGTCTACCCTCTCGTCCTCAAGCACACGCGTGACACCGTCACAGATGCCCTCATTTTTGAGCGACTCGTATTTACCGAAATCAGGCTCGTCATACATCCAGTTTACAGAGCCATTTTTATTGTACTGTATCCTGAGTCTGAAATCTTCGTTGTATATCGCATCACAGCCCACATTGTAGACGATACGCTGCTCCATATTGCTGTTCATGGTGCGCGCCATATTCGCGTCAAAAATACCGCCAGCCACTGTCATGATAAGAAATACTGCCAGAAATCCCTGATTGTATCTGGTTCGTTTTAGCTGTAAAAATGATGCATACATTGCCGGAGAAAAATGCTTTTTAAAGAGCCTGTCCACAAGCAGAATAATAAGTCCGGTAAGTCTTACGCACAAAAGTGCCGCTGCAAATATAAAAAGCGAATTGTCCAGTATCATGACAGGATCTATGCTCCTGTTCTCAAGAACAGATATCGCAAGCGTACTCTTCTGCTTGTTGTAATTGTAAAGCAGATATGCTGACAGAGCCAAAAGTATAACGTCTATAAAGCATTTCTCCCAAAGAGGCTTTTTCTTTGATATTCGTCCCCTACTGCTGCGCTCTGATATGGCATCCTTTGATTTTTTCCACACTGGAACTGTGATAAACAGCACCATGATAACTGCCGCTGCCACCGCATAGACAAGCATCTGCCATACAAATTTGTAAGTGCTTATATCCTTTGCCGTAAATCTTAAAAATCCGTCTGTAGATGCGGCAGCCCGGCACATTATATATCCGAGTACTATTCCGAGTACACAGCCCGCAAACGCTATTATTCCCGACTGCTGTAAGTACAAAATAAATACCTGTAATTTTGTCGCACCGCGGCTTCTTAAAACAAGTATGTCATTTTGCTCGAGCGAAAGTATCTGTACAGATATCATTCTTATAAATAAAATCAAAAGCACAAGACACGGCAGCTCCAACGCCCAAAGCATCAGCTTTATCGTCTTCTGCTGTGTAAAAAAACGCTCCAGCGTATCACGGATGTTGTCATTGTAGAGCTTGTCAGCATCCTTAAACTGCTCCATATAACCGTCATATAGTGAGGCATTTTCCGTGTTGATCTGCCTGTAATCCAGCATGAGAAAATCACTGTAGCTGATATTGTCCTCGCTGTAATACTGCATCATTTCGTCAAAAACATCCTGCGAAACAAATATCACATCGCCCATATCCGAAAGCGTCTTGGCCCAATATGGATCGTTTATATCTTTTTCACGGCAGATCTGTGATATGACGAAAGAAATTTCCTTTTTCCCACTGCCATCAGGTACATGTAAATAGATTTTTTCACCTGCTACAAGTCCGTAGTGATCCATTGTCTTTTCGCTTATACTGCATTCGAATGTGGCTGTGTCAGTCTGAGATTTTACAACATCCGCGTACTCCGAAAGCCCCGGCAGATATCCTATTGTAAAATAATGGTTAAGTCCTCCAAACTCTGTATCTGCGCGTCCTCCTGAGAGTGTGATAAGCTGCTGTGAGGAAACCTTGTTTATATCCACATATTCAGTCCACTTCTTTTCGTATCCTGACAGCTTATCAAGCACTGACTGCGAATCAGGATAATCTGCCACCGCATATGTTCCCTCGCGGCTCATCTGTGCAGGAAACTCATTCTGCTGTGTGGCATGATCCGTAAAAAGTCTGTCGAGTATCTGATTGCCCGCACCCTTTTCAAACATAGGGTGGCACACAAAAAGTGCTATAAACAAAGCCACTCCCATAAGCAGACACAAATTTAACCATTTTCTGTTTTTTAATTTATTAATTACGAAGCCAAACATATTTCATCGCCCTCATCAATACCGTAAAGCACAAGTGTATTGCTGCCTGATGTATAATCGCTCAATATTACCGGCTGCTTTACCACGCTGTCCCCATCAATTTTCCACACATAGTAGGATATATCATCTTTGTCCATCGGATTGACCTGCTTGTGTATGATCGAAGTCGGCACCACTACCACCTTTTTAAAAGAAACATAAGAAAACTTTACAGCAGATGCCCTGGTCAGATCATCCGGTATTCCATTGTCAAGTTTTATATAAAATGCTGCATTTCCATATCCCGAATCTGTGTTTCCGGTAATATGCACACCTTTATCATCCTGATTTATATATCCCTTTTGAGCAACACTACCGTAACCGGCAAAACCGATACAGCTTCCGTAGATCGTTGTACCGTCCAGCTCAAGTGATACGCGCTCTCCCACATCTGCTATATTGTCCTTATATACTTTATAGCTATTGCTATCCTTTACCTGAACCAGCAGTACGTCCGTGGAATTTCCGGTTATCTGCAGGATATCTGAGCCTTCCTCCACATTATCTCCTGCCTTGACACTCACCTTTGAAACTTTTCCATCATTTTTGGCATATACTGAAATATTTCCTTTGCCGTCATTTCCTGCGCTTATGCTGTCATATGCTGACTGTAGCTGGGAAAGCTGATAGGTGTGGTCTGCACAGGCAAGTTTTTTCTGCAGATTCAATAATTGTAAATTCAGTTTCAACTGCTGCTCATCATATGCTGTATCCGGCTTTTCATCCTGCCGGTTATTTTCTTCTGCGCTACTACCACCTTCAGATAAATCTTTTATCTGTTTATCGTAATCAGCAATCTTCTGCGCATAGGATTCATTCTCCGAGTCGATCGCATTTTTCGCCTCTGTTATGGCAGCTTTGCCCTCTCCGGTATCCACCACGTAAAGCAGCATCCCCTTTTCTACCGTATCGTCCTGCTTCACATTGACCGATACGATCTGCCCTTCATAATCACAGGTTTCGGTTATCGTCCCTGCGTCAGATCTGCTGTAGCGCACACCGTAGTTTGCTATATCAAAATCAGACCTTGTTACCGTATATTTGCTATACTTTGTCGGAACCTGATCTGTAGAATTATAGTAGACCAGCTCCCCCTCTTTTAAGCCCTCTGTGACCTGTGTATAGTTTTCATCAGACTCACCTGTTGTTATGATGCGTTTCTCGCGGCCGCCCTCATCATTTTTCACATAGACATATCTGGTATCGCCTTCCTTATAGATGGAATCTTTTCCCACGACAAGTGCCTGGTCCGCTTTTGTCTTTTCAAAATATACCGGATACATCTGTCCTGCCGTAAGAAACGGCTTTTCCCTGCTTTCCACGCACACATCCGGATAGCGGTTGTTTATCTTCGAAAGTACCAAAACCTCTGATGTATATTGAGACTCGGTGACATCATATTTTTCGCCATCGACTATCACATATTTCTTGTCATAATCACTGTATTTGTACTCATTTATGGCTGTATCTTTTATATCCAGCACAAGGTCATCCGTATCTGAGACAATGACTATATTCTCGTATGCCGCAGCAGACCTTCCATCTGTCAGCTTCTTAGTGTAAGTGACAAGACCGCTGTGGACTGCCTTAAGCGTTCCATCATCAACGATCTGCTGATATAAAGCCATCTGCTCATTGATCTTTTGCACGCGGTATTCGTGAAGCTGCTTATCGTACCGTTCATTTTCCTGTTCTGTGGCAATCTGCGTATTGTAATCATCTTCTGTGCTCTCTTTTTTCTCAATCTGTTCTGTTGAAAATTCGTCCGTATCCGCAGCCTGACTCTCCCATAATTTGATCTGCGTATCCGAGATCTGAGCGGATATCTCATATGTCTCATTCTCATGCACCAGCGCATCCTTACATTCCTGCAACTGTTTTTTTGCCTCATCCACATCACAGACTGCAAGCACATCCCCTACATTTACTGTATCTCCCGGCTCCACATATATCTGTGAAATATTTACATTGGCACTGTAGTAATTGCAGTAATCCCTAGGAACTGCGGTAGCCATCAGCACCTGCTGGGAGCCGATCGTACCGTATTCCACAGGTCTATAGGCTTCATTTAACGCTACAGGTTCTTCAAGCTTTGGTATGCTACTTTCTGTCATTTTTCCACAGCCGCCTGCCACAAACGATACACATATCCCCAGTACTGCCAGTTTTTTTATTGATAAAAGGTTTCTGTTCTTCACTGCAAAACCACCTCATCCCCGCTTTTAAGTCCTTCTGTGATGATCCGGTAGTCTCCCACCTGATCTGCGACACTTATCCATACCGCCTGTCTGTATCCATTCTCATCCAGTGTGTATACAAAATACCTGCCATCCTTCTCATGTACTGCGTCCTTTTGCACATACACAGCATTTTCTATAGCAGGGCGCGTCACTTCCATTGAAAAAATCTGTGCATCCGATACTGCCGACATGTCCGATACCGGTTCAAAAACAACCTTTTTATCGTCCACCTCTTTTACCTTAAGTTCAAACTCTATATCAGATGCTGTTGCCGTGTATACATCACCTACATTAAAGTCATAACCTTCCGGTCTGTCAGCCTCGTAATTGCCGTTTCCGCTGATTTCTGTTATAAGATTGCTGCCCGGTTCAAAAACTCCCGCCAAAAGCGAATTGTCCATTGCTGTGATCGTGCCATCCTCGGATGCCGTGATCTGATATCTCGACAGTTTTTCCTTAGCCTCATCAAGATAAAGCTGCGCAACCTCTGTATCCTTATCAAGCTGGACTATATCGCTTGAATAATCCTGAGTATCATCGATTTTCATAATAGCCCTGTAGTGCTCTGCCAGAAGCTTATTCTGACTGATCTGCCCGCTGTAGTCCTCAATCTTTTTCTGTATCTCCCCGGATTTAAAAGCCACCAGTATATCGCCCTTTTTCACATGATCACCCACTGCCACATTTACCTTTTCAAGCGTAAGCTCCGTGTTTGTCGCACCATAGGAAAACCTGGTATAGCCCTGCGCGCTCAGACTGATGGTAGTCTGCGGTGTGAGTGAACCGCTCTGTACCGTAACTGTCTGGTATGATATTTTCTCGTAGGAAGCTCTGTGCGTCTGTGCAAGCTCCTTTTGTGCCGCCCCACATCCTGAAAATAAAATAGAGGTAATTGCAGTGGCAAGTGTCAAACGCCCTATATATTTTTTCTTTTTATTAATCATATATTTTCCACATCTTTTCCAAATAAATATGAACCTGATCTATTATCTAAAAATGTAACTCCATGTATAAACTTTATTGCAGCCAATAACAGTATCTTATATTAGATCATCACTCCTTATGATCGTGCCGTCTATCGCATTCACATACACCGGATATCTGTCGTAGCCCTTATCCTGTTTTGACAGACACCATGCCGGAACATAAGTACATTTATCCTTGTCAGATGCATCCTTCAAACGGATATATCCGAGCTTTAGATTGTTGTAAGTGTGATTTTGTGTAAAATCATACTGATCTGAGTTTTTTGTCATGTCATCCTTGATGATCTCTTTAATAGTGTCCATTGACAAGAGTTCTACGTTTTTTGACTCATTTACAATATCAACCGGGTAAGAAACAGTAAATTCCGTCACTCCCTGATCCGTCACAATAAAGGAACTGCTGCCATATGGCATAAAATCATCATAGTTATCGAGTGTCTCCCATATATCCATATTCCGGGTGAAATCGAGTGACTTGCAAAACGCTATGCCATCCACACCCTCGCCATAATCTATGATATATCCCCAGGCTGTATCCTTTATGACGCTCTCTTTATCATCAGTTTTTACAGTATCATCACCATCCTCTATCACTCCTGCGCTCCACTCGTAGTCTGATGTTCCTATATATACCTGTGAAGCCATGCCTAATTTATTTTGAAATTCTTCTGCCTTTTTTATAGCTTCGTCTTTTGATAATGCACACTCATTATCATATGAAGATGTAGTATCTCCACCTGTAGAGCCTCCGTTAAATCCCTCTACACCTTTCTCCTCTGCAAAGGATGGTGGTCCGTAATAGCCATACTCACTATCATCGTATAATGTCCCCTCACTTCCTGCCTTAAGAGGCTGTGCTGAAATATATTCAAGAGAGCCGTCCTCAGCAATTCCAAATCTAAGCTCACAGAAAACATTACCAATATATCCCAGATACTCATTACAATCCGTATAATCTTTAGCTTTTTCACGCGTATCCAGTGCAGACGGTTCTGCCTTTTCATACTGTTCCAGCAGATCATTTTCACTTTTCATCACCCTGCTGACGCCCTCTTCTGTGATAAGTCCCGCATCAATTTCCTGCTGATACCCGGCAATCTCATTTTTTACAACCTCCATGCTGTGATATATCTCTTCTTTCGTATAATGAGGTATGTCGTGATAATATACGGTACTATAGCCAAAATAAGCCTCTATCACACTCTTTTTGAAATCGGCACCCACCTTTATATTCTTCACCTCAACAACCGACATGCTTTTGCAGTCCGGCAGGGTAATGTCTGCTGAAATATCCACATCCACACTTTTATCCGATATCTCAACAGAAAAGCTGTCATTCCATTTCGTACTGTCGTCAAATGCACTTATATCACTTCCTGCTTTTGTGTTTATATTTTCAGTTTCCATATTATAATCTACTTTTTTTCCTGAACAGCCGGTTAATGCTATTGCAAGAACCAACGCCGATATAATAACGTTTTTCCTCTTCATAGCCTCTCCTTTACAGTGAATTTTCCAAATTTATGATCGTTCCATCTATAGCGTTTACAAAGATAGCATTTTGCTCATTGGAGTCTACCATACGTGACAGTACCCACGCCGGAACATAGCTGTATTTTCCCTGTTCACTGTCACTTCTTATCTTCAAATAACTAAGCTGCAGCTTATTGAATGTCGCCGCGGTATCATATTTATCAGGATTTTCCGTAATCTCCGCCTTGATGATCTGCTCTATATTTTTCAGAGAAATAAGCTCCACATCCTTATAGATCTGTGTTACATTTACCGGATATTCCATCTGCACATCAATTATTCCATCATCAGTGACTGTAAGAAGTGTACTGTCAGGCAGTGTAACATCATCTATATCACTATCAATTGCTTCATACCCCGACAAATAGGTATCCATATCAAATCCATCCTTAAATGTGATGCCGTCTATGCCGGTCGCGTATGAATAAATATATCCCCACGCTGCTGTCTGATAGTCATTTTCCTTTTCGCTGTCAATATTAAAACCTATCCAGCTGCACTCACATTCACCTCGTTCCACCAGATCCTGCATTCCCAATTTACTAAGGAAATTCCCGGCTTCTTTTTTGGCTGATGCGGCAGATTTACTGCCCTCATTTGAGGTCTCGTCTGCCTTATCCTTTAGATCATCATCCTGAAAAGTCTGCGTTATGGTATCATAGTCCTCATTCCTTAAAGATGGTGGACCGTAATCTGTCCCAGACTGATGCAAGGCGTAAGCATGTACCTTGTGAGCCTCAAACTCCACCTCACAGAACACATCACCCTTGTAGCCTGCAAATACTTCACAGTTTTCGAGATCCTTTGCCACGGTATAAGTAGTCTTTGCCGTTTCAAGCTTATCCCTGTATTCAGCCAGCCGCTGTTCCAACCACTCCCTGTAAGTATCATCCTGTTCTTTCTGCCAGTACTCTATGACCTCATTCAATTCGTCAACAGTATAATGATCCGGATCGTGATAATAGTACTCGTTCCCACCAAAATATAAATCCAGAAAACGCTTTTTGTAATCAGCATCTATCTTTACATTTTCCACCTCAACAACCGACATGTTATCGAAGTCCGGAACTACAATATTTGCATATACATATACTGTTTTCTCGCCATTACCGGTCTGTATGGTAAAGTTTTCATTCCAGCCGGAGTCTGCCCTGATATCAGCTAAGGCAGACATATTTTTTGTCTCTTTACTTTCGCTCTCATTCCCATAATCTACTTTTTTGCCGGCACAGCCTGTGAATGATGTGAGGACAAGTGCCTCGATGAGTGTCATAATTGCTGCAAATAATCTCATATTCCGTGAAGACATGTTACCCCTTTTATCCATATGTAGCTCTCCTCCCTTTTTTTCTTTCCCGGTGACTATTCAGAATAGTTATCTTCCATGTTGTTATAATGAGTATATATGTCAGTTGTAAACTTTTTGTATCATACATTGCTTTTTTTAATAAAAAGTTTTTGTCTGCTCCATAAAAATTCCACCGCCTTCTTGACGTACAAACATACGTTTGCTACAATGTAAATATTCTTGACTCTTAAGAAAGAAGGCTGATTATGAATACAGATATTACAAAACAACTGGAAATGGTGCTGTACAGAACCGAAGATGATAACGTAACAGTCAGTGCCTTGATAAAAGATGAAACGATATGGCTGACACAAAAAGCCATGGCTGAATTGTTTGGTATTGACAAGTCGGGCATCAGCCGCCATTTAGCAAAGATTTTTGAAACCGGTGAGCTTGATGAGGAAGTGGTTGTTGCAAAAATTGCAACAACCACTCAGCACGGAGCAATGCAGGATAAAACGCAGACTATTCCCACCAATTATTATAATTTGGATGCCATTATTTCTGTAGGTTACAGAGTAAACTCTATTCAGGCAACCAGGTTCCGTATATGGGCAACCGGTATTTTGAAGGAATATATGATAAAGGGCTTTGCTATGGATGATGAACGCCTGAAACAGGGTAAAACAGCATTTGGAAAAGACTATTTCCGTGAATTGCTGGAAAGAGTACGCTCCATCCGTGCCAGCGAACGTAGAATATGGCAACAGATAACCGATATCTTTGCAGAGTGCAGCATTGATTACAATAGAGATTCTGATACTGCATATCATTTTTATGCAACCATACAGAACAAATTTCATTATGCTATTACCGGTAAAACAGCGGCTGAAATCGTCTATAATCAAGCTGACCACACCAAGGAAAATATGGGCTTGACCACATGGAAAAATGCTCCAGATGGTCGTATTCTCAAATCTGATACCCCGATTGCCAAAAACTATTTGGATGAAAAACAGATTCGTCAGTTGGAACGTGCTGTTACAGGATATTTTGATTACATAGAGGATTTGATTGAACGTGAAAACGTCTTTACTATGGAGGAATTTTCAAAAAGTGTGAACGAATTTCTTGCGTTCCGCAGATACGATATCTTGAAAGATAATGGATGTATTTCTCATAAGCAGGCAGTGGAGAAAGCATATCAGGAATATGATATTTTTAACAAGACACAGCCAATTGAATCTGATTTTGATAAGATAGTAAAAGGATTGGAAAAGAAAATTTAATTTCTTTTCAGGATTATGATACAATTACGGAAAACAGTTTTTTTAGAATCTGACAAATCGTTAAGAAAAGAATCGAAGGTGGTGCAAACGAAAAAGCAGTATTGAGACTTTTCATTAACTGCCCTTTCGTTTGCATCAATTTCGATTTTTTCTGGTTGAACAAAGCGCGTCAACTCTATATGGACTTTTAATTCTGACACTCTATTTATAATAGGATAGCATGTACACATAGAAACACATAGAATTTATAATTCAGTCCTGTATTATGACACCAGAAATAAGCCTCCCTAAGGAAGCTAAAAAAATATACAGTTATGATACGTTAACAGAGCATATGTGGTTTTGGTTTTATAAAATGTTGTTCTGTAGGCAGAGGAATAATCTTACCACCACAGGAAGAGCACTTGCATATATCTTTATTATAAAGAAGACGGATAATGGCAGGTGCATCCATATCTTTCAGCTTGGAAATATATTTTTTGCAACCAAGGATGTTTCTGCATAGGGTAATCTTTTTCTTCTTATTTCTGGATGAAAGAAGACCATAGTGCCTGATACGTACAAAACGTTTTGGAGGAACATGCATTAAAAATCGACGGATAAATTCCTCGCCGGATATGGTGATCTCTTTCCAAAGCCCTTGGTTTTTGTAATCTTTAGCAGAAAATGTAACTGTAGATTCTGTCATGTCTTTGATACGGTAGTTGCTGATAGCAATCCGGTGGGTGTATTTTCCAAGGTATCTGATGACAGATTCGGCACCGTCAAATGGTTTCTTGCAATAAGGAATCCATTCCTTTGCATAGCAGGTATTTAACAATTCCTTGAAAGTATAGTGATTTTTGTAAGGTGCAGCCGATCCATGAAATTCAAGCCTGTCATTTTCCCAGAGCTGCTTAAGTTCAGCCATGTATTTTCCACGAAATGTTTTTGAGATTACCTTAATCGGAAGGAAAAAATCTTTCCCATTGTCTTTCCAATGATTTTTCACATCCAGCCCTCCACCAAGAACAATCGCATGGATATGGGGATGAAAGTTCATGGTACTTCCCCATGTATGGAGGATACAGATATAGCCGATATCAGTCCCAAGATATTTACTGTCAGCAGCAAGTTCACTGAGAGTATCTGAAGCCGCATGATAAAGAGCAGCGTATAAGAATTTCTGGTTGCTGTAGATAATGGGATTGAGTTCTTCCGGAACTGTAAAAACCACATGGAAATAAGGAGCATCTAAGATATCCTCACGCCGTGCATCTACCCATTTTTCTTTTGGAAACTCCTGACACATAGGACAGCATCTGTCACGGCAGGAGTTATAGTGGACTGATATGCAGCCGCAGTCCTCGCATACGCTCACATTCACACCAAAGGCGCCGGTTTTGCAATTCATGATGTGATAAGCGGCCTTTCGCTGAGCGGGAGAAATACTATGTGTGGATTCAAAAGATGAATAAAAACGATGAAAAACATCCTGAATCGTACAATCCTTACTCATGATTCACCACCTTCCGGGTTGTCGAACGGGCTGCGGATACCAAGAAGTGTCTTGTTGCTCACATGAAGGTAAACATCTGTAGAGCGAGGATCAACATGTCCCAGAAGTGACTGGATATATTTTATATCTGTGCCACTTTCGAATAAGTGGCTGGCAAAACTATGACGGCACGCATGAGAGGAAACATGACGGGTAATGCCGGCGAGTTTAGCACTTTTCTTAAAGA
>ERZ1027243.800-NODE-800-length-16238-cov-6.196750_pt1 | contig 16238 bp, 14 predicted proteins | sample MGYA00519243_ERZ1027243 | MGnify/ENA primary metagenome ERZ1027243 (study PRJEB26926, sample SAMN06164727) | human gut metagenome | biome: ENVO:00009003; feature: ENVO:2100002; material: ENVO:00002003 | host: Homo sapiens | place: USA | collected 2012 ...
CGAGATTAGCGAGTGTCTCGTGGGCTCGGAGATGTGTATAAGAGACAGCTCCAGAGGAATAAACAGCTTGTACAGGTTTTTTACTTGTAATACGGGTACAGTCATTTATTTTCCCTCCTTTTTCTTGTCAGCCAGACTTTGCGTCAGGCGGTCAATGATAATCGCGATAATAACGATAGAAATACCGGCGATGAGTCCACGACCGGATTCGGTACGGTTGATGGCAATCAGCACCTCCATGCCGAGGCCGTTGGCACCAATCATCGCGCAGGTTACAACCATCGCTACAGCCATCATCATAGTTTGGTTGATGCCTGTCATAATCGTGGGCATGGCCTGCGGAATCTGCACCTTGAACAGTGTTTGCCAACGCGAAGCGCCGAAGGCAGCGGAGGCTTCGACAACGTTGGGGTCAACCTGCTGAATACCGTGGCTGGTTAAGCGGATTACAGGCACAATGGCATAAACTACCGTAGCAAGAACAGCAGGCACCTTGCCGGGACCGAGCAGCATAACCGCGGGAATCATATAGACAAAGGTGGGCATAGTCTGCATAGCGTCAAGCAGAGGACGCAGCAGGCTGTTTGCCAGCCTGCTGGTGGACACAAGAATGCCGATGGGCAGGCCTAAAAGCAGCGAGATGATAACCGAGGAAATAACTACTGCCAGTGTTTCGTTCATCATGCTCCAGTAGCCGAAGGCACCGATGGCGAACAGTCCTATCCCATAGATAATACCGCGCGACAGCTTGCCGGTAAGCACCTTGCCCAAGGCAGCAATAGCGATGATAGTCAGCCACCAGGGAATAAAGTTCAGCAATCGTTCGATAGAAAGAATACACCAGGTAAGAATATCCTTCACCTTATTGAAGAAGCTGGCGTAGGTGGTGTTGATGTAGTTGACGAAATTGTCGATGGGCTTAGTCCAGTCCACCTGAACTTCTTCGGGAAAGCTAAGAAGGCAGTTGGCTGCAGCAGCATTATCTCCTTTGAGTGCCTTGTTGATGCTTTGCAGCTTATCCTCAGGCAGCCACTGTGCAAGCAGCTCGGGGTGGCGCTGCATGAACCAGATGGCAGCCTCGTCATAGGTGCATTTGGTATCTGCAATGTGCGCCAACGCTTCCGCGGTGAGTGCGCTGGTTGTGTGATATTTTTGCAGGAAGGCAACAAACTCCGGTGCTTTGCTTTGCAGCTGTTTGTTGGCAACGATGCAGACGGGAACGGAGCGTGCTTCCGTCAGGCCGCGCTGAAAGCCGACTTCGTTGTAGGGCTCGTCCTGCAGCAGAACGAGGTCCAGCTTGCCGGTGAGCCATGTCGGCTCGTAGTTGTAGCCTACAATCGGTTCGCCCTTAGTGTAGGCGGCGAGGAAGGCGCTGTTCAGCGCCGGCTCACTGCCGGAACGGAAGTAGACGTAATTTTTATTTAAGCCGTAGGCTTCATATTTCAAATAAAGTATCTTATCAATGCTCCAGCCGGGGATAGCGCCGTAAAGACGGCCCTTGGAGGGATCTTCAGGATCCTTGAAAAGATGTGCATAGCGTGCCAGGTCTTTGACGGTTTTCAAATCCGGAGCGAGTGCCTTGATGCCGCGCTTGGCGTCACCCTCAATAAGATAGCGGGGAACATAAAGGCCCTGCTTATCATCATCAAAGTTGATGCCTAGGTTGAGCAGCTTGCCGGTTTTCATGTCAGCTTCAAAGGTAGGCACGTTATCGGTCCACAGCTCCATATGCACATCTACGTCGCCACGGAGCAGCGCCGTCTGGATGATAGGTGTAGAGCCACTGATAATCTTAGGCGTGATATTATAGGCGTGAGTGCCGATGAAACCAGCAACGGCGTTGTGAAATTTGACACTGTCCCAGCCGGCGTCGGCGAAAACAACCTCTTGTTTTGGTTGTTCCTTGGCGGTGTCAAAGTTGGCGGATATAATTCCCGGTGAGGTCAGGATGAGGAAAAGGACGGCTAATAATTTTCGTAACATGGCTTCACCTCCGTCAAAGCAATAAAAAGAAAAATACTCCTCTTAATTTATTTTACAAAGCGAAAATTCTTCTTGTCAACTGCAAATGCAACAATGTATAAAAGAATAACTTTAAAAACTAAAGTTATCGCAAATGCAGAGTTTTATATAAAGAGAAGTGTATGCAGATATTGGTGAGGATGATACAGTTGTTTTTCGAAATGTAAGACGTTTATAAAGCTTTATGATAGTCAAAGTTTTTATGCTTATTAAGCAGTACTGTGATTTCAATAAGTTGAATTGCTTGGCGCTAGAGTAAGCACAAGGGTATTTTTCTCATTTCTGTAACCTTTTTAACACAGATTTAACCGCAAGCTTACTTTGGATTTTACATTCATCCGTTACAATAAAAGCACGTTGTAGAAATGACAACAATAATTTTTGTGGAATATCAGTAAACGGAGGAATGAAAATGAAACTGAAAAAAGTTTTGGCAGCAGCAATGATTTCCCTGCTGGCAACTACTGCACTTGTTGGCTGCGGTAGCGATAAGAAAAGTGCCGACACCGGCAAAAAGGTGCAGATTGAATACTGGCACGTTGCTGCTGAGAGCTTTGGCGGCGCAACCGTAAAGGAATTGGTTGCTGACTTCAACAAAACTCACCCGAACATTGAAGTAGTAGAAAAATATAACCCGGATATGTACAAAGGCCTGACACAAAACCTGCAGGCTGCTATGGCTTCCGGTAAGAATCCGGACGTAGTACAAATGGGTTATTCCTTCCTGAACTACGCTGCTGAAAACTTTAAATACACCGATTTGAACGAAGCGTTTAAAGCTGCCGGCGATGAAAACTTTATGAAAGACAATTATCTGCCGAACGTACTGCAGCTGGCACAAACCGAAGACGGCAAGCAAATCGGTCTGCCGTATTCCGTAAGTGTTCCTGTACTCTTCTACAATCCGGAAATTTTTGAAAAAGCCGGCTTAGATCCGAAAAATCCGCCTAAAACCTGGGAAGAGGTTAGCAAGGCAGCTAAACAAATTAAAGATAAAACCGGCAATATGGGCTTCTTCATGCAGGAATATGCCGATAACTGGACTCAACAGGCTCTGATCGAATCCAACGGCGGCCAAATGCTGACTAAGGTTGACGGTAAGGTTAAAGCCGGTTTTGATACTCCGGAATCTGCTGCAGCTTATCAGGTTGTAGCTGATATGGTTAAAAACGGCAGCGGCCTGCATGCAACTAACGAAGAAGGCTTCCAGGCTTATCTGAGCGGCAAGCTGGGCATGGTTTGCACCACCATCGGTAAACGTGCTAACTTCGAAAAAGGCGCTAAGTTCAAAGTAATGGCTTCTCCGTTCCCTGCTTTCGGCAACAAACCGACCAAGATTCCTGCAGGCGGCAACTTCCTGATGGTATTCTCCAAAGATGCTGAAAAGCAAAAAGCTGCTATCGAGTTCATCAAATATCTGGAATCTCCGGAAGCACTTGCTAAATGGAGCACCGGTACCGGTTACCTGCCTCCACGCAAAGGCGTAGCTGATGATCCGAAGGGCTTCAAAAAGCTTGCTGATGAAAACCCCAACATAAAAATGGCTCTGCAGGAAATGACCAAGGTTACCAAATGGGCTAGCTTCCCGGGTGCTAACGGTCTGCAGGCTGAACAACTGCTGATTGATGCTCGTGATATCATCCTGAGCGGCAAAATGAGTGCACAGGATGCTTTACATCAAACCGCAGAAAAAATTAACAAGCTGCTGTAATTAGTCTGATAAATAAGCTGTCGCAGTTGCGGCAGCTTATTTTGCTAATAGCGCAAAGGAGGTTGCTATGAGTAAGAACAACAAGGAAGCAATACTTTATTTGCTGCCTGCTGCCGTACTTTTTCTGGTATTTTATTATTGGCCGCTGCTGCAGAATATTTATCTGAGTGTTTTTTCCTGGAATATGATCAGCCATTATCAAAAATTTGTGGGTCTGGAAAACTTTATAACTATCTTCAGCTCTGCCGAGCTGATTAAAATTTTAATCAACACCGTTTTGTTTGTAGCCATTATGCTGGTGCTGAATTTCGTTCTGCCTTATTTTTATTCGTTTATCCTGGGACATTTAGTGCATCGGTGGACGGCATTCTACCGTAGCGCGTTGTTTCTGCCGTCAACGTTATCACTGGCGGTAGCAAGTATTTTGTTCCTGTGGATTTACAATCCGCTGGCCGGACCGATTAACATTATCCTCAGCCAGTTTGATATCGCTTCACCGCGCTGGTTTAAGGAAAACTATCTGGTTATTTTCGCTATCTGTACGATTATCGGCTGGAAGGTTTTCGGCTATAATCTTATCGTTATGCTAGCTGCTATGGTTGCGGTTCCCAAGGAGATGATTGAAGCTGCCAAGCTGGAGAATGCTTCCAACTGGGTTATCTTCAAAAAAATTATTCTGCCGATGACATCTTCTACCGCAATTTACGTTTTTACGATAACGGTAGTTTTTGGTCTGCAATACGTTCTTGTGCCTGTAAATATGCTGACGCAGGGCGGTCCGGACCAGGGCAGCAGTAACCTTGTATATATTATTTACCAATATGCCTTCACCTTCTTCAAGGCAGGCACCAGTGCAGCCTATGCAGTTATCACCATGGTCTGCTATCTCATCTTCCTCTTCGTGAAGAATAAATATCTGGAAAAGAAGGTGTACTATGAAAACTAAGCTGCAGAATGAATGGTATTGGCATGCATTTTTGCTTATTGCGGTTTTCCTGATGCTGTGGCCGATAGTGTTTATGCTTTCTACCTCGCTGAAGGATTTGAATCAGGTTTTTGAATCTACCTTGAATCCTTTGCCGTTCCCGCCGACCTTTGACAACTACACTACGGTTTTACACAACTTCCCGCTGCTGACCTATATCTGGAATACGTTTTATATTGCTATCGTTGTTACTGCCAGCAAGGCTGCAACAAGCGTGCTGGCAGCCTTTGCCTTTGTGTATTACAACTTCAAATATAAGGAAACGGTTTTCAATGGTATGCTGCTGACGTTCTTCATCCCCATCACTGTTTTAATTATGCCGAACTATCTGATGATGTCTAAGCTTGGCCTTTTAGATACTCCCTACGGCGTTATGCTTCCCGGTCTTGTAGACGGTATGGGTATCTTCCTGATGCGTCAGACTATGCGTGGTATTCCCAAGCCTTTGCTGGAAGCAGCAATTCTGGACGGTGCCAAACCGCATCAGGTACTGTTCAAGGTTATTATGCCTTTGATTAAGCCTTCGGTACTCGCTATTTCGATTTTATTTTTCATTAACAGTTGGAACGAATATTTCTGGCCACTGCTGATTTTGCAGGACAAAGCAAATCTGACACTGCCGCTGGCGCTGCAGATGTTTATCAGTGCCGAGGGTGGCAGTGAATGGGGCATCGCCATGGCTGTAGCAACGCTGACAAGCTTGCCTCCGTTAGTACTTTACGGCTTCTGCCAGAAATTTATTATCAACACATTTATGCAATCGGGCGTGAAAGGATAAGAAGATGGATAACTTACAAAACGATTACAGCATTATATTTTCGCATGTACAAAAGGCTTATGGCAGCAATGTCGTAATTAACGATTTAAACTTGAATATCAGAAAGGGAGAGCGTCTGATTCTGCTTGGACCCTCCGGCTGCGGCAAGACAACTACTCTGCGTATGATTGCCGGCTTTGAGGAAATCACCAAGGGAGAGCTGTACATGGACGGCAGCGTGGTTAACGATATCGCTCCCGGTGAGCGCAATATTGCTATGGTGTTCCAAAGCTATGCATTGTTCCCGCATCTGAGCGTTTGGGACAACATCACCTTTGGCCTGCAGCTGCAAAAGCTGCCGCAGGCTGAAATGGAAAAGCGTGCGCGTATGGCAATGGAAATTCTGCATCTTGAAGGATATGAAAATAAAAAGACGCATGAATTGAGCGGTGGCCAGAAGCAGCGTGTTGCCCTGTGCCGTGCTTTAGTAAAGCAGTCGCCATACTTCCTGCTGGATGAGCCGTTATCTAACTTGGATGCCAAACTGCGCCAGAAGGCACGTACCGAGCTGGTAAAAATCCATGAAATGTTCAAGCCGACGATGGTTTATGTAACCCATGACCAGATTGAAGCAATGACTGTAGCGCATCGTATTGCTGTTATGAATCAGGGCAGGATTCAGCAGATTGATACTCCGGCAAATATTTACCATCATCCTGCCAATACCTTTGTGGCAACCTTTATCGGTTCTCCGGCAATGAATATTCTGCAGGCTGAGATTTTAGACGGTAAAATTATTGTCGGTGACTGCGCTTTAAAGCTGCCGCAGGAGCGCTTGCAGGAGCTTGGCGGCCGCAGCAAGGTTCTCTTCGGTTTACGCCCGGAGGCTTGCACACCGAGCTTTGAAAGTGCTATGATTAATGGTAAGGCAGACTTTGTTGAAAATACAGGCAACCTGAAAACTGCTACACTTAAATTGGCAACCGGTGAAAGCTTTTATCTGCAGGACAGTGACCAAGGACTGCAAATGGAGGATATCCGCGGCTTTAATTTTGATTGGCAAAATGTTTGCTTATTTGATGCCGAAAGCGGTGAAAACTTAGCGAAGGTACGCTAAGCCTTGAAGGGAGGAAGTTATATGCAATTTGAAGTAAGTGATTTACTCTTTCCTGGATTTACGAAGGATGCAATGAAGAGGCTTGATAAGCAGTATGGTATTGAATTCTTCTATGAGTTTGGCAAGGATTATTATTGGAAACAGCAGGTTGAGGAATGGGGCGAGCGTGCACTTTCGATTCATGCTCCCTGTGTTGCGCTGAATCTTGCTGATTCTAAGCAGAAAAATTATGCCCGTGTTATAGAAAAGACCTTTGCCTATGCGCAAAAATGCAAGGCAGATTTTGTTGTAGTGCATACAAATGAAGCTATTGAGGGTGACAAGGAGCTTTTGAGGGCACGTGTTATCCGCCGTCTGCGTCAGGTTATGAATCTGGGAAAACGTTATGACGTAAAGGTGCTTATTGAAAATGTCGGCCTGCGTACAAAAAATAATGTACTGTTTGATTTGCCGGAATATATTGCGCTGTTCGATATTTTTCCGCAAGCAGGAGCATTGCTTGATACAGGACATGCGCATGTCAACGGCTGGGACATTCCTGCGGTAGTAAAGGCCTTGGGTGAGCGTTTAGTGGCTTGTCATGTTCACGATAACGATGGTAATGGCGATGCTCATCTGCCTGTTGGCCAGGGTGACATTGAATGGGCAGCATATTTTGATGCTGTCAAAAAATATGCACCGCAGGTTACGCAGGTATTTGAATATTGCTGCGGTTTTAATAACACAAAGGATTTGGAAGCACATATTGTAGAACTTAAAGCGAAATATAAGCTTTGATAAATACAGCCTGAGAACTGACAATAAATACTATTTACCTAGATTTTACCTTCAGGTTAATCTGTATTTAATATTCAGAGGCTATACTATGTATAACAAAGATGAATTAAGTCTGCGATATGCGTAGGAGGTAAGCGTTATGCAGGATTTATACCCGATATTGATTTTATTTGCCGGTTGGATGGCTGTAGATTTGCTGGTGTTTTAAACACTGTAAGAAATTTTGTCATTTGCTGAGAGAGCAGGGAAAAGCCTTGCTCTCTTTTCCTTTTTCTTGGGAATGTATTATCAATTACTCTTTTCAGCTGGCTGTTTTCTTGCTACAATATAGTTAATGAATATAGCGAGGAGGAAAGGTCCATGAAAAAACTGTTTCTTTGTATTCTCTGTCTGTTAATGTGTTCCGTTTGCGCTGCTGCCCCTGCAAAAAAGGTAGTGCTGTGGTATCAGGTTCCGGAGGCTGTTCTGGAAGCGCAGAATCTTGAAAATGATGTTGAGAAAGGTAAGACGGAATTTGAAGCCTTCCTCATGGCAAATTACGGCAAGCGTTTTCCTGTACAGATGATTAAGCAGGCTGCTCCGGATAAGGAACTGACTGCTGCAGATGTATCCCTGGTTACCCGTCCTAACTGGGTGCCGATTGTTGTGAAGCTTGATCTGGCCGGTGTTGGCAGCGGTGAAAAGCTGGTTGGCAAATACAGCACTGTGAAGGTTGCGCTGAAGGAAAGCACCGTTGTAGACGGTAAGCTTTTCAGCTATGATTATGGTATCAAGGAATATGACAGCAGCATGCTGCGTGTAGCAGGTTATGTTATTGCCAGTGAAGATGACCCGCGCATCAACACCAAAAATGCTGTTAATGACTGCATCAAAGAGGCTTGTACTTTGAACAGCAAGGTTAACCGCTATGCTGATCCTGCAGCCTATGATAAGGAAAATGCCCGTTACAACGGCGAGTTTGAAAAAATTCAATAAAACGTCTGAGTTTGTCTCAAATATAGAAAATCCCGAATCTCTTCAAGAGGTTCGGACTTTTGTGTTATAATAATAGCAATGGTATGTTACAAGGAGGTGCAGCATGCTTAAGCTTATGCGTTTACTTACAGTTGTATGTCTGTTTTTCGGCTTGGGTACGATGACGTATGCAGCGTCACCTAATCCGGTAAGCTCTGCCTACGTGCAGAGTTATTTTACAACAATCGCAGCAGCATCCTGTCTGGGTGTTTATCTGCCGCATACTTCCCAAGAGTTTGACTATCTGCGCAGCTATGGCTGGCAGATTGAAAGCCAGCAGGAAAGTGATGGCAAGGTAGAGATGAATTATGCTGTTGCCAAAAATTATTTTCCGCAAATTAATAAGCAAATATATCTGGTAACCTTCCGCGGCAGTGCCAGCAAGAGTGACTGGAAAATTAATCTGGCAACGAAAAAGGTTAATTACGGCGGTTCTACCTTAGCGGAGATGCAGGAGCTGGCGGCGCAGCCTGTGCCTAAGGATGGCGCGGCGGTGCATGCAGGCTTTAACAGTTATGTGGATGCTGTGCTGCGCAGCGGCGTAGTTGACGAGAACAGCAAGCTGAGAGGGCTTTTCAAGCGCGTAAGCGAGGATCCTGATGCTTATCTTGTACTTACAGGTCACAGTCTTGGCGGAGCCACAGCGACGCTGTTGGGCGAGCGTTTAGCGAGCCTGGGAATGCCTAAGGAAAAGTTCGTTGTTATCACCTTTGGCGCTCCGGCGATTGGCAACAGCGCCTTTGCGGAGCAGTATGGTGATAAGATTAAGCTGCTGCGTATCAGCAACACGGCGGACCCTGTTCCCGGCAGCCTGCAGACGTTTTTCGGCGGCTATAAGCAGTTCGGCGAGCCTGTGAAGTACAGCCTTTCCAATAAAATCAGCAATCTGCAGCATGCTATGGCTATGTATTTTGATTACAGCATCAGCGAATACTATAAAGAGCGTGACAAAGAGATAAGCATGGGACGATTGGAGCCTGTTACGGATAGAAAAATAACGCAGCAGCCAGTGGTTGCGGTTTGGGTAAATACTTCCGACAGCTTGAAAAAACTGGCCTATGTAACGGATATCAAGCGTTTTGTGCTTGACGAATATCGCAAAATGCTGCCAAGCTATATTATTATGGAACGCAATCTGCCCAAGGATGCCTACACAACGCAGGATTTACTGAAGCTCAGCAGGGAGGCCGGTGCAGAATATATGCTGGTCTGCGGCATGGATGGCAGTCAGGCTCCCAAGGAGGGCTATTGGTATCTGACGTTGGAGCAAGGGTTGTTTGATAAAAACGGGCGCATGCTGACGCTTGGCAGTTTCGGCCGCAAGGTATCGCCGGCTGTCGGCAATATCCAGGCTGCGGGTGAGAACCTTTGGCAGGCACGCGAAGCCTTGTGCGAGCAGCTGCCGTTTATCGTAACGCAGCATGAAGCTAACTTGAGATATTAGAATGTTAAAATAGTGGAGGATGAGAATATGGATTTAAGTGAATTGGAGGGCGAGCTGGCAAATTGTCAAGCCTGCCCCTTACGTCAGGATGCTATTGCTCCCGTAGGCTGGTACGGTAATCCCGAAAGCCCGATAGTGTTTGTAGGAGAGGGCCCCGGCCAGGTCGAGGATGATTACGGCTGTCCTTTAATAGGGCCGTCCGGACAATTGCTGGATAAAGCTCTGTGGGCAGCAAAGATGACGCGTGACAGGGTACTCACCACGAACGTGATTAAATGCAGACCGAAGAATAACCGTACACCGGATATTGCCGAAGCAGATTTTTGCGCTAAGCAGTGGCTGCAGCGTGAGCTGGAGATTATTCAGCCGAAGGTAATCGTGGCCTTAGGCAGCGTGGCGCTGCATTGTCTGGGCCGTCCCGATATGCGCATTACGCGTGACCGCGGCATGTGGTTCCGCACGGAGCAGGGCTTTGACTGCATTGCTACCTACCATCCGGCGTATTTGCTGCGTCAGTACGGCAAGCAGCTGGTGGCTTCCAAATGGGATGTGTTCCATGATCTGGAAGCAGCACGCGAGCGTGCTGCACTTTTGGCGCCGGGGTACGAATTTATGTCTGAGGAAAAGCCGGATTTGTTCAAGATTTTTAAGAAACGCATACGCTGAAAGTAAGCTGTTGCAGTAAAAAAGCGTTCTGCCGTAAAATTACGGCAGAACGCTTTTGGTGTCTTATGCTTATGATATTAAATAATCTTAGTGGTCCAGTCTTCGATGTTCCAAACCTTATCTACCCAGTCCTCGTAGAATTCCGGTTCGTGGGAAACAAGCAGAACACTGCCCTTGAATTCCTTCAGTGCACGCTTCAGCTCGTCTTTTGCGTCAACATCAAGATGGTTGGTAGGTTCGTCAAGTACCAGCCAGTTGACATCCTTCAGCATTAGCTTGCACAGGCGCACTTTGGCAGCCTCACCGCCGCTGAGGACGAAAACCTTACTGGTGATATGCTCGTTGGTTAGACCGCAGCCTGCAAGTGCAGCACGCACCTCGTAGTTGGTCAGGCCGGGATATTCGTTCCAAACATCATCGAGAGCAGTATTTTCGTTCTTTTCGCGTTCCTCCTGCTCAAAATAGCCGGGCTCCAGGAATTCACCCAGCTCAACTTTGCCGCTGACAGGCGGAATGATACCTAAAATAGTTTTCAGCAGGGTGGTTTTACCTAAGCCGTTGACACCGCGGATAGCGATTTTCTGACCTCGTTCCAGATTAAAGGTAACAGGTCTGGTGAGAGGGCTGTCGTAACCGAGCACCAAATCCTTTGCTTCTACGATGAAGCGGCTGGGAGTACGTGCCTCGGTGAATTTGAAGGTTGGTTTCAGCTTTTCACGCGGCTTTTCAATCATTTCCATCTTATCCAGCTTGCGTTGGCGGCTTTTTGCCATGTTGGTGGTAGCAACACGTGCCTTATTGCGGGCGATGAAGTCCTCCAGCTTAGCAACCTCCTGTTGCTGACGCTCGTAGGCTGCAGCCTTCTGGGATTGATAGATGGCGTACATTTCCTGGAACTTGTCGTAGTCACCGCTGTAACGGGTAAGCTCGCAATTTTCCAGATGATAGATAACATTGACAACCTTATTGAGGAAGGGAATGTCATGGGAAATCAGAATAAAGGCGTGCTCATAGTTCTGCAGGAACTTGGTAAGCCATTCGATATGTTCAACGTCCAGATAGTTAGTAGGCTCGTCCAACAGCAGAATTTGGGAGTTTTGCAGCAGCAGCTTAGTCAGCAGAACCTTGCTGCGCTGACCGCCGGAAAGCTCGCTGACGTCTTTATCAAGACCGATGCTGCCAAGACCGAGGCCGTTGGCAAATTCTTCGATTTTGCTGTCTAAGGAATAAAAACCGCTGTGCTCCAGTTCAGATTGGATTTCACCGACGGTGTTCATCATTTTATCAAGCTCTTCGGGAGAAGCATCGCCCATTTTATCGTACAGCTCCAGCATCTGCTGCTCCATAGCATACATGCCGTCGAAGGCAGTGCGCAGAACCTCGCGGATAGTCATGCCCTTTTCTAGGGTGCTTTGCTGGTCCAGATAACCGACGGTAACCTTACCGGGCCATTCAACCTTGCCTTCGTCAGGCAGTACGTGACCGGTTACGATATTCAAAAAGGTGGATTTGCCTTCGCCGTTAGCGCCGACAAGACCGACGTGCTCACCGCGCAGAAGCTTAAAGGAAACGTTTTCTAAAATTTGGCGGCCGCCAAAGGAGTGGGAAACATTGGTGACGTTTAAGTAGCTCATAAAAACCTCGCTTTATTAGTTTAGTTTTGGTATAATGATAATGGTCTGACGAACGTTGGCTGCCCCTCAAGGGAGGTGGAAGCTATGCGAGTGTACGAAGCCTTAAGTCTTATGATTGCTTTCGGCATTCTTGTTGCGACCATTATCTTGGCTTGTAAGTAACATTACAGAAAAGAAAAAGACCGACATATGACCGCCAGCCTTTTCTTCAATAAAACAATTTTTATGGGAAGAGCTGACGGAACCACTCGTCAGACCAACCTACATATATTATAACAATCAACAATGCTTTCGTCAACGATAGAGGAGGAAAATAATTATGCTGCAAGGAAATAAAAAAGATATTGAAAAGCTGCTGCCGTATGTAAGCGAGCGTTTGCAAAAAGCACTGGCTTATGTTGCTGCGACTGATTTCAGCAAGGTAGAAAAAGGTGAATATGAAATTGACGGACGTAATGTTTTCGCCCGTGTAAATACATATGATACCGAGCCTAAGGCTGAACGCCGTCCGGAAAAGCATAACGATTATATTGATGTACAGTTTGTTGCTCGCGGTGAGGAAACAATTTGGTATACACCGCTGACAGCTGATTGTGTAGAAACAGAAAATAAAGCAGAAAAAGAGGACGTAATTTTTTACGCTGACCCGCAGGAGAAGAATTGCGCAGTATTAAATTCCGGTGATTTTGCAATTTTTTTCCCGTGGGAATTACACAGACCTAATTGTTCTGTAGAAAAAATCGCCAGCAACGTACAAAAAATCGTAGTTAAGGTGAAAGCCTGAAACACGCATGGTTAAGCGGTTTTAGTTGCTTAAACAAATCGGCTTGACGACTTTGGAAAACTTTTTCTGAAAAAATCATAAAAAAGTTCAAAAAAAGTGTTGACAAATGCGTGTGGACTTAGTATAATAACACTCGTGATGTTGAGCAACACAAAACATCACAAAATATTCCCCGATAGTTCAGCCGGTAGAACACCTGACTGTTAATCAGGGCGTCGTAGGTTCGAGTCCTACTCGGGGAGCCACCTGGCCGGTTGGTCAAGCGGTTAAGACACCGCCCTTTCACGGCGGTATCGGGGGTTCGATTCCCCCACCGGTCACCAAATACGGGCGCTTAGCTCAGCTGGGAGAGCGTCTGCCTTACAAGCAGAATGTCAGCGGTTCGATCCCGTTAGCGCCCACCATGTAAATTCAGCACTTCATGCAAATGGAGTGCTTTTTTCGTTATGTGGCTAACTTGCTGTCTGTCAATCAGCAGAAATTAGCTGCGTATATTTTTATTATAATCGATAACAGGATGCGAAGCTGAGGCATATGCTTGCGCATCCTGTTTTACTTTGGAAGAGTTTGCAAAAGCTTGCCGAAGGGCTTGAACTTATTAATCGATTTAAACCAATCCGGGTTACTGCGCTTCGATTTGTATTTTTCTCGGCGTTGTTTCCGGAAAAATTTTTCCTAGACAGTGAATTTTGCTGTTTTGACCATAAATTTTCTCGCCTCACTATAAATTTTCCTGAAAATATTATATAATAAGAAGAATGCTGTTAAAAGGCATTTTTATCGCGCTGTATTGCAAAATATTTGCAAATTGTAGGTGTATATTTGCGTTAAGCGCTTGCATAGTGCGAAAAATAATTTTATAATAGGGTATGGAATTCATACTAGAAATGTGGGAATTAAAATTTTGAGAAGCAGTTCTTCTGGATTGCTTCGATTGGAGGATAAATATGGCAGAGAATTTATTAGAGGTAAGGAATCTCGTAGTCAATGTAGAGGACAAAGAGATTCTGCACAATATTAATCTTGATATTAAGCCCGGTGAAACTCATGTGCTTATGGGACCTAACGGTGCAGGCAAATCTACCTTGGGTTATGCGCTGATGGGTAATCCCAAATATACCGTAAAGGGCGGCAGCATTAATTTTGCCGGCGAAGACATTACCAAACTTGCCGTAGACAAACGTGCTAAGGCAGGTCTGTTTCTTTCCTTCCAGAACCCGTTGGAGGTTCCCGGCATCAGCCTGAGCAGCTTTTTGAAAACTGCTTTGGAGCAGCAGCGTGGTGTACGCATCAAGGCCTGGGATTTCCGTAAGGAGCTGCGTCAGGCTATGGCTTTGCTGCAGATGGACAGCAAATATGCCGAGCGTGACTTGAACACCGGCTTCAGCGGCGGCGAAAAGAAGAAGGCAGAAATTCTGCAGCTTTTGATGCTGAATCCTAAGCTGGCAATTCTTGACGAAACGGACAGCGGTCTGGACGTTGATGCAGTAAAGATTGTTTCTCAGGGCATTAAAACCTTCCAGGAGCATCGTCAGGGAGCATTGCTGATAATCACTCATAATACTAAAATCTTGGATGCACTGCATGTTGACCACACTCATATTCTGGCTCAGGGACAAATTATCAAAAATGCCGGTCCGGAGCTGGTTGATGAAGTCAGCAAAAATGGCTTTGAAAAGTTTTTGCAGAATAAGGAATAACTGGTGGGAAAAATATGGAAGAAAAAACCTATGTTGATGATATAGACAGAAGTCTTTACGACTTCCGTAACGAGGATAAGGACGCTTACCGCATTCAGGAAGGCCTGACACGTGAGATTGTTGAAAAAATTTCCCGTGAAAAGCATGATCCGGAATGGATGCTGGAATTCCGTCTGAAATCCCTGGATATTTATAATAAGCTGCAGGTGCCGAACTGGGGACCTTCGATTGATGGTCTGAATATGGATAACATCGTTACCTATGTACGTCCGAATACGAACATGCAGGGTAAATGGGAAGATGTTCCTGAAGATATTAAGGATACCTTTGATCGTCTGGGTATTCCCCAGGCAGAACAGAGCAGTCTGGCCGGTGTAGGCGCACAATATGATTCCGAGGTAGTATATCATAATGTGCGTAAAGAGGTAGAAGAGCAGGGCGTTATTTATACTGATATGGAAAGCGCCTTGAACGGACCTTATGCGGAGATGGTGCATGAGCATTTTATGAAGCTGGTGCCGCCTACTGACCATAAATTTGCTGCACTGCATGGCGCAGTGTGGTCCGGTGGTTCCTTTGTTTATGTACCGAAGGGAGTAAGCGTGGCTATTCCGCTGCAATCCTACTTCCGCTTAAATGCGAAGGGCGCAGGCCAGTTTGAGCATACGCTGATTATTGTTGACGAGGGCGCAGACCTGCACTTTATCGAAGGCTGCAGTGCGCCGAAATATAATGTTGCCAACCTGCATGCAGGCTGCGTAGAGCTGTTTATCGGCAAAAATGCTAAGCTGCGTTATTCTACGATTGAAAACTGGTCGAAGAATATGTATAACCTTAATACCAAGCGTGCCTTGGTTGAAGAGGGCGGTACTATTGAATGGGTTTCCGGCTCCTTCGGTTCCCACGTTTCCTATCTTTATCCGATGAGTATTTTGAACGGCACCGGCGCGCACAGTGAATTTACGGGCGTAACCTTTGCCGGTCACAGCCAGAATCTGGATACAGGCTGCAAAGTTGTACACAATGCACCGAAAACTACCAGTATTGTCAACACGCGCTCTATTTCCAAGAGCGGTGGTATCAGCACCTTCCGCAGCAGTGTAGTTGTTACCAATAAGGCTAAGCAGGCCAAATCTTCTGTTTCCTGTCAAAGCCTAATGCTGGATAATATTTCCCGTTCTGATACCATTCCTGCTATTGATGTGCGCACTGCTGACGCAGATATCGGACATGAGGCAAAAATCGGCCGTATCAGTGACGATGCGGTGTTCTACCTGATGAGCCGCGGTATCAGCGAGGAAGAAGCAAGAGCGATGATTGTCAGCGGCTTTGCGGATAATGTTTCCAAGGAATTGCCGCTGGAGTACGCTGTTGAGATGAACAACCTTATCCGCCTGGAAATGCAGGGCAGTATAGGTTAAGGAGGAGCAGCATGATAGAAGAATTAGTAATAAATCAGTTGCCTGCTCCAACCTGGAACAGGTTAAAAATGAATGAAACAAAGCTGGCCGGCTTGGAGCTGCCGCAGGATAGTTGTGAACCGCGTGTAGCTTTGGAGGGCAACGTTTGCCTGAATAAAAGCTGTCTCTTATACACATCTCCGAGCCCACGAGACACTCGCTAATCT
>ERZ1027243.805-NODE-805-length-16217-cov-5.255538_pt1 | contig 16217 bp, 10 predicted proteins | sample MGYA00519243_ERZ1027243 | MGnify/ENA primary metagenome ERZ1027243 (study PRJEB26926, sample SAMN06164727) | human gut metagenome | biome: ENVO:00009003; feature: ENVO:2100002; material: ENVO:00002003 | host: Homo sapiens | place: USA | collected 2012 ...
GAGATTAGCGAGTGTCTCGTGGGCTCGGAGATGTGTATAAGAGACAGGTACAGTTCAAGAAATCAATCCTTTAGGGGCCGGTCTTATTAATGACACCTATAAAGTAAGCACTCTCGAGGCTGATGCCCCTGATTATGTATTGCAGCGTATCAATCATGCCATTTTCCAAAACGTAGAAATGTTGCAGGCCAATATCAATGCCGTAACCACTCATATCCGTAAGAAACTGGAAGAGAAAGGCGAGAAAGACATTGAACGTAAGGTGCTGCATTTCTTTCCTGCCGATACAGGAAAGACTTATTGGCATGATGGTGAGAGTTATTGGCGTGTCATGGCGTTTATTCCCAATGCAAGGACCTACGAAACGGTTAACCCCGAATATTCGTATTATGCAGGCGTAGCTTTCGGTAATTTCCAGGCAATGCTTGCCGATATTCCCGATAAACTGGGCGAGACGATTCCCGACTTCCATAATATGGAATTCCGTTTGAAACAGCTTCGCGATGCCGTGGCGGCCGATGCTGCCGGACGTGTAAAGGAAGTACGGTATTTTCTGGATGAGATAGAGCGCCGTGCAGAGGAAATGTGCAAAGCGGAGCGCCTGCATCGTGAAGGCAAGTTACCCAAGCGGGTTTGCCATTGCGATACGAAAGTCAATAATATGATGTTTGACGAAAGTGGCAATGTACTTTGTGTCATCGACCTCGATACCGTAATGCCCAGTTTCGTCTTTTCCGACTTTGGCGATTTCCTGCGTTCGGGAGCCAATACCGGTTTGGAAGATGATAAAGACCTTGCGAATGTGAATTTCAATATGGAAATATTCAAGGCATTCACAAAAGGCTATCTGGAATCGGCCAAATCTTTCCTGCTGCCGGTAGAGATAGAGAACCTGCCCTATGCGGCTGCTCTGTTCCCTTATATGCAGTGCGTGCGTTTCCTAGCCGACTATATCAATGGCGATACTTATTATAAAATTCAATATCCGGAACATAACCTGGTGCGCACAAAGGCTCAATTCAAACTGCTTCAAAGCGTAGAAGAACATACTCTGGAAATGCAGAAATTCATAGCTTCATGCATTTGAAAAGGTGTATAATGGCGGCGATGATGGGTTGCTGTGTCTTACCCTTATTCGCATTAACTCCTAAAAATAAGATGATGAAAGAACTGGATGTCAAGAAAGTGAGTATGGCAAATATACCGGTAGAAGCGGTGCCTGCTCTTTTGGATGAAGAAAAAGTGGCTTTTCAGGCGGTTAATACAGTGAATTGGACGACATATCCGTACTGTCCGGACGTAAAGTTCCGTATTGCTTATACGGACAACGCTATCCTGATTCATTATAAAGTGAAAGAAGCCAGCGTACGCGCAGTAGCGGGCAAAGACAACGGGCCGGTTTGGGAAGATGCCTGTGTGGAGTTCTTTTCCATTCCTGCCGGAGACGGAGTATATTATAACATGGAATGTAACTGTGTTGGAAGACTGCTTATCGGTGCGGGAACAGGACGCTCCAACCGTCAACATGCACCGCAGGAAGTGCTTGATAAAGTGCAGCGTTGGTCTTCTTTGGGGCAGGAAGATTTTGAGGAACGGATAGGAGATTGCAGTTGGGAAGTAGCTTTGGTGGTACCTTATTCCGCTTTCTTTATGCATAATATCACCTCATTGGACGGTAAGGCCATTCGTGCCAATTTCTATAAATGCGGTGATAAGTTGCAGACTCCTCATTTCCTGTCATGGAATCCCATTGATTTGGAAAAGCCGAACTTCCATTGTCCGGAATTTTTCGGGATGTTGCGTTTCAAGTAGGTACGAGGGTTATAATACTCTGAATAGTAATAAAATCGGTATATAAAATATAGGCTTGCAGATGTCTTATTCACAGGACTTCTGCAAGCCTTTTTTCTTATATGCCGAGGTTTACTTTACAATACCTTTTGAGTTACGGATAAAGTTGATGATATTATGTATCTCATCACTCATTGGAACCTGATCTTCAATCTTCTGTAAAGCGTCCTGTATGCTGAAATTCCCTTGATATACCAGGCGGTAAGCATTGACTATATGGCGCAGAATACGCTCGGTAACCTGATGCTTATGCTGGAGTACCACCGCATTGATACCGTGATATTCTGCCGGATTGCCGTTCATTATAACATAAGGCGGTACATCTTTTGAGATGCGGCAACCTGCCTGAATCAATACCCAACTACCTATGTGGCAATTCTGATGTAGGATAACATTACTGCTTAGGATTGTACAGTCGTCTATGTGGCAGTCGCCAGCCACTGTGCTCTTAATTCCCAGTACACAGTGATTGCCTACTTGTACGTCGTGGCAGAGGTGAACACCGTCCATTAGATAGTTACTATCGCCAATGCGCGTACATCCGCTTTCGTGCGTGGCACGGCTGATAACCACATTTTCACGAATGTCGTTGTTGTCACCGATAATCAACCGACTTGCTTCGCCTGTGTAATGAAAATCTTGCGGTTCACTACCCAGTACGGCACCATGGTGTACTTTATTTCCTTTACCTAAACGCGTACCCTTGAGGATACTTGCATTTGACATAATCACGCAGTCGTCACCGATTTCCACATCTCCTTCGATGTAAGCGAAAGGCTGAATGGTTACATTCTTACCGATTTTTGCGGTAGAATCTACAGATGCTAATGGACTAATCATAGTAATTAGTTATGAGTTATAAATTATAAGTTATGAGTTATGGGAGATGAGCCGTCAAAAATAACTTATAACCCATAACCCGTAACTGATATTATTCTCTTCCTCCGCCCAATGCTTGATACAGGCTGATTACAGACTGCATGCGGTCGAAGGTGTCGGCCACTTCCGAAAGCTGTGCGCTGAGGTAAGACTGTTCGGCGGACAAGACTTCCAAATAGGTTGACGTGCCTAAGTTAAACAATTCTTTTGTATCTTCCGCAGCTTTACGGGCAGAATTCACTTGAATTTCACGTGAAATGGCTTTGTCCGAGGTCATTTGATATTGATACAAAGCATTGCTTACTTCATTTCCGGCCTTGAGCAGTGTGGTCTGGAACTGGATTTTGGCTTGCTCTTCCTGTGCCTTTGCTTGTTTCAACCGGGCAATGTTGGCACCGCGGTAGAACAGAGGTTGTGTGAGCGAACCGATAGCGGATGCCAGCAGCTTTCCTGGATTGATAATAGCGGAACCTGCACTGTTGGTCCAGCCGGCAGAACCGCTTAAGGTGATTTGCGGATAGAAGGCTGCACGTGCGCTGTTGGTGTCGTAGTAGCTTGCTGCCAGTGACATTTCAGCAGCTTTTACATCGGGACGGTTGGACAGCAGTTGCAAAGGAATACCGGTAGAGAATTCGGCAGGTAACTGCTGCTGTTCCAATGTACCACGTGCAATGCTCTGTGCAGGTTGGTTCAGCATCAGGCATAGTGCGTTTTCCGTTTCACGGATGCTTTGGCGGATATCGGGCAGGGAAGCCAGTACTTGTGCATAGGCGGTGCGGCTTTGCTCTACGGCTGCACTGTTAGCCATAGCAGCCTCTTTCATTGCTTCTACGGTTTCAAGGTTGCGTTTCAGGATGTCACAGGTGCTTTCGCTTATTTGCAACTGGCGGTCGAGCATCAGCAGCGTATAGTACATATTGGCTACGTTTGCAATCACTTGTGTCTGTACAGCCTGTTCATAGAACTGTGTCTGTTTCAGTGAGACTTGAGCCTTACGCTTGGGGTTCAGCAACTGACCGAACAGATCTATCTGCCAGCTTGCCGTCACAGGAAGCGAATACGTCTGTGTGGCTTTACCTTTGTCGAAGCTGCTTACTGTTCCTTGCGGAGAGAGAGCCAGCATGGGAGCATAAGCCAGACGTGCGGACATCAGTGCTGCCTGAGCCTGCTTTACGGTGAGTGCAGCACTGCGAAGGTCGGCATTGTTGGTCAATGCCTGTTCGATAAGTGTCTGTAACTGTGCATCCGTAAACACTTCTTTCCAGGGCAGATTACCGAAATTGGCAGTATCTGCGGCAAGTGTGTCGCCACCGGCAATGGTGTCCCGATATAGGCCTTCTACTGTAATATCTTCGGGTCTGTCGTATGATTTGTAGATATGGCAACTGCTCAATAAAGCAGTTGCGCACATCAGAATTATTATTTTCTTCATGATAAACTATATTTTAGTGTTTAGCGGTTAGTGTTTAATAATTAGTATTTTGCTTGTGGATGTCCACTATCCATTAATCGTTAAACGCTAATCACTATTTTGTATATTGTTCAATCTCAGGTTCTGCATCCGAGTTATCCACATCTTCCCATTCCATCGGTTTAACCTTCTCCTGGAGATATTGGAAAGCAACGAACAGGGCAGGTACGATGAATATCTGCAGAATCATACCGATTAACATACCGCCGATAGCCGAAGTTCCCAGTGTACGGTTACCGTTGGCTCCTGCACCGGAAGCAAACATCAACGGGAGCAGACCTACAATCATTGCCAAAGAAGTCATCAGGATAGGACGCAGACGGGCAGCGGCACCCAGTACGGCAGCCCATGTAATGCTCATACCCATTTTGCGGCGGTCGAGGGCGAACTCTACGATCAGGATGGCGTTCTTGGCCAACAGACCCATCAGCATGATAAGTGCAATCTGCATGTAGATGTCGTTAGACATGGTTCCCAAAATCATTTTCAATGCAGGAATGTTACCCAATGAACCGATACCGCTGACAAACAGGAAGCTACCCAACAATCCGAATGGTACGGAGAGCAATACGGAGAGCGGAAGAATATAACTTTCATATTGCGCACTCAACAACAGGTAAACGAATACGAAACAGAGCACAAAAATCAAACCGGTTGTGCTACCGCTGGTTTCGGCTTCCTCACGTGCCATACCGCCGAGTTCGTAGGCAAAACCGGCAGGCAGGTTTTCTTTGGCCACTTCTGCAATGGCAGCAAGTGCCTGACCGGATGTATAACCGCTGGCAGGAGCCACCATCACTTTCATAGATGTGTAAAGGTTGAAACGGCTGATGATATCCGGACCGTATACCTTCTTGACGGATACAAACTGGGTGATGGGAGCCATCTCATTGCCGTTACGCACCTTGATACTGGAGAGTGATTCCAGATTTTTGGTTGCATTCGGTTCTGCCTGAATCATGACACGGTACATTTTACCGAAGCTGTTGAAGTTAGAAGCGTAAAGTCCACCGAAATATCCCTGCATGGTGCTGAGGATGTCGCTTGGGCTGAGACCTGCTTTCTTACAGGCAGCAGCATCGATATCCAACATATATTGCGGGAAGTTAGGGTTAAAACTGGTCTTTGCGGAGTTGATTTCCGGACGTGCTTCCAGTGCAGCAGTATAGTCGTTCACTACATCGAAGAAGTGGTTCAGGTCGCCACCGGTTTTATCCTGCATGTTCAGTTCGATATCGCTGGATGCCGAATAACCCGGAATCATAGGCGGAGCAAAGAACAGTACCTGTGCTTCCTTGATGATTTTTTGCGCACGCATGAAAAGTGTGGCGTAAACTACCGTTGAATTCTGCATAGTGGAACGTTCTTCCCAATTTTTCAGCTTGATAATGAGCGAACCGTAGGAAGGTCCCTGACCACCGATGAAGCTGAAACCGGAAATTACCGTACGCGATTCTACCGCAGGGTCGGCTGCAACGAGACTGTCTACACGGTTCAGCACTTCCATGGCACGTTCTTGTGAAGTACCGGGGGGAAGCGTTACTACACCCATGATGGTACCGGTGTCTTCGTTGGGCACCATACCTGTCGGTGTGATGTTCATAAACACCATCAACAGTACAATGGAACCTACCACAATACCGCCGGAGAGCCATTTCTTCTGGATAAAGCGGAGCACTTGTTTCTTGTATTTACCCAGGATGGAGTCGTAGGATGCATTGAAAGAGTGTTTGAACTTATCCGTAGTCATACCTGCTAATGCCAATACGCTGATAACAATCATTACCAGACAGAGTACAGGATGGTTCTCAAAGCTGAACAAACCGAAAATCATACCCAAAATGGCGATTGTAGTAAAGAGCAGTGTAAGGCCGGGACGCATCATTCTGCCGATAGAATCCACATAACGGGCTATCATGATTTTATGTGCCTCTTTAGTTGCGACACCGATGCGCTCTTTCATAGTGGCATCACTGTTGTGCGGTTTCAGGAAGATGGCACACAAGGCCGGACTCAGTGTCAAGGCGTTCAATGCGGAGAAACCGATGGCGATGGCCATTGTAAGACCGAACTGGCGGTAGAATGTACCGGCTGTACCACCCATGAAACTTACCGGCACAAACACGGACATCATCACCAGTGTAATGGAAATGATAGCGCCGCCCAGCTCGCTCATGGCGTCGATAGATGCAGTCCGTGCCGATTTATATCCCTGGTCGAGCTTGGCATGGACACCTTCGACGACAACTATGGCGTCATCCACTACAATTGCGATGGCAAGCACCATAGCCGAGAGTGTCAGCAGGTTAATACTGAAGCCGATCAGTTGCAGTACGAAGAAAGTAGCAATCAAAGCTACCGGAATGGCAATGGCAGGAATCAGCGTAGAGCGCATGTCTTGCAGGAAGATATACACTACGATGAACACGAGGATGAACGCCTCAATCAATGTTTTGATTACTTCATGGATAGAAGCGAACAGGAAGTCATTGGCACTTTGGGCGATATTGATTTTCAAACCGGAAGGCAGCGTTTCGGATGCTTTTCCAAGTACTTCTTCCAGGTCACTGATAGTCTGCGTAGCATTGGTTCCTGCCATCTGGTATACGATACAGGATACTGCCTTATGGCCGTTTACCGTATTATTGAAGTTGTAGGACAGACGTCCGAGTTCAATATCGGCAATGTCTTTCAAACGGAGAACTTCACCGTTCTCAAGGGCTTTGATTACGATATTCTCAAATTCTTCCGGCTGTTGGAGACGGCCTTTGTAGCGGATGGTGTATTGGAAGCTTTGGTTGCCGCGTTCACCAAACTGTCCGGGAGCCGCTTCGATATTTTGTTCGGCCAGTGCACCGGCTACATCGTTAGGGATCAACTTGTATTGTGCCATCACATCCGGTTTCAGCCAGATACGCATGGAGTAGTCCTGACCGAGCACGGTGGCATCACCCACACCGTTTACACGCTTTACTTCCGGAATAAGGTTGATGTTGGCATAGTTCTCAAGGAATTCGATGTCGTACTGGTCTTTCTCATCGTAAATGGAGAATACCATCAACATGGATGTCTGTCGCTTCTGCGTAGTCACACCGACTTTGGTTACTTCGGCCGGTAGCAAACCCTGAGCCATGGAAACGCGGTTCTGTACGTTAACGGCTGCCATATCCGGGTCTGTACCCTGTTTGAAGTAAATGGAAATTTCGGCGGAACCGTTATTGGATGCACTGGAAGTCATGTACATCATGTTCTCCACACCGTTGATTTGGTCTTCCAGCGGCGCAATGACAGAGTTCAACACCGTTTGGGCGTTGGCACCCTGGTAAGTGGCGCGTACCGATACCGTCGGTGGTGCAATGTCCGGATATTGGGTGATAGGCAGCGTTGCCAGACCAATAAGTCCCAGGATTACTATCAGGATGGAGATTACCGTAGATAGTACCGGACGATTAATAAATCTATCTAATTTCATGTTACTTAATGATTAGGGGCGTTAAATGTTAATTGAACGCAGTTTGGATATTACCTTCTTTTTGGTCTTTGAGGGCTTTCTGATATTCAGCCTCTTTCTCTTCAGGAGTGATAGGAGTGATGCTTTGTCCGTCTTTCAGGTTCTGTACGCCTTCTATCACGATTTTATCACCGGCCTTCAAGCCGTCTGTAACGTAAAAATATTTGCCATCATTCAGGCTGAATACCTGTATTTCGGTATTTTTCAGCGTGTTGTCAGGTTGTGCAACGAATACGAATTTCTTGTCCTGTATTTCTGTGGTGGCCGATTGAGGAATCATGATTACATTCTCCATCGGATTGGGGAATACTACGTTTCCTGTACCGCCGCTACGCAGAATGTTGTGTTTGTTGGGGAAGAGGGCACGCATGTTTACTGCACCTGTAGTCTGGTCGATAACGCCGCTGATGGTTTCTACACGACCACTGTCGGCATACATGGTTCCGTCAATCAGTTGCAGTTGTACCTGAGGCATCTTTGCCAGAATATCCTTGGTACTTCCGCCTTCGCGTATCAGTGACAGGAGCTGTCTTTCGGTCATGGAGAAATAAGCGAACATTTCGGAGATGTCGGCAACTGTGGTCAACGGGGTGGCCATGGAGGGGCTTACCAAACTACCTACACGGTAGGGGATAGTACCTACAATACCGTCGCTGGGGCTTGTTACACTGGTGTATGACAGGTTGTTTTGAGCATTGATCAGTTGCGCTTCCGCCTGTGCCAATTGTGCTTTGGTTTGTGCCAACTGGTTTTCAGCCATTTGCAGGTCGTAATCGCTGATGATGTTCTTTTGGTTCAGCGTGCGTTTGTTGCTTACAGTAAGTTCTTGTGTGTTTACAGCGGCTTTTGCCGTTTCAACCGCAGCCTTGGCCGAATTTACTGCAGCCTGGTATTGTACAGGGTCGATGCTGAACAATACTTGTCCTTTGTGTACGACGGAACCCTCGTCCACATGTAATTTGGTGATGAAACCGCTTACCATCGGACGGATTTCCACATCTTGTTTTCCTTTAATAGTAGCCGGATAACTTTTTGTCAGGTTGGCAGTGGTTGTTTCTACTGTAATCACTGCAAATTCGGGTGCTTTTCCCGTGCTTTTGTCACCTTGTCCACAACTGCTGAGCAGTGCCAGGCAACATGCCAATAATACTAATCTACTCTTCATACTCTTTTATTCTCTGTATAATTTTATTCTAGTTAATCCGAAGCTTTTGTGTGTAAATCATAGAAGAAGGATAACGGTGAAAACTAAATCATAATGTTTAGTTTTCGGTCGCAAAATTATTCTTTTCTCCGTATATAAGGTATGAATTTCCCTCATTTTTAACTATGTTTTATATATACTTGAAGGAAATATTTGTTTTTTGATTAAAATACTGTAAAGCATACTGCTAATTGCAGGATAACCTTTATTTTTGCATCATGTTAGATTGCAAGCATCATATTAAGATGAAACCGTTTGTACGTCGGTTGTTAGGGGCAGCTGTAAGTGTGGCTGTTTTATATTCCTGTGCCAGTGTGGGCCGACTGGAAGGTGGTCCGATTGATGAGGAACCGCCTCATTTTGTCACCGGTTCTCCCCTGCCGGGTGCACTCCATAACAAAAAGAGTAAAATCTCTATTGAGTTCGATGAGTTTATCAAACTGGAGAAAGCCAATGAAAAAGTGGTTATTTCACCTCCTCAAGTGCAGCAACCGGAAATAAAGGCAAACGGTAAAAGGGTAGTGGTCAACCTGCAAGATACGTTAAAGGCTAATACTACGTATACTATCGATTTTGCCGACGCGATTCAGGATAATAATGAAGGAAACCCGATGCAGGGGTTTACCTATACATTTTCTACCGGAGCAGAGCTTGATTCAATGGCCATTGCCGGTACGTTGCTTGATGCATCGAATTTGGAACCGGTAAAGGGGGTACTGGTAGGATTACATGCCAATTTAGCCGATTCGGCATTTACCACGTTGCCTTTCGACCGTGTAGGCCGTACGGATAGCCGTGGACAGTTTTCCATTCGTGGAGTCTCTCCTGGCAAATATCGTATTTATGCTTTAATGGATGCCGACCAGAATTTTAAATTTTCCCAGCCTACGGAGGTCATAGCTTTTAATGACTCCGTTATTATCCCTTCCATGGAAAGGCGTATGCGCCAGGATACCTTGTGGAGAGACTCTTTGACCGTAGATACGATTGTAGAGAGACAATATACCCATTTCCTGCCGGATGATGTGCTGTTGCGCAGTTTCAAGGAAAAAACTTTCTCGCAGCGTCTTATGAAAACGGAACGTCTTACTCCGGAAAAATTCTCTTTTTATTTTACGGCTCCTGCCGACAGTCTGCCGCTGATGAAAGGGTTGAATTTCGATGAAAAGGATGCTTTTGTCATTGAGCAGACAACCGGGAGGAACGACACGATTCACTATTGGATAAAAGATTCTTTGCTTTATCAGCAAGATACATTGAGGATGAGCTTGAGTTATTTGTATACAGATACTTTGAATCAGTTAGTTCCCCGGACAGATACTTTGAGAATTGTATCGAAGGTAAGCTGGCAGAAACTGCAGGAAAAGAAACTGGAAGAGAAGGAAAAAGCCGAGAAGGAGAAGAAGAAAAGAAGGAAAAAGGGTGAAGAAGAGCCGGAACCGACTCCTTTCCTTGCAATGGATGTGTATGCGCCTTCGGCAATGGATGTATACGACTATATCACATTGAGCTTTACGGAACCGGTAGCCGGCTTTAATGATACTGCCTTGCATGTAAGGCAGAAGGTCGATACGCTATGGCAGGATGTGCCGTTTGACTTTATGCGGGATTCGTTGGATTTGAAACGTTACAATCTGTATGCAGACTGGAAGCCGGGTGAAAGTTACGTTTTTGAGGTGGACTCGACCGCTTTTCACGGGTTGTACGGTTTGTTTACCGATAAAGTGAAGAAGGAGTTTACTGTAAAGAAACTGGAAGAGTACGGACAGATATTTTTCAACATTACCGGAGCTGATTCTACTGCATTTGTAGAATTGCTGGATGCTCAGGACAAGGTGGTACGTACTGTTCCGGTTGTAGAAGGAAAAGCGGATTTTTATTATTTGAATCCGGGTAAATATGGAGCCCGGCTCATTAATGATACAAATGGGAATGGGGTATGGGATACCGGTGATTATGCTACCAGGCGCCAGCCCGAAATGGTTTATTACTATCCGCAGGTATTGGAATTTAAGGCCAATTTTGATTTGATTCAGGACTGGAACGTAAAAGAAAAACCGTTGGATAAGCAAAAACCGGATGAACTGAAAAAACAAAAGCCAGATGAAGACAAGAAAAAGAAGAAAAGCCAGAATAACCGCAACAACAGCAACCGTAACAGCGGTAGGGGATATAGTTATTAAACGGAAGCGGGCTGCAGGATTGTTTTTGCTGGCCGGACTTCTGTGCCTGTGCAGCATAATGCCTGTGCAGGCTCAATGCGTGGCTAAGAACGAAGCGTTTCAGTCGGGCGAACATGTTATGTACGATTTGTATTTTAACTGGAAATTTATTTGGAAGAAAGTAGGGCTGGCAAGCTTGACTACCAATGCTACTACTTACCGCTTCCAGCCGGCCTACCGTTTCAATCTTCTTTCTGTGGGCAGCAAGAAAACGGATTTTTTCTTTAAAATGCGCGATACGCTGACTTGCTATGTCAGCGATAAACTGGAACCGCTTTATTTTCGTAAAGCAGCCGAGGAGGGAAAACGCTATACGGTCGATGAGGCATGGTTCTCGTATGATGACGGTATAGCTACCGTAAAGCAGAGACGTACCTGGCATAATCCCGTGCGTGAACCGCAGGAGATGGAGTACAGCGACAGCCGCTGTATCTTTGATATGCTGAGTATTTTGGCGCAAGCCCGTTCTTATAACCCTAAAGACTACAAGATAGGCGAGAAGATACTTTTCCCTATGGCAACAGGGCGCAGAGTAGAGGAGCAAACCTTGATTTATCGCGGAAAGGAAGATATAGAAGCGAATAATGATACAATTTACCGCTGCCTTGTATTCTCTTTCGTGGAGTACAAGAAAGGAAAAGAGAAGGAGGTGATTACTTTCTTCGTTTCCGATGATAAGAACCACCTTCCCATACGTTTGGATATGTATTTGAATTTCGGCTCTGCAAAAGCTTTCCTCAAAAGTGTAAGGGGGAATCGTTACCCGATGACTTCCGTTGTTACAAAGTAAACGGCAGTGCGTCTCCTTTTCTGAAGATACTTGACTCGAATGTGGCTACCAGCTCACCGTTCTGGTTGGTGATGTCAATCTGATAATGTCCGGTAGTACGTCCGATGTACCGTTCGCGGGCTTCGGCATATAATATGTCGCCCGGACCGCTGCTACGCAGGAAAGTGATATTCGAAGACAGTGAGAAAGCCAGTGTGCCGTGAGAATTGGCTGCCGCTGCCAAGGCGAGGTCGGCCAGTGTAAAAAGCGCTCCGCCTTGGGTGCGATTTCCGGCATTGAGATGTGTTTCCGTAATCACCAGACGGGCTTTGCTGTATCCTTCTTTTATTTCTATCAGTTCTACACCTGCTTTATCGGCAAAACAGTCTTTCTTGAAAAATTCTTGCGGCGTCATGTCGTTTGGTAATAAATGATTAATATTAAGGAGAAATCTGATGTTTTGGACACAAATGTAATATTTTAGCTTTTAATTGGATAATTTAGGTGGGTTATTTTCGAAAGCATGCACTACTTTTGTCTTCGAAAAAATAGACATAATTAATAAATAAATCCCTTATTATGAAAACGACTCTTACTACATTGGGTATTTCCCTTCTTGTTTTAGCAGGTTGTGCAGGACAAAAACAGACTGCAAATGATTTCATTCAGGAGAATATTGATAATGCGGTGGCACAGGAAACACTTCAGACAGACATTATCGAAAAATCTGGCAAAATTCTTAATCCGCGTACCATTAATAAGGATGGTAGCATTCACTACGTTCCTATCGACGACTGGTGCTCTGGTTTCTTTCCCGGTAATATTTGGTATACGTACGAACTGACCGGTGATAAAAAGTGGTTACCGCTGGCAGAGAAGTATACTGAAGCATTGGATTCCGTACAATATCTTACTTGGCATCATGATGTAGGCTTTATGATTGGTTCCAGCTATCTGAACGGGTATCGTTTTGCCAATAAGGAAGAGTACAAGCCCGTAATTATCCAGACTGCTAAATCATTGTCTACCCGTTTTCGTCCGGGTGCAGGCGTTATCCAGTCTTGGGATGCCGACAAAGGCTGGCAGGCCGAACGCGGATGGAAATGTCCGGTTATCATTGACAATATGATGAATTTGGAGCTGCTGTTCGAAGCCACTAAACTTTCGGGCGACTCTACTTTCTATAATGTGGCTAAGAAACATGCCGACACGACTATGGCCAACCACTTCCGTGCGGACAACAGTTGTTACCACGTGGTGGATTATGATCCAGAGACTGGTGAGGTGCGCAAAAAACAAACAGCGCAGGGCTACGCCGATGAATCCTCTTGGGCTCGCGGACAGGCATGGGCTTTGTACGGTTATACAATGTGTTATCGGTATACTCATGATGCCAAATATCTGGCACAGGCAGAAAAGGTGTATAACTTTATTTTCGGAAACAAGAACCTTCCCGAAGATTTGGTTCCTTACTGGGACTTCGATGCTCCGAAGATTCCGAACGAGCCTCGTGACGCTTCTGCCGCAGCATGTACAGCTTCTGCCCTCTACGAACTGAGTACCTATGTTACCGATAAGGGGTATAAGGAAACGGCTGACAGAATTATGGAAAGTCTTGCTTCTCCGGCTTATCGTGCAGAGGTAGGAACAAACGGGAACTTTATCCTGATGCACTCGGTCGGCAGTATTCCTCACGGTGCTGAAATCGATGTTCCGCTGAACTATGCCGATTATTATTTCCTGGAAGCTTTGAAGCGTAAAAGAGATTTGGAAAAATGAAAAGTCAATTGAATATATTGTTAGGTGGTTTAGGCTTGTTCGCCTTGCAGGGTTGTAAAACTCCGCAGGCAGAGCAGGCCCAACAGCCGAATGTTATTTATGTTTTTCCCGACCAGTTCCGCAATCAGGCAATGGAGTTCTGGGGGCAGGAAGGTTTTCGGGAGAAAGTGAATTTCCGGAATGATCCGGTGCATACTCCTCGTCTGAATGATTTTGCGAGAGAGTCTTTGGTACTGACCTCTGCCATGAGCAATTGCCCGTTGAGCAGTCCTCACCGGGGTTCGTTACTGACAGGCATGTATCCCAACAAGAGTGGCATTCCTTTGAACTGCAATTCGAACCGTCCTATCAGTTCGTTGCGTGAAGATGTAGACTGTGTGAGCGATGTATTCAGCAATGCGGGATACGACTGTGCCTATTTCGGTAAACTGCATGCAGACTTCCCGACCCCCAATGACCCCCAGCGTCCGGGAAAATATGTGGAAGACCGCATACCAGCATGGGATGCTTATACACCGAAAGACCGTCGTCACGGATTTAACTATTGGTATGCTTACGGAACTTTTGATGAGCATAAGAATCCGCATTATTGGGATACGGACGGTAAACGGCATGATCCGCGCGAATGGTCTCCGCTGCATGAGTCAGGTAAAGTTATTTCTTATCTGAAGAATGAGGGAAATGTACGCGACCCGAAGAAACCGTTCTTTATCATGGTAGGCATGAATCCGCCGCATAGTCCCTATCGTTCGTTGGACGACTGTATGGAACAGGACTTCAACTTATACAAGGATCAGCCGTTGGACAGCCTGCTGGTTCGCCCCAATGCCGATTCTAAAATGGCAAAGGCGGAGAGTGTACGTTACTATTTCGCTTCCGTTACAGGTGTTGACCGTGCTTTCGGGCAGATACTCGATGCGTTGAAAGAACTGGGATTGGATAAAAACACAATCGTAGTCTTCTCTTCCGACCATGGTGAGACTATGTGCAGCCAGCACACGGACGATCCGAAGAATTCTCCTTTCTCCGAGTCGATGAATGTGCCTTTTCTGGTTCGCTTCCCCGACAAGATTCAACCCCGTCTGGATGATTTGATGCTTTCTTCTCCGGATATTATGCCTACTTTGTTGGGGTTGGCGGGTCTTTCCGATTCTATTCCGGCAAATGTGCAGGGACACAATTATGCTCCGCTGTTCTTTAATGAAAAAGCTGATATAGTGCGTCCTGCAGGAGCTCTTTATATTCAGAACGTAGACGGTAAGAAAGATGAAGATGGTAAGGTCCGTTCCTATTTTCCATCGTCACGCGGTTTTAAATCGGCCCGTTACACATTGGCTCTTTATGTAGACCGTGATAATCACAAGCTTGTAAAGAGTTTCTTGTTTGACGACGAAAAAGATCCGTATCAGATGAATAATCTTCCGTTAGAGGAGAATAAGGAAATAGTAGATGAGCTGTGTGCAGAGATGGGAAAAGTCTTGAAGGAGATTGACGATCCCTGGTACAGAGAGCGCATCTTGTCCGACATGATACCGTACGATAAATAAAAATTGTTGTTTCTAAACTGAATTACCCCTGCCACAATCATATGTAGCAGGGGTAATTTTTTGGAGGATATGATGCACCTCTTTCTTTCATTTATAGGAAACGGTTATAACCGTTTTGGGTTTACTTGTTTAATTTCCACTCACATCCGTCTTTGGTGTCCTTGATGGCAAAACCTAATGCAGTCAGTTCATCACGGATTTTATCGGAAGTAGCCCAGTCCTTGTTGGCTTTGGCTTTTATACGTTCTGCCAGCAACATGTCTACAACTTTACCGAAAGCGGCTTCGCGTTCTTCATTGGAGGTGTTCTCCTCTTTCAGTCCCAATATATCGAAACAGAAGAGATGGAAGGTCTCTTTCAGCTCTTTCAGGTCTTCGGCTGTAATGGTGTCATTGCCTGCAATGATATTGTTTATCATTCTGGCACCATCGAAGAGATGGGCTATTACAATCGGAGAATTCAAATCATCGTTCATGGCTTCATAGCATTCGGCACGTAATGTTTTCACGTTTACCGTAGAAGCTTTGCCTGGAACAATCTTCTCCAGTCCGTGTACAGCATCCATAAGCCTTGCCAGGCCTTTTTCTGCTGCTTGCAGGGCTTCATTGCTGAAATCTACCGTACTGCGATAGTGGGCCTGGAGAATGAAGAAACGGATGGTCATCGGGCTGTAAGCCTGTGTCAGCGTTTTGTTGGAGCCGGTGAAGAACTCATCCAATGTGATGAAGTTGCCGAGGCTTTTACCCATTTTCTGTCCGTTGATGGTTATCATGTTGTTATGCATCCAGTAATGCACCATGTCATCGCCTTGTGATGCTACGGATTGTGCAATTTCACATTCGTGGTGCGGGAAGATAAGGTCCATACCGCCACCGTGAATGTCGAAATGTTTACCCAGATATTTCTTTCCCATTGCCGTACATTCGGCGTGCCAGCCGGGGAAGCCGTCACTCCATGGGCTTGGCCAGCGCATGATATGTTCCG
>ERZ1027243.810-NODE-810-length-16194-cov-4.953157_pt1 | contig 16194 bp, 10 predicted proteins | sample MGYA00519243_ERZ1027243 | MGnify/ENA primary metagenome ERZ1027243 (study PRJEB26926, sample SAMN06164727) | human gut metagenome | biome: ENVO:00009003; feature: ENVO:2100002; material: ENVO:00002003 | host: Homo sapiens | place: USA | collected 2012 ...
GATGATTAGAGAATAATGTAGTTAATTAACATCTTAAACTAATGGTAATGAAAAATGTAGTAAAAAAAAATCAAAAGATTCCTTACCTGTTCCTGCTTATGCTGTTCAGTTGTCTGACGATGTCAGCACAAAAAGGAATGACGGTGAGAGGAACTGTCTTCGACAGTAATGGTGAGACTATCATTGGGGCTTCAGTAGTTTTAAAAGGTAATAATTCAATAGGTACGATTTCAGATATAGATGGTAATTTTATGTTGACTGTGCCCAATGAAAACCCTACTCTTATTGTTTCATTTGTGGGAATGAAGACCAAAGAAGTAAAAGCGACTTCAAAAGGTTTGATCAAAATAACTTTGGAAGATGACTCTCAACAGTTAGAAGAGGTGGTGGTAGTCGGGTATGGTCAGCAAAAGAAAGCATCGGTAGTTGGTGCTATAACCCAAACGACAGGTAAAGTTTTGGAACGGGCAGCTGGTGTTTCAGATATAGGTGCTGCTTTGACAGGTAACTTGCCTGGTGTTGTTACTACTCAAGGTACGGGTATGCCTGGCGAAGAAGAACCGAAGATAACTATTCGTGGTGCAAGCTCATGGAATAACAATGAAGATCCATTGGTATTAGTGGATGGTATTGAGCGTCCTATGAGTTCTGTAGATATTAGTTCTGTACAATCTATTTCTGTATTGAAAGATGCTTCAGCGACTGCAGTCTATGGTGTAAAAGGTGCTAATGGTGTAATTCTTGTAACAACGAAACGTGGTACGGAGGGTAGTGCGAAAATAGATGTAGGTTTTAATGCTACTTTGAAATCTCCTTCAAAATTGCCTAATAAGTATGACTCCTATGATGCATTGATGTTCCGTAATACGGCTATTGAACATGAGTTGGCTTTGCGACCTGATTCATGGGAATATATTCGTCCTCAATCTTTTATTGAAAACTATCGTAATCAGACTACTATTGAACAGAAAGAACGTTATCCTAACGTTGATTGGCAAAAAGCTTTGTTTAAAGATAATACAATGTCTTATAATGCTAATATAAATATTAGTGGTGGTACGAAATTTGTAAAATATTTTGCTTCTGCCGATTATGTGCATGAAGGAGATCTTTTTAGAACTTATGATAACGGGCGTGGTTATAACTCTGGTTATGGATATGACCGTATCAATGTGCGCAGTAATTTAGATTTTAATATTACAAAAACTACTGTATTAAAAGTGAATTTGGCAGGCTCTAATGCCATTCGTAAGGCTCCATGGAGCAATACAGGAAATTCTGAATGGCAAATTGGTCAGCAATGGTCAGGTGCATACAATATTGCTCCAGATGTGTTTCTACCGCAATATTCTGATGGTAGTTGGGGTATGTATCCACTTGTGTCCAATACAACTAACTCAGCGGAAAATATTTCTTTAGGGGGTACGATGCAGGTAACAACAACTCGTATTAATACAGATTTTACATTGGAACAAGATTTAAAGTTTATAACCAAAGGACTTTCAGCTCGGGCTACTGTTTCTTGGGATAATGTTTTTGTTGAAAACAATCGTGGTATCAATGATTTGTATAATAGTGCACAACATAAGTGGATAGATCCAGATACAGGTCAGGAACGGTATGAACAATCCTATGATACCAATAATGGTTTCGATTGGACTCAAGGAGTAAATTGGAGTACTTCTCCTGGTGCTGTAGATAACAGCTAGACAGTTCGTAACCTTTATTATCAAGCACAATTGAATTGGGTACGTAGTTTTGGGAAACATAATGTGACAGCCATGGGGTTGTTCAGCCGTCAGGAAAATGCAAGGGGAAGCGTGATGCCTACCTATCGTGAAGATTGGGCATTCCGTACTACTTATAATTACGCTGATCGTTATTTTATTGAGTATAACGGTGCATATAACGGTTCTGAGAAATTCAGTCCGGAAAATCGTTTCGCTTTTTTCAATTCCGGAGCTATTGGTTGGATGATCAGTGAAGAACCTTTCATGAAATTCTTCCGGGAAAAGAAAATTGTAGATATGTTGAAAGTACGTGCTTCTTATGGTGAAATTGGTTCTGACCAATTGGGACCCGATCCTTTTGATTCTAGTCGTCGCTGGCTCTATATGAATCAGTGGGCTTATGGCGGACATACTACGATGGACCTTAATCAGACGCAAAGTATTTATACATGGTATCGCGAGTCTGCTATTGGAAATAAAGATATTCAATGGGAAGTTGTGAAAAAGTTGAATGTAGGTATAGACTATTCATTTCTTGAAGGCTTGTTTGCTGGTAGTGTGGAATTTTTCCGAGATGTACGTTCTAATATTTTTGTTTATGGTGGTGATCGTTCTATTCCTTCTTATTTTGGTGGAACACCTCCATCTGTTAATAAAGGTAAAATTCGTACAAGCGGATATGAATTGGAGTTACGTATCAATAAGACGTTTGCTAATGATTTGCGTGTTTGGGGTAACTTCAGTATGACTCATGCAAGAAATAAGGTCCTTGTGAAAGATGACCAGGCTTTACGTCCCGGATATCAGAAAGCTGCTGGACATGCTGTAAATCAATATACCTCTTATATTGATGCAGGTTTTATTCAGAGTTATGACCAATTGTTTGGCGCTCCAGCTCATGATGCCAATGATTCTCAAAAATTAGTAGGAGATTATTACATTGTCGATTTCAATGGTGATGGTATTGTAGATAACAAAGACCAAGCACCTTATGGTTATACAAATTCGCCAGAGAATACGTTTAATGCAACAGTGGGATTTGAGTGGAAAGGATTCAGTGCATTTGCACAATTCTACGGTGTAACTAATGTAACTCGTGATGTTGCCCTTAATAGTTTTGGCAGTAAATTAAATACTGTATTTGATAATGGTACATGGTGGTCAAAAGCTACTCCCAATGCAGATGTAGTTGTACCTCGTTGGAATTCTACACCAAGTTACAATGATGGAACTCAATTCTTATATGACGGCTCCTATATTCGTCTAAAAAATGTTGAATTAGCTTATACTTGGAATAAAGGATGGATCAAAAAACTTGGATTAGGCAGTTTAAAGATTTATGTCAATGGTAATAATCTTTGGTTATGGACACGTATGCCCGACGACCGTGAAGCAAATCTTTCAGGAGCTGGTTATTTAGGTGCTTATCCTACGGTGAAACGTTATAACTTTGGTATTAAATTCACATTATAATAGTGTACAAGATGAAATATAATACATATAAAACTCTGTTTTATGCAGGTCTTTTGTCTTTTTCAGTAGGATTCTGCATGACATCTTGCGAAGATTATTTGGACAAGAGTCCAGAATCGACGGTATCTGAAGAAGATGCGTTCAAGAACTTTCGTAATTTTCAAGGGTTCATAGAAGAAATATACAATTGCATACCTGATAAAGAAAAGTGTAATTATTGTACATCCTGGAATTGGGGTGATGATGAACTTTTCAATTCTATGGGGGATGGACATATGACGCATCAAGCCGATTTAGGTAATTTCCGGGCTTGGCAAAGCAATGGTCAGTGTTGGTTATACAGAGATTCTAGTAATCCTGCTTCTACCAATGCGTTTGACCATTCTTTGTGGCCACACTCTTGGTATTGCATTCGTAAAGCTAATGTAGGTCTTGCTAATTTGGATAAAATGGTAGGTACGCAAGAGGAAAAAGACATGATTGCCGGTCAACTTTATTTTTTCCGTGCATGGTGGCATTTCGAATTGATGACTTATTGGGGTGGTCTGCCTTATGTTGATCAGGTTCTTGATGCTACACAAGAACTGAATTTACCTCGCCTGAGTTATCAGGAATGTGCTGATAAAGCTGCTGCTGATTTTCGTCGTGCTGCTGATTTGCTTCCTATTGATTGGGACAAGACGTCTATCGGTAAAGCTACGGAAGGCAAGAATCAGTTGCGTGTTAATAAAATCATGGCATTAGGATATCTTGGTAAAAACTATTTGTGGGCAGGAAGCCCTTTAATGAAGAATGGTGCACAACTTGGAGGCGCTAATGCTTACAATTATGATGAAGAATATTGTAAAAAAGCAGCACAAGCATTCGGTGAGTTACTTACTTTGGTAGAGGGAGGACAGACTCAATATGCGCTTGCTGAGTTTAAGTATAAGAATGTTTATAACCATGAGAAGGCAAGTGACGCTAAGACTTGCTATTCCGATATTTTTTATACCCGTCGCCAAGGCTGGTTGATGCCCGGTTCAGTTGAGGCTATATTCCGTGGTCCTTCTGGTAGTGATGGTAATGCTAATAACAGTAATTGGAATATGACGAAAATATGGGGACCGAAGGTCGCAGGGCTTGTTTCTCATGATAAGATTATTCATTTGCCTACTGCTAATCTTGTGGAAATGTATGGTATGGCAAATGGGCTTCCTATTGATGACCCGAACTCTGGATTTGATGAGAGATACCCGTTTAAGGATAGAGATCCGCGTTTTTATCATGATATTGTATTTGATGGCTTCCACTTTGTTTTGGCTGAGGATAAATTATCTGATGCGCAAAAACCTTATGCTTATTGTGATCTTTCTACTGGTGCAGATATGCGTTCTGCAGATCTCGGTAGTCGTACAGGTTATTTCTTCCAGAAACTTGTTCCTCATACTTGTAATTAGGGTGATAAGGAATATGATTGGGGTAGTAACTTACATACTTATTTACCGTATATGCGTTTGGCGGATATTTATTTAATGTACGCTGAAAGTTGTGCTGCTGTCGGTGGTGCATCTTTCAAATCGGAGAACTGTTCACTAACCGCTCTTGATGCAATTAATAAGATTCGCACTCGCTGTGGTGCAAAAGGCGTTCATACTTCTTATATAGCAGATAATAAGAAGTTTATGGATGAAATACGTCGTGAACGTGCTGTGGAACTATCTATGGAAGGTTTTCGTTTCAATGATCTTCAGCGTTGGTTGTTACTTACAGAAGCTCCTTATACAGAGAAATATTCTGTAGAATTCGATCGCGTAGAAAGCCCTGAATTTTATAAGACAAACGATCCTGCGAATGCGGAAGTTGCAAACTATCGCCATGAATTGATTGTAAAGCGTGTGTTTGGTACGAAGCATTATTGGTTCCCCTTGCCCGATGACGATGTGTATCTTTATCCTGAATTCGGACAGAATCCCGGTTGGTAATCGTGGAAAGCTACAAAGTATGTTTAACAATAAATGAATAAACAATGAAATATATACAAGCAAGATTCATTCTCTGTGCTATGCTGGCCACTTCTTCGGTGCTTGCCAGTGCTCAGGTTGCAGATTGGAATGAAACCGATTCATTGGCAAACAAAAAAGACCAAATGGTACAGGTAGCTTTTCGTAAGGTATCCCAAAAAGACCTTTTGGGTGGTGTCTCTGTTGTTAATGTAGAGGAACTTACGAAAAAAAATTATAACACCTATAGTTTAGATAATATGCAAGGCTATGTCGGTGGTTGGAATGGTAATTCGCTGTGGGGAATGGATGGCGATAATGCTGGTTACTTAGTTTTAGTTGATGGTGTGCCTCGTGACGCAGATAATGTAATGCCTTCTGAGATAGCCCAGATTTCCTTTCTGAAAGGTGCACAAGCTGTGGTTCTCTACGGTAGTAAAGCTGCTAAAGGTGCGATTGTGATTACTACTAAACGTGGTAATGTAGAGGGGTTAAATGTTAGTGTTAGAGCTAATACAGGATTTCATGTGGCTAAGGCATATCCTGAATATTTGGGTTCTGCCGAATATATGACCCTTTATAATGAAGCTCTTTTGAATGATGATCCTACTGCAAAGCCTCTTTATACAGCAGAGCAAATCTATAATCATGGTTCTGGATTGAATCCTTATCGTTATCCTAATATCAATTATTATTCTTCGGATTATGTAAAGAAGGCGTATAATCGTTCGGAAGTAACGGCTGAAATTACTGGTGGTGGAAAACGCGCGCGTTTCTACAGCAATGTGAGCTATTATCGTAATGGCGATTTTCTTGATTTTGGTGAAGCTAAGAATAATATGACGGACCGTTTCAACGTACGTGGTAATGTGGATGTGGATATCAATAGTTTTATAAGTGCTTATATTAATGCGAATGCTACATTTTATAATTCGAAAAGTGCGAAGGGGGACTATTGGAATGCTGCAGCAACAGTACGTCCTAACTTCCCGCAAAATGCAGCTCCACTTATTCCTTTAGACATGATTGATCCTAATGCTTCAGCTGTATGGGAACTGTTAAGTACTACTTCCAATATTATTGATGGTAAGTATTTCTTATCCGGTAGTCAAGCAAATTCTACAAATGCATTTGCTGATAGTTATGCAGCAGGAAGTAGTAAATGGACAAGTCGTCAATTTCAATTTGATACAGGGGTAAATATTAATTTGGACAAAGTGCTGAAAGGTCTTTCTTTTAATGCAATGTTTGCAGTAGATTATGCAACTTCTTATTCAACCTCTTTTGATAATAACTATGCAGTGTTCATCCCTACTTGGGCTAACTACGGTGGAAAAGATGTTATTGTAGCGCTGACTAAAGAAGGAAATGATGAAAAACCGGGTACCCAAAATGTTGGTGGAAGTTCTGATGAGCAAACGATTGCATTTTCCGGACAATTCAATTATCAGAATACATTTAAAAAGTGTCATAATGTATCGGCTATGCTTATTGCTAACGGCTATCAGCAAACAATCTCTGCTCAATATCATCGTATCAGTAATGCTAATTTGGCATTGCAGTTAGGTTATAACTATCAGCAGCGTTATTATGCTGATTTTGGTGCCGCGTTGATTCATTCAGCTAAACTAGCTAAAGGGCATCGTCAGGCTCTTTCTCCTTCGTTAACATTGGGTTGGCGTTTAAGTGGGGAAAACTTCTTGAAAGATTCTCCTGTTGTTGATGATTTGCTATTCAGTGTGTCTGGTAGCATTCTTAATCAGGATATTGATTTGGTAATGGGAGATAAGGAATTTTACCTTTATGAATCAGTATGGACGCAGAATGATGGCTACTCATGGTATGATGGTCCGGCTGGTAAGTATACTATTTCTACTAGAGGGCAGAATAATGACCTTTCATTCATAAAACGTAAAGAGTTTTCAGCGAACCTTAAGACGTCACTGTGGAATAGATTAATAACAGCAGATGCTTCATTTTTCATTAACTCTACTGAAGGATATTTGATTAATCAGCCCACTTTCTTCCCATCGCATCTTAATACAGGTTATCCGGCTGCATCGTTCATGGCAGTTATGAATTATAATAATAATCGCCGTATGGGTTTTGATTTTAGCGTGAATGCTAACAAGAATTTTGGGGAATTTGATTTGTCACTTGGTGTGTCAGGAACATATTATGATACCAAAATAACTAAACGTGATGAAATTTATGATGATGCTTATCGATATCGTAAGGGTAAACCAGTTGATGGCGTTTGGGGACTTCAAAGTGCAGGATTATTTCAAAGTGAGGAAGAGATAAAAAATAGTCCGGAACAAAAGCTGGGTAGCACAGTTCGACCTGGTGATATAAAATATGTAGACCAGAACGGAGATGATGTAATTGACGAGAAAGATGAAATTTATTTAGGTAAAGGAGGATGGTATGGATCGCCTTTCACGCTCGGCATTAACTTTACGGCTAAGTGGAAAAACTTTACGTTTTTTGCATTGGGTACAGGAGGATTCGGTGCTTATGGCATGAAAAATAATTCTTACTATTGGGTAGATGGAGATGATAAATATTCTGCTATCGTTCGTAATCGCTGGACTGAAGAGACAGCAGCTACTGCAACTTATCCACGCTTATCAGCTAAAAGTTCAAGTAATAACTTCCGTTCTTCAGACTATTGGTTGTATAAAACCAATCGTTTTGATTTGGCAAAAGTACAGATTACCTATGATTTACCTAAACGGGTATTGCGCAATACTTTCCTTCGTGAATTTTCTGCTTATGTAAGTGGAGCAAATCTGCTTACAATCTCAAAAGAGCGCAAACATATGGAGATGAACGTGGGGAGTGCACCGCAAACCAGATTCTATAATATTGGTGTAAAAGCAGTATTTTAATTAAAAAATAGAACAAATGAAACTAAGAAATATCATATTATCTACAGTTCTACTAGCTACATTTTCCGCTTGTGAGGATCTTTTTGAACCTGCTAAGGAGAACAATCGTGGTGTTGAGGAAATGCTTACAGATCCCAATTATGCAGTAGGTCTATTGGGATATGGTTATGCTATGTTGCCATACGAAAATACTAGTGTAAGTGATGTTGCTACAGATGATGCAGTAACCAATGATAAGGAAAGTAATTATTCCAAAATGGCTCTTGGCTCATGGGCATCAAACAACAATCCTATGGAACAGTGGCAAGCTCGTAAAGCCGCCATACAATATCTGAATACATTTTTGAGCATTGTTGATCAGGTGAGTTGGGCAAAAAATGAGGTGACCAATAAAATGTTTATTGATAAACTCAGTGGAGAAGCTTATGGACTTCGTGCACTTAATTATTACTATTTGCTAATGGCTCATGGTGGCTGGACAGAAGATGGTAAGTTATTAGGTGTACCAATGCTTCTTGAACCGGAAAGTACTACTTCTGATTTCAATCAAGCACGTGCTCCTTTCAGTGAGTGTGTACAGCAGATTTTTGAAGATTTGGAATTGGCATCCGAATTATTACCGCTAGATTATGAGAATATTGATAGTGATGCTGAAGTGCCTGCTAAATATAAAGAGATAGGTGCTCAGTTGGGAAACTATAATCTTGTTTTTGGTACTTATCAACGCGGTCGCCTTACAATGAGAATTGTTGAAGCTATTAAGGCGCAAGTAGCGTTACTTGCTGCTAGTCCTGCGTACAGAGAAGGTTCAGAAGTTACTTCAGAAACGGCTGCAAATTATGCAGCGGCAGTGTTGAACCGTATTGGCGGTGTAACAGGGCTTGATCCTAAAGGTCATACTTGGTATATGAATACGGAAGAACTTGACAATTTAGGTTCGGGTGAAGTTTCTGCTGAAATTCTTTGGAGAGGGAATAAAAGCATTGGAACGGAAGATTGGGATATGGGAATAAAGCAGGAAAAAGATAATTTCCCACCTACATTTTATGGTAGCGGACGTATCAATCCTACCCAAAACTTAGTAGATGCTTTCCCTATGGCCAATGGTTATCCTATCGCTGATAAGGCTAATAGCGGTTATTCGGAAAACGCTCCTTACACAGGTCGTGACCCTCGTTTGGAGAAATATATTTTGTTTAATGGTGCTGAATTTAAGGATAAGACTATTATTACAGGTCTTTATCCTGATGAGGATAATAAACAAGATAATGGTTTGAATCAATTGAATACCTCCACACGTACGGGTTATTATATGCGTAAGTTGTTACGTGAGGATTGTAACGCTAACCCGAATTCGCTGAATGCTAAGTATCATATTCCGGTTCGTATTCGTTATACGGAGATATTTCTTGCTTATGCCGAGGCTGCTAATGATGCTTGGGGACCGACAGGCAAGGGCGGTAATGCCTATAGTGCCTATGATGTGATAAAAGCAATTCGTGCCCGCGGTGGAGTGGGAACTGATAATGGAGATGCTTATTTGGAAAGTGTCAAAGGGGACAAAGACAAAATGGCCCAGCTCATTCGTAACGAACGTCGTATAGAACTTTGTTTTGAAAATAAACGTTTCTGGGACATTCGCCGTTGGAAAATGCCTTTGGACGAGAAAGCTAAAGGTATGCAGATAGAAAAAGCAGGTGAGAGTCTGAATTATAAGGTGATTGAAGTAGAAAACAGAAACTATAAAGATTATATGTACTACGGCCCTATTCCTTATAGTGAGATGTTGAAATGGAGTAATCTGCAACAAAATAAGGGATGGTAATCTCATAATTATAAAATGCAAAAAAGAATATGGAAATGAAATTATATAAATTGTTATCTACAATGGCCTTAGGAGGCTTGACATTTGCTTTTGCTTCATGTGAGAATGCAGATAAATCTTTTCCCGATTATGAGGGGGGGACCTCTGTGTATTTTGCCTATCAGTATCCGATACGTACAATAGTGCTCGGTAATGATGAAATAGTAGACAATTCTCTTGACCGTCAGCATAAGTGTGCCATTTATGCCACGATGGGAGGTGCATACGGAGGTAGAGATATTACTATAGATATTGCTGTGGACAATACACTTTGCGACAATCTCTTTTTTGAAGATGGGACACCGGTATTGCCTATGCCTTCCACCTATTACACACTAGCTGGAGATAAAATTTCTTACAATGGTGAACATTGGGGAAATGTAGAGGTACAACTCACTGATGCATTTTTTGCTGATGAAAAAGCATTAGGATGTAATTATGTTATTCCTGTGGTGATGAAAGGACAGATTGGTGCCGACCGAATTTTAACAGGCACTCCTCTGATTGAAGGCGATAAACCGGTGCGTACTAATTCTGATTATTGGAGTGTGTTGCCAAAGGATTATATTCTCTATTGTGTAAAATATATGAACCCATGGCATGCTTCTTATTTGCGTCGTGGAATAGACAAAATTACAGAAAATGGAACGGTTACAACCTCTGAACGTCATGCTCAGTCTGTGGAAAAGGATGAAGTTTGTGGTATTACTACCCGTTCGTTAAACACAGCTGTTTTTCCTATTAGTACGACTTCTACTAATGGTACAACAGTGAACTGTGATTTGCTATTGACTTTCAATGATGATAACGAATGTACCATAACTTCGGGAACTACAGGAGTTTCGGCAACAGGCTCTGGAAAGTTTGTAGAAGATGGAGAGAAAAATTCTTGGGGAAATAAGGACCGGGATGCTATCTATCTCGAATACGATGTGGATTTCGGATTTAAACAAATTGCTACAAAAGATACGTTGGTGTTGCAAACACGCGGAACTAATAAGTTGGAGGTATTTGCTCCCAAGTATAAAGCTAATTAAATTTTGGAGATATGATTATGAAAAATAGCATAAATAAATATTTCGGTTTGGCTTTGTTGTTTATTTCAGCCTCCTGTGCCGACGATAAATTCGTCGATTTTAAGACGGAGAAACCAGAGAGCATAGCCCAATATGAGTATCTTAATGCGTATGACGCATTGAAAACATATATAGACCGTAGTACTCATCCTAACTTTAAGTTGGGAGTAGGGGTCGCAGCTAATGATTTTCTGAAAGGAGAAATGGTTCGTAGCGTAGCTGTTGCTAATTTTGATGAAGTAGTAGCAGGTAATGCTATGAAGTATGCATCCATTGTGGCAGATGATGGAAGTATGGATTTCGGTACAGTAACGAAGTTTGTAGAGGCGGCAAAAACTTCTGGATTGACAGTTTATGGGCATACACTTTGCTGGCATTCACAGCAGAATAATAAGTGGCTGAATAGTTTGATTGCTAATAAGCCTAAGCCTGTTGATCCTTCTTCTGTAAATCGGGTGTTGCATATTGTAGCTGGTGAGCCCAAAGACAATGTGTGGGACTGGGAGATCTATTATGACTTAGATAACGTATTGGAAATAGGTAAACAATATACTCTTACTTTACGGATAAAGGGATCTAATCCTGGGGCATTTTCTTTTTGGCCGGGGATGAAAGATGGTTCCAATACCCATTATGGTTTTCCTGAATGTACTTCTGGTGAGGGCTGGATTGATAATACGATTGTTTTTACACCGACAAGCTCTATAGACCGATTAAGATTTTGTTTCGGTAAGTTAGGAGGGGATTTGTATTTTGATGACGTAGTGCTAAAAGCTGATGGCTCTGAAGCTAATCTTTTGGTAAATTCTTCTTTTGATGAAGATGATATTTCTCATTGGACAACAGTAAGTTGGATGGGCTTATCTTATGGTGTTGAAGAATTAGGAGAGTCTGGTTCTACTGTCTGGTTTGAAAGTATAATTACTAATGGTGATGCTGAAGGTGAAGATGTTTCTTGTTTCTATGCAACAGAAGATGGAAAAGGTGGACCATATGCTGCTCCGATAGGAGAAACTGGTACAGGTGCTGATGGCGTAGGACGTGCTTTTATTGTAAAGTCTGCTGATAATCCAGCTGAAGATCATAGCACTCAGTTCTTTGTTAAAGCAAATACTGTTTTAAAAGAAGGTGATATTTGTAAACTTTCATTTAAGTATAAGGCTGATAAAGCAGCCGGTTCAGATTCTCAGACACACAAGAAACCGGGAGAGTATATATTCTATGATGCAGGAGTTTCGGTTAATTTTACTACTCAATGGCAAAAATTTGAAAAGGAATTTACGGTTACAGAACAAATGGTAACTAATGAAGGTGTTCAGCCTTTCCAAACAATAGCATGGAATTTAGCCAAGTTTAAAGAGGCTAATACTTACTATTTTGATGATATTGAATTTGGTATTCAAAAGAAAGCTGAGGGTATTCCTTTGACTCCTGAAGAAAAGAAAGAAGTACTCACCAACGAGCTTGAGCGTTGGATAAAAGGCATGATGGAAGCTTGCGGAGGCTCTGTAACTGCATGGGATGTTGTGAATGAACCTATTTCAGGAGGTGGTGATGATGGTAATGGTAATTATGCTCTTCAATCAGCTACCAATCCGGATGATAATGGAGTAGGGGGACAGAACTTCTACTGGCAAGACTTTTTGGGCGATGATTATGTTCGTATTCCAATTAAGTTTGCCCGCAAATATTTTGCAGAAAATGGTGGTAATTCTGGAGATTTGAAACTCTTCATCAATGACTATAATTTGGAATCTTGGTGGGATAACAATAAAAAAGTAAAAAGTTTGATTAATTGGATTAAACGTTGGGAATCTGATGGTGAAACAAAGATTGACGGTATCGGTACACAGATGCATGTTAGTTATATTTTGAATGAGGCTGATCAGAAGAAACAGGAAGAATCTATTGTCAATATGTTTGAGTTATTGGCTGCAAGTGGTAAGTTGATTAAGATTACAGAATTAGATATGGGTATTGTGGAAAAAGCATTTGGAGAAGGTATCAAAACTGAATTGGTTACTTTTGAACAATATCAGAAAATGTCTGATTTTTACAAATTCATTATTCAGAAGTATTTTGAAATCATTCCGGTAGCGCAGCAGTATGGAATTACACAATGGGCTGCTACGGACAGTCCTGCAGATTCAGGTTGGAGAAAGGGACAACCTATCGGTCTTTGGGATTTGAACTATAATCGTAAACATACCTATGCTGGTTTTGCCGATGGCTTAGCTGGTAAATAATAGCATCTTATAGAAATAGGCGACGGAATTCGCAGAGCGAAATCGTCGCCTTTATAGCCTTTTGTCTGTTATTGGAAATTAGGTTAGTTAATTCAGTAAGATAATTGACAACCATGAAAAATATAGTAAATCTTCTTTTATTTTTGTTCGTATTTCTCTCGGCTTGTTCCGATGATTCGATACTAGAGGAGTTGAAACCGGAACCACCGAAATCGGATGTGGAAGAGCCGAAACCCGATGATGATTCGGGAAATAGTGGAGATAATCAGAACAGTGTGTTACCCATTTTGAATGTGGTAGGTCGTTACCTGAAAAATGAAAAGGGAGAAATCATTAATCTGCATGGTTTCACGCAGACTTACAGTCCTTTCTTTAATAATAATGCTTGGAATGATTATGATGTGCAGGGCTGTCTCAATTATAATAAGAGTATGGTGGACGGAATTTTGGCTGCTGGATGGAAGTTTAATTTTGTTCGAATGCATCTTGATCCTTATTGGAGCGATGATCCTGCTATGCAGTCTGTACGGTATGAGGGACACGAGCGCTTCTCCGAAACTCGTTTCCGGAAGTATCTTGATGAATTGTTTGTACCGATGGCGGAATATTTTATGTCCAAGGGCATGTACGTAGTGATGCGTCCGCCGGGTGTATGCCCCAACGAAGCACCCTATCAGGGGATTGAGTTAGGAGACTCTTATCAGCAGTTCTTGCTCAAAGTATGGGATATTGTTTCGCAACATCCTAAATTGAAAAACAATACTGGTGTAATGTTCGAACTTGCCAATGAACCTGTTAAGATAAAAGGCACGGACGGTACTTATGGCAGTACGGACGATGGGCATTTTCAGAATCTTCAACTCTATTTCCAAGCTATAGTAGATAAGATACGTGCTAATTGTCGTAATATTATCTGGGTACCGGGATTGTCCTATCAGTCGTCTTATGCCGGTTATGCTAAGCATCGTATTCAAGGTGAGAATATTGGTTTTGCCGTACATTGTTATCCCGGTTGGTATGGCAGTGATGCCGAGGAAGATAGTAGCGAAGGCATAGGTTCTTCTACTGGTGGAGGTTATGAAAGCTTCCAACGCGGTTGGGATGCTCAAGTAGGACCGGTGGCCGCTTTTGCTCCCATCATGGTGACCGAAATAGACTGGGCGCCCAAAAAGTACAATGCTACTTGGGGAAAGAGCATAACGGGAGTGGCAGGAGGAGAAGGCTTTGGGGCCAACTTCAAATATATTGCCGATAATTCAGGTAATGTATCCTGGCTTTTTTTTACCACGAGGTCACATGAATTGGCAGCTTTTAAAGATATACCGGGCACTTCCGGCAATTATACGTTTCTCAATGATCCCGAGGCTTGTCCGTGGGCTATGTACCATTGGTTTAAAGAGTATGCCGATGGTGTGGTGGTGAATGGTGCACCTGTAAGATTGGAACTTATGGGGCAAGAGGATACTTTGAACCTGCCGATGGGTGGGGTAAATTATCTTAAAGTACGTGCTGTTTATTCCGACGGCTCTACACGAATGGTTACAGCAGACGCTGAAATCAGCAGTTCTAACCCTTCAGTGCTGGCTGTGGAACGGGCGGGTAAACTGGTAGGAGTTACTCCGGGAAATGCAACTGTGACAATAAACTATCAGCATCCTGTGACGAGAGTTTCTAGTACACTGGCACTTGTAGTTACGGTTCTCCATCCTTTTTCATTGACGAAAGAAGCTTTTAATCCTTCTATCTGGGAAAAGGGTAGTTTTGATGAAAACACCCGTACGTTGATAACCGGACGATATGGTTTTGGTGGCTGGCAATTCTCTTCCGGACTGAATCTTTCTGCTTATCGCACGATTACTGTGGAACTGGGCAATGATAATACGAGCAGTGTCTCTTTTCGTATTTTTGACAAAAATAATTATTGGACGGAACCCGCAGCCTATGATTTCGGTTCATCACGTAAAGTTATAGTAGACCTGCAAAACATGAAAGACAAGAACGGAACAAGGATTGATCCTTCTCATTTATACATTGTCGGGTTTTGGTCTACTGGCAATAAGCCGATTATTATAAATCGGATAAATTTGGAATGATGTCCAGTTGCAATGACTGAAACATCTATTTTTTAATAATTAATAAACAAAAATTGACATGAAAAACAAAAATATACTGCTTGTATGTCTAACTGCACTGATTTTGGCTGCTTGTGGTACTCAAACAACTACAAAAAAGATACTTTCCTGAAAGATGTACTGGGTGATAAATTTCTAATCGGAGTTGCGCTGAACACAAGGCAATCGTCAGGTGTAGATACAGCTTCTGTAAAAATAGTGAAGCAGCACTTTAATGCTGTTGTTGCAGAAAACTGCATGAAGCACGCAATTATTCATCCTGAAGAAGACCGTTATGATTTTGGCCAGGCAGATGAATTTGTGAAATTCGGTGAAGATAAAATGGAATGTATATTACCGGACACTGCCTTATTGGGCATTCACAACTTGCACAGTGGTTCTGCGTAGACAAGGATGGTAAGAATGTTTTACCCGAAATTTTGAAACAACGGATGAAAGATCATATTAATGAAGTGTACTCGTAGACCAGCTGATCCATTGGTCTGTTAAAGTCGTTCTTTCGCGGGAAGGTACTGAACTGGAAGAATATTTGGTGTAGAATCCTCAGATACAATATATAATACGTGGCTGGGGCGTTGTTTCATTGTATTCTTAATGGGGGAGGCTTCGATGGAGAGTTTAGAGAGATGATTAATGTAAATGTAACACAAAGGAGTCCGTAATACGAAGTTGATAACACTCAAAACGTAAGATTGCCCCCTAAAGTAATGAAGAATCTTATGGGATAAACTAAACTTTTAGACAGTAGAATATAATATCTGTCTCTTATACACATCTGACGCTGCCGACGACTTAATAGG
>ERZ1027243.811-NODE-811-length-16165-cov-5.811732_pt1 | contig 16165 bp, 15 predicted proteins | sample MGYA00519243_ERZ1027243 | MGnify/ENA primary metagenome ERZ1027243 (study PRJEB26926, sample SAMN06164727) | human gut metagenome | biome: ENVO:00009003; feature: ENVO:2100002; material: ENVO:00002003 | host: Homo sapiens | place: USA | collected 2012 ...
TTAGCGAGTGTCTCGTGGGCTCGGAGATGTGTATAAGAGACAGGCACGATCCTGTGCATCATGTCCGTCCTGCCGCTGTTTCTGGCGATGTGCCTTTCCGGCTCGGATCTCATGTACATCGGCGCGGTGTGCCTGCTGCTGGGCTTTGTCGCGCTGGCCTGCCTCGCGTTCATCTATGCCGGGACGCAGACTGCCGCGATGGAAAAGCTGCTGGAAGAGGGCGACTACACCCGCCAGAGAAAGTCCAAAAGCCGCCTGATCGGGACAGTCAGTGTCTGCTATTGGCTGATCGTGACTGCTATTTTCATGTTCTACACCTTCGGGCCGTATGGCAACGCGCAGGCAAAATACAGCTGGTTCATCTGGGCGATCGCGGGTATTCTGTACGGCGCCGTGATGGCTGTGCTGCGGTTGGTCGGACAGGGCGAAAAAAAGAAATAAAAAGCACTTGACTCTGACACTGTGTCAGGCTGTATGCTGTCATTGAGCTCAAAAAAATCAGCATGGAGGTACCGTAATGCTGAAAATCGGATTATTTTCAAAACTGTCCAGAGTCAGTATCCGTATGCTGCGCTACTACGACGAGATCGGCCTGCTGCACCCGGCGTATATCGATCCGGAGTCGGATTACCGCTATTACCGCGAGGATCAGCTGCCGCAGATCGGCTGGATCACGGCCCTGCGGGACATGGGCTTTTCCCTCGCCGACGTGTGCCGCATGACCGAGATCGGCCATGACGCGGAAAAGCTCGCGCCGTACTTTGAAACAAGACGGCGCGAGCTGGAAGCCGACGCGGCAAAAACAGCGCGGCAGCTGCTGCTTCTGGAATCAGCCCGAAACCGGCTGGGAAAGGAAGACATCATGCAGTACAATGTGACCATCAAGACCATCCCCGAACGCTATGCGGCCTGTGTCCATACGACCATCCCGTGCTATGCAGAAGAAGGAAGCGTCTGGAAGACGCTCTGCGAGGAGACGGACGGGATGCGCCTCGTCCCGGACGAGCCGTGCTATTGCGCCGTGACGTTCCTCGACGGGGAATATAAGGAGCACGACGTAGAGATCGAAGCGTGGAAGACCGTCAAGGGCAGCTATCCCGATACAGCGCACGTGAAATTCAGAACGCTCCCCGCTGTCACCGTCGCAAGCTGCACGTTCCGCGGCCCGTATGAAAGGATCGGCGAGGTCTACGCGGCCATCGCCGCGTGGATCGCGGACAACGGCTATGAATGCGACGGCCCGATGTTCAACATCTACCACGTCAGCCCGCACGAAACACAGAACCCTGAAGAATTCGTCACCGAAGCCTGCTACCCGGTGCGCAAACAATAAGGCGTTCGCGCGCAGCGCGGAAAAAGCTCCTCGTATCATGGCCTGCATGATACGGGGAGCTGCCTTTCAGCGGATGCGCACGCGTCCGTTACCGGCTGTGCTCCTCGTCGCAGCAGTCGATGGCAAGGACGGTGCACAGGGCGATCAGCGCGTCCTGCGGGTCGAATACCTCTAACGCGTAACGGTCGCCGAGGGTCAGGAAGGCGCGGGAAATGGCCGCGACGCGGCGGCCGTTTTGCGTGATCTCGTAGTCCAGACTCATAAAGTCGCCCTCAATCTCCCAGCCCAGCTCGTCCAGAGAATAGCTGCGGGAAAAGAACGCAAAATTCCGCGTCAGGTCGTATTCCCGCCCGCCGATGGTCAGCGCATAGGTACACGGCAGCGAAAACGGCACGTGCTGCACGGCGGCGGCCTGCCGCCCGGAGGCGTCCTGCACGATCAGCTTTTTGCCGAAATTGAAAAACTCGCGGTCCGCGCTGTAGACAAGGTTCTCGTTTTCGTCCCAGATATCAAAGTGGTCAAACGACAGAAATTCCTCTTTTAAATAAAAAATCATGGTAGTCTCTCCCTTCTGATGGGTTGGACGAATTCTGTGCAAAAGAGTTCCGGCTGGAAATCAGCTTTCATCTATGATATAATAAATAGACTTTCAGCACAAGGAGTTTTTCCCATGACAAACAAAGAGATCGGCGAGCTGCGGCGCCGCATGAAGCCTGACCGCACCAATCTGACCGCTGTTTACGGCTGCTATGTCGCGTCCAGCGGCGAGGTTCTGTCCACGTTCCGGGAGCCGTTCGGCCTGATGACGGAGGAGGACAGGGAAAAATATCTGGCGATCTTCCGCCGCGCGCTGTCCGGCACGCCGGATAAGAACCTGCTCGACCTCTCGTTCACCACAAAGCAGGTCGCCGATTCCGACGAGCACCGGCTGCTCATGCGCCTGCGCGAGACGGCGCTGGACGACGAGGAGGCGCGGCAGAAGCTGTTCCAGACCATCATCGGCGCGGTCAGCTTTGAAGAAAACTTCCTGATCCTGCTGGCGCATGAGCGCTACGACGTGCCGTTCAAGGCGAAAGACGGCGCGAAGCTCGACGACGGCAGCGAGGTCTTCTCCTATTTTGTCTGCGCCGTCTGCCCCGTCAAGCCGGGCAGGGAGCTTCTGAGCTACATTGCCGAGGAAAAGACCTTCCACAACCGCTCGGCAGGCTGGGCCGCCGGTATGCCGGAGGCCGGCTTCCTCTTCCCCGCCTTTGACGGACGGCGGACAAATCTGTATAACTGCCTGTTCTACACGCATTCCTCCGGCGCGGACAATCAGCCGCTCATCGACGCGCTGTTCCATGTCCAGCCGCCGATGCCCGCAGACGAGCAGCGCGACACCTTCAGCGGCGTGCTGCGCAATGCGCTGGACGACGAATGCTCGCTTGCCGTCGTTCAGCAGGTGCGGCAGGAGATCAAGGACCGCATCGACGCGTGGCAGGAGGCAAAAAGCGACGATCCGCTGGTCGTCAGCGGCGACGAGCTGAAGGACGTGCTGGAGAGCTGCGGCGTGTCGGAGGACAAGCGGATGCAGTTCGGCGCGCAGTTCGACGAATCCTTCGGCGGCGGCGCGGTGCTCAACCCCCGGAACCTGATCGACGTGAAAAAGTGCGTTGTCAAGACGCCGGATGTGTCCATCACCGTCAATCCCGAGCGGCCCGATCTCATCGAGACGCGCACGCTCGGCGGCGTCCGGTACATCCTCATCAAGGCCGACGAGGGCGTCGAGCTCAACGGCATCGATCTGGCGGAAGCGGCTGAGTAGGCCCCCGCACGGTTTGGCCTCCCCTTTCAGCAGAGCCTTTGAAAACAGACGAAACCCTCTGCGCAGCATTTAAGCGGCAGAGGGTTTTGCGATATGATATGTACTTATTCCTTGACTGTGCCGTCGGCGTTGAAGACGGGGAGCTTGTTGAGGTAGACGATGTCCTTGCGCGCCTGCGCGTCGCCCTCGGCGAGGACGGCCATGCGGCCCGCGACCGTGCCGCCTGCCTTTTCGACCAGCTCCTCCATCGCACGAAGCGATTCGCCGGTAGAGATCACGTCGTCGACGATCAGCACGCGCTTGCCGCGGATCTTATCGGCCTCTTCGCCGGACAGGTACAGGTCCTGATCGTGCTGGGTCGTGATGGAGCGGACCGTCACGTGCAGCGGGCGGGGCATATAGACCTTTAGGCCCTTGCGGGCGACGAAATATTCCTTCGCGCCGGACTGGCGGGCCATCTCGTGGATGAGGGGGATGCTCTTGGCCTCAGCCGTGAGCAGATAATCATAGTCCTTCGGCGCTCTGGCCAGCAGCTCGCGCGCGCAGGCGACGGTGATCTCCGCGTCGCCGAACATGACGAACGCGCCGATATACAGATCGTCGGATACCTTGCACAGCGGCAGATCCCGGTCAAGACCGGCAATGTTCATTCTATATTTCATGCAGAATCTTCTCCTTCATATCCTTACATGCGTCGGGTCGTTCCCAAAAAAACATTATACCGGCCAAACGCCAGCTTGTCAATTCCTTCTTCCGTCCTGTTTTTTTCGCCATTGGCGAAAACGACACATTTTTTGTGCAGTAGTGTGAATTTTCCGTGAACTTTTTTGTCGGTGTCGACTCTTGTATTTATAGGCGCTTTCCTCTATAATCAATCTGTCAGAAAGTCAGGCGGGCTAAAAAACTTTTGCCCGCCCGCGAGAAAAAGAAAGGATGGTTTCCCTACATGAGCAATTTCTTTAAGGTAAAGGAGCACGGCTCGACCGTGCGCACCGAGATCATGGCCGGTGTGACGACCTTCATGGCAATGGCCTACATTCTGATGGTCAACGCCGGTATGTTCTCCAGCCTCGGCACTGTCAGCTACGGCGCGATCTACATCGCGACCGCCATCTCCGCCGTCATCGGCACCGTTCTCATCGGTCTGCTGTCCAACCTGCCGCTGGCGCAGGCGTCCGGCATGGGCCTGAACGCATTCTTCGTCTACACCGTCTGCTTCACCTTCGGCCTGAGCTACGCAAACGCGCTGGTTCTCGTTCTGGTTGACGGCATCGTCTTCGTCCTGCTGACCGTCACCGGCCTGCGCAAGATGATCTTCGACGCCATCCCGGCCGCTGTCAAGACCGCGATCTCCGCCGGTATCGGCCTGTTCATCGCGTTCATCGGCCTGCAGAACGCCGGTATCGTCGTGGACGACGGCGCAACGCTCGTCAATCTCTCTTCCTTCAACGTCTTCTCCGGCTCCGCGACATGGGCCAACATCTTCCCGATGCTCCTGACCATCATCGCGGTCTTCGCCATCGGCGCAATGTCCAAGAAGAAGGTCAAGGGCGCTGTTCTGTGGGGCATGCTCGGCGGCGCAGTTCTCTACTACGTCATCGGCCTCATCACGATTCCTGATTTCTATGCTACCGCTGTCGCTCCCAACCTGACCTCCGATTTCTTCAGTGCATTCAAGGAGTTCGGCGCACAGGCGTTCGGCAAGGTCTTCACCGAAGGCTTCAACTTCAGCCCGTACATTGCCGAGCACGGCATGAGCAACTTCATCGTTATGTTCCTCACCACCATGCTTGCATTCTGCATGGTCGATATGTTCGATACCCTTGGCACGCTGTACGGTGCCTGCGCTGCCGGTAATATGCTGACCAAGGACGGCAACGTCCCCAACATGGACAAGGCCATGCTGGCTGACGCCATCGCCACCTGCTGCGGCGCTGTCTGCGGCACCTCCACCGTCACCACGTTCGTCGAGTCCTCTGCCGGCGTTGCCGAGGGCGGCCGCACCGGTCTTGCCTCCATGGCGACTGCTGCTCTGTTCTTCATCGCGATGTTCCTTGCGCCTGTCGCACAGCTCATCCCGACCTACGCCTGCGCTGCGGCTCTGATCTATGTCGGCGTTCTCATGATGGCGAATGTCCGCTCCATCGACTGGGACGATCCCGCCGCTGCGGTTCCCGGCTTCATGACCGTCGCGTTCATGCCGCTGACCTACAACATCTCCTACGGCATCGCATTCGGCCTCATTTCCTATGTCTTCATCAAGATCTTCACCGGCAAGATCAAGGAGATCAATGCTGGCACCTGGGTCATCACGATCCTCTTCGCCCTCATGTTCTTCCTCACCCGCTGAGATCACGTTTCCGGGCGCGCCATTCCGGCGCGCCCGGTTTTTCTTTGTCTGGAAGATTCACAAAACGTACATATTTTTTCTCTTGACTTTTTCGGGTCGATTCGCTATGATACTGTTTCACCAGAAAAGAGGAGGCGTTTTTCATGGACAAACAGCCGTATATTGTCGGCGTCGGCGCTGCGAATGCAGACCTCAACGGCGCGTCCCTTGCGCCCATCCATCTGCGTGATTCCAATCCCGGCCACATCAGCCTGTCCGCCGGAGGCGTGACGCGCAACGTGTGTGAAAACCTCGCCCGGCTGGGCGCGGATGTCAAGCTTTTGAGCTGCGTGGGTGATGATACCTTCGGCGCGTTCATCCGCCGCTCCTGTGAAGACGCCGGGATCGACGCGTCCCATTTGTATGCGGCAAGGGGCGCAAGCTCCTCCATGTATTTGTCCATTCTGGACGCGGATGGCGATATGCTGGTCGGTATGTCCGATATGCGCATTGTCCAGCAGGATATGCCGGAGGACTATCTGCCGTCGCAAAAAGCGCTGATCCAGGGCGCGGATGTTGTCACCTGCGACCCCTGCATGGGTGAAAAAACGCTGCTGCAGCTGCTGGACCTGTGCACGCCGGGGCAGATCATCTGCGTTGACCCTGTTTCGTGCGCGTATGCGCGTGTCGTTGCGCCGTTTATCGGCCGCTTCCACACCGCCAAGCCCAACCGCATGGAGCTTGGAATTCTGGCCGGAATGGAAATTCAGTCCGACAGCGATCTGGAACGCGCGGGCGAGGCCGTTCTGAATAAGGGCCTCCGGCGGCTGTTCGTCAGCCTCGGCGCGGAGGGCTGTTTGTACATGGACGACACCGGCACGGTCCTGCGCCGCAAATTAAGACCGGCAAAAATGGTCAATGCCTCCGGTGCGGGTGATTCGTTTGCCGCCGCCATGTTGTACGCCACACTCCATGGCTTCGACGTTAAAAAGACGCTGGATTATGCCATGGCTGCGGGCATTGCCGCCGTCTCGCACGAGCGGACGATCAACGCGAACATGAGCATTCCCCTGCTCGAAGAAATTCTGCTGGCGCACCGCATCTGATCTTGTACACCCATCTGAAAGGAGTTATTCATATGAATCTGAAGGATTATCTGTCTGTTACCCCTGAAATTCAGGAGGCCATCGACGCGGGCAAGCCCGTCGTCGCACTGGAATCCACCATTCTGAGCCACGGTATGCCCTATCCGCAGAACGTGGAGTTCGCGCACAAGGTCGAAGAGATCGTCCGCGCAGAGGGCGCTGTCCCCGCGACGACCGCGATCATGGGCGGCAAGCTGAAGGTCGGTCTGAACGCTGAAGAGCTGCTCGTTATGTGCAAGGCTGAGGGCGTCGGCAAGGTCAGCCGCCGCGATGTGGCTGTGTATCTGGCAACCGGCATGACCGGCGCGACCACTGTTGCGACCACCATGATCATCGCCTCCATGGCAGGCATCCGTTTCTTCGCCACCGGCGGCATCGGCGGTGTGCATCGCGGCGCAGAAAAGACGATGGACATCTCCGCCGACCTGCAGGAACTGGCCAACACCCCCGTCTGTGTCGTCTGCGCGGGTGCAAAGAGCATTCTTGATCTCGGCCTGACGCTGGAATATCTCGAGACGCAGGGCGTTCCCGTTCTGGGTCTGCGCACGGACGAGCTGCCCGCGTTCTATTGCCGCACCTCCGGCTTCAAGCTCGACTACAACTGCAAGGATGAGGAAACGGTCGCAAAGATCATGAAGGCCAAGTGGGACATCGGCCTCAAGGGCGGCGCAGTCGTCGGCAACCCGATCCCGGAGCAGTACGCGATGGATCCGAACTACATGAACGGCATCATCGACAAGGCTGTTGCACAGGCAAACGCCGAGCACATCCACGGCAAGGCCATCACGCCGTACCTGCTGGCGCACATCAAGGACATGACCGAGGGCAAGTCCTTCGCCGCCAATCTGGAGCTGGCCTACAACAATGCGCACGCAGCAAGCAAGATTGCTGTCGCCTATTCCAAGCTGTAATTCCCCAATACCACTACGGGCGCGCCAACTGGCGCGCCCGTTTTTTCTATGAAGCTCCGCGCGGCAACGGAAGATGTTTCAGCCCGCAGAAAACAGGAAGCCGCTGCGCAGCGACTGCGCCAGATGGAAGCGGCGCGCTGCTGTTTCGCCTTCGAAGCGGATATCGGCGAACGGGCCGTCTATGGATACGATGCGGCCCATGCCGTATTTTTTATGCCGGATGACGCTTCCCGGTATGAATGTCTGCGCGTCCGGCAGCTGCGCTGCTGCAGGTGCGTCCGGCAGCTGGAAGACCTCCGCGCGGCTCCGTTCGAGCAGCATCCGGCCCGCCTGCATAAGGCTGTCGCCGTCCGGAAAGGCAACGAGCAGCTCGTCCTCGCACTGCGCCAGAATGCTCCCCTCGCCGCGCGTTTCGTGGCGGTAGCGCAGGCCGCAGGCGTTTTCCGGCACGATGGCGGCAAAATCGTCCTTCGCGCACACCGGAACGGGCAGATATCCCCGCGCCTCGCGGATGAACGCAGACGGCGCATCCGGGTATTCAAACAGCGTCAGCTCATCCTTCGCACGCGTCATTGCCACGTAAAAGAGTCTGCGGTCCTCCTCATATACCCGGCGCTCATCCTCCGTTCCGTCTGCCGCATCCGGCCGGGACGGAAGCACGCCGTCGTGGACGTCCAGCAGATACACCCGCTCGTATTCCAGCCCCTTGCTCGAATGGATCGTCGAAAGCGTCAGCAGCGCGTCCGGTGCATCCTCATGCGTGCGGATGGTCTGCCGCAGCGTGTCCATCCGGGCAAGAAACGCCTCCGCCGACGGCTCGCGCGCGGCAAGCATCTGTAGGATGAAATATTTCCCGGGATCGAGCCGCCGTTCGGTCACAAAGCCGCCGTAGCCCAGCGTGCCCCAGATCGTGCGCATCAGCACTTCTCCGGGCAGCGTTTGCAGCTGCTCAAGGCCCGCCTTTACGCGCCGGACGCGTTCGCGGCCCTCGTCCGAAAGCCTGGCCTGCGCAAGCAGGCAGTCCAGAATGGGCGCGTGCGTGCGTCCGCTCTGCACGCAGGCGGCCTGCGCCGCCTCCTTGGAGATCAGCGCGCCGAATTTATAATAGATGCGCAGAAAGCGCTCCGCGTCGTCCGGCGCTGCGGCGAAGCGCAGGATGTCCTGCACGTCGCTGACGATGCGGTGGGTAAAGAACGTGTCGTCAAAGCTGCGGCAGCGGTACGGAAGCCCGGCGCGCTCCAGCGCGTCGATGAGCGGAAGGGCACTGTCGTTGTTTCGGTACAGGACGGCAAACGGCGCGCGCCGCTCCCCTGCCAGCGCCAGCAGATAGCGGTACTGCGCCTGCCGGGAGGCTGCGTGCGCAAGGCGCACCCGGCAGCCCTTCGCCCTTGTCGCGCGGATGGTTTTGGGGTAACGATCCCGGTTCCCCCTGATGAATGCGCCCGCCAGCCGCAGAATTTCCGGCGTGGAGCGGTAATTGTCCTCCAGCAGCAGCGTCTTTGCGCCCGGCCAGACCGAAGAAAAGCGCAGCAGTGCCTCCGGATAGGCCGCGCGGAAGCCGTAGATGCTCTGATCCTCGTCGCCGACCATGAAGAGGTTCCCGGTTTTCTTTGCCAGCAGCTCAATGATCGCGTGCTGCACGCGGGACGTGTCCTGCGATTCGTCGACGCAGAGATAGGGGTAGCGCGCCTGAAACTCCGCCAGAATTTCAGGCTGCTTTCTGAGGATCGCCAGCGCGTAGGCCATCTGGTCGTCGTAATCCATCTGCCGCGCTTCGCGCAGCGCAGCGCAGTAGTGCGTGTAAAGCTCAGAAAAGCGCGGCAGGCCGAAGTCCTGCGCAGCGATCTCGTCCGCCGACAGCATCATATTTTTACAATAGGTGATCGCCGTGCGCACCTCGCGGATGGTGCTGTCGGTTGGATAGTCCCCGTTCAGCGCCTGATAGATGCGCCCGACCAGCGCGGCAAGCTCGCCGGCGTTTTCCTGCAGCGCAAACGCCGGGCCGCGCTGCCGTCCGCAGGCCTCGATGATCTTGGAAGACAGGCCGTTGATCGTGCGGAACTCCGGCGTCTGCCCGGCAAGCTCCGGGAAGCGCGCGGTAAAGCGCGCGCGAAGCTCCCGCGTGGCGGCGACGGTGTAGGTCACGGCCAGAATATGCGCCGGGTCGATGCCGCAGCACAGCGCCATATACCCCAGCCGCGTCACCAGCACCGTCGTTTTCCCGCTTCCGGGCACGGCCAGCAGCAGAACCGGCCCCTCCGTCTCGCGGACGGCGGCCTTCTGCTGTTCGCTGAACTGCGGCATATAGCGGGCGGTAAATTCCTCCGTCGTCATACGGTAAGCTCCAGTACGACCGGGCAGTGGTCGCTGCCGAACACGTCCGTGCGGATCTCCGATGACAAAACACGCGGCAGCAGGCGCTCGGAGACGATAAAATAGTCGATGCGCCAGCCTGCGTTGTTTTCCCTCGCGTGGAAGCGGTAGCTCCACCACGAGTATACGCCTGCCAGGTTCGGGTGCAGGCGGCGGAACGTATCGGCGAAGCCGGAGGAGAGAAGCTCGGTCATTTTCGCGCGCTCCTCATCAGAAAAGCCCGCGTTCTGCCGGTTCGCCTTTGGGTTTTTGATGTCGATCTCCTCATGCGCGACGTTCAGATCGCCGCAGTAAACGACCGGCTTTTCCGCGTCCAGCCGCAGCAGATACGCGCGCAGCGCGTCTTCCCACTCCATGCGGTATGGAAGGCGCTTGAGGCCGTCCTGCGAATTGGGCGTATAGCAGCAGACGAGATAGAATTCCGGGTACTCCGCCGTGATGAGCCGACCTTCGTGGTCGTGCGCGTCAAGGCCCAGCCCATATTGGACGGAAAGCGGGGCCTGCTTCGTCAGAATCGCCGTGCCGGAATAGCCCTTTTTCTCGGCGGAATAAAAATAGCGGTGATAGCCGTCCAGCTCGAAGACGGCCTGCTCCGGCTGGAGCTTCGTCTCCTGCAGGCAGATCACATCGGCATTTTCCTGCGCACAGTAGTCAAGAAAGCCCTTGCCGAGACACGCCCGCAGGCCGTTGACATTCCAGGATACCAGTTTCATAGATACCTCCAGGTGAAAAAAATCTTCCCATGGGCGGGAAGAGTCAGGGTGCATAAAGACTTTGCGGATTTATAGGGCAGTACGGATTTGCGGCAGTCCTGTAGGGGCCGATGCCCACATCGGCCCGCTGGGAAGTTGCGAATTTGCCGCAGATTTCCGTAAAACCGGTACATTCTGCGGGCGGACAGAGTCGTCCGCCCCTACAGGAGAGAGCGGGGGACGTTGTAGGGGCCGACGACTCTGTCGGCCCAAAAAATATAACGAATTCGCCGAGAATTCCCGTAAAACCGGTGCAATCTGCGCGGGCCGATGCAGGCATCGGCCCCTACAATGAAATTTGGTGGTGCACACGGGGGTGCATCGGTCTATGCTTTTCGCCCCTGCCTGCTGCAACCCCTCAGGCGCTGCGCGCCAGCTCCCCTTTCAGGGGAGCCGTTATTCTGCTGTTTCCTCCGCGGCCGTTTCCGGCAGCTGCATGTCGTCGAAGGCGTTCTGCGCGTCGTCGAAGATCACCTGTACCTCGGCGAACGCGTCCTGCAGGCGGGAAAGGCCGGTAGACAGGTCGGCAGCCAGCGCGGCGATCTCCTCGCCGGAATCCATGTAGCGGGTGCGCGCATCCTCGCAGAGGTTGGACAGCTGCGCGTAGATGCGCCGGGCGCGCACGGCGGCATTGCGCTCGGTCTGCTCGGCGCGGCGGTAAGCGGTCAGCTCCTTTTCGGTGAGCGACGGTTCCTGCACCGGTTCATCCGGCTCATTTTCTGTTTCCGGCTCTTCCGGCTGCGGCACCGGCTCCGACGGCTGCGGGTCGGGGCGCGTCAGCAGTTCCTGTTGCGCCTCTTCGGCCTTTTTCAACTGCTCCGCCAGATCAGAGCCTTCCTGCGCGAGCGCGTTCACCTGCCCGGAAAGCGCGTCGTTGTCCGCCTGTGCCTGCTCCAGACGCTTCTGCAGACCTGCCAGTTCGACCTGAAGGCGCGCATTTTCAGCGGCAAGCTTATCGCGCTCGTCGGTCAGCTTGCGCAGAGCCTTCTGGTGCTCAATGGATGTCGATTCGATATAATTGACAACGTCGGTGCGGTTAAAGCCGCTGACCGCCGTGCGGAACTTTGAAAAATCAGACACCTGTTGTTCCTCCTGATTTCCGATTTTGCCTCAGTATATCACAAAAAACGGCAAAAAACAACCTGCCCGCCGCCGCCTTTGCGGATTTCACGAATTGTTCACAGACAGTGGTTTTTCATTTGTATGATTGCAGATACGGGAAAAGACTGATATAATAGATTTTATCTGAAAGACAGTGAGGAAACGAAGCATGGAATACAACAAGCTGATCGCCGAGCTGCATACCGGCGACGATGTAGAGGGCTTTTATGTTCTGAAGGACGCGTTTTTGAAGACGACGGCGGCGGGAAAGCCGTTTTTGTCCGGCGTTCTGGCCGACCGCTCCGGCGTGATCGATCTGAAGGTCTGGGACTATTCCGGCCCCATCGGCGCGCGGCCGGACGATATCGGCCGCGTCGTCAAGATCCGTGGGCAGGTGTCGGAGTTCAAGGGTGCGCCGCAGCTGACGGCGGGCCGCATCCGCATGGCGGATGGGAACGACCAGTATGATCTTTCCGCCCTTGTGCCGACTGCGCCCATCGACGCGGACGCGCGTGTCGCGGAAATTGAGCGCATGATCGACTCCATGGAGGACGGGGAGTATCAGTCCGTCGCCCGCACGATGCTTGCGCGGCATCTGGACGCGTTCCGTTCCATCCCGGCGGCCAAGAGCGTCCACCACAGCTTTCTGTCCGGGCTTCTCATGCACACGTCCAATATGCTGCGGCTGGCGGATTTTCTGGCCGGGCTTTACGGGGAGATCATCGACCGGAGCCTGCTGCTGACGGGAACGCTGCTGCATGATTTTGCAAAGGAAAAGGAATTTACGTTTTCCGGCCTTGGGCTGGTCACGGATTACTCGCTGCCCGGCCAGCTGATCGGCCATCTGGTGATGGGCGCGCAAGAGGTGCAGCAGTGCGCGCAGGAGCTTGGCATTTCCGAGGAAAAGAGCCTGCTTTTGCAGCACATGATCCTCTCGCACCATGGCGAACCGGAGTTTGGCGCGGCTGTGCGCCCGATGTGCGCCGAGGCAGAGCTGCTCTCCGAGATCGACCTCATCGACAGCCGCATGGAGATCTACGCCGAGGCGCTGCAGGATCTGCCCGTCGGAAGCTTCTCCAACCGCATTTTCGCGCTGGACAAGAAAATCTACCGTCACGGGTGATGCGGTAAGAATACCCGGCGGCAGGAGGCGATTGACAAATCGGCGATTTACTGGTATAACCTGAAATACATTTTTAAAATTGATATGCCAGACGCAAAGACGCAGAGCGAAGCCCGATGAAACGCGGGTTCGCTCTGCGTTTTTGTTATGGCGCAAACGGAGTCGAGAAGCATGGAGAAAACAGTCAGATTATTGGCGGCGGCAGGCGTTCTGATGCTGCTGGCGGGTGCGATTTTCGGGTTTATGCGGCAATGGATCTGCGCGCGCACGGCATTCCCGCCTGCGTGTTTCTGAAAAACAGCGCGGGCCGGTACCTTATCAGATCGCCGTCTGCGACTATTACGGGCAGTATTTCGCCTCGCCCGCGGCCAACCGGCACATTTATCTCCGGCAGGCGCAGCACGCGACCCGTCTGCTGCGGTCGGCGTTCTGGCGGCCGGAAAAACGGGGCTGCAGCGAAATGAAACACGCTGCAGCCCCGTTGACTATTCGATCAGACATACGGCATGGGCGGCGATCCCCTCGCCGGAGCCGGTGAAGCCGAGGCGCTCCTCCGTCGTTGCCTTGACGCTGATGTTCCCAAGACCGGTATGCAGTGCGCCCGCGATATTCCGGCGCATCTGCTCGATATGCGGCGCGAGCTTTGGCCGCTGGGCGATAATGGTCGCATCGAGGTTGCCGAGGCGGTATCCGGCCCCTTCAAGCCTGCGGCTGACCTCGCGCAGCAGCTCCATGCTGTCCGCGCCGAGATAGCGGTCGTCGTTGTCCGGGAAGAGCTTGCCGATGTCGCCCATGGCTGCCGCGCCGAGCAGCGCGTCCATGACGGCATGGACGAGCACATCCGCGTCGGAATGGCCGTCCAGCCCCTTTTCATACGGGATCGTCACCCCGCCCAAAATCAGCGCCCGGCCGGAAACCAGCCGGTGAACGTCGTAGCCGTGGCCGATCCTCATGCGTTTGCCCTCCGGCGCAGGATCAGCGCGGCCAGCTCCAGATCGAGCGGCGTCGTGATCTTCAGGTTCTCTTCATCGCCGTCGGTCAGCTGCACGGGCATACCGAGCGCTTCGACAGCGCTGCAATCATCCGTGATTGCAATTTCCTGTTCTTTCGCATTCTGCAGCGCTGCGGCAAGCAGATCGCGGTCGAAGACCTGCGGGGTCTGGACGGCGTAGAGCGTGCTGCGGTCTGGCGTTTCGTCGACCGCACCGCCGGTCGAGACTTTGATGGTGTCCTTGACGCGCACGGCAGGCGCCGCGGCGGCGAACTTCTTCGCCTTGGAAACAGCGCGGCAAATCACTTCGTCGGTCACAAGCGGGCGTGCGCCGTCGTGGACGGCGACGAGCTGCGCCCGGTCGGACACGGCGGCAAGGCCCGCCATGACGGAATCCGTCCGCGTTTCGCCGCCCGCGACAACCATGCGCATTTTGTCATACGCCTTAAGATAACGGCTGACCTTTTCCAGCAGCTCCTGCTGCGTGACGACGATGATCTCGTCGATCATGGCGCATTTGTCAAACACGTCGACCGTCCGGCAGATGACCGGCAGGTTTTCCAGTACCGTCAGGATTTTATTCGTGCCGCCCATGCGCGAGGATGTGCCTGCGGCGACGATCACAGCGGCGCAGTAGGGCCGCCCGATTTTCTCCTTGATCGCAAGCCCCTTACGGAGGCCTTCACTCAGCTTCATATCGTTTCTCCTGTTCACAGCGCCCGCACGAGCGTTTTATAGGTCTCGCCGCGCACCATGAAATTCTTGAACTGGTCAAACGCAGCACAGGCCGGGGACAGCGTCACGATATCACCGGGGACAGTGTGCCGCTTTGCCAGCCGCACCGCTTCTTCGAGCGTCTGCGCGTGCAGGATCTCCGGCTGTCCGGGCCGGTAGTCCGGCGCAGACTTGACCGCCGCTTCGATCTTCTCCGCCGTTGCGCCGCAGAGGATCAGCAGGCGCACGTGCGCGCAGATCTCCGGCCCCAGCGCGTCGAATGGGATCTTCTTGTCATAGCCGCCCGCGATGAGAACCAGCTTCTGGCGGAACGAATGCAGGCCCGCGATCGTGCGCGACGGGCTGGACGCGATGGAGTCATTATAATATTTCACGCCGTCCAGCTCGCGAACGAACTCAATGCGGTGCTCCACACCCGCGAATGTGCGCGCGATCTCGTCAATATCCTCGTCCTCCGCAAGTCCTTCGACGGCACAGGCGGCGGCCATATAGTTTTCGATGTTGTGGACGCCCGGAATGCGGATGTCGGCGGCAGCCATGATTTTTGTTCCGTTCCGGCAAATCACGCCGTCTTCCAGATACACGCCGTTTTCCGGCCTTGCCAGCCGGGAGAAGAACTCCACGGTTCCCTTCGCGTCGGCAGCGAAGCCGCGCGTGATATCGTTATCGTAGTTCAGGACGACCTTGCCGGTTTCGTTCTGATACTCGAAGACGTTTTTCTTGGCCTGCACATACTCGGCCATGTCCTTGTGCACGTCCAGATGGTTCGGGGTCACGTTCGTCACGACGGCAATGTCGGCAGAGCGCTCCATCGTCATGAGTTGGAAGGAGCTGAGCTCGACCACGGCAATGTCCGCCGGCGTCATGTCCGCCGCCTGCGGCAGAAGGGGCGCGCCGATGTTGCCGCCGACCCAGACGCGGTGGCCCGCGTGCTCCAGAATTTTTGCGATCAGGGTCGTGGTGGTCGTTTTGCCGTCGGAGCCGGTCACGGCGATGATGCGGCAGGGGCAGACCTCGAAGAACGCTTCCATTTCACTGGTAAGCTCCGCGCCCTTTTCGCGCAGCCGGCGCAGCGCCGGGATATCCGGGTGCATACCGGGCGTGCGGAAGACGATATCAGCCTGCACATCGTCAAGATAATGCTCTCCGACATGGAGCACGGTGCCCGCCCGCTCCAGCTCCAGAACCTCCGCGTCGAGCTTTTCCCGCGGCGTTTTGTCGCAGGCCAGCACGTGCAGTCCGTGCGCAAGGAGCATCCGGATGAGCGGCCGGTTGCTCACGCCGATGCCGAGCACGGCGATTTTTTTATCAATCAGGGAATCAAAATACTGGTCGACAAGATGATTCATATCCAAAAGCCTCTTTTAAAATTTCCTGCCTGTATTATATCCGCGCGGGAAAGAAATTGCAATCCATTTGACTTTTTCCTGCAAATAAAGTACAATACTTCCGCGACCGGGTCGGACAGTCGCGGGCGCAGCGCCGAAAGGCCGCGCATGAGGAAAGTCCGGGCTCCGCAGGGCAAGGATAACGGGTAACGCCCGCCCAGAGCGATCTGACTGTCTCTT
>ERZ1027243.841-NODE-841-length-15827-cov-5.672965_pt1 | contig 15827 bp, 17 predicted proteins | sample MGYA00519243_ERZ1027243 | MGnify/ENA primary metagenome ERZ1027243 (study PRJEB26926, sample SAMN06164727) | human gut metagenome | biome: ENVO:00009003; feature: ENVO:2100002; material: ENVO:00002003 | host: Homo sapiens | place: USA | collected 2012 ...
CCATTACATAAGTATGTCCTTTGGTCTGAAACTCTCTGTTGCCAATCTTCATTTGTTTTCTCCCTCATGTTTGTATTATTTTTTGTCCGGATATGTTCCCCTACCGGGTACAGCTTTGCGAATTTCTCGGTTCAGCCTGTTGCACTCAGTACCTGATCGTCAGGTTCTTCTTGCCGTCTTTCCAGTTGCAATCCTTCTCCGCATCGCAGGCGAAGCAGGCACGGCTTGCCTTGTCCGCCCGGTAAAGAACGCCGTTTAGGTTCTTCTCTTTCGCGGCCTCGGGATCTCTGTGCCGTGAGATTGCAGTTACAATAACATCCGTTTCTTTATCGTCAAATCCACAGTCCTTAAGGATCTCCGGTGCGATCCGGGCACTGGCCTGCTCATGAGGCGTGCCGTTCTCGTACTGTTCATGCTTTCCGCAATCATGGAGCAATGCCGCCGCATAGATCCACTCCCGGTCCAGTTCCAGTCCTTCCTCCAGAGCTATGATCGTCCCGATCCGGGCCACATCCAGAAAATGCGCCATACCATGACGGCAGAAGCGTCTGTCTGCTTCTGCCGCATTATTTTGTCCTAAATGGTATAAAAACAAATCATGATTTAATATTTTATCAATTCTATCCATCAAAGTCTCACCATTCCGTCCCGGTCTCTTTGCAGCTTTCGTCCGCATCCATAATGTCTACCGGTTCACCAGCTGTAAAAATCTGTCCTGCAATTCCTTATTCTCCGCAAAGACTCCCCTTGTCACCATGGTAACGGTCTGGCTGCCGGGCTTTTTGATCCCGCGCATGGTCATGCACATATGCTCTGCTTCCAACATTACCATAACTCCCTGAGGCGCCAGATATTTCATGATATCATCAGCGATCTGCGCCGTCATCCGCTCCTGGATCTGTAATCTTCTGGCATATACCTCCACAGTCCTGGCAAGCTTACTCAGACCCACAACCTTGCCATCGGGGATGTACGCAACATGAGCTTTGCCGTAAAAAGGCATCAGATGATGCTCGCACATAGAATAGAAGGTAATATCCTTCTCCAGTACCATCTCGTTATTGTCTACGGAGAAGACCTTCGACAGATGCTCTCCCGCATCCTGATCCATACCGCCGCAGATCTCTTCATACATCCTGCCGATCCGCTCCGGTGTCTCCTTCAGTCCTTCTCTATCGGTATCTTCCCCGATTCCTTCCAGTAAAAGCTTTATTGCTTCCTGTACTTTCTTCTGATCTACCATTTTCACCGCCTCGCTTTCCGTTTATTCCCTGCTGTCTGTCTCTTCTCCATGAGCTTCAGGATTCTTCCCAGATAAGAGAGAGAGCCGAAGCACAATATCACATCATCCCGTCCTGCCAGCAGGTGACTAAGCTCCACTGCCTCTTCCAGGCTGTCCACCGCCGTCACATTGGGGTGTACCTTTGCCACCTCCGTTGCCAGATCATAAGCATGCATGGCTCTGGGATTGTCCGGAGGTGTCACCGTGAGAATCTGATCCGCATACTTCTCCGTCAACGCGATCACGCGGTCCACTTCCTTGTCCTTTAACATTCCCATTATATAGATAATTCTTTTGTTTGTAAAATAGAATTCTATGGAATCCGCAAGTTTTGCGGCTGCATCCTCGTTATGCGCGCCGTCCACTATAAATAACGGGTGTTCTTCCAGTATTTGCAGCCGCCCGATCCAGGTCGTCTCCTGCAGGCCCTTCCGGACAGCGCTCTCTTTGATCTCATAGCCGCATTTCCCCAGAGCCTGCACCGCTTCTACCGCCAGCACAGCATTTGCTACCTGGAATTTCCCCGCAAGGGTGATCTCCAGCTTTTTATAATTTCCATAATCGAAGGTCTGCTTTTTCAGTCCGTATTTCACATGCTTTGCATTTGCCACATCTGCGATGGTCAGCATGCAGCCAAGCTCTGCCGCCGTCTGCTCCACAACCTTTTGTGCCGCTTCCTTTTGCCGCATGGAGACCACCCGACATCCCGGCTTACAGATTCCGGCCTTATGTGCTGCGATCTCCTCCAGACTGCTGCCCAAGAACTTCATGTGATCCATACCGATGGATGCCAGTACCGCCACCTGCGTGGTCGTGATCAGATTTGTAGCATCCTCCCTGCCGCCCATACCGGTCTCCAGCACGACGATATCGCACTGTTTCTCCCGGAAATACCAAAAAGCCAGCGCCGTCTCGATCTCAAAAGGCGTGGGATGATGGAACCCGTCCTGCACCATTGCCTCGCAATGCTCCCGGATGATTTCCAGACCATCGCACAGATCCTTATGGGTGATCTTCTGCTTTCCGATCTGGATTTTTTCACAATAATCAATAATAACAGGTGATATATATTTTCCCACACGGTATCCGGCAGCCTGTAAGATATTGGAAATATAGGCAAGTGTGGATCCTTTTCCGTTGGTTCCCGCAATATGCACAAATTTTAATTGATCCTGCGGATTTCCCAGTCTTCTGCACAGTTCCCGGATGCTGTCCAGCCCCGGAACAATGCCGTAGGTTCCCACTTTTTCCATATATTTCATTGCTTCCTGATAGTTCATAGCAGTCTCTCCCGTATCATACACTGAAAATTTCATATACTATGTCCATGAAAATGACAAAATCCATCGCAAACTCTTTTAAAACCTTCGGCAGGAGCTTTCTCCTGTGCGGGCTGTGCGGCTGGTGCATGGAGATCCTGTTCACAGCGCTGCACTCCCTTCGGCGCAGGGATCTGCGTCTTACCGGTAATACTTCCTTGTGGATGTTCCCTATCTACGGCTCCGCCTGCCTGCTTGCACCCTTCAAACGGCTTTTTGAGCACCTGCATATCAGTCGTCCCGGGCGCGGGCTGTTCTATATGGCTATGATCTTCACCGTGGAATATCTCAGTGGGCGCCTATTATGGAAGCATGGTCTCTGCCCCTGGGATTACGGCAAAAGCCGTTTCCACATCCACCGGATCATCCGGCTGGACTATGCTCCCTGGTGGTTCCTGGCAGGACTGTTTTTTGAAAAGATCCTGCCCTGAGCCGTTTTACTGCATTACTGCATTGCTTCTGCCAGCATCCGTTCCTCATGACCCTTTTTGTCCCTCACCATCTTCTTCATGAGGAAATGATAAGCGATCCAGAGGAAAATACCTGCGGTCAGCCAGGCTGAAGCATTGGCAAAGCACACACCCACATAACTCATCAGATGCGCTGCCGCAAAAGCCACGATACCACGGCTCAACAATTCCACCACACCGCCCATCATGGGCATGAAGCCGAAGCCACAGCCCTGCAGCGCATTTCGGAAGATAAATATCATTCCCAGCGGAATGAAGAACATGCCGCAGATCGTAATATACGTTCTGGCATATCCACATACCATCTCAACCTGTTCGGAGATGAACAGCGGTACAATATAAGGAAGTGCTATATATACCAGTCCGTAGACAAGCACCGCATAGACACCGGACATGATATTGGCAGCTTTCACACCCTTCCGGATCCGGTTCAGATCATTGATGCCGCGGTTCTGCGCACAATAAGTTGCCATAGTCACACCCATTGCAGCAAAGGGCTGTGTCACCAGCTGTTCCACCTTGCAGGACACCGAATAAGATGCCACCACGGTAGAACCCAGCAGATTCAGTGCTGCCTGTACCAGAATAGTACCGATAGCAGTAATGGAAAACTGCAGTGCCATGGGAATTCCCACGGTCAGCTGATTTTTCACACACTGACTTTCCAGTCTGCAATGCTCCGGACGGATATGCAGTGTAGGTACGCTCTTAATAATATAAATCAGACACAGTACACCGGATAATCCCTGAGAAATGATGGTAGCATAAGCTGCACCGCCCACTCCCATATGACCGTAAACGATCAGTACATAGTCCAGGACAATATTCGTCACCGAAGCGATCACCAGCAATACTAACGGCACTACACTGTTGCCGATGGCACGCAGGATACTGGACAGCAGGTTATACAATACATTGCAGGCAATTCCCGCACAGATGATCATAATGTATTCCTTCGTCATATCGAAAATATCTTCCGGAGTATTCATCACCCGAAGCAGACTGTCCATGCCGGCCATACTGACTGCTGTCATCACGATCGTCACGATCACCGACAGGATGGCAGCACTTCCGATACTTTTGCGCATACCTTCCCGGTCCCCTGCTCCGAAGCGCTGTGCCGTCAGCACGGTAAATCCGGTGGTCAGTCCCTGTGTAAATCCCAGGATCAGGAAGCTTACCGACCCGGTGGCTCCTACTGCCGCCAATGCATCCACACCTATGAACCGACCCACGATAATGGTATCCACCATGCTGTATAGCTGTTGGAAAATATTACCTATGATAATAGGAATGATAAATTTTGTAATCAGCTTAGAAGGGCTGCCCTTCGTCATATCAAGTTCCATAAATCTCTTCTCCCGAAAAAACAGGACCCCGGAAGGCCCCATATCTTATACTACATTTACTATATGATGCCGGGGCAAAAGCCCTGGCTTTGATGCCTGTAAATTGTTTCGTATTTTTGCTCATACGATTACTGTAAGTCGTCAATATCCTCAACCTCTCCGGAACCGATATCCAGCATGTTCACGGTTCTGCGCTTCAATCTGGCTTCCTCTGACTCCTTCAAAATAAACTCCTTGATCGCTTTGGAATTGCGGATATGCTCGATCAACAGTTTGGGATGCGTAGTGTCACCGGTATAGCATACAATGGTACCAAGTCCTACCATTCTCTCCCAGATACTTGCCGTATGCTCCACATCCTGTACCTTGTACATATAGCAGTCATTCTCTACCTTGGTGAACACACCTGTATCCACAGTGATCATATCCTCTTTGATCACATACTTGGTAAAAGTAAAAGGTAATCCTAAAAATAACCAGCGCTTCTTTTCCACAAATTCTACAGACATAATGCCCTCCTTTTATTGTCTGGTACAATGTTCCACGGTCATCTGTAACGTACAGTGGAACCGGCTTTTACACGATCTGCTTCATCGGTATAATTCTCTTTGCCTCATTATATGATATCCATTCCAGGAATGCAAAACCTTTCTGTCATAGCCATACAAATTTTCTATATTTTTTCACTTTTTCCTGCTTGATTCTCCCCTTCAGAAATGCTATTATATTACAAATGCAAAAATACAGGAGGATAAACACATGACCGCAAAAGAATGTATTACAGGCCGCAGAAGTATCCGTCAGTATACGGATCAGCCGGTATCTCATGAGCTTCTGGCTCAGATCGTAGAGACAGCTTCTTATGCTCCCAGCTGGAAGCATACACAAATCGTTCGTTATATCGCTGTGGAAGGCGAAAAGAAAGCAAAACTGGCAGCATGTACTTCCTCCTTCCCGGGTAATGGCAAGATCATGGAGAACGCTCCCATGGTCGTTGCAGTGACCGTGATCAAGGGCAGAAGCGGTTTCGAGAGAGACGGCTCCTTCACTACCGCCAGAGGCGATGCATGGCAGATGTTCGATGCCGGTGTTGCCAGCGAAGCATTTTGCCTGGCTGCTTACGATCAGGGTCTTGGCACCGTGATCATAGGTATTTTCGATCAGCAGGAAGCTGCTGATCTCCTTGAAATTCCTGAAAATCAGGATCTGATCGCACTGATTCCCATCGGTTATCCCGCAGAAGCACCCGTTGCTCCCAAACGGAAACCCGTAACGGATCTGTTATCTTATCAACAGTAATTTTAAAGTCGAAGAGTTTTCCTCTTCGACTTTTTTCTGGTCAGGGTATGAACTGTCCGCTTCCTGCGGACCCTGTTTCTACCCGCATCATAAGAAAAGCGCTGTATTCTTATGATGTCGCATACACAAGTGAGTACGGATTCTCCTATTCCGTATGGTCACTGTGTCGAAAATAGCAGCGCAGAAATGAGGAAATGAAAAAATGAGACACTTGATGAACCCACTTGACTTCTCTGTTGAGGAACTGGACAAGCTGTTCGCTCTGGCAGACGACATTGAGAAGGATCCCGCCAAATACGCCCACAAATGCGACGGCAAGATCCTCGCCACCTGCTTCTACGAGCCCAGCACCCGCACACGCTTAAGCTTTGAATCCGCCATGACACGCCTGGGCGGCAGAGTCATCGGCTTCTCCGATGCGGCTTCCTCTTCTGCTTCTAAGGGAGAAAGTGTATCCGATACCATCCGCATCATCTCCTGCTATGCGGACATCTGCGCTATGCGCCATCCCAAGGAAGGCGCTCCCATGGTAGCTGCAGAGAAATCCCTGATCCCCGTGATCAATGCCGGTGACGGCGGCCATCAGCATCCCACCCAGACCCTGACTGACCTGCAGACCATCCGCAGCCTCCACGGCGATCTGAATAATTTTACCATCGGTCTGTGCGGTGACCTGAAATTCGGCCGTACCGTACACTCCCTGATCAACGCACTGGTGCGCTACGAAGGTATCAAATTCATCTTCATCTCTCCCGAAGAGTTACAGATCCCCGACTATGTCACCGACATGCTCCGCGAGAAAGGCATTCCTTTCCAGGAAGTTATCCGTCTCGAAGATGTGATGCCGGAACTGGATCTCTTATACATGACCCGTGTGCAGAAGGAACGTTTCTTCAACGAAGAGGATTACGTCCGCCTGAAAGATTTCTATGTACTGACCCCGGAAAAAATGGAACTGGCGAAGCCCGATATGCTGGTGCTGCATCCCCTTCCCAGAGTCAATGAGATCTCCGTGGAGATCGATGACGATCCCAGAGCCGCCTATTTCAAGCAGGCACAGTTCGGTGTCTATGTCCGTATGGCTCTGATCCTGACTTTGCTGGGTCTGGCATAATTTTCCGGCATCTGACCGCAAAATTATCTTATGAATTCGTATATAAAAGTTAACATACGCAGCACTCTGTGCCTGCAGAATGGAGATTACTATGTTAAATGTAGGAAAAATCGAAGAGGGCTTCGTCCTCGATCATATCAAAGCCGGAAAAAGTCTCTCGATCTATGAGCACCTTCAGCTGGATAAGTTAGACTGCACCGTTGCTATCATCAAAAACGCCCGCAGCGGAAAAATGGGCAAAAAAGATATTCTGAAAGTAGAATGTGATATCGATATGCTGGATCTGGATGTGCTGGCATTCATCGACCACAACATCACCGTCAACGTCATCAAAAATGGTGAGATCGTAGAGAAGAAAGAACTGGTACTTCCCAAACAGATCAAAAACGTCATCAAATGCCGCAATCCCAGATGCATCACTTCCATCGAGCAGGGACTGCCCCACGTATTTGTCCTCTCCGATGAGAAAAAAGAGATCTACCGCTGCAAATATTGCGAAGAGAAATACAGCGAAAGCTAAGAACCTTATACAACAAATGCCCTATCAGCAGCCGCTGGTGGGGCATATTTACAATACTTATTCCGCATCATCCTCTGTTTTCTTTTCACTATCTTCCTGCTTCTGCATATACATTATTTCTAACCTTACCTGAATTGGCAGTAATAGCAGAAAACCAATTAATCCATATAAAATTCCATTTAATGCAATTGAAATGGAAATACTTAATCCTGTAAAAAGAAGTGTTCCTTCCCCCATAGGTTGAATTGCCATAAAGCTGATACAGCTTTCGAGGAATCCCATTCCCAAAAATGTGATTTTCGCAAGATTTATCGCTGATTTTGCCTGAAACAATTGTTTTATTGATACTGATTTCTTTTTTCCAAAAATAATCCGAAAGGAATCAAAAAAGGGTAGTCCCAAATTTGTCCCCAGCAAAAATAAAGCAGTAACTAAAAACATACTCAATAATGTAGGCATATCCACAAAAAGCATATTCATACTGATTCCCATATTGGTAATAACAGAATATAAAACAACGAATAAAAAAATTATCACAGTTATCCCAAAAGCCAATAATGAACTTCGGCTTTTCTTTTTGCTATTCTCTGTTTCCTGTAAAAGATTCATCATATTGACTTCAGCTTTTTCAGTGTAACCGTTTTCCAACAAATGTTCACCTGACAGGAACTCATTAATACTAATTTGCAGAATGTGGCATAACGGAACAATCAATGCCAGTTCCGGCATTCCTTTGCCACATTCCCATTTGGATATTGTTTTGTTACTGACACCAATCGCATCCGCCAATTGTTGTTGCGTCATTCCCTGCTCTTTTCTTAATGTAGAAATGAATACCCCAATCTTTTCCTGGTCCATTGCTGTTCCTCCCGTAAAACTATAAAAATACGATTTTCATGACTGTATTTTACAATTTTATCGCTATGAGGACAACTTTTCCTTCGTAGACCCCAGTCTATCTATCGTAGATTTTCATTGTACATAACATCTTTCTGCGTATTTCAACAATCTTATCTACACATTATCTGCGACATAAAATGTGGGCGCCGGCATATTTTCCCACTCTGTTAACGTAATATTTCCTTTTGTAATTTCCGCTGCTTCCAATAATCCTTGCATGGTTTCATCAAAAAAGTTACTCATAATTTTTCCTCCATAGTCTATTGCGTTCCTCTTTATTTTACTTAATCTCATGTCTCATCCTCCTTTTTGAGCCAATTATACTAAATCACATGGACACATTCTGGCATTCTGAAAGCAATTTTTGTCTTTCATGAAAAAAGTGGTCACTCTTATCCAAAGAATCTCCTACTGTTTTAAATTCAGCACCATGTATTATTTATTCTTAATACTTTATGCTTTTTTTAATAATCTATTTTAAGTCTACCTGCCGAAGATTTTCATAGGCATCCTCTTTCAGTACAAAAATTCCCCATCAGCAGACACTGACGGGGAACATTTACAAACTATATTATTTCTATCCCACCTACATAGCAAGCGGCAAAGATTCTGTTCACAAAAGCTTATCTCTGTACACGTCCGGAAGCATCGCCGCCAGCCAGGGTCTCAACTTCTTTTCTGGATACCAGGTTGAAGTCGCCGGGGATGGTGTGCTTCAGAGCGGATGCAGCTACGCCGTACTCAAGAGCATCCTTGAAGTTCTTGCCATCCAGCATACCGCAGATCACACCGCCTGCGAAGGAGTCACCGCCGCCTACACGGTCAACGATGGGATGGATGCTGTACTCTTTGGAGTGATAGAACTCCTTGGTATCTCTGGAGTAGATGCAAGCAGACCAGCCGTTATCGGAAGCGGAATGGCTTACACGCAGAGAGGATACGCAGTACTCGAAGTTGAACTTGTCAACCATCTGCTCGAAGATGGACTTGTAACCAGCCAGCTCCAGCTCACCGCTGGTAACATCGGTATCGCCGGGCTTGAAGCCAAGTACCAGCTCAGCATCTTCTTCGTTACCGATACATACATCAACGTACTTCATCAGGTTGGTCATAACCTTCTGAGCCTTCTCGGAGCTCCACAGCTTCTTACGGAAGTTCAGGTCTACGGATACCTTTACGCCGTGCTTCTTAGCAGCGATCAGAGCCTTCTCGGTCAGCTCTGCAGCAGCATCGGATACAGCGGGGGTAATACCTGTGAAGTGGAACCAGTCAGCACCTTCGAAGATCTCATCAAAGTTGAAATCAGCCTCGGTTGCGGTAGAGATAGAAGAATGTGCTCTATCGTATACAACCTTGGAAGGTCTCATGGAAGAACCGCTCTCCAGGTAGTAGATACCCAGTCTCTCACCGCATCTTGCGATGTGCTTGGTCTCTACGTTGTACTTTCTCAGAGCTGCTACTGCGCACTCACCGATCTCGTTGTCAGGAACTGCGGTAACGAACTCAGCATCATGACCGTAGTTAGCCAGAGATACTGCTACGTTAGCTTCACCGCCGCCGTAGTTTACATCGAACTCGTCTGCCTGGATAAATTTCTCGTTGTTGGGGGTGGACAGTCTCAGCATGATCTCACCCATGGTAATTACTTTTGCCATTTTGGTATATTCCTTTCTCAAATTAAAATTATCTATAATCTCCGGTTGTTCCGATTGCATATTCCGTCACGGACCCGTTCTCGCTTCGGCCCTCCCGTAGCGGTACATAAGATGCTAAAATACAGCATCTAAGTACCGACGGTCGGTTAGAGTCCGTGTCGAAACACGCAACCGTCCAACCTGATAGTTCTAAATCCTATTCATTCCACCGTGTAATCGCTATATTACAGTGGAAGTGGGTCCGCGACTGAAATATGAAGTCGACGGATCCGTCCGGATTCCGGAATCCTATTCTTATTTCTGTACCAGATGAATAGCGAAGCCGCCGATCTCCTCTTTCAGGTAGATAGCCTTCAGGTTGCCCTTGGCATCTCTCTTAGCGGACTCCTCGTTGAACTCAACGCCCAGAACGGTGCTCAGGTAGTTGACAGCTCTCTCGATGTAGTTGGTCTTAACAGCGATGTGACCGTTCTTGCCCAGGTAAGGAGTCTTCATAACTTCCAGAGCAGAGCCTGCGAATACGGAGCTGTTGCCAACCTTAGCGGGCATACCAAAGATAAATGCGAAACGGTTTGCAGCCTTAACAGCCTCTTCCTCGTTCTCTGCATTGACACCAACATGAGCCAGTTCGAAGCCCAGCATGGTCTGTACAGCTTCTCTGGTCAGCTGCTCGATCTTGTCCCACTCACCAGCGTTGATCAGGTCGCCGGGAACCATCCAGGAACCACCGCATGCGATGATCTTGGGGAAGTCAAGGTAAGAAGTCAGGTTCTTAGCGTTTACACCGCCGGTAGGCATGAACTTCATATTTACATAAGGAGCTGCCATAGCCTTGATCTTAGCCAGACCGCCAGACTGCTCAGCGGGGAAGAACTTAACTACATCCAGGCCAAGCTCGATAGCCTGCTCGATGTCGCTGGGGCTGGAAGTACCGGGAGTGATAGGAATGTTCTTCTCTACACAATACTTAACGGTTCTGGGATTTAAGCCGGGGCTTACGATGAACTTAGCGCCTGCTGCTACTGCTGCGTCAACCTGCTCTGCGTTCAGAACGGTACCTGCACCAACACACATGCTGGGGAAGTTGTCGGTCATGATCTTGATAGCTTCTGCTGCTGCGCTGGTACGGAAGGTAACCTCTGCACAGGGAAGTCCGCCTGCGCAAAGTGCCTTTGCCAGAGGAAGTGCATCTGCTGCGTTGTCAATTTTTACAACCGGTACGATACCGATTTTGCTGATTTGCTCTAATACTGCGTTCATAAATAACACCTTTCTGTCTTATAGACTAATAGTTATGTGAAAAATCTTCGCAGGAGATCCTGTCGAAAATATTTCTGCAAAATGAAACCAATACTTTTATGCCAGTACTTCCTTCACTGCCTCAGCGATCTTGTCGCACTTGCAGTTTGCAAAGAAATACTCCTTAAACTTAGCACCGGATAAAGCACCCTTTACCAGTTCACGATCCAGATTCTTCAGGATGGTAACCATATCGGTATGAGTTACTTCTTTTACCTGATCCAGGATCTTCTTGTTGCGCTGCTCGGGAACAACTCTCTCAGGGGGATATCCACCGCCGCCGGGAGCACAGAACAGCTTTTCAAAAGTATACTGTAAGTTCAGTTCACCGCCCCAGCCGAAGTTCTCAGCAAAAGGAAGTGCTACACAGTTACCGTCGTTTACCTGAGAGAACAGGTAAGCATCCAGAGGGGACTCAATGTGTCCACACAGAACCTTGGGGAAGGAATTGCATGCAAGCATGGCACCTTCGCCGGTTCCGCATCCGGTGATAACGAAATCCGCTGCCCCGGAGTTCAAAAGAACTGCTGCCAGAATACCGTTCTGTACGTAGGTCAGGGAATTGGGATCCTCTGCACCGCACATACCGTAGTTGAATACTTCATGACCCATGGGCTCTACTACTTTTTTAAGAGTAGCGCAGATCATTTCATTTTTAGCAGCCTGACTGTTTTCATTAATCAAAGCTATCTTCATGAGATACTCCTTTTCCAAACGCCACAACAGTCAGCCACCGAAATTCTTCTGCGACTGACCTGATGTGAAGTGTTTATTCTATTTTTGATATCCTGCGTAAATGCACAAGCTCCATAGCTACTCACTCGCAAATTCGTGCTTCGCACTCTGCATCCGGCTCGTAAACTCACCGGATATTTACTCGTGAGCTGTGCAAGGAAAACAAATGTCTGCTACGCAGCCGCTTACTTTTCCCCTGCGCTGGTTCTACTGGGGCTGCTTGCCGATGTAAGCAAGGATACCGCCATCTACATACAGGATGTGTCCGTTGACTGCATTGGATGCCTCAGAAGCAAGGAATACAGCGGGGCCGGTCAGCTCTTCGGGCTTTAACCATCTGTTAGCAGGGGTCTTAGCGCAGATGAACTGGTCGAAAGGATGTCTGCTGCCATCGGGCTGGATCTCACGAAGAGGTGCAGTCTGAGGAGTCTCGATATAACCGGGTCCAAGGCCGTTACACTGAATGTTGTACTGGCCGTACTCGGAACAGATGTTTCTGGTCAGCATCTTTAAGCCGCCCTTAGCTGCTGCGTATGCAGATACGGTCTCACGACCCAGCTCGGACATCATGGAGCAGATGTTGATGATCTTACCATGACCCTTCTTGATCATTGCAGGGATAACTGCTTTCGATACGATGAAAGGTGCGTTCAGGTCTACGTCGATTACCTGACGGAACTGATCTGCGGTCATCTCGGTCATGGGGATTCTCTTGATGATACCTGCGTTGTTCACCAGGATATCGATGGTGCCTACTTCCTTTTCGATCTGAGCTACCATAGCGTTAACTGCCTCTTCATTGGTAACGTCGCATACATAGCCGTGAGCCTTGATACCTTTCTCAGCGTATGCTGCGATTCCCTTGTCTACCAGCTCCTGCTTGATATCGTTGAAGCAGATGGTAGCACCGCACTCAGCGTATGCGGAAGCGATAGCGAAACCAATACCGTAAGATGCGCCGGTAACCAGTGCAACCTTACCTTCCAGTGAGAAATTAGTGAATTCAGACATTGTTTTTTCTCCTTTTCTTTATAAAAACTGTTATTTTAGTTACATGTTCCAAAGGATCTTATTTCAGATCTCTGTTGTCAACGCCGTCCATATCATCGAAGTCCTGATTCTCTCCGACCATACCCCAGATAAAGGTATATGCTCTGGAACCGCATCCGGAATGGATGGACCAGCTGGGGGAGATGACTGCCTCTTCGTTACGCATTACGATGTGGCGGGTCTCATCGGGCTCACCCATATAGTGCATAACAAAGGCATCCTCAGGCATATCGAAATACAGATATACTTCCATACGTCTGTCATGTGTATGACAAGGCATGGTGTTCCATACACTGCCGGGCTCTAACTTCGTCATACCCATCTCCAGCTGACAGCTCTCTACCTGTCCGGGAAGGATATACTTGCAGATTACTCTGTGGTTGGCATCCTCCAGAGTCCCCAGTTCTACTTTATTCTCATCCTTTACAATGACCACGCCCTCTTCGGGAGTACCTTCCGGCTTGATCAGCACGGTCGGATAAGTCTTATGTGCGGGAGCGGAATTCAGATAAAATTTAGCGGGCTGTTTCTCATCTTCACTTGCGAAAATGATCTCCTTGGAGCCCATTCCTATGTACATAGCTTCCTTGTAACCTACCTTGTACACTTTGCCATCAACGGTAATCATACCTGCTCCGCCGATATTGATCACACCCAGTTCTCTTCTCTGACAGAAATACTCTGCACGGAGTTCATCTCCGGCGGTCAGAGTGATAGGGCTTACAGGAACTGCTGCTCCTGTAATGATTCTGTCGATGTGGCTGTACACCAGCTTGATCTCGCCGGGTACGAACAGATTCTGGATCAGAAACTCTTCTCTCAGACGCTCTGTGGTGTAATGCTTCACATCTCTTGGTGATACTGCTGTTCTAAGTTCCACCTTACGCCTCTCTTTCCTCAATGACCGGTCTGCGTACCGTCATTGAATGATACCTTTTCATGAAAGCACTTACATTATAGCATATCATTGTAACCATTTCCAACACATTTTTACTATTTTTTATAAAAATTTTGGAAGGCTGTAACTGCTTTTCTCTTTTGTATGAGTTAAGTATACTAGAAAAGATTCTCAAAGTCTTTTCATATTTTAATCTAAACATTGCAAATTTTGAACTTTTGGTGTTTAATAAAAGAAAAAGCGAAAAGGATGAAAGAAATGGAAGAACTTACCTCCTGTAAAACAGCCATAGAAAACTGTAAAACCTCCGGGACTTTTGCCATTGCCCACTTATATAAAGAAGAAAAAGCCATGGACATGCACATCCATGACTGCTACGAGATCTACTATTCCATCTGCGGCGGCAAACAGTTTCTGATCGACAACTGCTTCTACACCATCGCCCCAGGCGATCTCTTTATCATCAACCAGTACGAAAGTCACAAGCTGACCCAGATCGACAACTCCATCCACGAACGTATCGTTCTGTCGGTGGCGCCGGATTTCATGAAGCTGATCTCCACCAAAGAGACGGATCTGAGCTTTTGCTTCACCCACCGCAGTGCCCCCTTTTCCCATAAGCTTTCGCTCAACAAGGAACAGCAGAAACGTTTCCTCTATTATATCAACAAAATCACTTCCGCGGAGGGCTTTGCCCATGACATCACGGAATACGCCGCTTTCATGGAGCTGATGGTCATGCTCAACACGCTGTTCATCCGCAGTGCAGAACAGACGGCGGCCGGGGAAACCGTAACAGATCCCGCCGAGTACAAGGACAGTAGCTACCGCTACAACCATCAGGTGGACGATATTCTGGCTTACATCAACCAGAACATCTCCCAGCCTATTACAGTGGAACAGCTGGCCGGACAGTTCTACTTAAGCGAATCCTATATCTGTCGGATTTTCAAATCCGCCACAGGCACCACCATTAATAAATACATCACCGCCCGCCGCATCAGTATCGCCAAGGCGGTTCTGAACGAAAACGGCAATGTCATGGAAGCCTTCGAACGCAGCGGTTTCACGGACTACAGCAATTTCTTCAAAGCCTTCACCAAAGCCGTGGGTGTTTCCCCGAAAAAATACGCAAGCCTGAGTGTCAGCTAAACTGCTGACGCTCAGGCCCTTCTTTTTACATTTCTTAATCATTCGGTCTCTGATAGAACCGGCCCGCCAGATTCTCCGTACGGATCATGTTGACAAAGGCCTGTGGGTCCGTCTCCCGCACCGTATTCACAACTTTGTTCACCTCGTCTCGTCCCACCACGGAATACAGCACGTCACATTCCTGTTTGGAATAACAGCCCTCACCCTTGATCAGGGTGGCATCGTGATGGGTGATCTCCGCAATAGCTTCGTAGACATCCTCCGGCCGTTTCGTCACGATGATCAGTGTCTGCTTCTGGTAGCGCTTGTACAATATATGCAGTACCTGGGTGGAGGTGTACTGGAAAATAATGGAATATAGCGCCTTGTCCCATCCGAACAGTGCTCCGGCGATCCCTAGGATCACCACATTTCCGGCGAAAATATAATTCCAGGAGTCAATGCTGTATTTCTCCGACAGGAAAATCGCGATAAAATCCGTACCGCCGCTGGTGGCATTGGCGAACAGACACAGGCTGATGGCCAGTGCATTGATCAGTCCACCGAAGATAGCAATCAGCAGAATATCCTCCGTTACCGGCCAGGCGGGCACCATATCCGTCAAAATACCGCTCACCACGATCATCAGACAGGAATAACCGGTGAACTTTTTTCCGATGAATTTGAAGCTGATGACCACCGGAACCGCATTTAAGATAAAGTTGATCACCGAAAAAGGAGGCTCCCAGTGCCACAACCTGTCTCTTATACACATCTGACGCTGCCGACGACTTAATAGGTGTAGA
>ERZ1027243.856-NODE-856-length-15624-cov-27.955617_pt1 | contig 15624 bp, 13 predicted proteins | sample MGYA00519243_ERZ1027243 | MGnify/ENA primary metagenome ERZ1027243 (study PRJEB26926, sample SAMN06164727) | human gut metagenome | biome: ENVO:00009003; feature: ENVO:2100002; material: ENVO:00002003 | host: Homo sapiens | place: USA | collected 2012 ...
TAAGAAAAATATGTATGTGGCCACGGTTGTCGTACTGGTCAGCGTTCTTATGGGCATCCTGCCTTTTGTGCTGGCCTATCAGGTGATCGCGCCGCTGGTCATGGGTGAATCTATTGAAGCATCCTTTATCATTTTGCGCGTGGTTCTTGTCTTGGTGTGTCTGGTGCTGCAAGCCCTTTTCTATGGCTGGGGGCTGAATCTTTCTCACAAAGCCGCTTACGACACGCTGCTCCGTCTGCGGACGGCACTTCAAAAACGGTTTGAAAAGCTGCCCCTTGGTGTCATTCAGGATAAAGGCACCGGCACAGTCAAAAAGCTGTTCGTGGATGATGTAGACAGTCTGGAAGTTTTGCTGGCTCACTCCATGCCGGAGGGAATTGCAAACCTGATGATCCCTATTGCGGTTTATGTGGCAATGTTCTTTGTGGATTGGAAACTGGCGCTTCTGTCGCTGGCATCCATTCCGATCAGTCTGATTGCCATGATGACGATGTATTCCGTTGGCATGAAGAAAATGGGGCCTTACTACATGGCCGGACAAAAGATGAACAATACCATTATTGAGTACATTAACGGTATGGAAGTTGTCAAGGTATTCAATAAGGACGCAGATTCCTACGAGCGGTTCCGCAAAGATGTATCAGATTATCGGGACTATACTCTGGCGTGGTACAAGGCGGCGTGGCCGTGGATGGCAATTTACAGCAGTCTGCTTCCATGCACCATTATTCTGACTTTGCCTGTTGGCGCATGGTTCGTTCTCTCTGGCTGGTCTACTCTGCCTAATTTGATCTTGGTACTGTGTCTTTCTTTAAGTATTGGTATGCCGCTGCTGAAATCTCTCGGTTTCCTGCCTACCATGCCCCAGCTTAACTATAAAATTTCTGCATTGGAGCAGGTGTTGGATGCGCCGGAGCTCCAGCAGACAGAAGGTGCGTTCCACGGGAAAGATGACACCATTACTTATGACCATGTTTCTTTCGCTTATCAGACCACACAGCCCGGCCCGGATGGAAAGCCTGTTGTAATTGAGGATGAAGTTCTCCATGACATTTCCTTTACGGCAAAAGCTGGACAGAAAACAGCCCTTGTTGGTGAATCTGGCTCCGGCAAGAGTACATTAGCGAAACTGCTGATTCACTATTATGACCCACAGAAAGGCAGTATTTCCATCGGTGGGCAGAAACTATGCGATATGAGTCTTGAAGCACTCAACAGCCGTATCTCCTATGTGGCACAGGATCAATACCTGTTCAATACCTCTCTGCTCGAAAACATTCGGCTTGGTCGGCTGAACGCAACGGATGAAGAAGTGGTGGAGGCCGCAAAGAAAGCTCAGTGTATAGAGTTCCTTGAGAAACTTCCGCAGGGTATTCATTCGATGGCTGGTGATGCAGGAAAAATGCTCTCCGGCGGTCAGCGCCAGCGTATTTCTCTGGCAAGGGCAATCTTAAAGGATGCTCCTATTGTGGTGCTTGACGAGGCAACTGCCTATGCCGATCCTGAAAACGAAGAAAAGATGGAGGCCGCCATTGCAGAGCTTGTAAAAGGTAAGACCCTTGTGGTTATTGCACACAAATTACCAGCCATTATGAACGCAGATCAGATTTGTGTTATGGATCACGGAAAACTGGTTGCAACGGGCAGACATCAAGAGCTGATCCAGTCCTGCCCTGAATATCAAAAGTTGTGGAAAGCGGCACAAGACAGCGCCGAGTGGAAAGTACACACTGCAAAGGAGGGGAAATAAATGTTTGCTTTGTTTTCAAGAATATTGAAACTTTCCGGCCGTTATAAGAGCCGTATTCAGGGCGCATTTGTTTGTGCGTTTCTGGAATCCATTCTGTCCAAAATGCCGATTTTTCTGGCCTTTGTGGTTTTGAGTGGATTTGCAAACAAGACCATTACCGGGCAGACTTGCCTTTATGTGGGACTTGGCCTTGCCGCTATTGTGCTGGTTCAGATGCTCGTCCATTATCTTAGTGACAGCCTGCAAAGTGCAGCGGGATATTTGATGTTCGCTGACAAGCGTATCGAATTGGGCGGCCATCTGCGGAAACTTCCGATGGGATATTTCACTTCCGGCAATATTGGCAAGATCAGTTCTGTCCTCAGTACCGACATGGTGTTCATTGAAGAAGTCGCTATGAGTACGCTGGGAAACATGATGAGCTATCTGCTGTCCTCGCTGGTTTTGCTGGCGTTCATGTTTTATCTGAATTGGCAGCTTGGCTTGATCGCTGCGATAGTTACTATTTTGGCATGGCTGGTATCTAAGGGAATGAACAAAGTTTCCCTACGAGAAGCAGCAGGCCGTCAGGAGCAGAGTGAACGGCTGACCGATGCGGTGCTGTCTTTTGTGGAGGGCATTGGTGTTATTAAGAGCTATAGCCTGCTTGGAGAAAAATCCGAAGAACTGTCCGGCAATTTCAAGCGTTCCAGAAATACATCGCTTGACTTTGAACGAAAAATGACCCCGTGGACAATGGGGCTGAATATCCTTTACGGTATTGGTATTGCGGCAATTTTCGGCCTGTCTATTGTGTTGGAACAGAGCGGTGCGCTTTCTTTGGCTTATGTGTTGAGTGTTCTGCTATTTGTATTTGATCTTTTTGGCCCGTTGAAGGCTCTCTATGGAGAAGCATCCAGACTAACCGTTATGAACGCTGCCCTTGATCGTATTGAAGCGGTATTGGATGAACCGGAACTTTCCGACAACGGCAAGCAGCATATTCCGGCTCAGGCACAGCCGGGACAGCCGGAAGTCCTGTTCAACGATGTTACATTTGCTTATCAGGATAAAGAGGTTCTGCATCATATCAGTTTTGCCATGAAGAAAAATTCTATGACAGCGCTGGTTGGACCGTCCGGTAGCGGTAAGTCCACCATTGCAAACTTGCTGGCGCGACTTTGGGATGTAAAATCCGGCAATGTGACGATAAGGGGCGTGGATATTCGCAATGTACCTCTGTCGGAATTGATGGATCAGATCAGCATGGTATTCCAGCGCGTGTATCTGTTTCAGGACACCATTTACAACAATATCATCATGGGAAAGCCGGATGCCACGGAAGAAGAAGTCTATGAGGCTGCCAGAAAAGCCCGCTGCTATGATTTCATTATGGCTTTGCCCGACGGATTCCAAACGGTGGTTGGTGAGGGCGGTGCAACACTTTCCGGCGGCGAAAAACAGCGTATTTCGATTGCCCGCTGTATTCTGAAAGACGCGCCTATTGTCATTTTGGATGAAGCTACCGCAAGTGTAGATACGGACAATGAAAGCTATATTCAGGAGGCTATTTCCGGATTGGTGAAGGGAAAGACCCTGCTTGTAATCGCTCACCGCCTAAATACCATCCAGAACGCCGATCAGATTTTAGTTATAGACAACGGCCAGATTGCACAGCAAGGAACCCATGAGGAACTTTTGAAACAGCCTGGTATCTATCAGGATTTTGTCAATATCCGAAAGAGTGCGGCTGGCTGGAGTCTTGCTTAATGACGAAAGGAGCTGCCTATGAAACTTCATACTGCCGGAGAGGATTATTTGGAGGCCGTGCTTATACTTCAAAAGAAGCTCGGTATGGTGCGTTCCGTGGATGTTGCTCGGTACATGGAGGTTTCAAAACCCAGCGTTTGTTACGCAGTAGGAACTTTACGAGAGGGCGGCTTTTTGACAACAGACGAAAACCATTATCTACACCTGACCGATCTTGGCCAGGAGGTGGCTGAAAAAATCTACGAGCGCCATTGTTTTTTAACGAAGCAACTTATATCTATAGGCGTTGATCCTGAAACGGCGGAGGCTGATGCCTGCCGGATTGAACATGATATTAGCGCAGAAACCTATGAACGGCTGAAAGAATTAGTCACGAAAGAATAATTAGATAGCGTATGAACCTGCCCCGACTACGGGGAAAGAAAAAAACCGTTGGTTGGGGCAGGTGATTTTGCGCGCCTATTTTAAGTTATTACCCTAACGGCGGTTTTGAGAAATCAGAGCCGCCGTTTCTTTGCGTTTACACAAACCAATGACGACTTGCAGGGACACGGTAGCCGATGGGAGGTTATTTTGCCGTGTCCTTTTCTCTTTTTCGCAGCATCCATGATCTGCACCAGCTAAAAAAAGCGTAGCCCCTCCATTGGAGCAGTCGGGCTTTGAACGTGAAATTAAACAGTACATAACCGATAATATATTTTCGTGCGCTTGTGCGGCCTTGTGTCGCGCAGGCGCATTTTGCTTTCCAGACTTCGAGACAAAGTGTCCCGAGGTGCGGTGCCGTTCTCCGCCGTTACTCCATTTCGTTTCCGACCAACCCCGAACAAACTGAAATGGAGGATTTTACGATGACTACTATCAATTTGAAAGATATTTATTATTGGTACACGCAGGATCAGCTTATCGAAGTTTCTGACGAGGTGGCCGAGGTATTCAAGGCCGATGCCCGCTATGAGATGGCCTATCAGCGGCGGCTCTCCCGGCACAAGGCGCAGTATTCTCTGAACTGCGATGACGGGATTGAGTATTCCGCTTGCCTGCATGAGCCGACCCCGCAGGAGCTCCTTGAACGAATGGAAACCTTTCTTCGTCTGTGGAACGCTCTCAATTCTCTGCCGGAGATTCAGGGCCGCAGAATTGACGCACATATCATTCTTGGCAAGTCGATTAAGGAAATTGCCGAGGCCGAGGGCGTACATGAGGAGTCTATTCGCCAGTCGATCAAGCGTGGCCTTGAACGCATGAAAAAAACTTTTTGATTTTTTCATCTTAACCCACTTGGAATTGATGAAAAAATGTCTCGGTTTATGAGAGGAGGTTTTCTTCCTAACGCAAGGGAATAACGGCAGCCCTGAGTAAGTACAGGGAGCCAGACAGTGGGTGCGCAGTGACATCTCCTAAAAGAGATTGAACGAACAACACCAACACTGTAAATGAGCCCGGTCATCCCAAGTCCATGATCCGGCGCTGAACAGGTTGGCTGCCTGTTCCTCCGGGCTTGTCGCTTTACTTGCGTTGAGAGCGCCGCACAGAAAATAACGATTGTCTTTGGACAGGCCAAGTAAATATGTACGGCGCTCTCTAATATTCAAAAACTATAATAAACCTCGAGACAAAGTGTCCCAAGGTGGAGTAAGGCAACAGGCCAGCATCCCGGTGGTGCTGGCCTGTTGCGTTTCCCCACCAAACAGCGGGAGGCGTTCTATCAATCTGCGAAGGAGGTTTACCGTGAAATTAACTACACAGGAACTTGAACAAATGAGAAGCGTTGACATTGGCGCGGTGGCTGCCGAGTCCCTGCCTGATGTGAGCGGTATGACCTTTGACAATGCGCTTTCCCGAAAGGAGCGCATCTCTCGATTTTTGCAGACTGTCAAAAATCCATACTGCTTTTGCATCGGTGGCGTTGGCGTGAAAATTGAATTTGCTGAAAGCGGGCCATCTCTCCAAGATAAGCTGACTGATTTCCTGCTGCGGCAAAGAAGCGGGCTGTAACTTCGGCTACAGCTCGTTTTGCTTCTTCGAGACAAAGTGTCCCGAAGTGGAGGCATCCTTGTTGTCCTCCCCGGACAGAGTTATAATATAAGTGTAATGTGATAGGGAAGGAGGAACAATGGCACGAGCAAAAAACAGAGGGTATCAGCAGAGTTTCTCTCCCTCTTACACAATCCGCCGCTGGCGACTGGGCATCTATATCCGGCTTTCAAAGGAAGATTTGAAAAAAGGAAAAGACGATAGCAACAGCGTAAAGAACCAGCGTGACCTACTGAACGATTTTTACCGACGCAACATTGACGAGTTTGAAAGCATCACGGAATATGTGGATGATGGTCATACTGGAACGGACGCCAACCGTGAAGATTTTCAACGGCTCTTGGCGGATGTCATGAGTGGTAAAATCAACTGCGTTATAGTAAAAGACCTGTCCCGCTTCGCACGAAATTATAGCGATGCCGGAAGTTTGATCGATAACCTGTTTGTTCAAATGGGGGTTCGCTTTATCAGCCTTGCTGAGAATGTGGACAGCTACAAGAACCCCGACAGCGTTTCAAATATCATCGTTCCCATTACAAACGTGATGAACGATAATTACTGCTATCAGACTTCCAAAAAGATCCGGCAGGTATTTGATTACAAACGGCGCAACGGCCAGTATATCGGAGCATTTGCTCCTTACGGCTATGTAAAGCACCCAAAGGACAAGCACAGGCTGATTGTTGATCCCGATGCTGCTGAAAATGTCAAACTCATTTTCACAATGCTTATTCAAGGGTCATCAAAACGTGCTATCGCGCTGTACCTGAACGAACACGGCGTACCGAGCCCCTCGGCTTACAAGGTACAAAAGGGCTTGCCTGTTTCGACGAGAGGGTATGACGATCCTATGTGGGGAGTCCGCATGATCCACTCCATTCTTACCAATCCGACCTACACCGGGGATTTAGCCCAAGGCCGAAGCCGGGTGAAAAGCTACAAGGTACACCAGATTGAAGCTGTTCCACGCGAGGAATGGGTGGAAGTGGCTGGAACGCATGAGGCCATTATCGACTATGAAACTTTCGACAAGGTACAGGCTCTCTTACAGCGTGATACCCGTACTTCCCCGAAAGGCCGTGAGGTACATTTATTCAGCGGCTTTCTGAAATGTGCCGATTGCGGGCGGGCCATTACCCGATGCGTTGGCAAGAACAACAATGTATATTATTCTTGCTCAACCTACAAGAACCGTTCCCGGACAGCCTGCACCATGCACTCAATCAAGCATGAACGGCTGGAGGCTGCTGTTTTGTTCGCTGTACAGCATCAGGTACATTTGGCTGTTTCCTACTCGGAAATCGTCACGCAGATCAATTCCGCTCCAATCAAAAAAAGCCAGTCTTACCGACTGGACGATCTGATAGCTGCAAAAGAGCGGGAACTGACAAAGATAACACGCTACAAGCAATCTCTTTATCAGGACTGGAAAGACGGTGAAATCACCCAGCAGGAATACCGGGATATGAAGGCTGACTATGAACGGCAGACTTCTGATATTTCCGCGGTGCTTACCCGGCTGAACGCTGAACGCGCAGAACTGGCAAACGGTGTGGACAACGAGCATCCTGCACTGGTAGCCTTTATGAAGTATCAGAACATTGAAGCCCTCAACCGTGAAATCTTGGTTGAACTTGTGGACTATATCAAGGTCTATGAAAACGGCAATATCAGCGTGAAATTCAAATTTGCTGACGAGCTCCGCAAGATTGCCGAGTACATTGAAATCAACACTACGGAAGATACCGCAGTAGCGGGCTAACCCCCGCTACAAACCCCTTTGACAGTGTGTTTTCCTAATAGGCGCTAATCATATGTTTATAGCAACACAGTAAAAATGCTGTCCGCAACATCGGGAAAAAGCCTTGAATATCAGGCGCTTTTCTGCTACAATTATATAGAACAAATGTTTCTATTTGGCAATTCGGAGAAAAAACATCTTGGCTTTTCATCACCGCAAGACCGGTTTATGGGACACTTGGCTTGATAGAATATAGAAGGAGGCAGGGCGTATGAACGATGGACTTGGCTTTCTTACTGCCGTTTACCGGGACGGTCGTGTACATATAGGCGGCAAAAGCTACCCGGCAGGAACCTTTGCGGTGTAGCTTTTGAATCAGTATTATAAAGATGACACGGCGGCGAGGATCGCCGTGTTCCGGCAAAGTAACTGGAATGTACAGGAGCAGCTATGTGCCGGGTATCTGAACGAAACAGATTTTATTAAGGCCGGAAAGGAGATTCTGACAATTCTGCAAACCCTGCCGAAGCTAAAGCCTTTTTCCTCCTTGGACATTGCAGCGGAGAAGCAGCGAATTGCAGAGCTATTCACGGAAGGCAACGCTGCTGCCCTTTCCGACTATCTGCGGCGCAGGGCAGCAATAGCACAATTCGATGGTGTGTTCCCTCCTGAATATAATAAGGCGCTGCTCAAAACCGGTGAAATGATGTACGCAACCGTTTTGAGTACCCTCCGTTTTTATGATGCTATCCCGGAGGACATGCGCAAGGCTTTTGAACTGCTTAAATGGTTTGCATCTCATGTAGACGAAGCCGACCGCTTTGATGAACGCCACCTGCTGCCCATTGCAACGGAAATATTCGGATCAAATCCGTTTCCGCTGCACACGGAATATATTGCGCTATCGAAACGGCGAAATAGTCGCATCCTTGTCACCGCCCGAAGAATGGCCTTTGAGAGCTATTACAGCTTTTTGCTGACGGATTTCTTTGAAGGGCTGCACCACGGGCACTATCCAAGGCAGTGCGAGGTTTGCAAGCAGTATTTCCTGATGCAGAGCGCACGGCGGCAGAAATACTGCACCTATGGCACGGCACCGGAGTTGTGCCACGGTGAAAAGATCAGTTGCCGCCGGTACGCTATTATTCAGGGCAAAGCGGAGTGGGCAAAGGATAACCCGCTGAAGGCCGCCTATGACCGCCGTTGCTCGGCGATACGCTCCGAAAAGAGCCGGGGAACGATCTCTGCCGAGTTTGCACAAGTAGCGCAGGAGCTGACAAAACGCCGGTTGGAACAGGCGGAGGAGGATGATGCCTACGCCAAAGCAAATTACTTTACCGACTTGGAGCGTACTAAGCTGTACGCCGACACGGACAAAAGAATGAAATGATGGGAGGTGCATCCGGTGTCTGAAGAACAGAATGAAGTCTTAGAGCAACAGCGGTATCTTTTGGAGCGCCGGATGTACCGCCTTGACCCTGCACCGCCGAAGCTGCCAGCCCAGGAATACATTGTCCGCTATCTCACCGAAAAAGAGGACAAGTATCTGGCTTGGTACCTCCACGATCAGGAGCCTGCGCTTAATGAACTGGCGCAGGCCGCCTGCGAGCGATACGCTATGACGGAGCATTTTGCGGACATCAAGCAGGCGGCGGTGTGCGGTATCCTGGCCGCCCTTCAAAAGTACGATCCGGCTATCGGCGCACCGTTTGCCGCTTTTCAAAAGCGGTATATACAGGACGGCGTGGGTGACTATATCCGTACGGCGCAGAGCGGTGTTATCACCATGACGGCAGATACCTATCCCGTCATGCGGCGCATTATGGCGATTTACCATCTAAACGGCGATGATTGCAGTGACAGCTGCATCCAGCGAATTGCCGATGAAACCGGAATGGGCGAAAAGAGCGTCCGCAAGTATATTACGATAGGCACGCTGAATGAACGCCGAGTAGATTTTTACCGGCAGTACGATGAGGATGGCGAGGAAACGGCGGAAGACATTTCGGTGGACACCACCTCTCAGCCGGACAAGATGTATTTCCGGGCGGTGCTATATGACGCGCTGCATCAAGCATACGGCAGCCTGACCTACCGGGAACAGCGCACGGTTGCCAAGCATCTTGGCTTCTGCGATACCTGCTGGTCGGTCAGGAAAGCAGTGCTGATAAACGGTGAAATCGAGTACAGGCCCATAAGGCCCATGACCTTTGAAGAAATCTCCCACTCCGCCAGCCGCAGGTCCGATAAGGCCTCCGAGCGGACATACAATAACGCTTTAGAGAAAATGCGGAAAGCTCTGCTTTCCTATCTTGAACTGTGGGAATAAATCAAACCATATAAACGCAAAAAGCCCCGATGAGTACAGAGAAAATCTGAAACTCATCGGGGCTGGCTTTCTGTCCGCACATTCGATTTTTCTCACCGCATTTTCTACAATGATCGGTGATAATTTTTGTTTTCATACTTTTCGAGTAGAATATCAGAAAAACTCGGAGGTAAATATGATGAAAGGACTAAGAATTACAACCAAAGATATTGCCGGATTCAGAGAGCATCTGATCTTGGAGGAACGGAGTGCAGCAACCATTCAGAAATACATTCGGGATATCAAGGCATTTGCGAAGTACGCAGAAGGACCGGTCACAAGGGAAACCGTCATTGCTTACAAGAAACACTTGCAGGAGCATTACGCCGTGCGGAGCGTCAATTCCATGCTGGCCAGCATCAACAGTTTGTTTGCGTTTCTTGGCTGGCACGATCTGAAGGTAAAAGCCCTGAAGCTGCAGCAGCAGGTCTACTGTCCCGAAGAAAAGGAACTGACCAAAGCGGAATACACCCGACTTTGCAAAGCGGCGCAGCGTAGGCACAACGAACGGCTGAACCTCATCTTGCAGACCATCTGCGGCACCGGCATCCGGGTCAGCGAGCTGCAATTCATCACCGTGGAAGCGGCCAAATGCGGCGAGGCAGTGGTGCGCTGCAAAGGCAAAACCCGCGCGGTGTTTATCGTGCGGGAGCTGAGACAAAAACTGCTCCGCTATGCTGCGGAGCAGAATATTCAGAGTGGAATGATTTTCGTGACCCGCACGGGCAAACCCATCAGCCGCACGAATATCTGGCGGGAAATGAAAGCGTTGTGCATCGAGGCAGATGTCAACCCGCAAAAGGTGTTCCCGCACAACCTACGCCACCTGTTCGCCCGTGTGTTCTATGGAATTGAAAAGGATATTGCCAAGCTTGCTGACATTCTCGGTCACTCAAGTATTAACACCACACGAATCTACATCATTTCCACCGGCATGGAGCACCGCCGCCGGATGGAAAATATGCACCTAATCTTATGAAAAAAACCGCCAAATTGGCGGTGAGTACATAATCCGCATTATGTTGCATTTAGGCGAAATTTCTCTAAAGGTATTCAATTATTCATTAGCATTTTATCACCTATTTTAGCGTAACGCAATAAAATTAACAGAGAAAAGTATGATTCTGCCGAAAATTGTCTATCTGGACACAGCAAAAGAGAGCCTTTTCAAAACAAAAATTGAAAAGGCTTGGATTTTTGCGCTGTTTTGCAGGTTGGTAGCGGTATACCTCATAGGCAAGCTCTCGTGCTGGCAAAACGACTGCAACATAATGCGGATTATGTTTTGGGCAATTTTATGTGGAGGGAATGTTTCTGGGAAAAATCGCAGATCTCATCAAATACGAGGGCGACAACAGCACATTCATTTGGAAGCACCCGTCTGAGGACTTCAACAGCATGACGCAGTTGGTGGTACACGAGTCCCAGGAGGCCATCTTCTATATGAACGGACAGGCACTGGATCTGTTCGGCCCGGGGCGTTACACGCTGGAAACGGAGAATATCCCGCAAATCGGCAAATTTCTGAATCGCACCGTGGGGGACAAATCCCCCTTCCACTGCGAGGTTTACTTCATCAATAAGACCGAGCAGATGTCCATCAAGTGGGGCACGGATTCCAAGGTGCAGTACATCGAGCCCACCTACGGCTTCCCCCTCTCCATCGGAGCATCCGGCGAAATGAGCCTGCGGGCGGCGGACAGCCGCAAGCTGCTGGTGAAGCTGGTGGGCACGGAGAACTTCCTGGGTCAGCAGAAGCTGGTGGGCTTCTTCCGGGCTTTCTTGATGACCCGGGTCAAGACCTACATTGCCCAGACCATGAAGGCCAGTGCCATCAACATCTTCGAGATCGATGAAAATCTGACATCCTTCTCCGAGAGCCTCCACAAGCTGCTGATCCCCGACTTTGCCGAATACGGCGTGTCGCTGGAGCGGTTCTTCGTCACCACCATTGTCAAGCCGGAGGGCGACCGCCAGTACGAGAAGTTCAAAGAGTTGCATTTCCGCCAGTACGCCGACATTGCCGAGGCAAAGCTCCGCCAGCAGACCGACCTGATCTATGCCCAGACCGAGGCACAGAAGGTGGTCATCGACTCCCAGGCACAGGCCACCAAGCGGGCGCAGGAGGGCTACACCTATGCCCAGGAGCGTGGCTTCGATGTGGCGGAAAAGGTGGCGCAGAACGAGGCCGTGGGCCAGTTCACCAACATGGGCGTTGGCCTGGGCACCATGGCGGGCGTGGGCGGCGTAGTTGGCGGTGTGGTAGGAAATGCCGTAAACGGAGCCATGCAGGCAGCGGCGGAGCCTCCTGCCCCGGCGGCACAGCCCGCAGACGAGATGGCGGCATTCAAGGCAAAGGTGGAGAAGCTGGGCATTATGAAGGAATCCGGACTCATTACCGACGAGGAATTTGCCGCCATGAAGGCCGAGCTGCTGAAAAATATTTTGTGATAGGGGGAGAGACCGATGAAAAAGAATTTTAAGTCCTATGCGCTGATTTGGGCGATTTTTCTGGTGGCGTTCAATATCATAGTCTTTTTAGTCCGGCCCATCATTCCGGGCTACGAGATCCATTATGATCTGCGGTTTTGGATCGCGTGGCTGTTTGTGATGGCCGCGTTTGTAGGGAATCTCCTGTGCGCGAACAAGGCGTTCCAGGCGGAGAATCTGGAAAAGCTGTTTTACAAGGTGCCGCTGATCTCAGTCAGCTACCGGGGCCTGATCGGAATGCTGGTGCTGGGCGGGGCGCTGATGCTGATCCCCAACTGCCCGGCGTGGATCGCAGCCATTGTGTGCGTAGCCATTGCCGCTTTTACGGCGGTGGCCGTAGTCAAGGCCGATTGGGCCGGGGAGGCCGTCAGCGCCACCCATGAGAAGGTCAAGGTGCAGACGCAGTTCATAAAGCTGCTGACGGTGGACGCCGAGACGCTGCTGGGCAAGGCCAAGACCCCGGATGCCAAAATCGCGGCCAAGAAAGTCTATGAGGCGCTGCGGTATTCCGACCCTATGAGCAGCGAAGCGCTGGGCGAAATCGAGGCGGAGCTGGCGGAGAAGTTCAAGGCATTGGAAGCCGCTGTGACCTCCGGGACTGACTCGGAACCCGCAGCGGAGGACTTTCTGACAACGCTGGAAAAGAGAAATCGGCTATGCAAGGCGATGAAGTGAGGGTGATGCCATGAAAAAACCGATCAAGCTTCGGATCAAAAAGCACAAGCGTAATTTCTTATTTCCTTTGTTTATGATATTTCCGTTCATAATTATAGGGCTTTACGCATTACCTATATCTCAGTATATCGCAGTCGAATCTGGCGATCTCCTTTCATATTACGGCGTAATATTTGGTATAGTTGGCTCCTTTTATGTATACCGCAAGGAAAAGGAAAAGAGAGATAAAGAGCGATCGCGCGAGTTGAAGCCAGCTTTTGCCGTGGATGTGAAACAGACAGAGCACAATCCGGACATATTTGATATTGCTATCACTAATCTTTCCCAAAACAAAGTGAGCTATTTGTACTTTTACGACGAGTTTATTACAGCAGAAGTGCAAGAGAAGTATCATTTTAAGGTCACATTTAACAAAAGCAGTGCTGATATGCAGAAAATCAAATGTGATTACAATATCACCAATGATTCTTCAATAATTGGCGCGGACGGCTTTCCCAAATATGTCCAATTGATTTGTGATGACAGGGACGGTAACGGCTGGGATTGTTGTTTCCATAAGGTAAATGACTACGGAAAAGTATACTACTATCCGGATGATTTTGAAATAATTTAGGAGGAAAAAATGACAATCTTCAAATGCAAAATGTGCGGTGGGACGCTGGAATTTAACCCCGGCGACACCGTGGCCGTGTGCGATAGCTGCGGCACCAAGCAGACCCTACCCAAGCTGGACGATGACCGGCGGGCCAATCTCTATGACCGGGCCAATCACTTCCGCCGCAGCAACGAATACGACAAGGCCATGGGCATCTACGAGCAGATTTTGGCCGAGGACAACACCGATGCCGAAGCCTACTGGTCCCTGGTCCTGTGCCGCTACGGCATCGAGTATGTGGAGGACCCGGCCACTCACAGGCGCGTGCCCACGGTGAACCGGGCGCAGTTTACCTCTATCTTTGACGACGACAACTATAAGTCCGCCCTGCACTATGCCGATGCCGCCCAGCGGGAGGTCTACGAATCCGAGGCCAAGGCCATCAACGAGATTCAAAAGGGCATCCTGGCCATTTCCCAAAAGGAGCAGCCCTTTGATGTGTTCATCTGCTACAAGGAGACGGACAATAGCGGTCGCCGCACCCCGGATAGTGTGCTGGCCAACGACCTGTACCACCAGCTCACTCAGGAGGGCTTCAAGGTGTTCTTTGCCCGCATCACCCTGGAGGACAAGCTGGGCACTGCCTACGAGCCGTACATATTCGCCGCCCTCAACAGCGCCAAGGTCATGGTGGTGCTGGGCACCAAGCCGGAGTATTTTAACGCCGTGTGGGTGAAAAACGAGTGGAGCCGCTACCTGGCGCTGGTGAAAAACAGCGGTGGTAAGAAGATGCTGATTCCCGCCTACAAGGACATGGACCCCTATGACCTGCCGGAGGAGTTTTCCCACCTGCAGGCCCAGGACATGGGCAAGCTGGGCTTCATGCAGGACCTGATCCGGGGCATCAAGAAGATTATCTCCGCCGATGCGCCGAAAGCGGCGGTGAAGGAGACCGTTGTGGTAAGCGGCGGCAATTCAGCCGTGGAGCCGCTTTTGAAGCGTGCCTTTATGTTCCTGGAGGACGGCAACTGGCAGGAGGCGGACGCCTATTGTGAAAAGGTGCTGGACCAGGACCCTGAGAATGCCCAGGCATATCTCGGCAAGCTGATGGCGCAGCTACATATTGCTACGAAAGAGAAACTACCGAATTGCGCCACGGAACTGACGCAAAATGACAATTATCAAAAGGCGCTTCGCTTTGCGGATAATGCGCTGCACACGACACTGACAGAGGCCAACGAGCAGATTTGTCGGCGTAATGCGAAAGCTGTTTACGACCGCGCGGCGGAGATCGCCAAAAGCGCCACCAGTATGGCAGAATTTCAAAATGCTGCAAATATGTTTGCGTCTATTGAGCAGTTTGAGGATGCCGCGGAAAAGCGGGAGGAGTGCCAGCAGTCGGCTGAGAAGTGCAGACTTGCAATAGTAGAAGCTGATAACGAACGCGCTTATAATGTAGCAATAGAACATATGCGGTGGAATCGCTATGCAGAGGCGCTGCGGAGATTAGAGGAAATAACGGGCTGGAAGGATGCCGATGAGCAAGCCGCAATTTGTAAAAAGAAAATCGCGGAACAAAAGGAAGTTTGGAAGAAAAAGATTAAGATTCTCATCCCAATTTTGGCTGCTGTTGTTATTATAATTGTGCTTTTCGTTAAACTCGCTCTCCCCAAGATTGAATACAATAGCGCATTGAATAAAGCGATGGGCTTAATTGATTCCGGGGACTACGATGCCGGGTATGCAATTCTGGAGGAATTGGGCGAAAGCGAGGATGTTCAGTCCAACAAGTACGATCGTGCAATGGAGGCCCTTAATGATGGAAATAGCGGTATGGCCTATGATCTCTTGAAGGGCCTTTCTTACAAGGATAGTTCTGCCAAAACAAGCGAGATTCTTTCACAGCATCCGAATTATAAGTTTAGAGATGCCGCTGAAGATTCAATCATATCGTTTGGCCAATATGAGCAGGACAATAATTTAGACAATGGAAAAGAAAGTATAAGATGGATTGTGGTAAAAAAGGAAGAAGGCAAGATTTTGGTTATGAGCGAAAAAGCACTGGACTGCAAGCCATATAACGATACTTTCGCTTCGAACATTGTTTGGGAAAATTGTACGCTCCGAACATGGTTAAATAGTACATTTATAAACACAGCCTTCAGTCTGAAGTGACCCCAAAAAGTTAGACAAATAATCTTAATAAGAATTGTTCAAGCTGC
>ERZ1027243.932-NODE-932-length-14876-cov-6.484718_pt1 | contig 14876 bp, 10 predicted proteins | sample MGYA00519243_ERZ1027243 | MGnify/ENA primary metagenome ERZ1027243 (study PRJEB26926, sample SAMN06164727) | human gut metagenome | biome: ENVO:00009003; feature: ENVO:2100002; material: ENVO:00002003 | host: Homo sapiens | place: USA | collected 2012 ...
TGGGCTCGGAGATGTGTATAAGAGACAGCTCCGGCATGGCGAGGCTGTTCTGGCCGCCGCAGCCGATGGTCACGCTGCCCGTCACCTTGTAGCGCTTGCCCGCGAAGCAGCCGAACACGCCTTCCACGCGCAGCGGCTCCGGAGGGACGGGAGGTGTGGGAGGTACGGGGTTCGGGTCATGATTTATTCTCTTGATGAGCAGCACAACGATCACTGCGATCACAGCCACGAGCGCTGCGGCCAGCACGTAGATGAGCCAGCTGGGTACCGCACTGCCATAGCGGAAGGGGATGCCCATGTCCTCGCAGACCTTGACGATATACTCGCTGGAGAAGGCATAGAAGCTTGCGCTGACGTCGGTACTTTTTTGCAGATAGAGGGTGTTGATGCCCATGACCTCGCCCTTTTCGTTGACGAGCGGGCCGCCGGAGTTGCCGTGATTGATGACGGCATCATGGGAGATCAGTCTGCAGTTGTTGAAGCTCTTCATCGCGCCGTATCTGGAAACAACGCCGCGCGTGATGGTGATGTCCGAGGTATCGGCAAGGAGGTTCGCCGACCATGTGTTCTGTGCGGTAAGGTCCGCCACGCCGGGGAAGCCCAGCGCATACACTGTTGCGGCAACATCCTTTTCGCTGACGTTTTTCGCAATCGGCAGCGTAACGTGGCCCTCAAACGGCTCTGCAGCCTTCAGAATCGCAAGATCCGGGTATGGGTCGGTTTCTTCGTACAGGATCTCGCAGGGGATCAGCTGGCTGGACTCGACGCTGATGGTTCCGTTCAGTGCGTTGAATACCACGGCATGGCTGCTCTTCATGATATAAATCTTGATTGCACTGAGATTGACCGTTACCAGATCAGAAATCGGGTACTCACAATTGACCACGTGCTTGTTCGTCACAAAATACTGCGGCGCTTCTCCGTCCTTGCCGATGCCGAACGCCGTTCCGGTGCTGCATACCTGATTGGTGACCGGGTCCATGATCAGCAGGCGGACAACGCCCTTTGCGGCATTGCTGATGTTCTTGTCGCCCGCGGCCAGAGCCGGAAGCGTCAGGGATAATGCGCAGATCACTGCCAACAGCAGGCAAGCCGCTCTTTTACAGAAGGTGTTCAGTTTCATTGCGTGTTCTCCTCTCGTTTCTCATTTGATTTCCATATTACAATTGCAGAATTATTATCCTGATCGGCCGGGGCTCTCGCCTGCAGCCGCCGGCGCATTTTCTCCAGCCATTGCTTTGCGCTGCGCGCAAGCCGGAGATCCTGCTCCATTTCTTCCTCCAGCACGTATTCCCAGAAGCCATCCGTACACAGCAGGAACGCGTGTACGCCCGGCTCCAGCAGCTGTGCATGGATCTGTGCAGCCGGTACGTCGCCCGGCTGCCCCAGCGCCTTGGTCAGGATCGCGCGATCCTTGCTGGAGCGGATCTGCGACGGCGCGATCTCACCCAGCAGCACAGCGATCTGGGACGCGCTGTGATCCTGTGTCTGAAAGACAAGCCTGCCGTCGAGAAAGTGATAGAGTCTCGAATCGCCGATATGCGCCCAGACGGCGTGCTCCGTGTCCAGCATCAGGCCGACGAGCGTCGTTTTCATCTGCTTCTGCGGCGTCTGCAGCCGCTGGATCTGCGCGTGCGCAAGCTCCAGCAGCCGCTGCCACTCCGCAGCTGAGATCGTCCCGTTCCAGGCCCCGCAGACGGTATCGATCGCCGCTCTGGAGGCTATGTCGCCGTCTCCGTGGCCGCCCAGACCGTCCGCGACCAGAAAGCACATCCGTTTGCCCATGTGCGTGCCGGTGACGCAGTCTTCATTTTTGCTTCTTCCGCCGATCGACGAGTACGCCTCCACTTGCAGCATCGTTCATTTCCTTTCCGGGCCTTCATTCCGCGGCGTCCGCACAGCATTGCAGGATGACCGCTGTATAATTGTCCTGATTGCGATAGTGCTTCTCCTGAATCCACTGATCGATTAGTTCGGCAGCCCGTTCCGCGTTCTGCTCCAGCGCTGCGGAAAGCTCCTGATTTTTCAGCGCGTTGAACACGCCGTCGCTCATCAGAATGAACACATCGCCCGGATGTACCTTGATCGGCGCGGCAGGAATATCCACATATTTCAGCTCGCCCATGCCGACGTAGCTCGTCAGGCATTCCGCTCTCCGGTCCTTGCGGATCTCCTCGAACGTCTTCTCGCCGTTGATCGCCTCGATCGACAGCTCGTGCGAATAGCTGTGGCTCCGGTTGAGCTGTTGCAGCTCGCCGTCCCGGTAGAGGCAGATCCGGCTGTCGCCGACGCTGAGATAGTCGAACATTCCGTCCCGGATGAGGCCCATGACGATCGTCGAGCCGCTTCTTCGCAGCCCGTCCGGGCCAAGCAGCTGGTCGACCGCGTATTTTGCCTTTGCCAGCAGCTCAGGCAGACGCGGCGCGGCGTTTCCGCTGGAAACAAACGTGTGCATGACGGCGGAAACGATCGTCTGGCTGACTCTGTCTCCGTCCGCGAGGCCGCCCATGCCGTCGGCGACGACCGCGAGGATGCCGTCGGGCTGCAGCGAATCCGAGGAAACGGAGAAGCTGTCCTGCTGGCTCTCCCGCGCACCCTGCGCGTGGACCTTGCCAACCGCGACGCGGCTGACCGGGCCGGTCCGCACGGCTGTCTGCGGGAGGCTGGCTGTCCGGGGCAGCAGCGTCGTGCTGACCGGGTCGCTTTGGGGCTGCGGTCTTCTTCTTTTTTTGCTGCGTCTGCGCCGCAGCCAGATGTACACGCCCTCTGCCGCAGCCACCAGCGCCGCCGCAAGGAATGCAATCAGCCAGCCTGTACCGCTCTTTTCGGGCTTTTCGGGTTCGTCCGCTTTGCCCAGTTTGTCAAGTACGTCCAGTATGTCCTTCGAATCATCGGTCTTCGGTTCTTCATCCACCGGGTCTGGCGTCGGGTCCGGCGTCTGGTCTGGCGTCGGCTCCGGCGTCGGGTCTGGTGTCGGGTCCGGTGTCGGGTCCGGCGTCGGGTCTGGTGTCGGCTCCGGTGTCGGGTCCGGTGTCGGGTCCGGTGTCGGGTCCGGCGTCTGGTCTGGCGTCGGGTCTGGTGTCGGGTCCGGTGTTGGGTCTGGTGTCGGGTCCGGCGTATCGGTAGTCCCTGTCTCTATGGTGTCTCCTCCGATATCGACGACCCCCGGCAAGGGTGCTGGTACATCAGACGGCTGATTTGTCCCGTCTGATGCATCCGGTGAATCTTCCGCCAGATCGTTTCCTGTTCCGTCCTCCGAATCGTCCGTGACCGGTTTCTGCGGCTCCGATGGCTCCTCGCCGGAGGCATCGGGCGGTTCCGGTTCCAGCAGCTCCTCGCTCAGAAGCTTGCTCTGTGTGTCTGTTGTAGCCGGTGTCTGCGTTTCCGGCGGATATGGCTGCTTCTTCGCGGCGCAGGCACACAGGAGCAACATCGCTGCCGCCAGCAGGGCGGCTCCCCATCGTCTCAGTCGCATGTGCCAACCTTGCTCCACTCAAACCCCGGCCCGCAGAGCGGAATGAACACGAACTCCGTCCGGCCAAGCTTAATCACATCATACGCGTGCAGCTCTGTAAAGTTATGCAGCGGCTCTTTGTTTACATAGACAGGATTCGATGCCTCAGCCGCATTGTAAATGAAATAGTTATTGGTATCGGAATAATACTTGATCGAGCAGTTCGTGCGTGAAATGCATCCATCCCCGGTCAGCACGATTTTATTGCCGGGGTCCCGGCCAACCATGGTGTTATATCCTCTGAGCTGATAATCGTCGCCTTTGTGTTTTCCGTTGAGCGCAACCAGCCAGCCCACGACCGGGAGCTTTACCGATCTGCGGTCAGAAGGGTCGTCGTCCCAGACCGGCCGTGTACCGTCCGTCCGCTCCTGATACGGCGGTTCCGTTTCCTGAAAGCTGCTGTTGTTTTCCTTTTGTTCGTGAACAGGTGTTGTGTGCTGCCACGTATCCACTTTCGGCGAAGCGTGATCCGGCGGCATGGTCTTTCCAAAGTCCGTTTCCGTTTCTACCTTTGGCTCCCGCACCGTCTCCGGCGTGTACAGCGGCAGTGTTCCCGAACCGTTCATATCAAATTCTCTTTCTGTCATGGCTTCCGTCTCTCCTTGTTTTTTTATGATTCCTGCGCAGACCGGACATTTGGGGTAGTCCTCCTGAAAGTACCGGTTTCCGCAAACTGGGCACGTTGTAATTTTGAGTTCCATGCTGTTTCCTCCGTTTTTTCTTTCCATGCTCTGATTATAGCTGAAATCAGGCGGGTTTTGTCGCTTATAAAGCAACATCCTTGCTTTTTGGTATACCATGTGCTACCATCTATCCATACAATATCAGGAGATGAATGTTATGGACCCGAATGAAATGACCCCCACGCAATACTTCGTCCAGAAGATCTTGAACAAACAGCCGATCGAGCCGATGGACGAGGTCCCGTTAGGCCCCAGTCTTTCCGATCTGCTCAACACCGCGCTCGGCCAGCGCGGCATTTCCGTCGCAGCCGCCGCAGAGCTTTCCGGCATCAACCGCACCAGCCTGTACAAGATCATGGACGGCACGGTCCAGCCGCAGCGGAACACGCTGCTCCGGCTCGCGCTGACGCTGGACATGGACTTTGAGCAGTGCCAGCAGCTGCTGAAGGCCGGGAGCGTTGCCCAGCTGACCAGCTCCCGCCTGCGCGACCGCATCATTATGATCGGGCTTCTGAATCAGGAGCCGCTGGACGAAATCTCCAGAACGCTGGACGAACAGGGCTTTGTCGACCTTTACGCAAAGTGCTGACCGACTGCCGCAAAGCATGGCTTTGCGGCAGTTTCTTGCCGTCACTGGAAGCTCACATACTGCATAAGTTCATTCAGATGATCTTCCCCATATGTGATCATCACAATTGCCGCAGCATAATCTCCACTCCGCGTAAGAAGTATTCTTACATATGCTTCCGTGCCATCAACCACCAGCCCCGTGGCATGAAGCGAGCGCAATGAACTCGTTTCGAGTTTTATGTATTCCTCCTCGACCTGTACATCCGAACCTCTTACTTTCAGGGCTCTCGTAACCGAGCCAACACAATAGTCCATACTATATTCTTCTTTTCCTACTATAACTTGAATCTTGTATGGCTTCTCCGAAGAAGTCTCACTCAAAAGATACAGCATATCTCCATAAATATCATAATTATCCAGTCTGTTGATTTCCTCTTCCAGCGGCTGATATACGCTGATTCCCCGCTCCGCGAGGCATTCGGCATTCAACTCCTGATATCCGGTATCTGACCAGGTATCGTCCAGCGTGATCCGGAACCCGAAAAAGTCATTCCGATATTCGTTCTCTTCATATGTACCGGCCTTTGACGCTTCGCCTGCCGTTGACGCCTCCGGCGTCTTTGGTGCTTCTGCCTGCTTTGTGCTTTCCGTCTGTGTGTGTTTGATGGTTGGCGCCGCAATCAGCTGCTGGGAGCTTTTCGTATTTCCGCTTTGCTCTCCCCTGCTGGTCAACAGCGCTGCGGGAATCAGGATCAGCGCCGCAATCGCAGCGATACAGCCCAGCACAGCCGGCAGCCACTTCAGTGTGCCCTTCTGGTTTTTTTGCTCCTGCTGAGGCTTCCGTTCCTGCCGGGGTATGCGCTCCTTTGTCTGCCCGCTCAGCGCCTGTATCAGCTCCTCCGCAGACGCGTACCGGCCATCCGGCTTTAAGGACATTCCCTTCAGAATGACCTTTTCCAGATTCCGGTCATGGCCGTTCAGTCCGGACGGCAGCTTCAGCGTGTCGTCAAACGCCCGGTCCATGGAAGACGGCGGCTCCGTGCCGGTCAGGCAGAAATACATGGTCGCGCAGAGCGAATAAATGTCTGACGACGGCTGCTTTTCCACGCTGGAGAACATTTCGAGCGGCGAGTAATTCATGCGCACCACAGACTGCGACACGCTGTAGCCCATGGTTTTCTCATTCACCCGCGTCAGATCCTTCGCCGTTCCGAAGTCGATCAGCTTCAGCTGTCCATAGTCCGTGGTCACCATGATATTGTCCGGACTGATGTCCCGGTGGAGCATTCCGGCCCGGTGAACCGCGTCAAGATCACGCAGCAGCGGCAGGAACAGCTCCCGCAGATAGGCCGCCGCCATCGGGCCGGTCCTTCGTACGTACCGGCTCAGCGTCTCGCCGTTGATGTATTCCATCACGATATAGCCGGTATTATTTTCCTCAAAGCTGTCATGCACTCGGACGATGTGGGAAAAGTCCAGCTTTGCCAGCAGCTGCGCCTCCTTCTGGAAGCGATGCTTCCCGTGCTGGAAGGTCTGCGCGTCCTGAATGCAGCGCACCTCCCGGCTCTGCCCGGCGTCCCGGTACGCAAAGCCGTCCGGGAAAAACTCCTTGATCGCGACGAACCGCTGCAGCCGGTAGTCCCATGCCTTATAGGTAATTCCAAAGCCGCCGTTCCCAAGCGTCGTGCGGATTTCGTACCGCCCGTTTTCCAGCGCCGTACCGTCCGGCAAAGCCGACCGGTCGCAGATCGCCTCGGTTTTGCTTTCTATTACCTCTGTTACGCCTTCTATTATCCCTGTTTCCATATCCTTCTCCCGTCTGTCCTGCGTTCTCTTTTTCTTCCATGGTAATTATAACGAATTATCTGTCATTCCGAAAGTCTTTTTTGCAAATTCTGCACTTTTTCGACATAATTTGTACGCGCCTGTTTTTTATTGAAGCAGCACCTTCATCAGGAAATTCGTCCGACCACGATTCCCAGAAGGTCAGCGCCATTCTGGATAGCCACAACCTGCATCAGTACTATGAGGCCCTCGTTATCCTTGGTGTACGCGATCTTTACCCCGCCATCGATTGCTGTGCTTCTGTAGTAAGTAAATCCCCGGCTTTCCAGATACGTCGTATATTGGTCGAGTTCAGCCTTATCATATACGTAAGCATACGTTTCACAGCAATCAACATATCCCTCCAGTCTCTCGTCGCCCTTGAGCGAAAACTCACACGCCCGGTTTGTAACAGCCTGATAGGTATTGACCATGGATTGCGTATACTTGTTTTTGTCATCCGATGCGCTGTAGGAGCGCGCGGCCTCGTCCGCATACCAGCTGCTGAACTCCTGCACCGTCCAGTTCCTGCCGCGATTAAGCTTTTCCAGCGCTCCAATTTGAAGGGCCAATCCATACGAATCGCTGTCCGTAAACCCAATTACATTGATGCCGACCAGCTCGCCATATGCGTTTACAAACGGAGCGCCGCTGCTTTCATTGGAGACTATCGCATCCGTCAGCACATACACAATGTCCCCATTCTCTGCCGCTTCCGAATCTGAAAAGAGGGCAGGAAGCAGCATTCGCTGTTCCGGGTCGGCCATATAAATCGCATCGTCATCCTGCATGGCTTCGTCACTGAGCTTCAGACATTTGCTGCTGCGGATATCGATCTTCAAAATCGCCAGATTCAAAGCCTGACTGAAATCAACGATCTGCGACACGCTGAATTTGCCGCCGTTATCGACGATCACCGTGATCTCCGACGCACCCTCGATGGCGTTCCATGTCGTCGCAATTGTCCCGTCCTCGTCAATGAAAAAGCCCGCTTCGACAGTTTCGCTTCCGTCGACTGTCCTGACATGGAGGCTGACCGTGCGTTCCTGCACATATTGGGTCATTTCCTCCATGTTCTTGTCCATTTTCAGCTTTTCCCACCGGGCCGTGACCACGGTGTCGCCGGTGATCTTGCTGAAATCCTTATCCCAGCTCAGCTGCAGATCGCCGTTCACTGCCTCCGGCGCTTCCGCCGCGCTCCCCGCAGCTACGACCTGCTCCGTCTTGCCGGAGATCAGCTCGCCGCCATTCAGGTCGAAGCTGACCTTATAGCGGATCGGGATCCACTTGGCCGTAACGACTGTGTCTCCAGTGATGGCCGAGAAATTCCGGTCCCAGCTCAGTCTGTAATTGTCCAGCTCGGCCTGCGGCGCGGCAGCGCTCTGCCCTTCCTCTACCGTCTGCACCAGCTCTCCGGAAAGCAGGGTGCCGCCGTTCAGATCAAACGTGACCGTGTACTTCCTGCCGCACGCCGTAAGCAGCACGCACAGACAGCACAGCAGCACAGCCAGCCCATAATTGCGAATCGTTTTTCTCATAGCTCTTTCCTCCGGTCATGCATATGTCTATATATATTATAGCATAGTCACAATTTTCCTATTTGTAATTTTGCATAACTCGCAGCTTTTTCGACATAATTCGCATAAAATTTACAGCATTTTCCTCTACATATCCATAAAAATCGCCCCTTCCGTGCGGAGCATGGCAGGGGCGATATGCTGTTACAGTGTTTTGAACGTTCCGGTTCTGCACTGGATGGTGCGCAGGGCGGTGTGTTTCAGGCCGAGCATCGCGTCCATGCCCAGCGCCCGGCCGCTCGGGTCGAGCAGCATCCCGGCCGCGCCTGCGACCGCGCCGACGCCGATAAACAGCGTCCAGAACAGCAGGATGCGCGGGCCGTCCGGTATCTTGAATGTGTCTGCATATGCGTTTTGTCCATAGCGGCTTACAGCTCCGAGAGCATATAGAGCATCTTTGCGACCTCTGCACGCGTGACCTTGCCGGTGGGGTTCAGCTTGCCCTTTGAACCGCTGATGATCTTCTGCTGGGCCATCTGCGCAAGCGCGGTTTTCGCCCAGTCGGCGATCTTGCCGCTGTCAGAGAAGGCGGAGAGCGTGTTGAGGTCGGCCTCGGGGAAGTCCTTTGTGCGTGAGAGGATCGTCATGGCCTCCTGCCGGGAGATCGTCGCGCCGGGCTTGGCCAGAAGCTGGCCGTTTGTCTTCGAGCCTGTGAGATAGCCGAGCGAGTACGCCGCCTGCATCGCGGATTTTGCCCAATCGGCAATCGAGCTGCTGTCGGCAAACGGGAGCGAAACGCTCTGATACGCGCTCAGATCCGTGCCGAGATAGCGCATCATGGCAACGATGAACTCCTGCCGCGTCATGCTGGCGTCGGGGCGGTAATAGAGCTTGCCGTCCTTCGTGGAGCCCTGCAGCGTGCCCGCGTAATAGAGATCGGTGATATAGCTCTCGGCCCAGTGGCCCTTCGTGTCCGCGAACGGCTGTGAGGAGCCGACCGTGACCTTGAGCGTGAACGACGTTTCGCCGTAGGAGGCGGTAATCGTGCCGGTCAGATCCGTGCCGGTCTTCGCGGCGGTAAAGACGCCGCTCCCGTCGATTGCACCGATCTCGCCCGTCACGGCCCATTCAAAGCTTTCATCGGCGGAATAGACCTGATTGCCGTAGTACCAGGCCGTAGCCGTCAGGTCTGTTTTGCTGCCGCCCGCAATATGCAGCGCGGTCAGGGGGGTGTTTTTGCCCTCCTGCTTGATGGTGATGGAGGTCGGCGCGGCGGGGATCTCAAACGTCGCGCTTGCGCGCAGGCTGCCTGCCGCCGCGGTGACGGTCGCCGCACCTCTCGCGCCGGGCTCGACCGTGACGGTGCTGCCGGAGGTCTGCGTGACGTTCGTGCCGCCGAAGGTCACGCTCGTTGGGACTGCCGCCGCCATATAGCTGCTGTCAGCGGCCTTGATCGTCATGGTGAGCTTCGCGCCGGGCAGCGCGTAGCCGCCGAAGGGATACAGATACAGCTTCGAGGCCGCGCCCGCGTCCTGCTTCTGGCGGACAAGGAAGATGAAGTTCGCGCATTCGCGCAGCTTTCCGTCCGACGGCACATTCGCCGTCGCGCCGGAGGCGTAGCCGGGATAGGTGACGCCTGCGGCGGTCGAGCCGCCGCCGTCGAGATTCAGGGCCGTCCGGCAGCCGAGCGCAAGCATCCGCTCGGCCAGCTGCGCAAGCGTCAGACCGTCGGAATTGCCCGCCTCGTCGCAGGTATACAGAATGAGCGAGCCGTCGTTTGTCACGCCGATGGCCGTGCGGGCGGCCATTTTCTTCGCGGAATCGAGTGTAAAGTCCGTGCAGACCTGCCCGTTTTCAACCAGCATATCACCGCCGCCTGCGGCGGAGGTCACATTCTCCCAGCCGGAGGCGCAGGTGACCTGAAGCGTCATCTGCTGGCCCATGACCATGCCCTTGAGCGCGGCAAGTGCGCTTTTATAGGCGGTGTCGTTCGCAACAGCAAGCAGGAAGCCGTCCTCTGGGATGGAGCAGGACTTCGTATCCTCCACCATGCCGACGACCTCGACGGTCAGCGACTGCCCCAGGCGCAGCTCCGCCGCACGGGAGCCGACCGGGCGGACGATCACATGATAGCCCTCAATGGTATTCTTGGTGCGGGTGTCGTAGTCCTGCGAGTACAGAAGCACGCCGTTCTGCTCTGTCATGGCCTTGTTATAGTTGAGCACCAGCGGCGCATCCGCGCCGTAGTCCAGCGTGACGGCGACGGTCGGGTCGCCGATGAGCGCGGAGCCATCGGCCAGAAACCCCACCGCGTTGGCAGAGCCGCCGGAGCGCAGGATGCTGTTCGTGACGACGATGCCGTAGGGAATGCCGGTCGCCCGGTCAAAGAACGAACCGTTGATCCCCGCGACCATGCTGTAGCCCTGCTCCTCAAGCGTCTTGATGGTCTTGTTCATGGGGCTGGTGCCGTAGAGCGTCGAGCCGAAGGCGACGACGGGCCGCACCTGCGTCTCTTTTTTATAGGTAAAGATATTCTCATGCAGATTCGTCTGCTTGCCGGAATCGGAGGTAACGGCCTGCGTGCTGTATGTATAGACGGTCCCGTCCGCAACGTTCAAAGAGCGGCTCCCGACAGGCTCCGCCGCAGCCAGCACCGGCACGGCCAGCAGCGCCAGCGTCAGCACCGACGCGGCGATCCGCTTCAGCTTGTTTTTCATGATCTGTGGCTCCTTTCGAGGGAAAATGAGAGTAAAAAGGGGATACGCATTATGTTAACATGAAGCGCGAAAAAAGTAAAGAGCGCGCGCGGAAGAAATATTTTCTGCGCTGCGCATGATCAGCTCCATAGTCACAGCCGTTCCCGGCGAAGGAGCGCAAACCCCTTGCGCCGCAGGCACTCTACCGCGGGTAGACCGGGCGTTCGGACTTGTAGAGCGAAAATGGCGATTTTTGAATAGCATTTTGCGGCGCGGCGCGGTATAATATGCAGCAGAAATCAAGAACCGGAGGTCACACATGGAAAAACGTTTTCAAATCGTCACCGACTCCTCCTGCGATCTGCCGCAGGCACTGGCGGACGAGCTCGATCTTGCCGTCCTGCCGCTGCACGTTCTGATCGGGGAACATACATACGCCAACTATCTCGACGGCCGTGAGATCGGCTTCAGGGAATTTTACGACAAGCTCCGCGACGGCGAACGCGCCACCACGAGCGCCGTCAACGTCTCGGAGTTCACTGCCGTCATGGAGGAAAAGCTGAAGGCGGGCCTTGATATCCTCTTCATTGGCTTCTCCTCCGGTCTGAGCACGACGTACCAGTCCGGCGCGATCGCCTGCGGCGAGCTGCGGGAAAAATACCCGGAGCGGAAGCTCATTGCCATCGACTCGCTCTGCGCGTCTCTGGGCGAGGGCCTGCTTTTGTATCTGGCCGCGAAGAAGCAGCAGTCCGGCGCGACCATGGACGAGGTCGCAGACTACGTCCGCGAGACGATCCCACATCTTTGCCACTGGTTCACAGTCAACGACCTGATGTTCTTAAAGCGCGGTGGACGCGTCGACGCGGCGACGGCCCTTGTCGGCACGGTTCTGCAGATCAAGCCCGTCATGCACACCGACGACGCCGGAACGCTCAAGAACGTCACCAAGGCCAGAGGCCGCAAGGCTGCGCTCAAGGGCCTTGCGCAGAAGCTGGCCGACACGGCCATCAACCCGGCAGAGCAGACCGTCTTCATCTGCCACGGCGACTGCATTGAGGACGCAGAGTACACTGCCGAACAGATCCGCGCCCTGACCCCGGTCAAGGATATCATCATCAACTATGTCGGCCCCGTCATCGGCGCCCACACCGGCCCCGGCGTCATTTCCGTCTTCTTCGTCGGCACCCACCGGTAACGATACAGACGCATTGCGGCTCCCCGGACACATCCGGGGAGCCGCGTTTTTCATATCAATGAAGCTTCTATGGATCAGTCCTTCAGCGCCTCTAATGCGCCGAGCAGGAAGCGCCAGGTGCGCTGGACGGAGGAGATGGACATTTTTTCGCGCGTGGTATGGATATCGGCCAGATCCGGGCCGAAGGATACGCAGTCAAGGCCGGGGAGCTGGCCCGCGAATAGGCCGCATTCCAGCCCCGCGTGGATGGCTTCGATCTTCGGGGTCTTGCCGGTCTGCTGCGTGTAGACGGCGGCGAGCTTATCGCGCAGCGGGGATTCGCGCCGGTATTCCCACGCGGGATAGGCCCCCGTCACATGAAGCGAACCGCCCAGCAGCTGTGACAGCGCGTCGATGCGGGCAAGCAGCATCTGCTTCTGCGACGAAACCGAGCTTCTGACCGAGCTGACCGCCGTCAGAACGCTGTCCGTCACATGGAAAATGCCGAGATTGCAGGACGTCTGCACCAGCCCCGGGATGTCCATGCTCATGGCCGCGATGCCGTTCGGCACAAGCAGCAGGAAGCGGACAACACGCAGCGTCGCTTCCTCCGTCAGCGCCTGCGCACAGGCGGGGGCGGGCTCCAGCGCGACGGTCACACCGGGGTCGGCTGCGGCGTATTCCTTCCGGAAGTCCGCTTCGCAGGCCGCCGCGATCTCACGCGCGGCAGGCATATCCTCCTCCCGCAGGGCCAGAACGGCCTCGGCCGCATTCGGAATGGCGTTGTCCTTCAGACCGCCCGCGGCGGAAACGAGCCGGAAGGAAAGCTTGCACTGCACCGCGTTCAGCACGCGGCCCAGCAGGAGATTCGCGTTTGCGCGGCCCTTGTCGATCTCCTGGCCGGAATGGCCGCCGATGAGGCCGGAGACGGTCAGCCGCGCGCAGGCCAGCGCGCAGGGGGCGCTCGTCAGGCCAATGGAGACGTTGGCGCTTGCGCCGCCGGCACAGCTGACGGTGAAGATGCCCTCGTCCTCGGAGTCGACGTTCAGCATACGGCGGGCGGAGAGCTGCGAAAAATCAAGGCCCTGCGCGCCCTCCATGCCGATCTCCTCGTCGACGGTAAACACAACCTCAAGCGCCGGGTGCGCAATTTCGCTGCTGTCCAGCACGGCCAGCGCCATGGCGACGGCAATGCCGTCGTCGCCGCCGAGCGTCGTGCCGTTCGCCGAGACATAGTCGCCCTCGACGCGCAGGTCGAGCGCGTCCTTTGTGAAGTCGATGGGGCTTTCCGGCGTTTTTTCCGCAACCATGTCGAGATGGCCCTGTAAAATGACGGCGGGCGCAGCTTCGTAGCCTGCTGTGGCGGGCTTTTTGATGATGACGTTGTTGAGCGCGTCCTGATACACCCACAGACCGCGTTCCTTTGCAAAGGCGACGCAGTAGTCGCTGATGGCCTTCGTGTTGCGCGAGCCGTGCGGGATACGGGTCAGATCCTCGAAGAAATGAAAGACCGCTTTCGGTTCCAGAGTTTCCAGTACACGGGACATGATGATCGTTCCTTTCCGTTTATAAGCTTGATATGGTTATTCCGGCAGCTTTTCAAAGTCCTCCGCGCCGTGCTTGCACAGCGGGCAGATAAAATCGGCGGGGAGCGTTTCGCCCTCGTAGACATAGCCGCAGATCTTGCAGACCCAGCCGGTCTGCTTTTTGAGCGCCGACGGCTTGGGCTTGACGTTTGCAAAGTAGAAGCTGTAGGTCATGGACGGCGCGTTGGAGAGCACGCGGGCCTCGGTCACGTCGGCAATGAACAGCGTGTGCGTGCCAAGATCGATCTCCTGCGTGACCTTGCCGCTGACAAAGGCGTTGGTGGAGTACGGCAGGTAATACACGCCGTTCGTCGCGCGGGCCATACCCTTTACATCCGCGAACTTGTCCACGTCGCGGCCGGACTGGAAGCCGTAGTGCTGGAACAGGCCGAACGGCGCGTCGGTCGAGAGCATGGACAGATTGAACACGCCCGTCTTGCGGATCATGTCATGCGTGAAATTCGCCTTGTTGACGGCGATGGAGATGCGCTTGGGTGTGTCGGTGAGCTGCGCGGCGGTGTTGATGATGCAGCCGTTGTCCTTTTTCCCGTCGCGGGCCGTCAGGACGAACAGGCCGTAGGAGAACGAGAAGAACGCGTTCTTTTCAACCGGCGCGTCGGCCTTGTGCTCTGCCGGAGCAGGCTTTGGCATGGAATCGAAGATAGCCTGCGCCATGGTCTCGACGTCCGCCAGCTGGGATTCCTTGAGCGTCGATTTGATCGTGACTGTCTCATCGAGGATCGTGCAGTTCTTGAGCTTCTGGAACTCCGCGCGCATCAGCCCTGCCGCCGTCGGGGCCCAGGAGCCGTTTTCCATCAGGGCGATAGTGCGGTTCTGGAGATTGTGATGGACGATATCGTGCACCAGATTTTCCATCGTCACGAACATCCCCGCGTTGTACGTCGTGGAGATAAAGACCAGATGGCTGGCCCGGAAGCATTCGGAGAGGATATAGCTTGGATGCGTGACGGACACGTCGTACATCTGCACATTGCGCACGCCGAGATCGGACAGCTTCGCGGCTAACACATTCGCCGCGTTTTCCGTGCCGCCGTAGACGGAGGCGTAGGCGATGACGACCGCGTCATCTTCGGGCGTATAGGTTGCCCAGTGGATATATTTGTCGAGGAACCACGCGATATCCTTGCGCCAGACCGGGCCGTGCAGCGGGCAGATCATCTCGATCTCCAGCCCGGCGGCCTTTTTCAGCAGCGCCTGCACCTGCGTGCCGTATTTGCCGACGATGTTGGTATAGTACCGGCGCTGTCTCTTATACACATCTCCGAGCCCACGAGACACTCGCTAATCTCGT
>ERZ1027243.935-NODE-935-length-14840-cov-10.797633_pt1 | contig 14840 bp, 20 predicted proteins | sample MGYA00519243_ERZ1027243 | MGnify/ENA primary metagenome ERZ1027243 (study PRJEB26926, sample SAMN06164727) | human gut metagenome | biome: ENVO:00009003; feature: ENVO:2100002; material: ENVO:00002003 | host: Homo sapiens | place: USA | collected 2012 ...
CGTGTGATTGAGGGACATATCCTCGATTTCAAACCGGGAAAACACCGCCGCCACTCATAAACAAATCATTACTGCGAAAGGAAAGGATTGAAATGTGTACTGTAAAGGAAATCCGGGAAGCAATCCGGGAGGATTGCCATTCCCAGCATGGTATGGAATTTATAGAGATTGACCGTGTTCTGCAAACTCTGCCATTCTCTCAGGGAAATGACCTGTTGGACAGACCGCCCATTCCCAAGCGCCCCTACCGGCGCAGAAAAAGTGAACAAAACAGCTAACTGCCACAATTCTTTTTACAGGATTGTGGCTTTTTTCATACCCTGAGAAATTTGGAAGGAGTGAGGTCAATGGCCGTATTTCGCATTGAACGAACCAGAGATTATACCGTGATGAGCAATCACCATTTACGCAACGGGAAACTGTCCCTGAAAGCCAAGGGGCTGCTTTCCATGATGCTGTCCTTACCGGAGGACTGGAACTATACCACCAGAGGGCTTGCCGCCATCTGCAAAGAGGGCGTGGACGCTATCGGCGGCGCGCTGCGGGAGCTGGAAACTGCCGGGTACATTGTCCGCCATCAGCTGCGAGACCGGCAGGGTCGGATCAGCGATACCGAGTATGTTATCTACGAGCAACCACAGCCGAAGAACCCGGATACGCCCCAGCCGGATACGGCTTCACCAGATACGGAAAACCCGGATATGGTAAAACCGGATACGGAAAAGCCCGCAGAATTAAATATAGAGAAATCAAATACAGAAAAAACAATTACTTATGGATCAAGTACCGATTCTATTCCCTTCCGGGAGCCAGCGGCAGCACAGCTGCCGGAACGGAAAGGAAGGGATGCGATGTCTGTCTCAGAGATGGAAAGTTATCGGGATTTGATTCTGGAGAACATCGAGTATGACCACCTGTGCCGGGAGTTTACCACCTACCGGGAGGACCTGGACGAGATTGTGGAGCTGATGGTGGAGACCGTCTGCGCCAAGCGGAAAACCACCCGGATCGCTGGCAGCGACTTCCCCCATGAGGTGGTCCGCTCCCGTTTTTTGAAGCTGGACTGCTCCCACATCGAGTTTGTCATGGAGTGCCTGCGGAACAATACCACCGAAATCCGCAACATGAAGCAGTATCTGCTTGCGGTGCTGTTCAATGCGCCTACCACGATCAGCAATCACTACACCGCACAAGTCAACCACGATATGTACGCAGGCGGCTGGTAAACAGCCGCTTTTGTACTGCCCGGACACACCGGGAGAAAGGATTTTGCCATGAAACGACCTCTTGCCTACATTACGGCTCCCTGGAGCAACAGCCAGTATGAGAACGCCGAGAACGCTGCGGCCTACTGCCGTCAGGTGTACGACGCCGGGTATTCGCCCATCTGCCCGGTGCTGTTCCTGCCCACCTTCCTGAAGGACGAGATTCCCCAGGAACACAAGGATGGGCTGGATATGGCGCGGGACTACCTGCGCCGGTCCCATGTGCTGGTGGTCTGCGGCCACAGCATCGACGAGACCGTGAAGAATGACATCGCCACCGCCGAGCGCCTGCGGATCACCGCTACCACCCTGGACGGCATCCTGACCGTGAAGGGCCAGGGGCGCGGGAAAGGAGGTGCGCGCCATGCCTGAGCGTAAGACCGTGGGCCAGCTGATGGAAGAAATGCGCCTCAAGGCCGGGGCGCAGAACTACCACGGCCACGAATACATGGATTTGGAGCGGTTTGCCGAGGACACCCGGCACATGATTATCTTCGATGTGCTGACCGACGATTCTCCGGTGGGCTGGAAGGGTGAACGGACCCGCCTGTTTCTGACGGAGGCCGGATACCAGAAAAGCCTGGAGAACCAGGAAAAGGGCCATATCAAGATTCTCAGCCATGCCAAGGTGCGCGAGGGCCACCTGTACTATGACCGCCCCGGCCAGCTGCGCTGAAAGGAGCCTGCCATGCTGAAATACCTGCTGCGGCGGCTGGTGGTCCCGCCTTAGTATCAAGCACCACCCCTGCAAAATCCGTGGAAAGGAGGCGAGAAAAATGCAGGAGGAAGTGGAAAACAGGACTTTGACGCTGGTAGTCAGCGGAACAAAGTTCACCGGGCGGCTGCTGAAAGCCGCCATCACCAAGTACCTTGCCCACCGCAAGGAAAAGAAGCTGCAAAAGCAGAAAAGCCGGGATACCCCCGTGATTCCCCACGGCAAGCAGACGGTGAAGCAGCTGATCGGCCAGAACCAGGGCGTTTCCAACATCGAGATCACCGACCCCTCTATCAAGGAGTTTGAGAAGATCGCCCGGAAATACGGCGTTGATTATGCGGTGAAGAAGGACCGCAGCAGCTCCCCGCCCAAGTACCTGATCTTTTTCAAAGGCCGGGATGCGGATGCCCTGACCGCTGCCTTTACCGAGTACACCGGCAAGAAGGTCAGAAAGGCGCAGAAAACAGAGCGTCCGTCCGTGCTGGCAAAGCTGAGCCAGTTCAAAGAGCTGGTGAAACACGCTGTCGTGGACCGGAACAAGCGGAAGGAGCTGGAACGATGAAAAAGCAACTTGACCTCAAGAAGCTCCTTTTGCTGAATATGCCGTATATCCTGATGGGACTATTCGCCACCAACTTCGGTGAAGGATGGCGGATGGCCGTGGGTGCGGACGCTTCGGCAAAAATGCTCTCGTTTTTCTCCACGCTGCCGGTGGCGCTGGCCAGCTGGTGGCCCAGCCTGCACCCGCTGGACCTGCTGGTGGGCCTGTGCTGTGGCGCTGCTCTGCGGCTGGCGGTCTATCTCAAAAGCAAGAACGCCAAGAAGTATCGCCACGGCACGGAGTACGGGTCCGCACGATGGGGAACCCATGAGGACATCGCTCCTTACATCGACCCGGTGTTCCAGAACAATGTGATTCTGACCAAAACGGAGAGCCTGACCATGAACAGCCGCCCCAAGGACCCCAAGACCGCCAGAAACAAAAATGTTCTGGTGATCGGCGGCTCCGGTTCCGGTAAGACCCGCTTCTGGCTGAAACCGAACCTGATGCAGATGCACAGCTCCTATGTGGTCACAGACCCCAAAGGGATAATATCTCAAGGACGGAGAAATCCGCACACTTTCGGGAGGTGACGATATGGCACACAATATCGCCAAAATTACAGCATTATACGAGCGTTTGAGCCGTGACGATGAGTTACAAGGCCCCAGCAACTCCATTCTGAATCAGCAGGCATTTTTGGAGGACTATGCCAAGCGGAATAGCTTCACCAATGTCCGCCACTTCACCGATGATGGAGTGAGCGGCACGACCTTTGACCGAGAGGGCTTCAAGGCCATGATTGCCGAGGTGGAGGCCGGGAACGTGGCAACGATCATCGTCAAGGACATGAGCCGCTTCGGGCGGGACTATCTCAAGGTCGGCTTTTACACCGATGTCATGTTCAGAGACAAGGGTGTGCGCTTCATCGCTGTCAACAGTACCAGCATGAAGTTCAGCGGCTGGAAAACCGTATCCGCTACTATTCGGAGGGCGAGAGGAAGAAGCGTAACCACCGCCTTATCACCCGTGGCGCGGACGTGGAGAGTGTGGCACCGGAAGTACGAGGCATGAGCCAAACGGCATTTAGAATTTTGGTTGAGCAAATCTTTTCCCTGCCAGAAGTTGCCGCCCTGGTGCGCCACGCCATTGACCAGCAGGAGGGCGGATAATTGGCCCTGTTTCACTTTCACGTCACCCAGGTCAAGCGGAGCGCGGGACAGTCTATTGTCACGTCTGCCGCCTACCGCGCCGGAGAGAAACTTTACAGCGAATACTATGGCGAAGTCAGCGACTATACCCACAAGGGCGGCGTGGTCTGTTCAGACGTTCTTCTGCCGCCCCAGGCCCCCGCCGAGTACCAAGACCGCGCCACCCTCTGGAACGCCGTGGAGAAGGCCGAGCGCGGCAAGAAAGCCCAGCTTGCATATAGCTTTGACATTGCCTTGCAGAACGAACTTTCTCTTGACGAGAACATCGCTCTTGCAAGGCAATTTGTTTCAGAGCAGCTTGTGGGCCGGGGCATGATTGCCGACTTTGCCATCCACCAGCCGGACAAAGAGGACGGCGGTATTCCTATGCTGGAACTGCTGAACGCCGATTGGATGTCGGACGATGGCGTGTGGAGCGCACGCATAGAAGGCGAAACACTCGATCTCAGCTACCGGCAGGAGCTGGTTTACAGCGGTGGTTTCTCCTTCGATTTCCAGGGAGATGGCCTGAACGCCAAGACAGAGCTTAGCTTTGATGATAAGCAATTTGAAAGCGAGGATGGGAGCGTCTCCAGTACTATGGAGAGTCTCTCTGTGGAAAACCGCAAGCTATATCTGGTCATCACCGTTTCAAAAGCAGGGGAAGCCAGCGTGCGGCAGCAGATAGTCCTGAACCGGGCAGAGAGCGGTAAGACCACAGAAGGCGAATCGGAGAAAATACGGGAGGTTTCCGACATGGCTGAATTGATGGAATTTTCATGGCACCAAAGTGCCATGAGCTTCAGCGACTGTTTTGATTTCCAAATTAAGACCGCAGAGGGGAAGCCCGCTGCGCCCCGCCTGTACTGCGATTATACGGACACGGAAACAGGTGAGCGCATTGAGCTCGGCGAGGAAAGCTCCGGCTTTCAGGGGTTCCGGCTGGATGGAACACGAACTGACAATACGGCGTGTCCGCCAGTCCCCTTAGAACGCTGGGAAGAACTGGCTGATTTCCTGCGCAAAGCGGAGCTGTCCCCCTACAGCCCGCCGGAACCGGGCCTTATGGATGCAACCAACAGTAATATCCAGGTCACATGGCGGGAGAACGGCGAAAAATTTACCAACAGCTACAGTGGTGTCTATGCCCATGAGCTGCTGAAGCTGCTTCAGGACATTGCGGGGGAAGTGTCCCGCAATGCCTTTGAAGAACCAAAACCGGAATGAGAGCAGCAAAGGCGCTTATTCCATGGAAAAGGAGGAAATACAGGTGAAAATCAAGATGAAACAGTCACTCGCAGTGATATTGGCGCTGGTGATGGTGCTCTCTCTCTCCGCCTGCGGCGGGAAGAACAGCGGCCCGGAGGAGGTCGGCAGTTACCAGCTCTATGAGATGACATTCGAGGGTGATGTTTTCGACCATGATTTTCTGGAGACCTCGGGGTTCGCACTGTATACCATGGAACTGGCCGCAGATGGTACCGGCTGGATCAAGATAGACGGCAAGGCTACCATCACCTGGGGCGATGGAAAAATCACCGTGAACGAATCCAATGCTGTCTACACCTATACATACAAAGACGGGATGATCGTTCTTGAGGAGTCCACCGGCGAGTCGATGACCTTCAAGAAGACGGATTCCGCAGACGCTTCCAGCGGATTGAAGCAAGTAGGCGAAGACGGTTCTGGCGCAGAGCTGACAGCCCATCAGCAGTATTGGAGCGGCGACTGGTACGGCTGGATTGCCTACAGCAACGGCACCAATAATTATGCCTCTCTGGATGGCTTCTATATGGACTGCATGGCTCGGATCGAGGTCGATGAAAACGGAGAGGGGACGGTACTGCTTTGGGACGAGGCTACTTCTGTAGGCGATCCCCGTGCCAATGTGTCGATCCAGATCTCCGATGGCGGCTTTGAGCAGGGACGGCTCAAAAGCGTGAGCGGCTTGTTCTCGGACGGCGATGTCGGCAACGCCGACTGGCTGGTGGATCCGGACGGCCTGGGCTATGAAAATCTCATCTGCATCGAGGGCAGCTATAAAGACCCGGATGATTTTTTCAGCGGCTATGATTATACGATCTACCTGCGGCCCTGGGGCCTGGACTGGGCGGACATTGAGACGGATCAGCCGGACGGCCTGCCGGATCACTACGACTGGTATCTGTCTGCCATCCAGGCCGGCGCGGAGATGCCGGACGTGATCGGCGGCGACTACGGCGGCCTTGCCCCGGGAGAGATCCCCGACGACCAGATGGAGCACCAAGGCGGAAGCGACCCCAACGCCTCGGCGGTGGACGGCACCTGGCAGGCTCCCGTTTTCGGTGACTACGGTCTGTCCAAGGCCAGCGCCACCGGCGTCGTTCCGATGACGCGGGATGAGCTGGTTAATCGAATCGGTTTCTACGCCGATTCTCAGATCGGCTCTGCCCCATACGACAGTCTTTATAATTCCATGGGTTATATCCACGGCAAGCCCCTGATCGACGATCCCCGGTGGGATACGGGCAAGACTCATGTCTATCAGTGGTCCATTGAGAGCGGAGAGTACGCCACCCTGGTCTTTGAGGTGACGGACTACTCCATCGGGATCGAGAAGCTGCAATCAGTGGAAACCAGTCCGGGCCTGCTGGATGGATGAGACCATGAAAAAAGGGTTACCTACGATAAAAAAGGCCCTTTGGCTTCTCTTCACCGTAACAGTACTGCTGGCTCTGCCCGCCTGCGCAGGCTCCGGAGAAACCGACAGTGGTGCGCCCAAGACGGTTCCGGCCTCCGGCGATATGGTGGCAGCGGAGCTGCCCTCCGGCTGGAATCTGATTTCCGGCACCGACATGCACGGAGTTGACCTGGCGGACTTCATCTGCCACGCCGAGAAGTTTGAGCTGGGCGACCCCTACCTGCAGGCACAGGAGTATTTCGGAGGCATTGAGGCGGTGCGGGCTGTTCTGGAGTCGGAGAACCCCTACGGGACCTATACCGGGACAAAAGAACTGGCCAACGGCACATGGTATCTGGCTGAAAATGCCGCCGCCGCACAGCTTGACGAGAAAGCGATCATCGTGAAGGGTTATCAGTGCGATTTTGGAAGCGACGAGATACAGAGCATCCTTGGCAGCCTCCAATGGCTCCAATAAATCATGTTACATATAGAAAGGAAAATTGTTATGAAAAAGTTTTTATCTGTTATTTGCTGTTTGGCCATCATTCTCTCCCTCGCCGCCTGCGGTGGCGGTGGAGGCGACGCCCTCAAGGGAACCTGGGAGCAGGAAGGCACTGATTATGGCACCGTGACATGGAAGTTTGACGGGAAAGGCGGCTTCACCAGCGAGAGCGACTTCTTTGATAACAAGGGCACCTATACCATCGACGGCAGCCAAGTGACGATTACACGGGAAGGCGATTTCGCCGATCCAGTCGTGTATGATTTTGCGGTTTCGGGCAGCAGCCTGACCCTCACGGCGACGGACGGTCTGGCTCCCGACTATGATCTGACGAAGAAATAACACTGCGGAATACAGCCCCATGCGGGCTCGTCCGCATGGGGCTGGCCAGGGAGGGAACTGCTTATGCTGAACTTCCTCCGTGGTCCCCGACCGCTGAATGGGCAGGACATCTCCTTCATCAAGGACCGTTTCCGGGGCGGTGCGCGCAGTTATATCATCTTCTCATATTTCACCGGGGCAACGCCGGAGAACAACTACACCCCGACCAAACCCTATACTGTCACAATTTCCTCGGACTCGCACTCCTACGACGAAGAAAACTACGCCCGACTCTATGTGGCCTGCGGCGGAGCAGACAGTCCCCGGCCTGTGAAGTTGCGCAAGAAAGCGGATGGCCAGTGGTGTCTGTGGGAACAGTACCTGCTGACCGACATCCGCCAGCCGAAGGCCAACGACCCGTGGGCATAGGTCGGTTGTTCTTGGACAGTCCGATCAAACCGGAAGGAGTGGAGTGATTTGAAAAAGAGACATATGGTTCTGTTCCTTGCCTCTGTTCTCCTGCTTTCCACCTTGTGCGCCTGCGGGCAGCAGACAGGGCAAACGGAACAGCCGGAGGGTGGCGGCGGACACTCCGCAGCGCATGGAATTGAAAAGCCCCTGCCTGAAAAGACGAAAAAAATTGTCGTCACGGAACTTTATAGTGAGGAAGGCGAAGGCGTTTTTAGCGACGGCAGTCCATACAAGTATTCCTTCCATGTGCCGCAAATCGAGGATGATACAGACGACGCTGCCACCATCAATCAGGAGATCGCCTCCACCTACGGCAAAATTGCAAAGGAGTGCCTGGAGAGCGTCAAAAAAAAGGAAACTCCCTATTGCTCCAGCGTGGTATATGAGCACTTCCGTAGCGGGAACATCCTCGCCCTGGTGCTGAGACATGCCAATTTCTACGATGGCTTTGAGGGGTACGCTGCTTACAGCTATGACACGGCAAATGGTGTGCGGCTGACCAACGAAGACATCCTCAAGATGCAGAACATGACAGAGGCAGATTATCTGACTGCCCTGCGCCGGGCGGCTGCCAAGGAGTTTGACGATTCCTTCCACGCCAGCTGGGGGGCACTGGAGGAGTCCGATCCCGGCGGCTATCAAGAGCTGCGAAGCTGGACGCTTTCGGAGCAGAACCTAAACCTGAACGTGCCCTTCTACATGGACAACGGCACTGTCCATGTCATCGCCCACATCGGAAGCCCCGCAGGGGCCAGCTACATAGATCGAGACCTGGTCCTTAATTTGGAAAATGACATTGGCCAGATGGAAACCGCCCAGCTGGGGGACTACCTGACGGTAAAGCGTCAGGGCAATGCCGTGACCCTCCGTATCCGGCAGACACCACGGCTGGAGGCCCTGCTGAGGGAATACGGCCTCATCAACACAGATGCCGCCCTCTATGATAAGGATTTGACCGTGGGCGGCCTATACAGCAGCTATACCAAGATCTTCTGTGGCGAGATTGGAGAGGCGGACGAACCCTTCGTGTTTCTGCTGACTCAGGAGGGGTGGGTGGAGTATATCGACGTCCTGTCCTGCCTTTCCTGCGGGTACTTCTGCGGCGGCCCCCTCTTGGGTGTGGCAGACGCGAAGAGCCTCGTCCATTCCTCTGCGGATGGGCTTCCGGACATCTGGGCCATCACAGAAAAGGGAGAAAAGCTGGGCCTGTGGGACATTGTCTCCTGCCAGCGGTACACGATACCGGCAAGTCTGCAAAACAGCGGGTGGTGGAACGACGAAATCGGTGGCTCCCTGACGGTGTCGGAGGGGAACGGCGACAACTTCAATTACTGCGTCTTCCGGGAGACCGGCAGCGTCAGTGTGGATATTCACGGGAACCTCAACTATCTCGGCATGACGGAGAAGGGAATGGTGTACGCCTACCGGCTGTGGGGGGCATTCAGCAACGGCCCTGGCCTGACCGGAGTGGCCGCCTTTGACCAGCGTTCCGAGTTTAACGGGGACGATTACGAAAGCACACTGACTGTCACGGAGCTGTGCGGTACGCCTCTCCTTGGAGATCAGACAGGCGATACGACGGTCCTGATGCAGAGCTTTGGTTGAGAGAACGAAAATAATTAGGAGGATGCCATGAGAAGATGGATCGCGCTGTGCTTGCCGCTTTTGCTGCTGGCCGCGCTGACGGCCTGCGCCCAAGGAAAACCCGATTCTACTCCCCCAAAAGAGAAAGTGGCGGCTCATGAGACGGATAATGCGGTCACCGTGTCCACCGCCGCCGAGCTGATCGCTGCCATCGCCCCGGATACCCATATCCTTCTGAAACCCGGCGATTACAACTTTTCCGCTCTGACAGAGGATGAGATCTCGGAGTGCGGCGGCTATGTAAACCCGGACAGTCTGGCAAACGGGGAACTCACGATCTATAACGCTCACGGCTTTACCATAGAGGCGGAGGAGAGCGGGTCTGTGCGCTTCATCACCGAGAACGGGTACGCGGATGTGGTGACCCTCACCCTCTGCGACGGGGCCGTCCTGAAGGGGCTGGTCATCGGCCATGAGATCGAGAAGGGCGAGTGCGACGCCGATGTCCTCCGAATCGACACCTGCAAGGATGTAACCGTGGAGGACTGCGGCCTGTTTGGCTGCGGCGCCGACGGCATCTGGGCGGAGAAGGCCGACCGCCTCACCGTTACCAAAACGGACATCTACGAGTGTACCAGCAGCATCTTCAGCCTGGTCGATACCGGGGAGGCGGTCTTTGACGGCTGCCGGTTTTACGACAATGACGGGATGTTCTTCCTGTGGGGGAAGACGGAGGTGCTGGTCAGGGACACGGAGATATTCCAAAACCGGAATCCTCTGCTGGAGGGCGACCCGGAGGATGTCTGCATTGCTTTCCGGGGCTGTACCTTCCGGGACAACCTCGATATGGGGACTCCCGAGGACTGGTCATGCGCATCCTTTGAAAACTGCGGGCTCACCGCATCCCATGGGGCGGCCTATGATGCGCTGCTCTCGGCTTGCCGATCCATGCTGGCGGACCCGTCCCGGTACAGCGGCACAGAGACCCCGGGGGGCAGGGGTATCCAGCGACTGGCGGACAACATCACGGAATTGTACGAGTGCGAAGCGTGGGAGACAGTGGGCTATCTCATCCGGGACTTCAGTGGAGACAGTGTGCCGGAGCTGCTGATCGCCTGTATGCCGGGATATGAGCCATGGATCGGCGCGCTCTACACGCTGGTGGACGGAGAACCCCGGCTGGTCCTCTCCTATGAGGACGACAGCGCCTTTGCCTATTTGGGGAACGGCACGTTCTTCTGCCTGACCAGCAACGGCGAACCGCCCGGCCGCGGACAGGGAATATACCATCTGACGAAGGATGGGACGGCTCTGGAGTGTGACAGCTTTGATTTCTTCTTCTACGATGAGTATGTGGTCTATCACAACACCACCGGCAGCTTCGATGTGTCAGAGTCCCGGGAATCGGTAATGGACACGGGCGATTTCAACGCCTACGAGGGGCTTGAGCCGGAATATGAGACGGCCATGACGCCTTTCTCCGACGGTTGAGGAGGTATGTAAATGAAACGATATGCCACGTTTTTTCTGAGCATTTTGCTGCTGGCGGCTCTGACGGCCTGCGGAAGCGGCAGTTCGCCCAGTGGCAAGGATGCTCCCCCCGTCCGCACGCCCATGGGCACGAAAGACACGGAACAGACCTCCGACCTGGAGCAGGCCTACAGTGATCTGGTGGAGCGATTCCGCACCTTGGTGTCCGATCCCTTCGGCCAGGACAGCGACGAGCCCGACGAAATGGGCGTTTTGGAGACCGCCCGGGGGATGGGGGACGACGCCCCGTATGAGATGGGCTATCTCATCGAGGACCTCAGCGGCGATGGTATCCCGGAGCTGGCGGTGGGAGGACTTCGCGGGATGACCAACGCCCTCTATACTTTGGTGGACGGCAAGCCGGAGCTGGTCTTTGAGGGCTGGTACCGCAGCAGCTACGTCTATCTGGGCGATGGCCGCTTCTACTACTACGGATCCAACAGTGCTGCGGAGAGCGGCCAGGGCGTGTTTGCCCTCACCAAAGACGGGACCAGGCTGGAATGTGAGAGTTTCCTCTTTACTGGCCTCAACAGCGATGGTGATGTGGTGGTCTATTCCAACGAAACCGGAAGCTGGGACATCGCAGAATCGGAGAAGTCAGACATGACGGCGGAGGAGTTCTGGGCACTGGACCCCCTTGGGGAGCCGTTGCCTCTCATCCCCTTCTCTGGGGCGGAGGCAGGGGGCACCAATGGATCTGCGTTCCCGGTGTCGGTGGACTATCTGCCGGAGGGGATGCTCCCGGACTACTGGGTCACCCTCTACGATGGCGACGGTGCTGCCTTCCTCCTTTTCACCACGGACAGCCCGGTGACAGAGTTCACGGTGCTGGCGCTGGAACTGAAGGACTTCACGGAGACCGGGGCAGCGATCTTCTCCGCCGCGCCTGTTGTGCTGGAGGAGGGGTTGGACAGCCTGCCGGAGGTGATGACGGTGGACACCCCGGTGGCGGTGCAGCTTGGTTTTATGGGTACCATCCCCAATTACGGCATCTCCTATGTGGATGAAAACGGCGATCTCCGCCGCTTCGCCCTGGTGCAGAGCGGCTACGATGGCTCCGTCCTGCTTGATGAGGCCGACCCGAGGGAGACACAGTTCATTCTTCCGGGAGAGGTGTCCGAATAGTGAAGGAAAAATAGTTTAGGAACATATATCCTCTCCCATTAGCCGGGAGAATCAACAGAATACTGAGGAGGAAATACCTATGGCACTGTTTGGAAAACTGTTCGAAAAAAAGCAATGCTCCATCTGCGGCAGCGACATCGGACTTCTGGGCAATCGCAAGCTGGAGGATGGCAACTGCTGCAAGGCGTGCGCGGCCAAGCTCTCCCCATGGTTCAGTGAGCGGCGGCAGAGCACCGTGGAGGATATCAAGGCTCAACTGGAATACCGGGAGGCCAATCAGGACCAGGTGGCGGCGTTCCACGCCACCCGCACCTTGGGCGAGAGCACCAAGGTGATTCTGGACGAGGACGCCGGGAAGTTCCTGGTGACCTCCGCCCGGAACTGGCAGAGCGCCAATCCCGATGTGCTCAGCTTCTCCGATGTGACCGGCTGCAATCTGGATATTGATGAGGACCGCACCGAAATCGAGTACAAGGACCGGGAAGGCAACCGTCAGAGCTTCAGCCCCAAGCGCTATGCCTATTCCTACGACTTCTACATCGTCATCCACGTCAATAACCCCTATTTCAACGAGATCCGTTTCAAGCTGAACAACTCCAAAGTGGACAACGATGAGGAGACCCTGCTGGACAGCCCCACCGCCATGCCCCGCTCCCGTTCCGGCGTCAGCCGCCCAACGCCCGGCGCGGCGCGTCCCGGTGCTGTTCGTCCGAGCGCGGTTCCGCCGGGAGGCCGTCCCATGCCCGGCCGTGCCCCCATGGGCGGCGGAATGATGGGCGGTGCGCGGGTGTCCAACGCCGATGAGGTCCGAGCCAGTCTGGAGTACCAGCAGTATGAGCAGATGGGTCAGGAGATCCGAGAGGCCCTGCTCCAGGTGCGTCAAGAGGCCAGAGATACTGCGGCGGCGGCAAACGCCCCCAAAACCGCGGTGACCTGTCCCTACTGCGGTGCCACCACTACGCCGGATGCCTCCGGCTGCTGCGAGTTCTGCGGCGGTGCTATTGGAGGCTGACCTATTAGGGCGCTTTTCTGAGAAAACCTTATAATTATAATTGGGAATCGTGAAAGAGGCCCTATTCGTAAGCAGAAAGTAGGTGGTGATGTATGCGCAGGGTAATTTTGAACATGAAGGACTACATTTTTGCCGACGCTGTGGCAAAGTCGTTACAGGTAGATGAACAAGGTGATTTTAATGTAGTACCGACAACCACGACGGAAGAATTGCTGCAATACAGTAAGCTGTGCGAGCCGTATGCCATACTTATGGAGGTCAACGGCTATCCGCCCTATGTGCTGGAAGAACGGTTAAAAATCCGGGATGCAATCAAAGAGGTCAATCCCGACTGCAAGATTGTTCTTGTGGTTGACGAAAACTCAGAGAAAAAAGTAGCCGAGGAGGTGCGACGGGCGAAAAAAGCCGGGAGGATCGACCAGTTCATTTACGGCTCTATCAGTGCCAGCTACCTTGTGGCGCTGATGGATACACTGTAAAAACCGAATGATTCCCCATTCTCAAACAGGAAATCGCACCGAACATTATCTGACGGAGAGGAGGAAAAGAATATGGCAGAAAAACCTGAAATCGGGAAAAAAGAGAAACTGAAAAAAGAAGCCGCAGTCTCGTCAGTGGAAATCAAACAGAAATACAGGCTGAACGGCACAGCGGCCTTTGATCCTAATCACGGTTGCGGAAATGAGCCGCCGAAAATCAGACTACCGCCCAGAGTGGACGATCCACCGAAGTGCGGAAACGAGCCGCCGGTCATTCCGCCAATCAAAAAGGCGAAAAAATAAGAAAACGAGGTGAACAATTTATGATTAGAACACGAAAAGCGCCTGCAAGGTTTTTGAGCGCCATGCTCTGCTTTGTGCTGATGCTGGGGCTGCTGCCGATGACGGCGTTTGCGGAGGGTACCCGCGAAGAGGTTGACACCATAAAAGCCACAGCGATAATTAATGTACCATCTTATGGCGCACCGACCAATTATCCGGCATTTACAGTGACAGAAGGCAGCCCTGCATATATTGCTGCTATGATGACTCACTGGGAAAAGAAAAACACAGTGACAGGAAAATGGGATAATGTTTCCTCTGGGAATACGTTTACAGAGGGAACATGGAGGCTTTCTGTCCAAGTCCGCATAGACGGTGAAGGCGGCAAAACCCACAAGCTGTCGGAAAAACCGCGGTTTTTCGTCAATGAAGTAGAGTGGCAGATTGAATCGAAATCTCGTTTTGATGATTACCACTTTGTATCTCTTGCTTATTTTCATTCTCAGGAATATGAGGTGACATCCTCAACATTGCCGCAGATGTATGATATTACCGTAACAAACGGTGTGGCTAAAAATGAAAGTTATATAGACATCACAAAAGCGAAACCCGGTGATAAAGTGGTGCTGTTGGCGGACGATAGACGAGATGAAGGTTTGGCATTTGAGAAGTGGGTTGTTACCGGTGCTACCGTTGATGCTGAAAACAACATGACTGCGAAATTCATTATGCCGGAAGGTAATGTAACCGCAGAAGCAACCTATATCCCTTGTGATATATCAATTAAGGCTGTCAAACTTACACTGGGCAACTATGCTGTTGGCAAAAAAGCCAGCGATATTTCTGTAAAAATCATTACACCAGATGTAGTAGACTTTTCTTATGGCGATACCTATCGTTGTTATGATGAGGATGGTGTTGCTTTAGGTGGTAGCTACGTGTTATGTTATCTCGAAGGCGAAACAGTAAAGCGTCTTGGTGCGGATGAGCTTATAAAGGAAGGCGTAGAATACTTCCTCGAGGTTCACATTAAGTCTGACGAAGGCTATACATTTTTGGGTTTGAAGGAAGAAAATGTAACGTTAGACGGAACAGCGGGTGTAGCTATTGCCTGGACAAGCTGAATAGCCTGGCAGGCAAAAAAGAGGAGCAGAAACCCCA
>ERZ1027243.942-NODE-942-length-14745-cov-15.237509_pt1 | contig 14745 bp, 10 predicted proteins | sample MGYA00519243_ERZ1027243 | MGnify/ENA primary metagenome ERZ1027243 (study PRJEB26926, sample SAMN06164727) | human gut metagenome | biome: ENVO:00009003; feature: ENVO:2100002; material: ENVO:00002003 | host: Homo sapiens | place: USA | collected 2012 ...
GGAGTGCTTTTACAAAAACATTTCGTAATTTTGCACTTGCTTGTTGAATTCGCGGAATTTGAAAATATGGAGAAGATTTAAAAAAAAATGATATAATGAAGAAAATAGTACAGACAGCAGGGCGCACCCAGTTGGGTGAGTTTGCCCCAGAGTTCGCTCACCTCAACGACGACATCCTCTTCGGAGAAGTATGGAGCCGCAATGACCTGCTTTCATTGCGCGACCGCAGTTTGGTAACAATCACTTCGCTCATCAGCCAAGGAATCACCGACAACTCGCTGAAATATCACTTGCAGTCGGCAAAGAATAACGGAATTACCCGCACGGAAGCGGCAGAGATTATTACTCACATCGCCTTCTACGCAGGTTGGCCAAAGGCCTGGGCTGCCTTCAATCTGGCAAAGGAGGTATGGAACGAAGATGTGAAAGGAGAAGACGCTAAGTCTGCATTCCAGCGCGAGATGATATTCCCTATTGGCGAACCCAACACCGCTTACGCCAAATACTTCAAAGGTAACAGTTATCTGGCACAAATATCTGATAGTCAGATATCTTTCTTCAATGTTACCTTTGAGCCTGGTTGCCGTAACAACTGGCATACGCACCACGCCACAAATGGCGGCGGACAAATGCTGGTAGGTGTAGCCGGACGTGGCTGGTATCAGGAGAAAGGAAAGCCTGCGCAGGAAATCCTCCCAGGCACAGTCATCCATATTTCTGCCAACGTGAAGCATTGGCACGGTGCAGCCAAAGACAGCTGGTTTGCCCACCTAGCCTTTGAAATACCTGGCGAGAACACATCCAACGAATGGCAGGAGGCTGTGAGCGATGAGGAATATAACAAGATAAAATAACAATAAGATTTATGACTTCACTTCAAGAAAGACTGTTCACCATGCAGGATAAGCAGTATGCTGCTTTCCATGCGAAACTGACACCGGGAGTGCCTATGGAAAGTTTCATAGGCATTCGTGTGCCTGTGCTCCGCAAGTTCGCAAAAGAATTTACAAAGGAGAAAGAATGCGAGGAGTTCCTTCAGCAGCTTCCTCACGAATACTACGATGAGAACATGCTTCACGGTCTCCTCATTTCCGAGGTAAAGGACTACGAGGAATGCATTCGTCTTACAGACAGTTTCCTGCCATTCGTGGACAACTGGGCTGTTTGCGACATTATGTCTCCGAAGGTGTTTGCCAAACACAAGAAGGAGCTATTGGCGAAGATCAAGACTTGGAGTAAATCGTCACACGTTTATACTTGTCGTTTTGGAATAGAGGCGCTTATGTCTCATTACCTGGATAAAGACTTCAAGGCAGAGTATCTTGAAATTCCTGTATCAGTAAGGAGCGAAGAGTATTACGTAAAGATGATGGTAGCCTGGTTCTTCGCCACCGCCCTTGCCAAGCAATGGGACCAGGCGATTCCCTACATCGAGCAACAACGCCTTGCTCCCTGGACGCACAACAAGACCATCCAGAAGGCCATCGAGAGCTACAGAATCACGCCCGAACAGAAGGAATATCTGCGGACATTGAAGATAAAATAATTATGACACAAGATACATCTACATATTACGTTTGGATAGGTGGCTCATGTGATTATGGTCATAAAGAGCGAGCTGGTGGTGCTGCCGTTGTGATTGAGCATAACGGCAACATCATCAGCCGTGATGCAATCAGCGACTTGCACACCACGGAGTTCCGCATGATGCTAACCCTCATGGTGAAGGTAATGCAGGAAATACCGGAAGGTTCCGACATTCTCTTCCTGACCAATGCCGCCTATATTCAGAACTTTGACAAGACTCCAACGACTAAATCAGCCAATCCAGACTTGATCATTCAATGCATCGAGGAAAAGAAAAGGCACAACTCAGTCGGGGTCAAGATTGTGCAATATCACAAGAGTCCACTGCTGATAGAAACCCACGATAGGGCTACGGAAGCAATGGCAAAGACAAGAAAGGAGTTTCATCAGAAAAACAAATAAATGTTTAGGGCCATTTTCCGGTCATTAAGGTCACGGTCATTTCCGGTCATTAAGGATTTCAACTTCTCTATTCTGGTAACACATTAGCGCTTTTTGATAACACATTTGTAACACACATGGATGATTTCTCAATACGTCAAATCCATAACATATTGATTAATAGCTATTTACAAAAAGAGTATGTAAAAGAGGAATAAGTGATAAAATATATTTAAAAACAAAAAAGAACAACAGAGATAAGTGCCTATGAATAAGTAACTTACTACTATTGTTCTCTCACGCTATTTTTGTACAAATAAGTTTCATTTTGCTTATTATAGTGATTCCGTTGGGGTTCGAACCCAAGACCCACAGCTTAGAAGGCTGTTGCTCTAATCCAACTGAGCTACGGAACCAACACTTTTCAAAACGCAAACCAGCTAACCAATAACGCAATCAGCCACTTTTCTTATTTGCGGCTGCAAAGGTACATATATTTTTTGAATACACCAAACTTTTTCTCACTTTTTTCTTTTTTTATGCTTAAATATCGCAAAAAATAACTACCTTTGCATCCGTTAGGAGCAAGAAACAGCATTCTGACCCCGAAAGAGAAGAGATTTTTATAACGCATATTCAAACATAAAACATACGCAAATGAAAAAGTTAATCTTTTCAGTAGCCCTGCTCTCAGCAGCACTCTCTGCCAGCGCAGAAGAACATCCGCTCTGGATGCGCTACCCAGCCATCTCGCCCGATGGCACTACCATCGCCTTCGCTTATAAAGGCGACCTCTACAGTGTTTCTGTCAACGGCGGTGAAGCACGACAGCTCACAACCCATGCAGCCTTCGATTCACATCCTGTATGGAGCCCTGACAGCAAGAAAATTGCCTTTCAGTCTAACCGCGAAGGAAGTCTCGACATCTTCGTAATCGATGCAAAAGGCGGTGCTCCTACCCGACTCACCACCAACAGCGGCAGCGAAACACCTATCGCCTTTGCAGACAACGACCATGTGCTCTACTCTGCCAGTCTGCAGCCTACAGCCCAGAGCATCATCTTCGGCGACAACACATTTCCACAAGTATATAAGGTAAGCACCAAGGGCGGAAGACCGGAACTCTTCTCTACCCTCACCATGGAGAATATCAGCATCGCCAAGAACGGCGACATTCTCTACCACGACAAAAAGGGATATGAAGACCCTTGGCGCAAACACCAGAAATCACCTATCGCACGCGACATCTGGCTGAAGAGTAACGGAAAGTTTACCAAGCAGACTACCTTTGCCGGCGAAGACCGCTCGCCAGTATGGACATCAGACGAGAAATCATTCTTCTATCTGAGCGAGCAGGACGGCACATTCAATATCTACCGCCGCAGCCTCAACAGTTCAAGCGACAAGCAGATTACCCACCACAAAGGCAATCCGGTAAGATTCCTCACCGCATCCAGCGCCGACCTGCTCTGCTACGGATATGATGGCGAAATCTACACCGTGAAAGAAGGTGGAGAGCCTCAGAAGGTGAACATCTCCATTACAACAGATAATGACGCTCCAAGCCTCGTACGTCAGATTAAAAGCTGGGGAGCTACAGAGATTTCCGTTTCGCCAGACGCCAAGGAAGTGGCTTTCGTGATGCATGGCGACGTATACGTAACTTCTGTAGAATACACCACTACCAAGCGCATTACCGACACACCGCAGCAGGAGCGCGACCTGAGTTTCTCGCCAGACGGCAGAGCCCTGGTCTATGCAGCCGAGCGCAATGGCGTATGGCAGATTTACCAGTCTAAGATCAAGAACGAGAAAGAGAAGAACTTCACCTACGCTACCAACATCGAGGAAGAGCAGCTGGTGAAAACAGGCATTACATCGCAGTATCCTCAATATTCTCCTGACGGCAAGGAAGTGGCTTTCTTCGAAGACCGTGCAGCACTCCGCATCGTCAATCTGAAATCGAAGGAAATCCGCACCGTGCTCGATGGCAAATACGTCTACTCTTACAGCGATGGAGACATCGCTTTCGAATGGTCACCAGACAGCAAATGGCTCCTTTCAACCTATATCGGCAACGGCGGCTGGAACAACCAGGATATTGCGCTGGTAAAGGCTGACGGCAAAGAGGTTCACAACCTGACCAATTCAGGCTACAGCGACAGCAACGGCAAATGGGTGCTCGACGGCAAGGCAATGCTCTTCCAGAGCGACAGAGCCGGTTACCGCAGTCATGGAAGCTGGGGAGCAGAAGACGATGCCTACATCATGTTCTTCGACCTGGACGCCTACAACCGCTTCAACATGAGCAAGGAAGAGATAGAACTGGCTGACGCCAACAAGGACGAAAAGGAGAAGAAGGAAGACGAAAAGAAGGAAGAAGCTAAAAAGAAGGCTGACGAAAAGCAGAAGAAGACCGGAAAGATAGAGGTGGAAAAGGTAAAGCCACTGGAACTTGACATCGAAAACTGCCGCGACAGAATCGTACGCCTCACCGCAAACTCTTCGCACATGGGCGATGCTGTGCTCTCTAAAGACGGCGACAAGCTCTACTACCAGGCAGCCTTCGAGGATGATTACGACCTCTGGCAGCACGACCTGAAGGACGGCTCTACCAAGCTCGTGATGAAGGGCGTAGGCCAGGGCAACCTGCAGACCGACAAGGATGTGAAGAACCTCTTCATCTGCAACGGAAGCAGCATCAAGAAGGTGGATCTGAGCGGATTCAGCACCAAGGACATCAGCTTTGAGGCTAACTTCAACTATAAGCCAGCCGAGGAGCGCCAGTATCTCTTCGACCACATATGGCGACAGGTGAAAGACAAGTTCTACGACCCTAAGATTCATGGTGTTGACTGGGAAGGTTACCGCAAGACCTATGAGAAGTTCCTGCCTTACATCAACAACAATTTCGACTTCCAGGAGATGTTGAGCGAAATGCTTGGCGAGCTGAACGCTTCGCATACAGGAGCCCGCTACTACGCTTCGAACAGCGCGCTTACCACCGCCAATCTGGGAGTATTCTTCGATCCTCAGTATCAGGGCGACGGCCTGAAGATTCAGGAGATTATCAAGCGTGGTCCTTTCGATGTGAAGAATACGGGCGTTACAGCCGGCAGCATCATCGAGAGCATCGACGGCGAGGAGATTAAAGCCGGAATGGACTACTTCCCATTGCTCGACGGAAAGGTTGGCAAGAATGTACGCCTCGGCATCAGAAACGCCAAGGGTAAGAAGATGGAGGTTACAGTGAAGGCTATCTCTCAGGGCAAACTCAACAACCTGCTCTACAAGCGATGGGTAGACCGCAACCGCGCTTTCGTTGACAGTATTTCGGGCGGACGCATCGCTTATGTTCACGTTAAGGCGATGGATTCGGAGAGTTTCCGCACCGTTTACAGCGAACTGCTGAGCGACAAGAACCGAAACAGAGACGCTGTAATCGTAGACGAGCGCCATAATGGTGGCGGCTGGTTGCACGATGATCTCTGCACCCTGCTCAACGGCAAGCAGTATCAGGAGTTTGTACCTCACGGTAAGGTAGTTGGCCGCGATCCATTCAACAAATGGGTGAAGCCATCTTGCGTCATGATCTGCGAGAACGATTACAGCAACGGTCACGGTTTCCCATGGGTTTACAAGGAACTCGGAATCGGTAAGCTGATCGGTGCTCCTGTAGCAGGAACCATGACAGCCGTATGGTGGGAAACGCTGATGGACAACACGCTAGTATTCGGTATTCCTCAGGTAGGCTGCCGCGACATGCGTGGCGTGTTCGGCGAGAACACCCAGCTGAACCCAGACATCGAGGTTTACAACAGTCCGGAAGATTTCATCAATGGCCATGATACCCAGCTCGAAAGAGCCGTAAAGGAAATGATGAAGAAATAAACAGAACGCCCTGCAGGGGTCCAGAAGCAGAATCGCTTCTGTCCTCTTGCAGGGCGAATTGTTTTTGTAGCAGACAACATTAATTTATTAAACCTTATTAACCCACATTATCGGTAAAAAACCTTCTGTCATGACATAAAACCCTCTAAATCTTTACTTTTTTTCTTGAAAAGGGCGAAAAAGCAAGTGAAAAAGCCATAAAATAAAAAAAAATGAGTATCTTTGCAGAAGATAAGCTGCACTCGGCAATTTGAAAGCAAGCTTTCATTGCGCTCATTTGCGTTATCTTTGCAAAAAATATAAACAAGATTATGGGATTATTCGGATTATTCAGCAACAAAAAGAAGGAAACTCTCGATAAGGGACTTGAAAAAACCAAGGAGAGTGTGTTTGGCAAACTGGCGCGCGCCGTTGCCGGAAAGTCTACCGTCGATGATGATGTGCTCGACGATCTCGAAGAGGTACTCATCACTTCAGACGTAGGTGTAGAAACCACGGTCAAGATTATCCGCCGCATCGAAGAACGTGTGGCCCGCGATAAATATGTTTCAACCAGCGAGCTCAACCGCATTCTGCGCGAGGAAATCGCCATTCTCCTCTCCGAGAATCACAGCGATGACCTGGCAGACTGGGAACTTCCTGCCGACCATAAGCCTTATGTTATCCTCGTAGTAGGCGTAAACGGCGTGGGCAAGACAACCACCATCGGCAAGCTGGCTTACCAGTTTAAGAAGGCTGGCAAGAAGGTTGTTCTGGGAGCTGCCGACACCTTCCGTGCCGCTGCCGTAGAGCAGATTTGCATCTGGGGCGAGCGCGTGGGTGTGCCTGTAGTGAAACAGCAGATGGGAAGCGACCCGGCAAGCGTGGCGTTCGACACCCTGCAGAGCGCCAAGGCAAACGGCGCCGACGTGGTGCTCATCGATACGGCAGGCCGACTGCACAATAAGGTGAACCTGATGAATGAGCTCAAGAAAATAAAGGAAGTGATGAAGAAGGTAATGCCTGAAGCACCAGACGAAGTAATGCTCGTGCTCGACGGAAGTACCGGACAGAATGCATTCGAGCAGGCTAAGCAGTTCTCTGCCGTTACCAACATCTCCTCGCTCGCCATCACCAAGCTCGACGGAACCGCTAAGGGCGGAGTTGTCATCGGCATCAGCGACCAGCTCAAGGTGCCTGTAAAATACATCGGACTGGGCGAAGGAATGGAAGATCTGCAGCTCTTCAACAAGACAGAATTCGTAGACTCTCTCTTTAAAAATTAGAAAATGAAGAAAAATCAGATAGATATTATTACCCTGGGCTGCTCGAAGAATCTCGTAGACAGCGAGTTGCTGATGAAGCAGTTTGAGGCAAACGGCTACCATTGCGTTCACGATTCCAAGCGCCCTCAGGGCGAGATAGCCGTCATCAATACGTGCGGATTCATTGAGGATGCAAAGCAGGAAAGCATCGACACCATCCTGGAGTTTATCCAGGCTAAAGAAGAAGGCCGACTCAGAAAGCTCTATGTAATGGGCTGCCTCTCGCAGCGCTACCAGAAGGAACTGGAAGAAGAAATGCCCGAAGTGGATAAGTTCTACGGCAAATTCAACTACAAGCAGCTTCTGCAGGAACTCGGCAAGGCGGAAGTTTCATCCTGCAACGGCCAGCGTCATCTTACCACTCCGCGCCATTATGCCTACATCAAGATAGCTGAGGGCTGCAACCGCCACTGTGCCTACTGCGCCATTCCTATCATCACCGGCAAGCACGTTTCCCGTCCGAAGGAAGAGATTCTGCAGGAGGTGCGCGAACTGGTAGCAGAAGGCGTGAAGGAGTTTCAGATTATCGCTCAGGAACTCACCTACTACGGCGTAGATATTGACGGCAAGCATCATATTACCGAGCTCATCAGCGAGATGGCTGATATTCCGGGCGTGAAATGGATTCGCCTGCATTACGCTTATCCGAACCAGTTCCCAATGGATCTTCTGGACGTGATGCGCGAGAAGCCAAACGTATGCAAATATCTCGACATTGCCCTCCAGCACATCAGCGACCACATGCTCACCAGCATGCATCGCCACGTAACGAAGCAGGAAACCATCAATCTGCTGAAGGCCATCCGCGAACGCGTGCCAGGCATTCACATCCGCACTACGCTGATGGTTGGTTTTCCAGGCGAGACAGATGAGGATTTCCACGAACTCCTCGACTTCGTACGCGAACAGAGATTTGAGCGCATGGGCGCCTTTGCCTACTCTGAGGAAGAAGGAACCTACAGCGCCACCCACTACGAAGACAACGTGCCTGCCGAGGTAAAGCAGCGCCGGCTGGACGAACTGATGATTCTGCAGCAAGACATCAGCTCTGAGGTTGAGGCTGATAAGGTGGGCAAAACCATGACCGTTATCATTGACCGCAAGGAAGGCGATTACTACATCGGACGAACAGAGTTCTGCTCTCCGGAAGTAGACCCTGAGGTTCTGATCCGTGCCGATGAGAAGCGTCTGCGCGTGGGTAGTTTCTATCAGGTAGAAATTACTACAAGCGAGGAATTTGACCTCTATGGCAAGGTGGTGAAATAATCATTCTCTCCCCCATAGCCTGGAGTTTTAGAAATTTTGACTACATATTAAATAAATATGAACAATAAGGAATACATCGCTGAACTGGCTCAGCAAACCGGCTATTCGCAGGAAGACACCCAGAAGTTGGTGCGCAAGGCGATAGACGCTATGATTGCCGAGTTTGAGGATGGAGAAGCTGTCTCTATCCCCAATTTTGGCACCTTCGAAGTGAAGAAGCGCATGGAGCGAGTGGTGGTTAATCCTACTACCAAGAAGCGTCAGCTGGTGCCGCCTAAGTTGGTGTTGGGTTTCCGACCGGTAGCTTCGGTCAAGGAAAAACTAAAGAATGGAGGGGATGAGCAATGAGCAAATTCAATTTAAATACACTCGGAAAACTGCTGGCAGATAAGAGCGGTCTGAGCCAGGTGGAAGCAGAACTCTTCATCCGAAAGATGTTTGATGTGTGCAACCAGGGACTCGAAGCCGACAAGCAGGTGAAGATAAAATGGCTGGGCACCTTTAAGGTACAGGCCACGAAAGACCGTGAAAGCATCAATGTGAACACGGGCGAGCGCTTCACCATTGAAGGCAGAGACAAACTCACCTTCACGCCTGACAACATCCTGAAAGAAATCGTGAACAAGCCATTCGCCCAATTTGAAACGGTGGTAGTAAATGACGGCGTAGATTTCGATGAAATAGATGAGAAGTTTGGAGAAGAACAGACAGAAGATGCTCCTGAACAAGTAATCGATTTTCTGGACGAAGAAAAAACTGCAACTCCAAATCCGGAGGTTGTCGTAATTGAATCTGAAAAGGAAAAAGAAGACGAACAGGCAAAGCAAATTGCTATTGAACAAGCTAAACTGGAAAGATTAAAACAAGCCCAACTGGAGCAGGAAAGAATACAGAAAGAAAAGCAAGAGCAGGAAAGACTGGAGCAGGAAAGACTGGAGCAAGAGAAGCTTGAATTAGCCCAGCAACAGCAAGCCCTGAAAGCAGTTGTTGAACCAGCAGTACCTGCATCAGATGAATCTGAAGAAGAAGAAGAGAAGGAAGAAGAAGAAGAATCTTCCAATTCTCATCATATTGTTATTCCTCGCTATCTGGTCGTTGCAGTCTGTCTCATCGTAGTAGCTTTGATTGGCGGAATGGGATGGTTTGCCTTCAACTATGGTCAGATGACTGCCCAGCGCGATCATCTAGCCATGCAGCTAAACCAGTATCATCAGGCTCCAGCCAAGAAAGTCCCAGCCAAACCAGCTGCCGCCCCACTCTCTCAGGAACAGAAACTCCGCCAGAAAGCGATGGAAGACAGCATCCGTATGGCTAAAACTGCAGAAGCAGTAAAACTGGCTGAAAATTCGGATGAGGAAAGTGCTAACGCAGAAAAGGCTAAGCAGGCTGAAGCAAAGGCTAAGGCAGAAGCTAAAGATAAAGCCGAAGAAAAGGCTGCTTCGAAAATAGCATCATCCCAGTATGATAAGGACGCTCGCGTACGCACGGGAGCTTACCGAATCATAGGAGTTGCCCAGACCGTTACGGTTGGCGCCGGTCAGACCCTCGAACAGATTAGTACCCGCTATTTAGGTTCCGGCATGGAATGCTACGTAGAAGCCCTGAATGGTACAAGCACCGTAAAAGCCGGACAGAAAATCAAGATTCCGAAACTGGAATTGAAAAAGAAAAAGAAGTAAAGTACTGAACAAACAAAAATCGCCCTGTAAGAGCAAATATAATTTTGCACTTACAGGGCGACATTGTTTTATGTTAACATTACTTGCCCAACACTTCATCAAGCAATGTGTAGAAAGCAGGATCCTCACCAACAATAGTCTTGATAATCTTACCGTTAGCATCAATCACAATCTTTGTAGGGAAACCCTGAACAGCATAGTCGCTGAGAACCTTGCTGTCCTTCGGATTGTAAACATGAATCCATGGCAACTGGTGCTTCTCAACAGCAGCCTTCCACTTAGCCTCTGTATCATTACAATCTACACCAAGAATTTCAAACTTACCCTTGTACTTCTCGTAATACTCCTTCATCTTAGGCATTCCCTTGATGCACCATCCGCACCATGAACCCCAGAAATCGAGTACGACAATCTTGCCGCGAAGGCTGGAAAGCTTAAAATCATTTCCCTTAATATCCTTCAGCGTAAAGTCAGGAGCCTCAACACCGGCAGCCTGCACCTTCTTAGCCTTCTCCTCAGCCTCAGCACGCTTCTTAGCCATATCAATCATTGGCTGGTAGAAAGCCTTCATTCTGCCGTTCTTCACATTCTCAGAGAGCAAGCCCAGCAGTTTCTCCATCTTGCTGACATCATCAAACTGCTCGAAGATAGTAGCACAAGACTCATAATCAGGATGCTGTTTTACGAAATTGAAAATCTTATCGTCCTTTGCCTTTTGCAGGGCAGGAGCCTTCTGCTCATACTCTGCCATGATGGTCTGCTGGGTCTCACCATTCTTGATTCTCTGGTTCAGGGAAGCTTCGTAATCTCTCAACTCCTTATTAGCATTCTCCAGCAGAACATCTACTTCATGATACTGCTGATAGAACTTAGAACCCGAAATATCGAAGCGGGTCTTTGCATCGCCCTTAACTTCAGCCTTCTCGCCAGGAACACAAGGCAGGTTGAACATAAACTGACCTGCACCACGATAAGCTTCAGGTGAGAGGAAAACGTATCCGGCTGCCTTATCAAGGTTTGCAGAATAGGTAAACTTGCCATTCTTCACCAAAACCGTATCCATCTTAACATTTCTGCCCTTGTAAACAAGTACAGAATCGGAATTGAAATTCTTCAAATCCACCTTCAACTGGAAGTTGCTCTTCTGAGCCATTGCAGCGGTTGATGCAAGCATCAGAGCCGCAGATAAAATCGCTGTTTTCATTTTTCTTTTATTATATTTATTCTGATTACACCTTATTATATATAGGGAACGAAGAACGCCTGGTTCGTCGTCATCCTTATTCTTCATACTCGGTAGTATCCTCAATACCCGCCTCGGCCAAAGCCTCCTTGCGCTCAACGCAGGTTCCGCATTTGCCACAATGCTTCTCACCGCCCTTATAGCAGCTCCAGGTTTCAGCATAGTCAATGCCCAACTTCTTGCCTATCTCCGCAATCTGCCCTTTGGTAATATTCGTATAAGGAGCCACCACGCGCACATCAACGAACGTTCCTGCTTCAGCAGCCTCATCTATCGCCTTGATAAACTCCGGACGACAGTCTGGGTAAATCGTATGATCGCCACCATGGTTAGCGATGAAAACTTTCTTCAGATTATTACTCTCAGCAATGCCGATGGCAATGCTCAGCATGATTCCATTACGGAAAGGAACCACCGTACTCTTCATATTATCATCAGCATAATGACCCTCAGGAATTGCATCGGCACCTTCAAGAAGAGAACTCTTGAAATACTGATGCATGAAACCCAAATCTATCGTAATATGCTTGATTCCCAAACGCTCACAATGCATCTTGGCGAAGGGAATTTCACGCTCGTTATGATTACTTCCATAGTTAAAACTAATGCCGAGTGCAATCTCGTCTTTCTTATCGTAGAGCAGCGTGATGCTATCCATGCCGCCGCTCACAATGATTACTGAATCCTTCATTTTACTTTGAATTTTGAACTTTGAACTGTATGATTACTTTTTACTTCACCCGAACAGGCAGCGGAATGCTTCTTCCACCTTCCTTACGGGATGAATTTCTATCTTATATTTCTTATGGTCGAAACCATGATTGTTGTATTTCGGGATGATAATGTGCTGGAATCCCAGTTTTTCTGCCTCAGCAATACGCTGCTCGATGCGGCTCACCGGACGGACTTCACCGCTCAGACCTACCTCGCCTGCCATACACCAGCCTTGCTCTATAGGCGTGTCAACATTACTGCTCAATACGGCTGCCAACACACTCAAGTCCATGGCAGGATCGGTGACTCTCAATCCACCGGCAATATTCAGGAACACATCCTTCTGCATCAGTTTGAACCCCACACGTTTCTCCAGAACCGCCAGGAGCATGTTCAAACGGCGCTGGTCAAAACCCGTTGCCGAACGTTGCGGAGTTCCATAGGCAGCTGTTGAAACCAAAGCCTGCGTCTCTACCAGGAACGGGCGGACACCCTCGATGGCTGCGCTGATGGCAACACCCGAAAGCCCGTCATGATCTTCAGTAAGCAGCAACTCTGAAGGATTGCTCACCTGTCGGAGTCCGCCTTGCATCATCTCGTAGATTCCCAACTCAGAAGTACTTCCGAATCGGTTTTTGATGCTTCTCAAGATGCGGTACATGTAATGCTGGTCGCCCTCAAACTGAATTACCGTATCTACGATGTGCTCCAAAATCTTTGGTCCGGCAAGCGTTCCCTCCTTATTAATATGACCTATCAGAATGACCGGAATGCCACTCGTCTTGGCAAAACGGAGCAGGGAGGCTGCACACTCGCGAACTTGGGAAACAGAACCTGGCGAACTGTCAACCTCTTCTGTAGAGATAGTTTGGATAGAATCTATAACTATCAGCTGAGGAGCCACTTCCTGAATATGGCTGAAGATTTTCTCCAACTGCGTTTCACAGAGAACCGTAATATGATCAAAGGCTCCTTCTGATGAAAGAGAAGCCGTTTTCAGAGTGTCCGCAGAAGAGCCATCTCTGAGCATCGCCTGTCCTTTAGCCAACCGGTCGGCACGGAGTTTAATCTGATGGGCACTTTCCTCTCCGCTCACATACAGGATGCGGCGGTCAGTCATGTTCAGAATAGTCTGCAAGGTGAGCGTACTCTTACCGATTCCCGGTTCACCGCCCAGGAGCGTAATGCTGCCAGGGACCATTCCGCCACCCAGCACACGGTTCAGCTCCTCGTCCCTCATATCGATGCGCGGTTCATCAATCGCAGAAATATCGCGAAGTTTCATCGGCGCAGCGTCATGCTCGCTGTGCTGCCCACCAAACATCGTGGCAACCCCACCATGACGCATGGTCATTCCGGCATTCTTCGCAGCCTGCGATCCGGAATCAGCAGCAATACGAATTTCCTTAAATGTATTCCATTGTCCGCAGCTAGGACATTTGCCCATCCATTTGGCACTTTCCTGTCCGCAATTGCTGCACACAAAAGCAATCTTATCTTTCGCCATTTTATCTCATTTATATGTAATAACGTTTTAACTGCGCACAAAGGTACTATTTATTATCGAAAAATCCAAAAAAAAAGTAATTTGTTAAGAATATATTTCATTTCTCTCCATTTTGTTTAACAAATCAAGCAGAAGGAAGCGCAAAATACGAATTTTGCAAACCCGATATAGCAAACAGACGATTTCATCTACTAAAAATAATAAAAACCGCTACTATATTTTGCTGATTCAAATATAATTTGTATCTTTGCCTTCGGTTTTTGAAACCAGCAGAAAGGTTTAGAACAATAAATTAGTACATAAACTAAATAAATTTAGGTAAAATGAAAATTGAAGATTTTAACTTTGCCGGTCACAAGGCAATCGTGCGCGTTGACTTCAACGTGCCATTGGATGAAAATGGTAATGTAACAGACGACACTCGTATCCGCGGTGCCCTTCCTACATTGAAGAAGGTACTTGCAGACGGCGGTGCGCTCATCATGATGAGCCACATGGGTAAGCCAAAGGGCAAGGTTAAACCAGAGCTTTCTCTCTCTCAGATTGTTAAGAACGTATCAGACGCTCTCGGCGTAGACGTTAAGTTCGCTAAGGACTGCGGTAACGCTGATGCTGAAGCAGCTGCCTTGAAGCCAGGTGAGGCTCTCTTGCTCGAGAACCTCCGCTTCTATCCAGAAGAGGAAGGCAAGCCAGTTGGCGTTGAGAAGGGTACTCCAGAATTTGATGCTGCTAAGGCTGAGATGAAGGAGCGCCAGAAGAAGTTCGCTGCTAAGTTGGCTTCTTACGCTGACGTATATGTAATGGACGCATTCGGTACAGCTCACCGCAAGCACGCTTCTACAGCTGTCATCGCTGATTCTTTCGACAAGGATCACAAGATGCTCGGTTTCTTGATGGAGAAGGAAGTTAAGGCTGTTGACGCAGTTCTCGGCAACATCAAGCGCCCATTCACAGCTATCATGGGTGGTTCTAAGGTTTCTACTAAGATTGGTATCATCGAGAACCTGTTGACTAAGGTTGACAACTTGATTCTCTGCGGTGGTATGACTTATACATTCTCTAAGGCTCTCGGTGGCAAGATTGGTATGTCTATCTGCGAGGATGACAAGCTCGACGTTGCTCTCGACGTAATCAAGAAGGCTAAGGAGAACGGTGTAAACCTCGTACTCGGCA
>ERZ1027243.955-NODE-955-length-14683-cov-6.427605_pt1 | contig 14683 bp, 13 predicted proteins | sample MGYA00519243_ERZ1027243 | MGnify/ENA primary metagenome ERZ1027243 (study PRJEB26926, sample SAMN06164727) | human gut metagenome | biome: ENVO:00009003; feature: ENVO:2100002; material: ENVO:00002003 | host: Homo sapiens | place: USA | collected 2012 ...
AGGATAACGGGTAACGCCCGCCCAGAGCGATCTGAGGAAAAGTGCAACAGAAATAAACCGCCGGAGGCGGCTCGCGCCGCCTCCGGCAAGGGTGGAAAGGTGCGGTAAGAGCGCACCCAATGGCGTGTGAAAGCGTCCATTGCTGTAAACTCTATCCGGAGCAACACCGCAGAGGAGGCAAGGCTTGCCCGGCTGCTTCCGAGAAGGTGGCTGGAGCGCACCGGCAACGGTGCGCCTAGATAGATGACTGTCGATTACAGAACCCGGCTTACAGACCCGATCGTAAAAAACGCCTCCGCTGAAAAAAGCGGGGGCGTTTTTTTCGGGCTGTCGGCAGGCATGCGCTTATTTGCCGCTTGCGCCGTAGTTGGACAGGACACGGGCGGAGGGGTCTTTTACATCGCAGCCCTTCCACGCTTTGTTCGGCATCCAGAAGTCCTTGACCATGTCCGCCTGACCGGGATAGTATTTCTCAAAAATATCGCGGTACAGAAGGCTTTCCTTTGTAAACGGCTTTGCAAACGTGTATTTTTCGCAGCCTCTTCCAAACGCTTCATCGGAATAGAGGCTTTCGGCATACGCCTTCAGATCGTCGACCATGGAGTGGCCCACGGCGTCGGAGAAGGCCGCCTTCTGCCGCCAGAGGATATCGTCCGGCAGGATATGATCGTCCGCGAACGCCTTGCGCAGGAGGTATTTGCCCATGTCATACGTGTTCAGCTTCAGCTCCGGACGGATGGACATGACGTATTTTACAAAATCCAGATCGCCGAACGGGACTCTGGCTTCGAGCGAGTTGACGGAAATGCAGCGGTCGGCGCGCAGGACATCGTACATATAAAGCTCGTCCACGCGCTTTTTTGCCTCCTGCTGGAAGGCCTCGGCGCTGGGGGCAAAATCGGTGTATTTATAGCCGAACAGCTCGTCGGAAATTTCGCCGGTCATGAGGACGCGCACGTCCGTCTGCTCGTGGATAGCCTTGCAGCACAGGTACATCCCCATGCTGGCGCGTATGGTCGTGATGTCATAGGTTCCGAGCAGAGCGATGACCGTTTCGAGGGAGTCCAGCACCTGCTGCCGCGTCATGGTGACCTCGGTGTGCTCCGCGCCGATGAAATCAGCGGTTTCCTTCGCATATTTGAGGTCGATGGGATCCAGATCCATGCCGATGGCGAACGTGCGGATCTTCTTGCCGAGGAGCTTGGCCGAGATCGCGCAGACAAGGCTGGAATCGAGGCCGCCGGAGAGCAGGAAGCCGAGCGGCGCGTCCGCGTCGAGCCGCTTTTCCACGGCGGAGATCAGCTTTTCACGGATCTTCTTCGTGACGGTGTCCAGATCGTCGCTTGAATACCTTGTGGCAGTGGTCAGATCGGTATAGCGGACAAATTTGCCGTCCTTATAATAATGTCCCGGCGGGAACGGGAAGACGTGCGCACAGAGGCCGACGAGATTTTTCGCTTCGCTGGCGAAGATGATCGAGCCGTCGGCAAGATAGCCGTAGAACAGCGGACGGATGCCGATGGGATCACGCGCGGCGACAAGGGAATCGGAAGCCGAATCATAGATGATCATGGCGAACTCCGCGTCAAGCCCGGCAAACATCTCGGTGCCGTATTCCTGCCACAGGGGAAGGATAATTTCGCAGTCGGAATCGGACGCGAAGACATAGCCCTTGGCTTCGAGCGCCTTTTTGACCGGTCGGAAGCCGTACAGCTCGCCGTTGCACACGGCCATATCGCCGCCGCGATGGAACGGCTGCATTCCCTCCGGGTGCAGGCCCATGATGGCCAGACGATGGAAGCCCAGCATACCGCTGCCTGCGGGCTCAAGCCGGGTATCGTCCGGGCCGCGGGATTTTGTTTTTTCAAAATACGGGAGAATCTGTTCCTTTTTGAGACTGGGGGACGTAAAACCAAAAATTGCGCACATAAAAAGCACCTCCGAATCATTTGCGCAGCATTGCCTAAAATAAATTTTAGGACGAATTGCTGCCGATCCGCGGTGCCACCTAACTTACTGGAATACCCAGTCTCTTTTCCGGGACTCTGACAAGCCCCTGCGCTTTAACGCCGCGCTGCGCGTCTTCCCTACTGCGGTGTTCCGGTTCAGGTCGCTGCTAAGAAGTGTTCGTTCACGAAGGCGTTGGCGCCGGGATCCCAGCATCCCCGGCTCTCTGCGGCCATGTCCCGCGTTACTTTTCTTCCTCATTGCATTTTGCGATATTCTTTTATTGAGTGAAGCTTTAAATGATGGAACAATTCTACACCCGGCATCCCGATTCGTCAAGCGTGCAGGTTTGACAAACTATATGCCCGCCGGATTTTCATTTTTGTACAGTTTGAATTTTCGCAATACGTGCGGCAAATTCCGTGATCCGTGCGTCGATCCCGTCCGCAGTCCGGACGGAGCCGGGGTCGTGCGCCGTCTGCATGAGGCAGAAGTCCGGCGGCAGGATGGCCGTCTTGTTCAGGCACATTGCGCCCAGCAGCTGCCGCGCGACGATATCGCTGCCGGAATAGCCGGAAACGACAATGCCGTACAGATATTTCTGATACAGATCCTGCTTGACGAGCAGATTGGTCAGGCGGTTGAACAGCGCCATGATATTGGCGCTGACCGCGTCGTTATAATTCGGGCACAGGAAGAGCATCGCGTCGCAGGCGCTGATGGCGGGCAGAACCTCGTCGGAGATGCTTCCGCCGTAGAAGCAGCGGCTCTGCGCGGCAAAGTGCAGGCAGGCTTCATACGAACAGCCCCGGCAGTCGTGGATGGAGCCGTTCTGCAGGGAAATGGTCTTTATTTCAAATGCATCCGGCAAACGCGCAAGCACCTGTTCGCCGAGCCAGACCGTATTGGAGCGCTTGTTATCCGACGCGTGGAGCATGAGAAGCTTTGGCCGGGCAAAGCACGGCGGCTCAAACTCCAGAAGCCGCTGTGCCAGCTGGCGCAGCTGGTGCGCATAGGTCTGCTCCCAGCTCAGATGCAGGATCCCCGCCTGAATATGCTGGTTGTAAAGAGAGCCCGTCCCCTCGACGAGCGGCTTGCCGGGAAACGCGCAGCCTGCCTGATTTGCCGCAAGAACCAGCTCCCGCGCGGTCTGCTTCGTATAAAGCTCCCCTGCCCCGTCGACGATCACGCCGCCATAGCTGCCGGACAGACAGTCCGGATGCTTCCGAAGCGTCCGCAGCAGGCGGCAAACCGTCTCATCCGGGCCGTATTCATCCAGCGCGGCGGCAAAAAGCAGGCGGCAGCCCGCCGCCTGTTCGATTCTCTCCGGCGGAAGCTCCTTCACGCGGAGCCCGGACAGCGCCTGCGGCAGCAGGCGCTCCAGCCGCGCACTATGGCCGATGCGCACCAACGTCAGTTCCTGTTCCATGTCAGTATTCGAACGCCTCCAATGCGGTATGCGTCGTTTGTAATTCTTCCAGAAGCGCGGGGGCGATCTTCTCCCGGATGAGGCTGACGCCGAACGGCGTCATGCGGCTGCGGCAGCCGAAATACGCGCCGCCGAGCGGCACCGCACCGAAGTGCTCCTGCCCGCGCACGAGCCGCAGAATACTCACTGCGGCTGAGGACAGTGCGGGGGCCAGATACGGCTTGAAGCCAAGCTCCCGCACGCGCAGATTCGCCGTGCGGGTCTGTTCGGTCAGCCTTGCGGAGAGAGCCGCGTCATAGTCCGGGCCGCAGCTGTTCGCGCAGACGAGTCCCTGCCCGTGCGGGCCGTAGACGCGCAGCTTCTCTTCATTTAATCCCAGCTGCCGCGCGTAATACGCGCAGCGCGCGGCCATCACGCCGAGGCCGAAGCCCTGAATCTGCTCGGGGAGCAGGCCGGAAAAATCATACTCCCCTGCCCCGTTCTGATTGCTTTGCAGAAAAACAGAGCGCGACAGGTGGTCGACCGGGTCGGAGATCTGGCAGAACAGGCCGGTGAAGCCGGTGCTGCGCGCCATGCGGGCATACGCGCCCACCATGGCGCGGTTGGCCTCGTACTGCGTCATACGCACGTCCTTCACCGCCGTATCCAGTCCCGGCACGCCGCGCGAAGCCGTAAACGCAAACAGGTCGCAGGCAAACAGGTCCTTTTCCTCACAGATCACGATCTCCGGCAGCGGCTGGCCGTCCGGCGAAAGCACTTGGTTCAGCTCCAGCTCGTACCGGGCGCATTGGGCCTTGTTGGGGTCAAAAATCTGGATCCTGGAAAACTCATGTCCCAGCAGCTTCAGCGCCAGCAGCGCCGTGCCGCCCACGTCGCCAAGGCCGACGAGCGTGAGGACAAGACCGGTTCGCTTCGGCCGCTGCCACGCCTCCAGAACGGCAAATGCGTTTTGGAAGCAGACGTTCAAAGCGCCCGCCCCATGTGCGCGTACAAAACCGGCCAGCTCACCTGAGGCCGGACTGCACGGCGTCAGGCAGCGGACAGTCTCAGGCTCGGAAAGCTCGGCCAGATCATGGATATAAAATAATCCGCGCGAGCACAGCGGAACGCGCCGCACGAGAAACACCAGCGGCGCAAACGCAGCGCCGCACGGCCGCGCGTCCTGCGGAAAAAGCGTGTTGTCCTCCGCGCAGAGACAGAAGGAATGCCATTGCTTCAGGATCATAAACTCAACTCCTGCTTTGGTGTCGGATAAAAAGCTTGGATGATGCGCGGACGGACTGCGGCGTCCCAAAGCCTTCCCCGCCTGGGAAGGCGGCCCGGAGGGCCGGATGAGGGTCGGGGAGCAGTGCCGAATTGCTGAAACTGCCAGACAAATCGGAAAATCAGACTTTTGGTTTACGGTTCACCGTCCGCCGCAGCCGTTTATTCTTGTCCCGTCCAATACTGCGCACCCCAGTGCTCGAAGTCCCATTTGGGGCTGTAGTCGTTGCATTCGTAATCGACGTAATAAAGCCGGTCGACGGACAGGACGAAATTGGTCGGATAATAATCGATATTCAGATGAACGGGATACAGGCGGGCGCACATGGCCTTCAGCTGCCGGAGGCAGAAGCCGGGGAGCCGGTTTTCCGCGATCAGCTCCGCTGCTGTGGGGCCGGGGATGTATTCCTTGAGAATGCGCTCATTTTCCGTGTCGACGTCCAGCAGGCGCGGCATGGGGATCCCGGCGGACAGGAGCCGCTCATAATCACGCTGCTCGGCGGCAAGCTTGTCCCCGAACTGATAATACTCGCATGGCTCGTGGTGGATCTGCTTGACGACGTATTCGCCGCGCTCGTCCGCGGCCAGATAGGAATAGCCGCCCTTTCCCTTGCCGAGCAGCCGCCGGATGGAAAGCACTCTGCCGTTTACTGTGATCTGATCTTCCATGTCTCTCGCCTCCATACGCCTCAGCATAGCAGACGCGCAGGGCGTTTGTCCAGCAAAAATCCGCTTCGCCGGAAATACTGGCAGATTGAATAAAATACCGTTTGAATTTCATTCATTTTTCACAAGTTCTTCTTGCATTTTGCTTGGAAGCGTGTATAATGATGTGTGCAAAAAAGTAGAAATGAAGGAATTTGAAATGCGCACGCTGTTATCATTATCTGTTGCGGTTCTTGCGGGTCTGCTGATGACCCGCGTTGCAAAGCCGCTGAAGCTGCCGTCTGTGACGGCGTATCTGGTTGCGGGTGTTCTGATCGGGCCGTACTGCCTGGGTCTGCTCGGCATTGAGGGCCTTGGCTTCCCGACGCAGGAATCCGTAGACAGTCTGTCGCTGATCTCCGAGGTCGCGCTGGGCTTCATCGCATTCTCCATCGGCAGCGAGTTCCGCGTGTCCGAACTGAAGCACACAGGCAAGCAGGCGTTCGTCATCGGCGTTTTACAGGCGCTGGCCGCGACGTTCCTGGTCGATATCGCGCTGATCGTGATCGCACTGCTTACAAACGGCAGGCTGTCCATCGCGCAGGCCATCACGCTCGGCGCCATCGCCACGGCAACGGCCCCTGCCGCAACGCTCATGGTCGTGCGGCAGTACAAGGCAAAGGGCCCGCTGGTCGATCTGCTGCTGCCCATCGTCGCGCTGGACGATGCGGTCGGCCTGATCGTGTTTGCGGTGTCGTTCGGCATCGCAAAGGCGCTCAACACCGGCTCGTTCGATGTGATCTCCATCGTCGTCGATCCGCTGATCGAGATCGTGTGCTCGCTGGCGCTCGGCGCACTTGGCGGCTGGGTGCTCACGCAGCTGGAAAAGCTGTTCAACTCCAACACCAACCGGCTGAACATGACCATCGCTTTTGTTTTCCTGACCTCGGCGCTGGCCATGGCGGAATTCAAGATCGGCCCTGTGACCATCGGTTTCTCGTCGCTGCTGACATGCATGATGCTGGGCACGCTGTTCTGTAACCTCTGCCCGCTGTCGGGTGAGATCATGGAAAAATCCGACCGGTGGACAAGCCCGCTGTTTGCGGCGTTCTTCGTCATCTCCGGCGCGGGGCTGGATCTGGGCGTGTTCAAGGACGGTATGATCGTTCTCATCGGCGTTGTGTATATTCTGACGCGCTCGCTTGGCAAGTATCTCGGCGCGCATTACTCCGCAAAGCTCATGAAATGTGAGCCGCAGATCTGCAAGTATCTCGGCATCACGCTGCTGCCGCAGGCCGGCGTCGCGCTCGGCATGTGCGTGACGGCGCGCCAGCTCGGCGCAGAGGGTGATCTGATCCGCAACATTACGCTGTTCGCCATTCTGATCTACGAGCTGGTCGGCCCGCTGCTGACCAAAATGGCCCTGCAGGCCGCAGGCGAGATCCATCCGATGGACGAAGCCGTCCGCAACCGCCGCCAGCACAAGCTGGAACAGGCCAACGCGGGAAAGAAATAATACGCAGGCACAAAAGCAGCCCCGGCCGCATGGCCGAGGCTGCTTTGCACAGGTTGCTTATTTAATAACGCCCTTCTGCAAAATCACGTTGGCGTAGATGGCAGTTTCGCCGGACTGGAGGATGCAGTAGGTCTTGCGGGCCTCGTCGTAGAATTCGAAGCGCTCATAGCTGCCGAAGGCAGCTTCGCCGCGCGCGTCGTATTTGGCGACGATCTTTTTATATTCGTCCCAGATGGGGATCTCCATGCCCCTGTCCTTCTCGGCGACCTGCATGATCATGACAGGGTGCTCGACATACTCGTCAAGCGGGATGACCTGCAAGATCGCGTCGAGCAGCTCGGGCACGCCATGGCCGTCGGCACGGAGGAAGACGCAATTGTTGGGCTTGGCCATGGATGCGCCGGGGAAATTGCCGTCGCCGATGCAGATGCGGTCGCCGTGGCCCATTTCGGCCAATACCTTCAGAAGCTCCGGGGAAAGGATGGGCGGGATGTTTTTCAGCATGGTTCAAATACCTCCTGTTTGATCGGGCCGCCCGTTGACTTCGGGCAGCAAAGACAATAAAATATGCATATGCATTTTTTGATTTTAGGAGACACTGCAATGGATTACGCACAGCAGCTTGCATTTTTCGCAAACATTCTGGAGCAGAAGCGCCTCGTGACCGCGCTGGAGGGCAACGCCTCCATCATAGACCGGGAAACCGGATTGACGTATATCACACCGTCCGGCCGGATGAAGCTGCTGCTTCAGAGGGAGGATATCAGCGTCATGGACGAAAGCGGCGCGCAGATCGGCGGGCGCGGGAAGCGGTCGAGCGAGTATCTGCTGCACGAGGCCGTCTACCGGGCGAGGCCGGATGTGAACGCCGTCGTGCACTGCCACTGCCCGTATCTGACGGCGTATGCGCTGCGGTACCGGGACTTTATCGTCCCGGAGGACTGCTCGCTGCACGTTGTATTTCAGCGGTTCGTGTGCCTGCCCTACGGCAAAAACGGGACGCACGAGATCCACAAGGGCATCGAGGCCGCGCTGGCGCACAGCCCGCTCTGCCTGCTCGGCGGACACGGCGTTGTATGTGTGAGCGCTTCCATGGAAAGCTGCATCGGTCTGCTGGAAGCGGCGGAAGGGCTGGCGAAGACGCTGTGGGTGGCGAAGCAGATTTAAAATTCTCCGCTTAGAAAAACGCTGTCCTGTAGGGGCCGACGACTCTGTCGGCCCCAAAATGCTGCGAATTCGCCGTGGATTACAGAAAAAACACTGTGTTCTGCGGGCGGACAGAGTCGTCCGCCCCTACAACGAAGTGGTGTCACGCTCTGGTGTGGAACGCCTCCTTGAGGCTGGGATAGAGCATGGCGTAGCGTTTTTTGGTGAGGGCGTAGGCTTCCTGAACCGCCAGGTCGGGTTCAATGTCGCCGCTCATGCGGATGTGGCTGCATGCTTCCGGCAGGTTCTTGAACAGGCCGATGGCAACGCCTGCGGCTGCCGCCGCGCCGAGGCTCGTGGCGCTGTCGGAGAACGTCGATACATCGTGGAGCGTCACATTGCACACATCGGCAAGGATCTGCTTCCAGAGCTTCGACTTGGCCCCGCCGCCGATGATGCGCAGCTCCTCGATCTGCTGCTTTTCGCGCATGACGTCCAGGATCTGGCTCAGGCCGCAGGCCGTGCCCTCCAGAACGGCGCGGAGGAAATGCTCCCGCTTGTGCGTGGTGTTCATACCGAAGAAAACGCCCTGCGCCTGCGCGTCGAAGACGGGAGAGCGCTCGCCCTCCAGATACGGCAGGTAGATAAGGCCGCCCGCGCCTGCCGGAGCGGTCGCCGCAGCGGAATCAAACGCACGCGCGGAGGCGACCTCGAACAGATCCATGGCCCATGAGACAGAGCGTCCGGCGCACTGCTCGGTGCCGAAGACGTTGCAGCCGTGGCCGTCGAGCGCGTAAATATGGAATACGCGGTGCTGCGGGTCGATGAACGGCGCGTCCATCTGACCGGCGATCCATGCGGTAGTTCCGAGGCTGAGATAGAAATCGCCCGGCTTTGCCACGCCTGCGCCGACATTGGCGCAGGCCCCGTCTCCGCCGCCGACGGACACGGGAATGCCCGCACGCAGACCGAGGCAGCCCGCCGCTTCCTCCGACAACCGGCCCGCGATCTCGCAGCTGGTGTGGATCTGCGGGAATTTATCCAGATCGACGCCCACGTTATGGAACATCTCCGTGTCGTACTGCCGCGTTTCCAGATTCATGAGCAGCCCGTGGGACGCGTCGGACATATCGGTCGTCTCCATGTGGCCCGTGAGGCGGTAGACAAGATAATCCTTCGACTGCAGGATGCGGTATGTACGGGCGTAGAGCTCCGGCTCGTTCTCCTTCAGCCAGAGCGTCTTGCAGAGGGTGGATGCGGGCGAAAGGACGTTGCCGCAGATCTCATAGAAATAATCCCGGCCAAATCTGGCGCGCAGGGCGTTGGAAATGGCCAGCGCGCGGGTATCGGCGTGGATCATGGCGGGGCGCAGCGTCTGCCCGTCCTTGTCCATGGGCAGGCAGCCGAGCATATGGCCGGAAACGCCGATGGCGTCGACACGCTTGACGTATTCGGGCGCAAGCTCCCGCAGCATCATCATGGCGCGCACGGCGCTCATCCACCAGTCGGCGGCCTCCTGTTCGCAGCCGCCGTTCGGGTAGTGGTGCGTGGGATAGGATGTTGTGACGTTGCGGATAATATTGAGATTTTCATCGACCAGCGAGGCCTTCAGGCCGCTGGTTCCGATATCGAATGCCAGTAGTGTGCTGTGCAAATTGAATCACTCCATGTTCGGGATACCGGATAGGCTCCGGTGGGGAATGCCCTGTTTTATTGTACAATATCCCGCAGGAAAAGCAAAGCACTATTTTACGAAATGACCAAAAAAGACTGATACGAAACGCGTTCCTTACAAGGCGCATCCGTGTTTTTTGCGTTCTGACAGACGCTTCATCCTGCGCAGAACCGGCCCGGCATCGATCCCCCGGCGCTTCATCGCCCGGAATATTTCGGGGAACAGTATTTTAAAAGGAGAGGTTTTTCATGTATACTTACAAAACAGAAATTTTAACGGTCAGCACAAAATGGTTTTCGGACAAGGCGAATGCAGCGGACATTTCGATGCTGGATCAGCTGTTGAATGAAAGAGCTGCCGAGGGCTGGGAGCTTGCGGCATACGATTACATGGGAACGTCAACACAGATAAAGGGCGCGTTTGTTGTGACGTTCAGAAAGGAAACGGCGTAACCGCAGGTCATATACCCGAAGCCGCCGGTTCCCGGCATCCTTCCGGAACACAGGCTGAAATTCGCACCCGGCCAGCAATTGTGCTGACCGGGTGCTTTACGTTGTGTATTGTTATAAGGGTCATTGATATGCGCACAGGAAGCTGTTCGTCATGTCCAAAGCGCCTGCGTATAAATGCCCTCCGTCTTCATCCTCGCCACAGCCTCCCGGACCGAATCCAGATCCTCGCGGTAGGTCACGCCGTACCACGCTTCTTCGCACGGCAGCACCTGCACGCTTGCAGACTTGTCCGCCAATTGTGCGTTCACCACAAACGGCAGGAAATATTCACACTTGAGCGGATTGGCCGGAATGGCGTCGTTCAAAAACGCCCCCATACGGTTCCAGAGCTCGTCCAGCACGCGCGCCGAGAATCCCCAGAGGTTCATCGACACAATTGTATCGCCCGCCAGCGGGAAGAACTGTACGCCATCCTCGGTATATTCGGCATCCGCGCCCTTTTTGTAGATCTTCGTGCGCTCTGTCACGCCGGTCAGCATCCCGTTTTCGATCTCACACACGCCGCGGGCCACGGAACCGAACTCCGTCACCGTGTTTTTCAGGCGGTAGCCAACCATGGCGTACTTGCTCGCGTCGGTCTGCGCCTCCAGAAAGCTGTAAATCTCCGAAAAGGCCGTACGGCCATAGAAATCGTCCGCGTTGATGACGGCAAACGGTCCGTTTACCGTACCCCTGCAGCAGGCCAGCGCGTGACCGGTCCCCCACGGCTTCGTCCGTCCTTTCGGAATTTCAATGCCCTCCGGCAGACGGTCAAGGTCCTGATATACATAAGACACATGGAAATACCGCTCCATGCGGTCGCCAATGCACGCCCGGAATTCTGCTTCCATCTCGCGCTTGATGATAAACACAACGTCGCGGAACCCCGCACGCCAGCTATCAAACAGAGAAAAATCGATTATGATATGCCCCTCCGGATCGACCGGTTCAATCTGCTTGAGGCCGCCAAAGCGGCTGCCCATGCCCGCAGCCATGATCACAAGGGCCGGCTTCTGTTTGTCCATTTTCCTGCCTCCTATTTCGGGTTATCTCTATCTTATCCATCCCGTTCCTATAAGGCAATCCTTTTTGTCGTTTTGTGCACTATTTGATAAATTTCATGGAGCATTTGAAAAAGAGGCTATGGGTTTAAGCAGAATATGTTAAAATGATCGCACTCCTGCGAAACGCTTCTCTGCACCCTGTATGCGCAAGCCGCCCGGCTCCGGCATGACCGCACCGCAGGCTGCAGCCCGGATGCTCACAGCGGCGCGTATGATCTGAACACTATGGATCAACTGCCAAATTAGAAAAACAAAATCGCAATCCAGCGTCAGCGATTGCGATTTTGGGAGGAGCTGCGACGAAATGAGTGAGAAGTGACTTTTCATGCGAAGCATAAAAAGTCGCTGCGAACAATATGCAGTCCGCAGCGACGTGTGTTTTCAGAACACTATGGATCAATGAACATTTGGCACGTCAAGCCCGCTTTTGTAAGAACGACTATGCACAGATGATTTACGACCGCTCTGAGTTTGCAGAGAATTTTGATTTTTCCCGGTTTGAGCAAGTATTTCAGGTCATAAGAAAAATCATTATACTTCCTTGAGTCAGTATCAGCTCGCGGTGCAAAACTTTGTGAACTTTTCTGTCCACCAAAATTGAATCGCGGGAAAGACAGAATACGAGATTGAAATCTTTTCTAAAAAGCCTATCTACTCTATGGGTGTATTAGCGTCAGGTTCCGGTACGATCTGACCCAGCAGATTCGTGTGCTGCCGCTGCGGCGTGCCATCAGTCCACGGATAACCGCTGCTTTGCACGGTTTTCTCGTCCATGCGTAATCTCCTTTACTTATTTATCGTTTGCTTGATTTCTGCGCCACCTTTGATCCGTACCAGAATTTCGTCGGCGGAGAGGACGGTCACGCGCTCCACGATCTGCCGGACAGCATTTTCGTTCCATTCTGTGATCGTCTGTGCGGCATTCTCTATGGCTTGCTCTGCCTGCTTCATGCGGGTGCAGATGCGTTCTGCGTCGGCGCTGCTTTGCAGGATTGTTTCCTTCTGCTTTTTGAGCGCAGTCTGCTCGGTCAGGATTTCCGTAAACTGCGCGTTGCAGGCTTCTTTATCGTCGGCGTCAATGGCTTCCGCCAGAAGCTGTTGGAATTGCTCATCGAGCTGCGTCAGCCGCCGTTCGATATCGGCAAGGCTCATGGTCTGACCCTGCACCGGCAGAAGCTCCAGCGAGACCACATTCTTGATCCGGTCAACCAGAGCGGCTTTATCGCTCATGGCGGAGTTGATTGCTGCCAGTATCGCGCTTTGCAGCGGGATCTCCCGCAGAGTGGGGGACTCGTGACAGTATTTTTTGCCGTACTCCAAGCGGCTGATGCAGCGCCATTCGTGATAGATATTTCCCTTTACATTTCGCGTTTTGCGGCGGTAGAGCGTACCGCATTCGCCGCAGAACAGCCTGTCGGATAAGGCATACTTGCTGGTGTAGCAGGAGCGGCCTGTAACCGCCTCCTTGGACGGGCTGCGCAAGGCGCTCCGCCTTGCCATTTCAGCCTTTACCGCATTGTACTGCTCCCTACTGACGATGGCTTCATGGTGATCTGGCATATAGTACTGCGCCATCTGACCAACATTTTTGACGATCTTCTTGCTGATCACATCTGTACAGAAGGTCTTTTGCAGCAGCACGTCGCCGCAGTACTTTTCATTGGTCAGGATGCCTTTTATAACGGAGATCGACCAGTCGGCTGTGCCAAGGACGGTTTTGATCTGATTTCCTTCCAGCCAGTCCTTCAGATTGCGCAGGCTTGCGCCGTCCTTGTATCGCTCATAGATCTCGCGCACCACCTCGGCCTGCTCTGGGACAATACAGAATTTGCCGTCTGCATCTTTTTTGTAGCCGTAAAGCCAGTGACAGGGGATTTTGAGCGTTCCGACCTTTGCGTGCATCTGCCGGCCGCGCCGGATATTACTGGAGATGGATTCGCTTTCGGACTGGGCCATTGCGCCGTACATCGTGATCATGAACTCGCTGTCCGGCGGCAGAGAATTGACATTCTCCTTCTCAAAGAGGACACCAATGCCAAGCTGTCGGAGGATGCGCGTGTAGTTGATGCAGTCCAGCGTGTTGCGGGCAAATCGCTGGATGGACTTCGTAAGGATGAGGTCGATCTTTTTCTGCTTGCACTGGCGGATCATGCGAAGGAACTCTGTGCGCTTTTTTGTAGATGTACCGGTAATGCCTTCGTCTGCGAAGATCCCAGCCATTGTCCATTCTTTGTTGGACATGATCTTGTCCGTATAATACTCGCACTGCGCTTCGTAGCTGCTGGCCTGTTCTTCTTCCTTGGTCGAGACGCGGCAGTATGCCGCAACGCGAAGCTGCTTTGTGACCGCAGCCGTTTGCTGCAATTCTGGTTTTGGTGGGATTATAATGATGCGCTGCTTTTCATCTGTCATACCAAATCGCCCTTTCCGATGATCTGTCCGTTCTTAAGCTGCAGCCGCACGTCCTGTCGCGTCACCAGCACGGTGGAGACAGTGCTTTGCAGCAGTTCCGCGTTGAGTTCTGCCGTGCATTCAAAAGCGGTGAACAGCCGCCGCAGGCGCTCGGTTTCGTATTCTTCATTGCCAATGGCATCGTATTGTTCCTGTGCCAGCTTGCAGATCAGGCTTCTGGCAGCGTCCTCGTCGAGTGGCTGGGTGTTCAGGATGTCATCCAACTCAGCTTGCGTATTTGTATGCGTCGGTTTGGGTGTTCGCTCTGGCTGCGTGATGCGCTCCGGCTGTTCTGTCAGCCTGCCAAGCAGGCGCGTGACCTGCTGCTCGATTTCCGACGTAGGCGGCTTGGAGCAGACCCGCTTAAGCGCTTTCTGCGCAGGCGTTCGCTCCGGCAGGCGCTGCTTGGTCTGACGTTTTGTGGATGCCGCTTCAAATAATGCAGTATCGACCAGCTTTGGATAATCGTCTGCGCCGGTGTATTTGTCATTCTCTAAGATCCGTGCGACCATGTTCTTGTTCCAGCTCTTGCCCTCGTCATAGGTGGGGCCGGTTTTGCTCATCTGCTCTGCAATTTCTTTGAGCGATGCGCCGAGCGTATATTGCAGGAAGATGTCCTGCACGGCTTTGGCTTCCGGCTCGTTCCGGATAGTCTCGCCCATGCGCATCTGATACCCAAATGGCAGCTTCCGATTTCCCATCAGCGTCTTGTCCTTTCGATTTGCTCTAGCAGCTCCAATCCGTTTTTCAGCCGGAACCGCAGGCGCTCATTGCTGTCTACGATGATTTTTTCAACAAGCGCATCGAACCGCTCCGCATCAAAGCTGTCGAGAAAATCCGGCCCATCCTCCAGCACGTCCATGAGATCGCGGGTACGGTCTGCCAGATCGGCGCTGTCGGTATCGAGAAGCCTAGCCTTTTCCTGTTTCAGCCTGCGGAGCTGTTCGCTGAGTTTGTTGTTGGAAGATATAAAAGTATCAGGATCAACGCCGCCCGCCTGTTGAAGCTGGGCTAGGAATTGAACCTGACTGAGAATATCGGATATTTTCTTGTTGA
>ERZ1027243.967-NODE-967-length-14548-cov-4.866763_pt1 | contig 14548 bp, 8 predicted proteins | sample MGYA00519243_ERZ1027243 | MGnify/ENA primary metagenome ERZ1027243 (study PRJEB26926, sample SAMN06164727) | human gut metagenome | biome: ENVO:00009003; feature: ENVO:2100002; material: ENVO:00002003 | host: Homo sapiens | place: USA | collected 2012 ...
ACGAGATTAGCGAGTGTCTCGTGGGCTCGGAGATGTGTATAAGAGACAGACGGTGCAGTGTTCTGGCTGTGGCTGGCGGCGCTGCTCGGCATGATGATCAAGTATTCCGAGGTCACGCTGTCCATCCAATACCGCGAGCGCGACGCAAAGGGCGACTGGGTCGGCGGCCCGATGTACTACGTCAAAAACGGTCTCGGCAAGCACTGGCAGTGGGTCGGCATTCTGTTTTGCGTTTTCGCAGCCATCGCTTCCTTCGGCATCGGCAATATGTCGCAGGTCAACTCCATCGTCGGCTCCCTGAACGACGCCATCGACGCCTTCATCCCGGCTGCGGAAGGGGAGCGGAAGCTGCTGAACTTCGTGTTCGGCGTTGCGATCGCCGCGCTGATCGGCGTGATTCTCTTCGGCGGAATCAAGCGCATCGGCGCCGTGGCGGAAAAGCTCGTTCCGGTCATGAGCGTTTTGTACATCATTTTTGCGCTTGTCGTGATTTTCGGTCACGCCGGTAATATCGGCCCGGCCTTTGGCAAGATCTTTGCCACAGCCTTTACGCCCAAGGCGCTCGGCGGCGCGGCCAGTGGTATTGCGCTCAAGCAGACCATTGTCTGGGGCCTGCGCAGAAGCGCCTTCTCCAACGAAGCGGGCCTTGGCTCCGCAGCCATCGCCCATGCGGCGGCTGACACCAAGAGCCCCGTCCAGCAGGGCCTGTACGGTATCTTCGAGGTCTTTGCCGATACCATCGTCATCTGCACCCTGACGGCCCTGACCATCATCTGCAGCGGCATGGATATCACCTTCGGCCACAAGGTCGGCTCCGAGCTGATCACAGCCGCATTTGCCACCATGTTCGGCCAGAAATTCGCTTCCGTCTTCGTCGCACTGGCCCTGATGCTCTTCGCGTTCACAACGATCCTTGGCTGGTCGCTCTACGGCAGCCGCTGCGTCCAGTATCTGTTTGGCCTCAAGGTTTCGAAGGCCTATCAGGTCCTGTTCATCATCGTCGTTGTGGTCGGCGCGGTCGCGTCGCTCGACGTGGTGTGGGACATTGCGGACACGTTCAACGGCCTCATGGCGATTCCGAACTTTATCGCCCTGTTCGCCCTGTCCGGCGTTGTGGCGAAGCTGACGAAGGAGTATTTCTTCGATAAAAACAAGCTGGCAAAATAAAAACGAAAGCCCGCAGGCCGTTCAAAGCGGCCTGCGGGACATTTATGCGAAAGGGGAGAAGCGGTATGCAGCAGCTCCAGATCGGACGGGTCTACCGCCATTTCAAGGGCGATTATTATCTTGTGGAGGCGCTTGCCAAGGATTCTGAGACAGGCGAGGCCTGCGTGATCTACCGAAAGCTCTACGGCGACGGCGCTCTGTGGGTCCGTCCGCTCGAAATGTTTTTGAGCAAGGTCGACCGGGAGAAATATCCCGATGCGGAACAGGAATACCGCTTCGCGCTTCAGGACATCCCAAGCGCTGCCGGACATTGACAGGAAAACGCACACGGCTTAGCGGAAGTTACTCCGCCAGGCCGTATTTTGTTTTGACCCTGTCCAGCTTTTCCAGCATCGGCTCCGCGCCGAGCCAGAGAAAGACGAACGTAGCGACTGCACGTACCAGATCGACCGGAATGCCGGTGATGCAATAGCTCATGATGATCTTCCAGCTGATCGTTTCTGACCACATGAGCGCGGACGCGGGATTCATAATACCGCCGAAGATCACGGTAGAGGCGATCACGCCGAAGATGCACAGACTGAGCTTCGACCGCCGCAGGACGCCCTTGCGGTACAAAACTCCCGCCAGCCAGCCGATTGACCCCATCGCGAACATCTGCCACGGTGTCCACGGGCCTTGGGAAAACAGCATATTCGAAACCAGCATGGTCATTGCGCCGACTAAGAATCCCGTTTCGCCGCCAAAGGCCACGCCCACCAGGATCGTCATTGCCACGACCGGTTTGAATTCCGGCAGCATGAAGAACGCGGCGCGGCCTGCCACATTCAGTGCAACGAGCACGGCAATCAAAACCAGCTCCCGTGCCTGCGGCTTACGCCCCTCGAAGATGAGGAAAAACGGCAGCATACATTCGAGCAGAATGAGCAGCGAAATGAAATAATACCGTTTCCCGCCGAAGCAGTACACACCGATGAACAGCGTCAGCGGAATGAGCAGGAGGATCAAAGCCGTCGCAAAAATCGTGCGGTTCCTCAGCTTCCGCTTTTCCACGGGCGTCTGGATGAGATAATCCGGGCGGTCGGCTTTTCGGCCAATGGACAGCGCAAACACGAGCAGCGAGAGAAGCAGAATGCCGTAGAGCCTCATCTGGCTGCCCGCAAGACCTGTCAGTCCGCCTGCGTCCACAAGCTTTGTCAGATCGGTCATGCCGATGGCCTGGATCATCAGCACAAGCGACACGATACCGGATACGGCGGCAAGCGCCTTGCGCCAGACCGGGAGCTTTTTCAGAACCTGCGCTTCCTTTTCCGGTGCAGGCGGAATACGCTGATACTCCGGCAGCGCCGGTTCCGGCGCGACCGCTCCGCCGCAGGCCGCGATCACGTCTTCGGGTGTAACGGCTTCCGGCAGCACGTCGCGTGCAATGCGGTTCGCGGAGGTCGTATAAAAGCTGTTGCCGCTGAAAAACGTGCGCGGCGCAGCCTCGGTGACGATATTGCCGTCAAAAAACAGGGCGCAGCGTTCGGCATACTTCGCGCAGAATTCGATATCATGGCTGACCATCAGAATCGCCACGCCGGACGCTCGCAGCGTCCGCAGAATCTGCCCGAACGTCTGCTTGAACTCCGCGTCAAGTCCCTTCGTCGGTTCGTCAAAGAGTAGAATGTCCGGATTCAGAAGCAGGATTTTCGCCAGCGCCGCGCGCTGCTGTTCGCCGCCCGAAAGATCGTAGGGATGGCGGTCAAGCAGCTCCGCCAGCTTGCAGAGCGAAACGACCTGTGCGAGACGCTCAGGTTTCCGTTCGGATTTTGGTATGATCTCCAATAAGTCCTCGCGCACCGTGGCTTTTACAAACAGCGTCTGCGGATTCTGCGGCAGCATTCCGACGCTGCCGGTGATGTTCAGTTCCCCGCGATACGGCTTTTTCAGACTTGCCAGCAGCTTGAGCGTGGTGGTCTTGCCCGTGCCGTTGCCGCCGAGCAGGGCCAGAAATTCACCTTTGTGCAGTTCCAAGGATAAACCCTTGACCACATCGGGCAAGTCCTTATCGTATTTGAACCAGATTTCCCGCGCCGAGACAACGGTTTCCGTGTCCGGCGCGTTTTTATTTTCTTCCGGAATCGGCTTCAACTCGTGCGTTTTTGCATATTCCAGCAGCCAGTTTCGCCCGTCACAGACAGAAATGGGGCAAACTGCCTTGGAATCAGTCGCCGCCCATATCCGCATGGCGGCCGGCATGGCCAAAAACATCGCGTTCCCGCTGGATTTTAATTCCGCGCCCACCTCGGCAGGCGTTCCGCTGCAAAGCAGTCTGCCGCCGTCCATGACCGCCACGCGCGACGCGAAGGAAAACGCTTCTTCCAAGCGATGCTCGGTCAGAATAATCGTCGTGCCAAGCTCCCGGTTGATCTTGCCGAGCGTTGCCAAAAAGTCCGACGCTGCAATCGGGTCAAGCTGACTTGTTGGCTCGTCGAGAATCAGCACCTTCGGCTGAAGCACCATCACAGACGCAAGATTCAGAAGCTGCTTCTGTCCGCCGGACAGTTCTGTAACAGACTTATAAAACCATGTCTGGATGCCGAAAAATGACGCCATTTCCGCCACTCTGCGGCGGATCGTCGGTGTGTCATAGCCGAGCGATTCCAACCCGAACGCCAGCTCATGCCAGACCTTATCCGTGACGATCTGATTCTCCGGGCTTTGCTGCACAAAGCCGATTTTTTCAGCCTGTTCGCGCTGGGAAAGTTCATCAAGATTCTTTCCGTCAAACAGGATTTGACCGCTCCTTCGTCCGTGCGGCGCAAGGACGGTTTTTAACTGCCGCAGCAGCGTCGATTTCCCGCATCCGGAGGGGCCGCAGAGCACCAGAAACTCTCCCGGACGGACGGACAGCGATAGGTCGGAAATCGCGTTCTTTTCCTGTTCGGGATATGCAAACGTTAAATTTCGGATTGTAAAGACGTCCACTGTCTGTCCTCCTTCCGATCAAGAATTACCGGTGTTAGCACCAGCGCAAGATACACGAGCATAAAGATCACCGTCATCGGCGTCCATGCGGCGGCCTTCACCGTCGGATAATACCGGAAATATGTTCCGCCCGCCATCCAGCCGGAAATCAGATAAGCCCCGCAGAAGATCAGCCACGCAAGCGCGGCCTTGTCCCGGTCGTCAAAACGATAGATCGAAAATGCCGTGCGCCCCGGCAGGCCATAGCCGCGTGAGCGCATGGAGTCCGCCGTTTCAATGGCATTTTCGAGCGACCATGTGACCATGATTGAGAAGATTTTGACGGCGTTCCCAACGCGGCGGAATACGCTTCCGTTTTTCGTATCGCGTCCGATACAAGCCTGCGCCTCCGAAACCGTCTGCATCTGCGCCCTGAACTTCGGAATGAACCGCAGGGCCATGGACAAAACAAGCGACAGCGCCGGAATCACGCGTCCAAATAAATACACAAACTTGTCCGAAGTCATAACCTCGTTGTAGCTGGAAAACCACAATACGACGCTTGCCAGCATGACCGCTGCCGACGCACCATAGAGCATGGATTCGAGCGTCAGCGGATTCCCGGAGGGCAGATACGTCAGAATCGTCGCGCCCTCATGGTTAAACGCCGGGTTCAGAAGCGCGGCAAGCGCCGCCATAGGGAGAAGCCCCATGACGGCAAACCGCACCGCTTTCCGGCCTTTCAGATGAATATCGTAGGCCAGCGCCCCCGTCAGCGAAACCGCCAGATAGACCGGGTGCATCAGGCACATCGAAAACAGCAGCACCAGTGCGTAATATAGAAAATTGATCACGGGATGATATCCCAAAAAAGCGTCTTTGTTTCTCATTCGCCCTCTGTCCAGCCGCCGCTGCCGACGTCCCTGCCCAGATCACAAGTATAAACCCACGTGACCGTGTCTCCGTCCTGCAGCGCATACTGGCTGCATCCGTAATTCGGGAACCAGCCGTTCACCGCGTACATCCAGCCGGATTCCGCCCCGCAGTCAAATTCATAGAGGTTCCCGATGCCCTCAATGTAAGCCGAGCCGTAAACCGGCGTCGTGGAAAATTCCAGATGGAGTTTATTCTCCCGGCAGACCTGCTGCAAAACGTCAAAAGCGCTCTGGCCCTCCTGAAAGCTGACCTCTACAGACTCCAGCAGCCAGCCGTCCTCCGGCACCAGCTCCCGCTTTTCCTCGCTGCAAAGCTCCATGTGCTCCAGAATCGATGCACAGGAAATGGAGACGGTGCAGTGATAGCTCGGCCCGGCCTGCGGCGCTCCGCACCCGGTCAGCAGCGCAGCCGTCAGCACCAGCGCCAGCACCGCCCAGACGGCGGCCTTTTTATTTGTTTTCCAGACGTTCACGCAATTCAACTCCATATGTGTTGTATCATTTCAAGTATATCTGAAAACCGGTAATCTGTCCAGTGGCGCAATAGCTGCTGCCGGTCTGGTTTACCGGCTTTCAGATATGCTCTGAAATACAGCACGCAGGGCTGCCCCCCAAAAAAGGGGGGCAGTCCTGTGCTGCAAATTGGGATTATGAGGTCAGTTCAGTACATTTTTCACGAACCGGTGGAGGATCGCGGCGACCTGTGCTCTGGTTGCGTCGCCCTTCGGCATGAGCTTGCCGGAAGCACCGTTGATCAGGCCCTCCGAGACAGCCCAGCCGAGCGCCTCGCTGGCATAGGCGGAAACGCTGTCCGCGTCGGTGAAGCTGTTCAGCTTTGCGCTCGCATCGGTGTCCAGCTTCCTGTACTGCGCATAGCGGTACAGGATCGCGGCAAGCTGCTCGCGCGTGACCTTGGCGTCGGGGGAGAAGGAGGTGCTGTCCGTGCCGGTGACGATGCCGTTGGCGGCTGCCCAGATGACAGCCTTTTCGTAATACGTGCCGGAACGCACATCGGTAAAGCTGCTTCTGCCTGTGACGGTGGGTTCGCCCTCGAGCCGGTAGAGAACCGTGACGAGCATGGCGCGCGTCATGGACGCGTTCGGGCTGAAGCTTCTGCTGTCCGTGCCGGAGAACAGGCCGTTTTCGTATACGAACGCAACGTCGTCATAGAACCAGTCGGACGTGGAAACGTCGGTGAACGGAAGCTTGACCTCGGGCTTCGAAGCGGGCTTCTTATTGTCGACACCCGGAGTGATCGGTTCCGGAAGCGCGGCGGTATTGACCGTGACGGTGTAGACTGCGGTGGTCACGCCGTCCTCAGCGGTGACGGTGAAGCTCCAGATATTTCTGGTGTTTGTCAGAGCGCTGACAGTCGCGCGCGGATGCCTCGTGACGATCACGAAGCTGCCGGTCTTGACGACCGTGCCATAGGGAACCGTGACGGTGTAGCTGTTGTTCGCACCGGCCACAGCCTTGAAACCCGCAACGGTGATGCTGCTGACACCCGCGTCATTGGACTTCGGGGCTTCGGTGAACGAAACGGTGACGGTGTAGGTCTTGGAGGTCACGCCATCCTCAGCGGTGACGGTGAACGTCCAGACATTGCCTTCATTCGTCAGAGCGCCGACAGTCGCGCCTGCGTCGCTTGTGACGATCACGAAGCTGCCCGCTGTAACGTCCGTGCCGTAGGGGAGGGTAACGGTGTAGGTGTTGTTCTCGCCAGCAGTGGCCTCAACGCCCGCGACAGTGACGCTGCTGACATCCGCATTGCTGGACTTCGGAGCTGCTGTGACCGTGACGGGGAGCCACGGGGAGAAAATGTTGGTGAGCTCGTCGCCCATTGCGGACAGAACATAGCTGCCTGCGGCGGCAAACGAGAGCGTGACCTGCCCATTTTCGCCGATGACCTTGCCCTCGACCGGCGTGAGCGTGCCGTCTTCGCCGACTGTGCAGATCTGGATGTCCTCAGGATCGAGCGCCGCACCGTGCGTTACACGGTCCTCGGGCTTCAGACCGCCGCCGTAGGCGTACATATAGCCGTCCATACCGAGCGTGAAGTCGGTTCCGGCCTGAACCGTAAAGGTATCCAGACGGTTTCCGTCCGTATCCGTGAACCACGTATAGTAGTCCATGTACATACTGGTGTCCTGATAGAAGAAGAACTCAACGGTGCCGTTCTCCGCAACGGGGGTCTGGCTGATGGTGTAGCCGGTGTAGCCGTACTGCGGGTTATATTCGCCATTTCTGTCGCAGGGGAACTCGCCGTTGACCGCGAAACTGAACGCGGAGGTTTTTTCTCCGTTGACCGTGGTGATCGTGCCGTTGCTGACGACGAGATAATCGCTCTTGCTGTCCTTCGTGAAGTCCTCACCGAAGGTGAGCTCATGGTACTTCACGAGCACGTCCAGCGCGGAAACGCCGTCTGTGACATCATCGGCGTAGCCATAGCGTTCGGCGAGATCGCTGGAGACTTCCACGCGGGTCGGAACCATGATAAACATATTTTCTGCCTGCATGGAAATGGTCGCGTGGATCGTCTTGGCCTCTTTCACCGTGACCGTGACGGAGTAGGTCGCGGCAGTGCCGTCCTCAGCGGTCACAGTAAACGTCCAGACGCCGTCCTCACCCTTGGCCGGGCCGGTAAGCGTGGCCTTGCTGTCGGAAAGTGTGATCTCGAAGCTGTCTGCCGTGACCTCCGTGCCTGCCGGAAGCGTTACGGAGAAGCTGTTTTCAGCCGTGCCGGCTGCTGCCTCAACGCCTGCGACCTTGACGGACGCAACACCTGCGTCAGAGGACTGAGCTGTGCCGAACACCACGTTGATGGTGTAAGTGCGCTTGCCGTCGCTCGTTTCATTCATGGTGGGCCAGCTGTCGTCTGCACAGACGACGGTGATGACGCTGCCATTTGCGATGGGGATCAGGGACGTGCGGGAATATTCGCGGCCCGTAGCCTGCGTGCCGAGATAGGCGCGGACCTGATAGTTCTTGTTTGCCGCCGTCGGTGTGACGAGCAGCGAGGTCGTGCCTTCCGGCACAGTCAGGGTGTAGGTGAAGGTGTCGCCGCTGAACTTGGGCGCCAGCTTACCGGTGCTGAATGTGAGCGCTTTGAGGCGGGTGTCGGAATTGTTCCAGCTGCCGCCAAGATCCTCAACGGTACGGGTGTACATGATGCGGATCTCGTCGCCCGCGCAGAGCGTGCCCTTTGCAACGGTAAATTCACCAAAGCCAAAGTTTGTGAACCAGTCGTTGAGTGTGCCCATCCAGCCGGACATGGTACCGCCGTCAAACGCCTTCAAGTTGTCAATGGAGGAGATGTAGTTGCTTTCCGCGCCGACGACGGTGTGGCCATCCAGTGCTTCCACAACGCAGCCCATCATGGTCGATTCGCCAGTCAGCTCGATCCAGGTGTCGGCCAGCGTGCCTTCCCAGACAGCGCCCTCCGCCTTCGGGAACGTGGTGTTCTCCACGATCACGCGGGCCATGCCGGCCAGCGTCAGAACGCTGACATACGCCATATCCGAGCCGCCCTTGGAGGCGTCGTCCTTCACATAGGACAGCGTCAGTGTGTAGCTGCCTGCTGCAAGCTGCTTCTTGATGCTGCCGCTCTTCTCGCCGCTGACAGCGTCGGCCAGCGTTTCCGTGCTGCCGCCGTCGGCTGCGAGCGTGATGGTCAGCTTGTCATAGCCGTTTTCCGAGGAAACGCCGTAGCCGAAGCGCAGAACGGTGGGTGCGCTCAGCGTAAAGGCAAACGAGGTCGTGGAACTTGTCTTGTCCTGATTCTGGTTGCTGCTTTCAAAGCGGTCCAGATCGGCATTGTAGACCCAGGGGTAATTGCCGTTGTCGGAAACGCTGATAGAGGTGACAGTCTGCTCGGGGTAGGAGACGTGGCCGAGGCGGTCGTCGTCCCAGACCGTGTAGGTTTCGCCGCAGACGGCGCATTCGTAGGTCTTATAGCCGGTGAAGACCTGCTCGGTGCCGTCCTTGGGCGTATGGCCCTTGGCGGGAACGATGTCTTCCTTCGTTTCTGAGCAGCCGTCTCTGCGGCAGGTACGGACGATCTTGCCCGGCTGCGTGCAGGTGGGAGCCGTCAGGACACAGCTGTTGTCGCTGCCGTCCAGATCCTCACAGAAGTCGTGGCCGAGCGGTGCGGTATAAGCCGTGCGGTAGCTTTCGCCGCACTCGCTGCAGGTGAAGCGGGTATAGCCCTTCACGGTGCAAAGTGGGTCAACGACCGTGCCCTCGCCGTTCGCCTCGTGGAAGGTCGCGTCGGTCTGCCATCTGAGCGCGGGATAGCCGCCGCAGACCGGGCCGAACGCGTCGGACAGGTCGGCGTCCTTGAGGTCAGCTTCGTTCAGCGCTTCTGCGTTCGCGTCCGCGTTCAGCGTGTTCAGATAATAGCACTTGGAGATCTCGGAGGAAGCAGTGTCAACCGTGCCGAATACGGCGCTGCCCGCTTCGCCGGTGGAGTAGCAGCTGGAGATGGTGATTTTCCCCTGCACAGTGCCGCTCCAGTTCACATTGCCCTTGACCTCACCTGCGATGCCGCCGGAGGCCGTGCCGGAGATTTTGCCGGTGTTGTAGCAGCTTGCAACAGTCATTTCGCTGCTGGTGCCGCCGATGATGCCGCCGGCCTTGCTGCCGGTCGCGGAAATTTCTGCGGTGTTATAGCAGCCGGTGATGGTCGAGCCGTTGCTGACTGTGCCGCCGATAATGCCGCCGACGCTGCTGCCGCCGGTGACAGCGCCGAAGTTCGCGCAGCTCTCGATCACGGCGTTCTGATAGGTGTATCCCACAAGACCGCCGACGTTGCTGCCGGTAGAGGTGATGACTGCGTAGTTGAAGCAGTTCGCGATTTTCGGAGCAGTGCCGCTGGCATAGCCGGCGATCGCGCCTGCGCTGCCCTTGCCGGAAACTGCGCCGCGGATGGTCAGATCATGGATGTAGGAATTCGAGCCGATCTGCGCAAACAGGCCAGCCGTGGCGTTCAGGCCGGTGATCTCAAAGTCTGCGCCGTCAAGCACGACCTTCTTGCTGGAGGAGATGTTCAGCCATGCGTATTTGCCGAGGTTGATATCGGCCGTCAGAACGCCGGAAACGTCCGCGTCCTTGCTCTTCGCGACGAACCATGCCAGCTCCGCGCCGGTGCCGATCTGGTAAACGCCGTTTTCGTCGGTCTGCGGTTCGGTCGGCGTCTTGCCGTCCCATGCGCCCGCTGCGGTTGCCTGCAGGGTGATGGTGAATTCGTTGGGGCCTTCCTCCGTCATGGTGACGCTGCCGGAGGCATATTCAACGCCAGCGCCGGAAACGGTGTAGAAGTATTCCTCGGCATAAGCCTTGAACGTGCCATCTTCCGCGACCGCAATGCCGTTGCCTGCGCTGTCCTTCAGCGTGACGGTCAGATCCTTGCGGTCAATGGCCGTGCCGTTCTGATCCCGGAAAATCAGCTTGCCGGTCAGGAAGTCAAGCTTTACGACCGGGATCGTGATCTCCGGCAGACGGCTGAGAATGCCTGCCGTCTTGGGCGCGTCGAAGCCGGGATTCGTGCCCACAGCATAGGTGATGCCGCGGTGCGTCGGAACGCCGGGCCAGCCCGCCTGCTTGATCGCGCCGCTCAGCGTGTAGGTCTCCTTAGCCCAGAACTTCGGGATGGTGACAGTCAGCTTCTGCCGCTCAGGGTTGCCGCTGAAGTCATAAACGCCGAAGTTTCCGCCGGGATCACTCTTGAAGAAGGTGCCGTCCGGGCCCTGCATATACAGGGAGAAGTTGAAGTTATACGCGCCGGAAAGCTTTTCCTTGGGGCTGATCAGGTTGGAGAACTGGATCGTGACGGAATCGCCCGGCTTGATGGCAGCCAGCTCTTCCTGCGTCAGCTCCGTGCCCTCCGCGTTGACAAACTTGTAGCTCACGCCGCGTGCCGTCACGACCTGATAGGTCGAAAGGCCGCCCTTCGTGACCTTGATGATATTGCGGCCGGTGATCAGACCGCTGACGGTCACAGTGCCGTCTTCAGCGGTTGTGACGCCAGTGTTTGTGAAGCCGCCGGAATACGTCATAGACGCAGCGGTCACGGTGGGGCGCAGGACGCTCACGGTGCAGCCCGCTTCGGGCTTGAAGCTGTAACTTGCACCCTCTGTTCCAGTGTAGAACAGAATGTCATGCTCCGCATCGAGTTGCCGCGCCTCATCCTTCTCGATGACCGCGTCCATGCGGTCAAGATTCATATTGGTCTGGATGGCGCTGCCGTCCGCGCCGACATTCACGACAAACACGCCCGTCAACTCCGGCCAGATGGCGGAGAAGCGATGTGAGGCCGTGCTGGTCTGGCCAGCCATATGGGTCATTGCGTCATAGGTTACGAGCACGATTGCCGTGCCCTCGTGCTTGGCCTCCATCACGGCGACGTTGCTGTTCAGCGCGTTCGGCGTGATGGTCACGACGTCGCTGGCATTGCCGTTCACATCAATGACCTGATAGTGCATCTCCGGCAGCGCGACCTTGGCGTTCATAAAGCTTTCGATCGCGAACCAGTTGCGGAAGGAGTTGAGTTCAAACGTCTCGCCAACGACCATGTTTTTATAGCCCTTGGTGTTGATGTTCAGGTAAATGCCTGCACGGTCGTAGACGTTGTTTTCAAAATGATAGATCGTGCTCTTGCTGAAATCACCGGTCAGGCCGAGATCCTCTTCCGTGACCGTGTACGCTGCGTCGGCGCTCAGTCTGACGTAGTTCCAGTATGTTGCACCCTGCGGATGGCGGACACGGTAGAAGTAATCCGTGTTCTTGTCGAGATGGAACGTGGCCGTGCCGTCCTCGACGGAACGCGTGAACGGCTCAAGGAAGCTGAACACATAGTATTTTGCGAGCGTACCGGCGTCGATGGTCGAGCCCTTCGGCGCTGTGACCGTGACCGTGACGAATTCCTTGCAGGTCAGGCTGAGGCTGTCGTTCATTGTCGGGGTCTTGGAAGCGGTAGCCGGGTTGTAGTTCGGATGCGTTTCCGCGTTCGGCGTGGCTGTCACGCTGACTGTATCACCAACGACAAACAGGCAGCTTGTGTAGGTCTTGCCCCAGTTTACAGCCGTGCCGAACTCTGCCTTGCGCTCCGCGCCGGAGGCGTCGGTTACGCGCAGCGAAAGAGTATAGTCTGTGTCCTTAACCCATGAATTGGGGTTGACGGAGATCTGATACATCCGCTGCAGCTTGAAGCTGCTGCTGTCGCTGCTGACGTCGATCACCACGCCGCCGTTGCGGTCATTGTTCGCGTCATAGCCGTCAACCCAGTAAGCGCCGGGCGCAAGGTCGATGGTATACGCGCCGTCTGCGGCTGTCTTTTCAGCCAGCAGATCGTCCGCGCCCTTCACGCCGTCCATGTAGGTATACAGCTTCAGGGACTTGACCTGTGCGTCGTGCATACCGGACAGTGTGACGCTGACATCGCCCTCTGCTGCCAGAACGCCTGCGGGCAGCAGGCTCAGCAGCATCACAAACACGAGCAGCAGACTCAGAATTCGTTTCTTCATACATTTTTCCTCCAGAATCAAAATATCTATCGCAAGCTCCTTATTAAATAGGAGCGGAAACAGGGGGCGCAGACGGCTTTGGGAGAAACGAAAGCCCGCCATTTTGACAAAATGGCGGGCGGATCTCCACAGAAACAAAATACGCTGCTTTTCCTGTGAGGAAAAACGGCGCACCTGTTCCGAATGCTACAGGCAGAGCTCGTCCCACGCATTCATCCTTTCCGCCGCGAATGCGGCGCAGACAGCAGTTCTTCTGACTTGCACTCTGGAAACAAACTCTTTGTTTCCGCGCCCGTTTCCTGCCTTCTCGCGGATAAATCCGCAATGACTGGCTTTCACCCAGACAGCTTTCGCTGCTTCGGAACGGTCTTGTGCGCACAGCTCCGGTCGAGTGGTTTTCCCTTTCTCTTGCGCCGAAGCCTGCCCTGCGGCGTGCTTCGGTTACTGTACATCGGATGGCAATATCAAATTGTTAGAAAAAGCAAAATCTTGTGCTTTTCCGTCTGCTACTATACACGATATGGGCGTGATTTGCAAGCGGTTTGAAAAAAATATACCGCATTTGTCCCACCCTCTTGAAAAAAGCCGAAAGCTGTGTCAAAATAAAGAAAACCGCCCCGGCGGTGTTTTGACAGCACAACGGTTAGATATAACTAACTGATACGGAGGAAGCTATGAAATACCATATTGAGAAGAATACCGTGCAGGAAACGCTCGTCATTCCGCTCTACGGGCGGAAAATGTGCTCGGAGCTGTATCCGAACCTTTACCGCGACGAGACAGCCCTGCGCCTGATCGATCAGATCGATTACGATTTTTCACTCCTGTCCCAAAAATCAAAGAGCCTCATGCAGCAGTTCGGCTTTCTGGAGGCCGCCATGCGCCAGAACGACCTTGCATGGGAGGTGCGGGACTATCTGCGCGAACATCCGAACGCGGCGGTCGTCAACCTCGGCTGCGGACTGGACGACACGGGCCGCAGCTGCGACAACGGCTCCTGCAGGATCTATAACCTCGATTTTCCCGGCGTGATCGCCGTGCGCGACGCGCTCCTGCCTGCCGGAGAGCGGGAGGAAAACATCGCCTGCGACCTGAACGACACCACTTGGTTCCGCCGCATCGACGCGTCGGGCGGCGCGGTCTTCTTCGCCGCCGGTGTGTTCTATTATTTCCTGACGGAGCAGGTGCGGGCGCTTGTGCAGGCCATGGCCGAAGCGTTCCCTGGCGGCAGGCTCGTCTTCGACGCGGCGGATCAGAAAGCAGTGCGCCTGATGCTCAAAACGTGGATCAAAACCGCCGAAATTCAGGATGTCGGTGCGTATTTCGCCGTTTCCGACGCAAAAAAGGAGCTTTCTGCCTGGTCGCCGCGTCTGCGTGCGTCGAGCCGGGGCTATATGCTGGGCTATCAGAGTCTGGATGACCCGTCGGTTCCCGGCTTTTATCGGTTTCTTGCAAAAGTCGGCGACGGCATGATGCGGATGCAGATCGTCCGGCTGGAATTTGCGGAAGGGGAGACAACACTATGAAATATGCCGGAATGCCTATGGGGATGTGGGCGCTGTTCGCCGGTTCGTTCCGGAAGGACCTCACGCCCGCCATGTGCCGTCTGGGCTACACCATGAGCGACGCCGGCGGCGCATCCGACTTCGTGCGCGAATACACCCTCGCCTCCGGCGGCCCCTACTGCGACTGCGGGTATCATAAACGAAATAAGCAGAATAAAGGCGTCACCGCGCCAGCGTAGGGGTCGATGCCCACATCGACCCGGCAGAATGCACCGTTTTTACGGAAGTCTTCGGCAAATCCGTAACTTCCCACTGGGCCGACAGAGTTGTTGGCCCCTACAGCGAAACTTCATTTTCTCACGTATCCCGTAGGGGCGGACGACTCTGTCCGCCCGCAGGATGCACTGATTTTTATGAAATCTCCGGCGAATTCGCAGCTTCCCAACGGGCCGATGTGTACCGGCAAGCAGCA
>ERZ1027243.978-NODE-978-length-14462-cov-4.673978_pt1 | contig 14462 bp, 9 predicted proteins | sample MGYA00519243_ERZ1027243 | MGnify/ENA primary metagenome ERZ1027243 (study PRJEB26926, sample SAMN06164727) | human gut metagenome | biome: ENVO:00009003; feature: ENVO:2100002; material: ENVO:00002003 | host: Homo sapiens | place: USA | collected 2012 ...
GCTCGGCGCCATCATCAAGGCCAAGCCCGCCGCTGCCAAGGGCCAGTATATCCGCTCCTGCGTGGTGGCCTCCACCATGGGCCCTGGCGTGAAAATCAACCCGGTGAAGGTTGGCTAATCCCTCTTTTTGCCGAAAATGCAAAAAAGCACTTGCTTTATCGTGCTAATGTGGTAATATAACAGCGTGCTAACAAGCAAAAACAAATTTTGAAATACGATGAAGGAGAACAGACATGAAAAAGATGACCAAAGTGATTTCGCTGGCGCTCGCGCTGGTGATGTGCCTGGCGCTGTGCGCCTGCGGCAGCAAGAAGGACGACGCTGCCGACGACACGCAGAACACGGAGGACGCCGACAAGGCCGCGGCCGACAATGTCGCCGCGCTCATTGACGCGATCTATGTTCAGGAGCGCACCGATGAGACCGACGCGCAGTGCGAGGCTGCCAAGGCTGCTTGGGACGCGCTGACCGACGAGCAGAAGGCCATGGTCGAGGGTGAGGAAGCGAGCCCCGAGTATTTCGGCCTTGACACGGGCGATGCGTCCAAGGACGATCCCCGCAACCAGGACGAGATCGGCGAGAACGAGCTTCTGGTCGTTTCCTTCGGCACGTCCTACAACGACAGCCGCGTCAACGACATCAAGAGCATTGAGGACGCCCTGCAGGAGGCCTATCCCGACTGGTCCGTCCGCCGCGCCTTCACGGCTCAGATCATCATCAACCACATTCAGGCCCGCGACGGCGAGAAGATCGACAACATGACCCAGGCGCTCGACCGCGCTGTGGCCAACGGCGTCAAGAACCTCGTCGTGCAGCCGACGCACCTGATGCACGGCGCGGAGTATGACGAAATGTGTGCTACCATCGACGAGTACCGCGACCGGTTCGGATCTGTCTCCATCGCAGAGCCCCTGCTCGGCGAGGTCGGCAGCGACGCGACCGTCATCAACGCCGACAAGGAAGTTGTCGCCAAGGCCATCACCGCCGCCGCGGTCGAGGCAAGCGGCTTTGACTCTCTCGAGGCTGCCAAGGAAGCTGGCGCCGCGTTCGTCTTCATGGGCCACGGCACCGCACACGTCGCCAAGGTCAGCTACAGCCAGATGAGCGCTCAGATGCAGAACCTTGGCTATGAGAACGTCTTCATCGGTACGGTCGAGGGCGAGCCGGAGGAGACCTCCTGCGAGTCCGTCATCGAGGCCGTCAAGGCCGCGGGCTACACCAACGTCATCCTGCGCCCGCTGATGGTCGTTGCGGGTGACCACGCCAACAACGACATGGCCGGCAGCGACGACGATTCCTGGAAGACTATGTTCGAGGCTGCCGACTTCACCGTCGACTGCCAGATCGCGGGCCTCGGCGAGATTGCCGACATCCAGGCGCTGTACATCGCCCACACCCAGGCCGCCATTGACGCCCTGAACGCATAAAAAGGATCAAAAAGGGGCTTCGAAGCGATTGTGCACCGCTTCGGAGCCTTTTCCAGATGGAGGTACTTCCCAATGAAAAGAATACTGACACTGATACTGACCGTGCTGATGCTCTGCACGCTGCTTTTCGGCTGCGGGCAGAAGAGCGAGGACGGTGATCCGCAGGACACCAACACCGAGCCTGCGCTCGCCGACGGCGTTTACACCGCGGACTTTAATACCGACAGCAGCATGTTCCACGTGAACGAGGCATGCGAGGGCAAGGGGACGCTGACGGTCGAAAACGGCCAGATGACGATCCACATCAGCCTGCCGTCCAAGAGCATTCTGAACCTCTTCTGCGGCACGGCGGAGGACGCGCGGAAGGACGGCGCGGCGCTCTTGCAGCCCACGACCGACACCGTCACCTATTCCGACGGCCTGAGCGAGGAGGTCAATGGCTTTGATATCCCCGTGCCCGCGCTGGACGAGGAGTTCGACGTCGCCATCATCGGCACGAAGGGCAAGTGGTACGACCACAAGGTCTCCGTGACGAACGCCGTTTTGAAGGAAGACGACGCCGCCGCGCCCGCCGAGACGCTGGCCGACGGCACCTACACGATCGCCGTGACGCTCGAGGGCGGCAGCGGCAAGGCGAACATCCAGTCGCCCTGTACGCTGACGGTCGCGGACGGCAAGATGACCGCCACCATCGTCTGGAGCAGCAGCCACTATGACTATATGCTCGTGGACGGCGAGCGCTGCGACGTGCTCTCGACCGAAAACGGCTCGACGTTTGAGATCCCCGTCGCCGCGCTGGATACGCCGCTTGCCGTGGTCGGCGATACCACCGCCATGAGCACGCCGCACGAGATCGACTACACGCTGACGTTCGACGCCTCAAGCGCCGAGGTGAACGGATGAGACGCCTGCCGCGCGCGCTTCTCACGCTGCTGGCCGTGCTGACGCTCTGCGCCTGCGGGGACAAAGCGCAGGACGGTTCGAACGGCGAAGACGCGGCGGTCGCGTGGGATGAGCTGTCGTTTGACGAGGCCATGCCGCTTGACTATGCCACGCAGTTTTCCGTTTCCTACGCGGGTGACGAGTACAAGCGCATCACCATCGGGCAGGATCAGGAATTCCTGCTCGTGACGGAGGGCGCGGCCGTGCCCAGCGGCGTGCCGGAGGGCGTGACAGTTTTGCAGCAGCCGCTTGATGAAATTTATCTGGTCGCCAGCGCGGCGATGGACAGCTTTGCCCAGCTGGACGCGGTCGACAGTATCCGCTTCAGTGGACGCAAGGAGTCGGACTGGTATATCGAGCAGGCGAAGGAGGCCATGAGCGCGGGTGACATGCTTTACGCGGGCAAATACTCCGAGCCTGATTACGAGCTTATCTTGTCGCAGGGCTGCGATCTGGTGCTTGAAAACACGATGATCTACCACTCGCCCGAGGTCATCGAGCAGTTTGAAACGCTGGGCATCCCCGTGCTCGTGGAAATGTCCAGCTACGAAAGCGAGCCGTTTGGCCGCATGGAGTGGGTCAAGCTCTACGGTGCGCTCATCGGCAAGGAGAACGAGGCCGCGGCGCTGTTTGAGGAGAAAATGGACAGCGTTTCGGGCATTCTGGGCGCTGCGCCCACGGGAAAGACAGTCACATTCTTCTATGTGACGAGCAACGGCGCGGTCAATGTGCGAAAGTCGACGGACTATGTCGCTAAATCCATCGCCATGGCGGGCGGGGAATACGTCTCCTTCGACAACACGGAAGAGGAGAACGCCCAGTCCACCGTCACCATCCAGATGGAGGCATTTTACAGCGGCGCGCACGACGCGGATGTGCTCATCTACAACAGCATCATCGACGGCGGGCTTACGACGATCGACGAGCTTTTAGCGCTCGAACCGCTGCTTGGCGATTTCAAGGCCGTGCAGAACGGGAACGTCTGGTGCCTGACGAAGGACTTTTATCAGGAATCGCTCGAATTGAGCGACCTCGTCGTGGATCTCCACACCGTTTTGAGCGGGGCGGATACGCCGCTCCGTTTTTTGACAAAGCTGCAATAATTTTTGACTGGAAAGTTGAAACAGACAGGAGGGACGGGCATGGAGCAGAAGCGGAGAACACGGACGTGGTGCGGCTTTTTGCTGCTGCTCGTCCTTTTGGCTGTTTTTTTGATCTGGAATTTATTCGCGGGCAGCGTGCAGCTCTCCGCGTCTCAGATAGGACAAATTCTGCTCGGCGGCGGGGATGACCTGACGCAAAAGCAGATCATTATGCAAATTAGATTGCCGCGCATGGCGTCGGCGCTCATTTTAGGCGGTGCGCTGTCCGTGTCGGGGTATCTTCTGCAAACGTTTTTCCACAATCCCATCGCGGGGCCGTTCGTGCTGGGCATTTCGTCGGGCGCGAAGCTCGCGGTGTCGATCGCGATGATCGTTTTCCTCAGCCGCGGCGTCAGATCATCGTCAGCGCTGCTGATCAGCGCGGCGTTCATCGGCGCGATGCTCTCGATGGGCCTCATCCTGCTCATTTCGCAGCGGGTCAATCAGATGAGCCTTCTCGTCGTCTGCGGCGTGATGATCGGCTACATCTGCTCAGCGCTGACGGATTTTCTCGTCACGTTCGCGGACGATTCGAACATCGTGAACCTGCACAACTGGTCGAACGGCTCGTTTTCCGGCATGAAGTGGGAAAACGTGACGACGATGGCCTGGGTGTGCAGGATCGCGCTGATTTTGACATTTTTCCTCTCCAAGCCGATCCGCGCCTATCAGCTCGGCGAGGTCTACGCGCGCAATATGGGCGTGCCGATCAAGGCGTTCCGTGCGGCGCTCATCCTGCTCTCCAGCGTGTTATCTGCCTGCGTGACGGCCTTCGCCGGCCCCATCTCGTTTGTCGGCATCGCGCTGCCGCACCTGATGAAGGCGCTTTTCAAGACGGCGGAGCCGCTTTTGCTGATCCCGGCGAGCTTCCTCGGCGGGGGCATCTTCTGCCTTGCGTGTGATCTCATCGCGCGCACGGCCTTTGCGCCCACGGAAGTCAGCATCAGCTCGGTCACGGCGGTGTTCGGCGCGCCGGTCGTCATCTACATGATGGTGCGCAGAAAGGCGGGGCGGGAATGAGCGGCTATTTGGAGATAAAGAATTTATCCGTCGGCTACCACGGCAAGCCCCTCATCGAGGATGTGTCCCTCTGCGTGCAGAGGGGAAAGATCGTTACGCTGATCGGGCCGAACGGCTCGGGCAAGTCGACGATCCTGAAAACCGTCATCGGTCAGCTGCCGGAGCTTTCCGGCACAGTGTATCTGGATGGCGAGACGATGCGCTCGCGCAGCCGCAACGACGTCGCGCGGCGCATGGCGATCTTGATGACCGCGCGCGTCGAACCGGAGCTCATGACCTGCCGCGATGTGGTCAGCTCAGGCCGCTATCCCTACACGGGGAGGCTCGGCGTCCTGCGGGACGAAGATAAGAAGATCGTCGAGCAGTCGCTTTCTCAGGCGGACGCGCTCGCGTTCGCCGACGCGCCGTTTTCCGCCGTCAGCGACGGCCAGCGGCAGCGCATTCTGCTCGCAAGGGCCCTGTGCCAGCAGCCGCAGCTTATCGTGCTCGACGAGCCGACGAGCTTTTTGGACATCCGCTACAAACTGGAACTGCTCTCCGTCCTCAAGCGCATGGTGCGCGAAAACGACCTCGCCGTGCTGCTCTCGCTCCACGAGCTCGATCTGGCGCGGCGCATTTCGGACACAGTCATCTGCGTCGCGGGCGACCGCATCGACCGCATCGGCACGCCGGAGGAGATCTTCACGAGCGACTACATCGCGCAGCTCTATCACTTGGAGCGCGGGAAGTACGACGAGTGCTTCAGCACATTGGAATTTGTACCGTAGCGCATACAAGTAAAAACGCTTTATAGAGATTGCAGAAGGAGGGGAGACCATGCAGAAGGCAGCGCCGAGATTGCTCATTGCCGGAACGAACAGCGGCTGCGGCAAGACGACGGTGACCTGCGCGATCTTGCAGGCGCTTGTCGACGGTGGCGTTTCTGTCGCCGCGGCGAAGTGCGGTCCCGATTACATTGACCCCATGTTCCACCGCGAGATCATCGGCGCGAAGAGCAGCAATTTGGACCCCTTCTTTTTTGACGACGACACGCTGCGCTTCCTCCTCGCGCAAAACGGCGCAGGGAAGGACGTGACGGTCATCGAGGGCGTGATGGGCTATTACGACGGCATCGGCCTTGATTCCTCGCGCGCGAGCACCTTTGAGGTCGCGCAGCGGACGGAAAGTCCCGTCGTGCTCGTGCTGAACGCGAAGGGCGCGGGATTGTCAGTGCTGGCCGTGCTCGACGGTTTTCTGCACTTTGCGCCGGAAAACCGCATCCGCGGCGTCATTCTGAACGGCTGCACGGTGATGAGCTATCCGACGCTTGCGCGGGCGATCGAAGAACGCTTCAGCGTGCGCGCATGCGGCTTTCTGCCGCAAATGCCCGACTGCTCGCTCGAGAGCCGCCACCTCGGCCTCATCACCGCGGCAGAGGTGGACGATCTGAAAGAGAAGATGCAGCGTCTCGCCGCTAAGGCGCAGGAGACGATCGATTTGAACGCGCTGCTGCAAATCGCGAAGAGCGCGCCGCCGCTTACATTCACGCCGCCGGACATTCCGGTGGCGAGCGAGCATGTGCGCATCGGCGTCGCGCGCGACAGGGCATTTTGCTTTTACTATGAAGACAGCCTGGAACTCCTGCGCCGCTTAGGGGCGGAGCTTGTGCCGTTCAGCCCGCTGTCGGATGAACGCTTACCGGAAGACCTGCACGGCCTGTACCTCGGCGGCGGCTATCCCGAGCTCTACGCGGAGCGGTTGGAGGCAAACGCCGCCATACGCGCTTCTATCCGCGCGGCGGTGGAAAGGGGACTGCCCTGCGTCGCCGAGTGCGGCGGCTTTATGTACCTGACGCAGTCCATTGCGGGACATGCGATGGCGGGCGTTTTATCGGGCAGCTGCTTCGACGCAGGGAAGCTGACGCGCTTTGGCTACGCGACATTGACGGCGCAGCGGGATTCGATGCTGTTTGCCGCGGGCGAGCAGATCCCCGCGCACGAGTTCCACCGCTGGGATGCGGAAAATCCGGGCAAGGACTTCCTCGCGGAAAAGCCGAGCGGAAGAAGCTGGCGCTGCGCGTATGCGGGCGAAACGCTCTACGCGGGCTATCCGCATTTCCACTTTTACGCAAACCTGAGCGCCGCGGTGCGCTTTGTTGAAGCCTGCCGAAAGGAGAAACACCGCCATGAGTGAGCCGATGAAGCCGATGGAAATTGAACAGCGCAGTTTCGAGATCATCACGGAGCTGCTGGGGGACCGCGTGCTCGACCCCGAAAACGAGCTTGTCATCAAGCGCGTCATCCACACGACGGCGGACTTTGACTATGCCGACAATCTGACATTTTCCGAGCATGCGGTGCAGAAGGGCATCGCCGCGCTGAAAGGCGGCTGCGACATTGTCACCGACACGCAGATGGCAAAGGCGGGCATCAACAAGACGATCCTCGCGAGCCTCGGCGGCGAGGTGCATTGCTTCATGTCCGACCCCGACGTCGCGCAGGAGGCGAGATCGCGCGGCGTGACGCGGGCGTTCGTCTCGATGGAAAAGGCGGCGGTGCTTGAAAAGCCCTGCATCTTCGCCATCGGCAACGCACCGACGGCGCTGCTGTCGTTAGAGCAGCTGATGGAAGAGGGAAAAGCCGCCCCCGCGCTCATCATCGGCGTGCCGGTGGGCTTTGTGAATGTGGAGATAAGCAAGGAGCGCATCATCGAAAAGGCGCGCGCGCCGTACATCGTCGCGCGTGGACGCAAGGGCGGCAGCAACGTGGCCGCGGCCATCTGCAACGCCCTGCTCTATCAGATCAGGCGGTAAAAGATGGAAGAATATCTCGTAAAGGACGGTAAGCGCCTGCGCCTCGGCTACACAACCGGCTCGTGCGCCGCCGCGGCGGCCAAGGCTGCGGCGTGGATGCTGCTGACGGGCAGGAAGAAAGAGACGATTCGCCTGCAAACGCCCAAGGGCATCGAGCTGAACCTCAAAGTGCTGGACATTCAGATGCTCGCGGACGAGGCGCGCTGCGCCATTCAAAAGAACAGCGGCGACGACCCCGACGTGACGCGCGGCACGCTCATTTTTGCCGCGGTGAAAAGATCAGATAAGTCCGGCGTGACCATCGACGGCGGCGAGGGCGTTGGCCGCGTGACGAAGCCGGGACTTGACCAGCCCGTGGGAGCGGCGGCTATCAACTCCGTGCCGCGGCAAATGATCGAAGAGAACGTGCGCGAGGTCTGCATGCTCGTCGGATACGACGGCGGCATTGACGTGACGATCTCCGCGCCGGAGGGCGAGGCGCTCGCGAAAAAGACTTTTAACCCGCGCCTCGGCATTGAGGGCGGCATCTCCATTCTGGGCACAACCGGCATCGTCGAGCCGATGAGCGAGCAGGCATTGCTTGACACCATCCGCGTGGAACTGCGGCAGCGGCGCGAGAACGGCGCGGACTACATCCTCCTTGCGCCCGGCAACTACGGCGCGGACTACATCCGCGATTTTATCGGGCTTGACCCGAAGACGGCGGTGCTGACGTCGAACTTCATCGGCGACAGCCTGGAATTCTGCAAGGAATTCGGTTTTCACGGCGCGCTGCTCATCGGGCACATTGGTAAGTTCGTCAAGCTCGCGGGCGGCATGTGGAACACGCACTCGAAATTCGGCGACTGCCGCATGGAGATCATCGCCTCGCACAGCGCGGCGCTGGGCCTGCGCGCAGAACGCACGGAGGAAATTCTGCACTGCGCCACCTGCGACGACGCGCTGCGCGTCCTGGACGAAGAGGGGCTGAAGGATGCCTTCCTCGTGCGTCTGGGACAGCGCATCGGCACGATGCTCGGCTATAAGAGCGGCGAACTCCAGAGCGGCGCAATCTTATTTTCGAAAGAATACGGTTTCCTCTGCGAAACGGAAGGCGCGGAGGAACTGCTCGAACAGATCAGGGAGGGCTGAACGTGGTACATTTTGTTGGCGCCGGAAGCGGCGCGCCGGATCTCATCACGCTGCGGGGCGCAAGGCTCCTTGGCGAAGCAGATGTGGTGATCTACGCGGGTTCGCTGGTGAATCCCGAGCTGCTTACACTCACGAAACCGGGCTGCGAGCTTCACGACAGTGCGAAGCTGACGCTTGAAGAGGTCATCGCCCTCATCGAGCGGGCGGAGCGCGAGGGAAAGACCACCGTGCGATTGCACACGGGCGACCCGAGCATTTACGGCGCGGTGCGCGAGCAGTTCGACGCGCTCACAGAGCGCGGCATCGACTTTGATGTCTGCCCCGGCGTCAGCTCGTTCTGCGGCGCGGCGGCGGCGCTGCGGGCGGAATACACGCTGCCGAACGTGAGCCAGACGGTCATCATCACGCGCACGGCGGGCCGCACGCCGGTACCCGAGCGTGAGTCCATCCGCAGCCTGGCCGCGCATCAGGCGACGATGGTGCTGTTCTTGAGCACCTCACTCACAGAAAAGCTGCAAGGCGAGCTCCTTGCGGGCGGCTATGGAGAGACAACGCCCGCGGCTGTCGTTTACAAGGCGACATGGCCGGAGGAGAAGATCTTCCGCTGCACGGTGGGCACGCTGCATAAGACAGTGACGGAAAACGGCATGAAAAAGACGGCGTTGATCGTGGTGGGCGGCTGCCTTGGCGGCGAGTATCTGCGCTCGCTGCTCTACCATCCCGACTTTACGACGGAATACCGCAAGGGGAAGGCATGAAGATCGCAATTTTTGCCTACAGCCACGGCGGCTGCGCGGCAGCGCGGCGCGTTCGCGCGGTGCTGGCGGAGGCGGAAACCGTCTGCTACGCGGTACCGCGATTGGAAGAAGCGGGCTTCCTGCCGCTTGCGAAGGACATCTACCGCGAGCGCTTTTCGTCGATGGATGCGCTCATCTTCATCGGCGCGTGCGGCATCGCCGTGCGCGAGATCGCGCCGTATCTTGTGAGCAAAAAGACCGATCCCGCGGTGCTCTGCATCGACGAGAAAATGCAGTTTGTCATTCCGCTGCTCTCCGGCCATATCGGCGGGGCGAACGATCTGGCGCGCCGTCTTGCCGCGGCGCTCGGCGCATCGGCGGTCATCACGACGGCAACGGACGTGAACGGTAAATTTGCCGCCGACGCCTGGGCGGCGAAAAACGGCTGCGCCATCTCGAGCATGCTGCTTGCAAAAAAGGTCGCGGCGGAGATTTTAGAGCACGACGTGCCGCTTGTGAGCGATTTTCCGATCAAGGGTGCATTGCCCGGCGGAATTGTGGAAAAAACGCAGGGCGCGCTGGGAATTGTGATCGGATACTGCACGAAAGAACCGTTTGCCGAAACGCTGCGCCTCACGCCGAGAGTATTGCGTGTCGGCATCGGCTGCCGCAGAGGAACTGCACAGGAAACCATTGAAGCCGCCGTTGCGGCGGTGCTTTCTGCGCATCAGCTGGATCCAAGCGCGGTCAAGGGCGTCTATTCCATTGACTTAAAGCAGCAGGAGGCGGGGCTGCTTGCCGCCTGCGCGAAGCACAACTGGCCGACGGTATTTTACACGGCAGAGGAATTGCGCAGCGTACCGGGCGAATTTACGGATTCCCCCTTCGTGCAGGAGATGACGGGCGTCGGCAACGTCTGCGAGCGCGCGGCGATGCGCGGCGCGGAGAAATTATTGGTGAAAAAGACTGCGGTGGACGGCGTGACCGTCGCCGTGGCGGCGGAGCATTGGGAGGTTTCCTTTGGGTAAAGTGATCGTGGTGGGCATCGGCCCCGGCAGCTATGAGGATATGACGATCCGCGCCGACCGCGCGCTGCAATCGTGCGATGCCATCGTCGGCTACGGAGTTTATGTTGACCTTGTGAAGGAGCGCTATCCGGACAAGGCGTTTTATGAAACGCCCATGACGCAGGAGGCAAAGCGCTGCGCGCTTGCGCTTGATCTGGCGCGCGCGGGCAAGACCGCGGCCATGGTCTGCTCGGGCGACAGCGGCATTTACGGCATGGCGGCGCTCGTGTACGAGCTGCGCGGCGAGAGCGAAGAGCCTGAGATCGAGGTCGTCCCCGGCCTGACGGCGGCATGCAGCGCCGCGGCGCTTTTGGGCGCGCCGCTGACGCACGACTTTGCCGTCATCAGCCTGAGCGACCGCCTGACGCCGTGGGAGACCATCGAAAAGCGCCTGACGCACGCGGCAAAGGCCGACCTGACCATCGCCCTTTACAATCCCGCGAGCCGTTCGCGGCCCGCACATTTGAAGCGTGCGTGTGATATCCTGCTGCGCGACCTGCCGGACAGCCGCCTCTGCGGCATCGCGCGCAACATCGGCCGCGCGGGGGAAAGCTGGCGCGCCTTGACGCTCGGGGAGCTCAGAGAGGCAGAGGTCGATATGTTCTGCACGGTGATCGTCGGCAACGTATCAACGAAGGAAATTGCGGGGCGGCTCATCACGCCGCGAGGGTACAAAAATGTGTAAGATCTGCATTTTTGCAGGCACGACGGAGGCGCGCCGACTCGTGGAGCTTTTGAGCACCCAGCCGGTCTCCGTCACGGCCTGCGTAGCAACGGAATACGGTGAAACGCTCCTGCCCGAAGGGGGCAACGTGACGGTGCGCTCGGGGCGTATCCCGGTGGACGGGATCATTCAAATGCTCTCCGACACGAAATTTGATTTGGTGATCGACGCGACGCACCCCTACGCGGCATCAATCACCGAGAGCGCTGCGCGCGCCTGCGCGGAGACAGGGACAGAATATCTGCGCCTTCTGCGCGAGGAGTCTGACAAGGTATCTGACTTTACTTGCGTGTTGAATGCGGAAGCAGCAGCGCTGTTCCTGTCGAAGACGGACGGAAATATCCTGCTGACGACCGGCAGCAAGGATCTGAAAACATATAGCAAGGTAAAAGACTTTACAGATAGAGCCTATGCGCGCGTGCTGCCGCTGGACGCGTCGCTCGCGCTCTGTCGCGAGGCGGGCGTGCAGCCGTCGCACATTTTAGCGATGCAGGGGCCGTTTTCCGAGGAGATGGACACGGCCATGCTGCGCGCCGTGTCGGCTAAGTGGCTCGTGACGAAGGACGGCGGCGAGGCGGGCGGCTTTGCCGCCAAGGTCGCCGCGGCGCGAAAGGCCGGGGCAAATGTGCTCGTGATCGGACGGCCAAAGCAGCGGGAGGGGAAGTCCTTTTCGCAGGTGTTGGACAGCTTGGAGCGCCGCTTTGGTTTCCGATTCGCGCAGAGTGTGAAGATCGTCGGTATCGGGCCGGGCAGCAGGGATGCGATGACGCAGGAGGCACGCCGCGCGATCGAAGAGGCGGACTGCCTCATCGGCGCGAGACGCATGCTGGATGCCGCCGCGCGCGGCGGGCAGAAGACTTATGCCGCCATCGCACCACAGGAGATCGCGGACTTCATTCACGCGCACTGCGAATACCGGCAAAGCGCGGTCGTGATGTCGGGCGACACGGGTTTTTTCAGCGGCACGAGGAAGCTGCTGCCGCTGCTTTCTGACTGCGAGGTCAGCGTGCTGCCGGGCCTGAGCTCGCTTTCCTACCTCTGTGCAAAGCTGCAAACGTCCTATGAGGACGTTCATGTCGTCAGCCTGCATGGCCGCGCGCACGACATCACGGCAGACGTGCGCGCGCACGCGCGTGTTTTCGCGCTCGTCGGCGGCGAGAATGGCGTGAACGGCCTGTGCCGAACGCTGGCGGAAAACGGCCTCGGCACCGTGACGGTGAGCGTCGGCGAACGTTTAAGCTACGAGGACGAGACCGTCACCACCGGTACGGCGGAGGAGCTGAAAGACAAGGCCTTTGCGCCCTTGAGCGCCGTGCTGATCGAAAACGACCATCCCGATGCCATCGTGACGCACGGACTGCCGGACGAGGCGTTTTTGCGAGGCGCGGGCGAGGGTGGCGTTGTGCCGATGACCAAGAGCGAGGTGCGCGCCGTCGCGCTCTCGAAGCTCCGCCTGACCGAGCGCGCCGTCTGCTATGATATCGGCGCGGGAACGGGTTCGGTCGCCATCGAGATGGCGCTTCAGGCGAAGCACGGTCATGTCTACGCCGTTGAGCGCAGAGACGACGCGGTCGAGCTGTTGAAAAAGAATCAAGCGGCGTTCCATGTGGAGAACCTGACGGTCGTTTCCGGCACTGCGCCGGAGGCGTGCCGCGATCTGCCTGCACCGACGCACATCTTTATTGGCGGCAGCGCGGGCAACCTGCGTGATATTCTGTCGATGCTGCTTGCCAAAAATCCGCACGTCCGCATCGTGGCGACGGCCGTCTCGCTTGAGAGCATCGCCGAGCTGACGGCGTGCATGAAGGATTTTGCCTTTACCGAGGCGGAGGCCGTCTCTGTCCAGATCGCCCGCGGCAAAAAGGCGGGGCCGTATCACCTGATGACGGGGCAGAACCCCGTGTATATCTTCACGATGCAGTCGGAGGAGAAACCATGATTTGCCTCGTTTTGCCGCTTCTCATCGGCTTTGGCATCGACTGCGTTCTGGGCGATCCGCACAGCCTGCCGCATCCGGTCGTGCTGATCGGGAAGACGATCAGCGCGCTGGAGTGCGTCCTGCGGAGGATTTTCCCCAAAACGCCGCGCGGCGAGCGCGCGGCGGGCGCGGTGCTGTGGTTGATCGTCTCGTTTCTCGCGGCGGCGGTGCCCGCGCTGCTTCTGTGTTTGTGCGGCAGGGTGAGTCCGTGGCTGCGCCTCGCGGTCGAGAGCGTCATGTGCTGGCAGATCTTGGCGGCAAAGTCGCTGCGGGATGAGAGCATGAAGGTGTATCACGAACTCGAGCACGGCAGCATCGAATCCGCGCGCCGCGCCGTTTCGATGATCGTGGGACGCGACACGGCGGCGCTCGACGATGCGGGCGTGACGCGCGCCGCGGTCGAGACCGTGGCGGAGAACACGTCAGACGGCGTGGTCGCACCGCTGCTGTACCTTGCCATCGGCGGCGCGCCGCTGGGCTTTTTCTACAAGGCTGTGAATACGATGGACTCGATGCTCGGCTACGTCGAGCCGCCGTATAAGGACATCGGCCTTATGCCTGCGAAGGCGGATGATATTGCGAACTATCTGCCTGCGCGCATCTCTGCATTGCTGATGCTCGCGGCGGGCGGACTTCTGCGCATGGACGTGAAAAACGGCTGGAAGATATTCCGCCGCGACCGCTACAAGCACGCGAGCCCGAACTCCGCGCAGACGGAGTCGGTCTGCGCGGGCCTTTTGGATGTGCGCCTCGCGGGCGACGCGTGGTACCACGGTGTGCTGCACAAAAAGGAGTACATCGGCGACGCACTGCGGCAGATCGAGCATGAGGATATCCCGCGCGCCTGCCGGCTGATGTACGGCACGACGCTTCTGGCGCTGCTGCTTGGCTGCGCGGTCCGGCTGCTGATTTTTTCGCTGTGAGGGAAGAGAATGCTTTATCAAACGGAAAACCGCCACGGCGGAGATATCTACGGCGGCATTGCGCTCGACTTTTCGGCGAATGTGAGCCCGCTCGGCACGCCGAGAAGCGTGACCGACGCGATCGAACGCGCGCTGCCCGAGCTCTACCGCTACCCAGACCCCTACTGCCGGACACTCGTACAGACGATCTCGGAATATGAGGGGGTGCCGAAGAACTTTGTCCTCTGCGGCAATGGCGCGTCCGAGCTGATCTATGCCTATTGCGGGGCCGTGCGGCCCAAGCGCGCGATGGAGCTCGCACCGACGTTTTCGGAGTATTCGCTTGCCTTGCGGCGGACAGGCTGCGAGGTCGTGCGCTTTGCGCTCAAGCAAGAGAAAAACTTTGACTTGCGGGAGAACTTTTTGCCGATCCTTGCGCGCGAAAAGATCGACGCGCTGTTCCTCTGCAACCCGAACAACCCGACGGGACGGCTCATTGCGGACGATTTGCTGGAAAAAATTCTGCGCATCTGCCGCGAGAAAAATATCGCGCTTTTTGTGGACGAGTGCTTTTTGAGCCTGTCGGACGGCGGCGTTGATC